>Ga0182037_10000713_pt1 | contig 16460 bp, 9 predicted proteins | sample sta12Cox44000082_FD_125974 | JGI IMG/M metagenome (GOLD analysis project Ga0182037, IMG submission 125974) | Lab enrichment of tropical soil microbial communities from Luquillo Experimental Forest, Puerto Rico - statoxic.12C.oxic.44.000.082 | ecosystem: Environmental > Terrestrial > Soil >... | reverse complement strand
TCTTCCTGGTCTCCGGTGCCTTCGGGCCTCCAGGCCGGCGATTCTTCGTCTTGCTCCGCCTCGGCTACTTCCTCCTCGTCCCCGTCGCGCCAATCGTGTTCCATCGTGAATTCCGGCGTACCCCTGGTCGCAGAACTCGAATCCTCTGCTGCGGCTTCCTCCGCCGGCGTTTCCAGCAGGCTCCCAAATGCGACTGGCTGTGAGTTCGCATCAATCCGCAGCGGTTCCGGTTTCGGAGGCACTTCCTCCACAAAGCTCTCGTTTGCTGTCTCCGGGCCGCTTTCCATACGAAATTCCGGTACCGGCGTTCGACCGGCCGTCGGCCCGCTCGCGGCGCCTGGCATCGCCATATCCTTGGCGCCATAAGCAGCTTCTGGCGCGGAGGCTTTCGGCACGGGAGCGCCCGTGTGCCCGGAACGTTGCAATGCCGACTTCACCATCGAAATCAACGGGTCGGGCGGAATAAACGGCTTCTTCAACACCCCGTCCGCCCCCACTCTTTGCGCTTCCTGTTCATCGAGAGGGTCAAACGCTCCCACCAGTAGGATCACGGGGATGTGTGACAGCGCGGAATCCATCTTCACAAACTGGCAGACCTCATAGCCGTTTCTCACCGGCATGAACACATCGGCGAGCACGAGGTCCGGCCGCACGTCGACGATCTTGCGCACTGCCGCTTCGCCATTTCCAACGGCCACAACGTCAATGCCGTGGTCTTTCAGTGCAAGACCAACCATCTTCTGGATGTTGCTGTTGTCGTCCGCGACCAGAATCTTCGGCACTAAACGGCCTCCGGCAATACCTCACCAGCGCAAGCCACTCCGGCTGCACCGCAGCCCAAAAGGGTGGCCTGCCTGGTTTCATTGGAGCATTCGCTGGCGTACGCGTCAATCATACTGGGGTTGCACTGTGTCCCAAAGCGACACTGTCCACTCGCACAGTAGTAACCGGCGCGCGGCTGCGAAAATAGCGACGAGCGCGGCTGGTTTGCCGCACCGCCTCACTTCCAAACCCGTTCCCGAAAGACAGAAAGGGATTACCACGGAACAATTTTCTTCAATCCCCTTTTTTTCTTGCTGCTCGACTCTTTCTTGCTGTCCTTCTTGTCCGACGGACTTCCCGACTGGTCCCCGTCCGCTGGTTGAGAATCTGCCTTCGCGCCGCCATCGCTGTTTTGAATATCCGCGACGGCTGCACCGCCGGTTTTTGTCCCCCCGTCGGTGGTTCGACTAGCCTCGCCGGTCCCTTCTGTCTTCGGCGGATCGCCACTCCCCGCCCCAGCTGACGACTTGACTGGATCGCTTGCCGGCGCTGCGGGGTCCGGTTGCTGCGCCTGAGGTTTCGCCTCGCTTCCATCGGAAGCCGGGGTTACCGTCTCTGCCCCGCTGCTCGTCTCCGCGGGGCCGCCAGGCACTACCGTCGTCACGATGGCTCCTCCGCCGCCAATCCGCCCCGGAGTCAGGCCGCCGGTTAGAATGTCCCCGCCCTCGTCAGTGGCGGACTCCGGCGTCATCGTTGGCGTTCCCGATTTAGCCGCCGTGTGCAATTCCTGCCGCGGGCTCGAGTGCACCAGCGCCAAGGGTTTCAAGACGAGTGGGTCGTGTTTCCGCGGCGACTTTTTCTCCGCGGTCATCCACGCCACCGCTTTCGGGTCCGGCTGCGGCACCGGCGCCTTCAGCGCCTTCAGCCTGTCCTTTGCCCCCGGAACCAACGGCGAAAGCGGATATTCTCGCACGATTCTTGCGTAATACGGCGCCGCCAGATCCTTCCTTTCCGTGCCCTCCCAGATAGTTCCGAGCATCCACAGCGCGTGATCGGCCTTGCTGTACAGCGGATACCGGTTCACGAGCGCGGCCAGTCTGGAAGCTGCCGCCCTTTTGTCCCCTCGCGTAGTGTAGTAAAAATAGCCGATGCGGTAATCTCCCTCCGCCAGCACTTCCTGCACTTCCCGCAAATACTGCTCCGCTTTCGGCGCCAGTGGATCGTTCGGATACTTTTGCAGAAAGGTTTGGAAGGCGTCCTCTGCCTCGAGCGCCTGCGTCCGGTCGCGGTCCGGCTTTTCCATCTCACGGAAATGCGCCATCGCCACCTGCAACTGCGCGTAGGCGGCTTCCGGCAGCATGGGGAAGAACACGCTGAAGTCTTGGTACGCCTGAATCGCCTGCGTGGTGTTCGCAGTTCCGCCCTCTTTGTAGAACGAATCCGCAATCGCCAGCTTCGCTTTGGCCAAGTATTCGCTGTCCGGATACGTATTGATCAGCGTCTGCATATTCAGCCGGCCCACCTCGTGTCTTCCGTGCTTGATGTCCTCCGCGGCCCGTAGGTAGAGAAGCTTGTCCGGCTCTGCGGTGTTGTCCACGCTCGTCGACTTATCGACCTTTTTCTTCTTATGCTGTGCATAGCTGGGTGTGGCCGAGAGCAGCAGCATTCCGGCGATGATTGAACCGGCGAGCCATTTCGCCCCCGCTTTCTCTCGCCACTTTTCTTTAAGGCGCACTCCTCACCTCTCAGGTATGTAGAATCCCGCGGCAGACCGGGAAGAGCCCGCAATCCCCCCAGTTTAACGTTTTAATTATACCTGAACGAAAGGCCAGGTCGCGCCCCTTCTTTTGCGACTCTCTCGGGTAGGCTCCCGCCCAGGCTGTTCCACCCCGTTCTGATGCCGGTCGAGGCCGTCAGGGGTTGCCTAGTCCCTTTCGTCCCCTACTGCTTGAACCTCTTGCTCGGCGTCGCTTGTTTCTCCCTTTCGAGCTCGATTATATCGGCTCCCGTGTCCGAACTGCCCAGCAACCACTTGCTGAAAAAGTCCCCGCGCGCCAGGATGACGTAGTCTTGGATCGGCATGTAGCTGTGCCGCATTCCCGGGAACACCAGCATCTCGAATCGTTTGTTTGCCTTAATCAGCGCGTTCGCCAACCGCATGGTATTCACCATGCTTACGTTATCGTCCATGTCGCCGGTCGTCAGCATCAGGTGCCCTGCCAGATTTTTCGCTATTTCGGAGTTCTTATCGATCTCGTAGATGAATTTCTCCGTCCCATCCTTTTGCTTCTCTTCCCGTACCCCGTGATACTTCTCGCTCCACGTATTGTTGTACACGTTGTTGTCATGGTTCCCCGATTCCGACCATCCCGCCTTGTAAAAGTGCGGATACTGCAGCATCGCCGCCGCCGTCATGAACCCTCCGCCGGAATGGCCCCACATCCCCACGCGGCTCAAATCCATGTAGGGATGGGCCGCCGCAAGTCGCTCGAGAGCCGCCTTTTTGTCTGCCAGGCCATAGTCCCGCAGATTCCCATACCCGTAGGTGTCGTACCATTTGTCTCGCAACGGGCTTCCGCCGCGGTTGCCTACCTCGACGACTACAAACCCCAGTTGTGCCAGGGGCACGTTCGGACTTTTCGGTGAAAACGCCTTGGTTACCTGCTCCACCTGCGGCCCGGGATACACGTATTCAATCACCGGATACTTCCGGCTGGCATCGAAATCGAACGGCTTATAAATCACTCCGTAAAGGTCGGTCACGCCATCATCCGCCTTTACTTTGAACGCCTCGGGATATTTGAACCCTGCGGTCATCAATTGTGAAACGTCCGTCGTCTCCAGCTCACTAAGCGGCGTTCCTTGTCCGTCCAGCAGCGCGGACTTCGGCGGCGTATCCACCCGCGAATACGTATCCACGAAATACTTGCCCGAATCCGGCCAGTTCACCGCGTGTGTAAAGTTCCCCGGCGTCAGCAATTTCAGTCCGCTTCCATCCAGGCCGATGCGATACAGGTGCGTAAAATAGGGATCTTCTCCGGCCTCGTGCCCGTTTGCCGTGAAGTACAACATCCGCGATTTCTCGTCTACCGACGCAATTTGATCGGTCACGTATTCGCCAGCCGTGATCTGGTTCTTCAGCCTTCCTTGGCCGTCATACAAATAAAAGTGGCCCCATCCGTCCCGCTCCGACCACCACAACATCTCCTTCCCGTTTCCCACCAGCCGCAGCGGCTTTTGCGTCATCCACACGTTCGAACGCTCTTCAATCAACTTCTGCACTTTGCCGGTGGCGGTGTCCGCGACGTCCACCTCCACTTGCCGGAAATCCCGGCTCCGGCTCGTGAAGTACAGCACGTCCGAAGTGTCGGCCGCCCACTTCGGGCTTAACCGCGAAAGCGGCGCCGGATTCTGGCGGTTTTCCTCTTGTTCCTCGCGGAGCTCTTCCCGATCGCGCTCCGTTTGCGCGGCATCGGCAACGTTCAGAACCTCATCGACAAAGCTCTTCGGCTCGACCACCATGCGCTGCCTGCTCGCTACATCAAAGATGTCGATCTCGCCGATCGGCACGTTCGCCTCGCCTGGCAGGGCGTAGCTGCGCGTCTCCAGGGCCGGCCGCGGATTTGTAAGCGAATGAATTACCCAGTAGTCGCCCACTTTGCGGTCGTCGTTGCGTTCCAGCGCAAATTTCTTGGAATCCTTCGACCAATGAATCGTCACCGCCGGTGTCCGCGGACCTGCTTTGTTCGTGTCGCCCTTGTCCTGTTTCTTCAGTTGCTCTTCTTGCTCCGGCAGCAGCCATCGCGCATAGCTGTATTTTTCCACTCCGTCGGTCGTCAATTGTGCTTCGACCACGCTCGTGTCGCCCGCCTTTTTCAGCGCCTTTCGATAGTTCTCGGCGTCCATCTGGTAGAGGTTATGTTGCCGGGCGAAAACCACCGTCTTTTCATCCGGTGACACGGACGCCCACATGGGTTTTTTCTTCGGCGCTTCAAAATTGTCGAGCCGCGTGACTTTTCCCGTTGCCAGGTCATAGGCAAAGTAGATCGTACGGGTTTCCTCCGGTTTTTCCGCCGGCGGGCCCGCAGCTTGACCCTCCTGCTCTCCCTGCTTTATCTCTCCTTCTTTGCCTTGCTCCTCGATGTCTTCCTGGCTCTTTTCCCTTTTTGGTTCGTTTGGCACCACCGCGTCTTTTCGAATCTCCACCTCCAATCGCATCCGCGTGTCTTTGTCCTCGAGCTTCAGCCGCTTGACCGGGAGGTGCCGTGCGTCATACGGAAAATTCGTCAGCATCGAGAGTGCCGCCGCCACCTTCGCGTTGTCCCACAACGGCGCCTTAGCCTTCCGTACCGGGTCCACCACGTAATACCGCGTCCCCTCCGGAGCCTCGTAGCTGTACCAGAATCGGTCGGATTCGTTGAACCAGTGCGGCGTCACCGCCAGGTCAAACACCAGCTTGCTGACCTGATCGGGCAGAAACCGCTCTTCGAGGGGGTAGTTGGGCGCTACGCGCGAGGTCCGGTCGAGCGAAGACGCCTCCGCATTGGTCGCCGACACGGCGTTTTCCTGCCCGGCCCAAGCACGCGCCACCAGCAAACTTGCTGCTGCCAGCCCCGCGTACAATCCCACTCGCGGCAGCCGATTCTGGCCGCGACACATCGTCTGTGCCGAATTTGTCGCCCTCATCGTGCATTTCCTCCACCACGAACCGTTGGGCCACGCCCAAAGGCCGCACATTATAGTCCCAATCGCCTAAGGAATCGTGTTTTCGTGGCTTGTGGAAGGGCCGGGCCCCGCAAGAGGTAAAATCTTTCGGCGCCGGGGAATATTCTTGCACTTTGCCTGGTCCTCCAGAAAAGATTAGGTGTCATCCGTCGGTTGGGGGATCTTGGGAAACCTTATGATGAAACGAGCGCTCGTTGCTGGCTTCCTTCTGATTGCCGCGGCTGCTGCTCCGCCGCTCGCCCATCAGGTGCACAAATCCCAGGTGGCGCGCACCTCTCTCAAGGTCGGCGATGTGGCTCCCGACTTTACGCTGCTCACGGATGAATGGAAAACGGTCAGGCTCAGCGACTACCGCGGCAAGAAGAATGTCTTCCTCGCTGTCTATGTCCTTGCGTTCTCCGAGGGTTGCACCAGGCAAATGCGCGCCGTCCAGGCGGGTATCGATTCCGGGCAAATCCCCACCTCCGACACGGCCGTGTTTGGCGTCAGCCTCGACAGTCCCGCGGCCAACGCCGCCTTCGCCGAGCAGAACGGTCTCGCGTTTCCTCTGCTCAGCGACATGAACCACAAAATGCTCACCTCCTACGGCATCTTGAAAACCTACAGCGTCGAGAATGAAGACTATCAGTGGGCGCTTCGCGCCAACATCGTCATCGACAAGCAGGGCATAATCCGGCTCATCGACGAGGGCGACGAAGCCGTCGACCCCAACACCGCGCTCACCCTGTGCACCACTCTCCGCAAGCAGCCCCCCTCGGAGTAGTTCAGATCGACACCGGTGAGACCCCGTCGCCGTTGTGCATTCCAAAAGACCTACTCCGGACTCCAACCGAAATGGGTGATCGGATCTTCAGGCTGCGCCAACCAGCTAGTTGGAGGTGCCGGTTGCCGCGTAGCTGTCTTTCGTAGCGTCGCCGTACAGGTGCAGGAGCTGCGAGGCGCGCTTCAGTAAATCGGAGGGCATGTCCCCCGGCTGATAGTCCACCCACCCGGTGGTGTAGGGGAGCGAGATCTTTCTTCCGGCACATTCCAGCTCCATCGAACCCATGCGGTTCAACACTTGGCTCACTTCGCCAACATTGCATTTCGGCAGTACCAACAGGAAGTCGTCGATGCCGAGCCGCACCGCGTAGTCCGACCCGCGGCTCACTTCCTTCAACCGCCGCGCAAACTCTTTCAGCGCTTGATCTACCGCCGTCTTGCCGTACTGCCGGCCGAGGTCTGGCAAGTCTTCCAGGTGAATGGTGGCGAGGCTCAGCGCAGTATTCTGCCTCTTCGCGCGCGCGATTTCTTTTCCAAGATGCAAGAGCGCTGAAGTACGCGTGTACAAGCCCGTCACCGGATCCACTGCCGCGGTTTCGTCGATCCTGGCTGTCGGATCTTCCGACCCGGCCCTCGGTGCGATAGTTCGCTCGCGCCACTTGCGAAACATTCTCTGTCGGTACAGCATCCAGCCGTTGAAAAGGAGGAGCAAGCACAAAACTCCCCAGCGCGCCTGCTCGGGGCTCATTTCATAAAAATGGTCTTTGTGCCGGAACAGCCGCGAGAACGCGGTGAGCAGCAAGGTTGCCGCGGAAAGTGTCGTCACCGCAAGCGCGGAAAACCACAGCCACCACTCGCGTCGCCCGAGCTTTTCTAAGTCGATTTCCGCCGTCTGCGCGTAGTCAGTCGCGGGCCCTTCAAGCGGCGAGGACTTGGTGCGCACGCGGTTTCCGAACTCGGATACGACGGTTCTGTCAGGCCGGCCGAACATAACCTTCCTTCAATGTAGGCTGCGGCTGGCAAGGGAAGCAATCCCCAATCGGGACAGGCTCCTCTTTTCAGGAAACTGCACGAAAGTACTGCTTTCAGAAGGGAACCTCGGAAGATTTCCTCGAGGCCTTTGATTTTCTGCACGTTATGCGGCCGCATTTACGCCGCATAAGGTGCAACTTGCTTTGCAGATCGTTTTAATGGTTCACGAGCTTGGTTGGCAGCTTGCCCGACCTCGTCCAATCTTCCGTGGAAGGATACAGCTCCAGCCCGATTTCATAAGAGCCATCGCCGCGTGTTTTGCAGTGCGCGACGCGGCCTCGCGAAGCGAGGCTTCCACGGATAGGCTGGATAGAGAGATCCTTGTTCCGATTCCAGGGGATCTTGGTCAACAAGCGCGCGCCGTGACAACTCACATCAATCGTCGTGGTGATTTCGAACGCCCCCGTTGCAGGATCTGACAGCTTCACAAACATCTTGAAGGCGATGCGGCTTTCCGCCCGGCGGAGAAGTGGAGCGTCCACGTAGACAATCCTTTTGAAACCGTGATGGTTACAGGGAAATCAGGCGGGGCTGGCTTCGCCGGGCATCTTCCTTCCTCTGGCGCTCGCCGTCAATAGTACTTTGCCCCCAATTCGCCTTCCTCTTGTGTTATGCGGCACCTCTCAGGCTAGGCCGCCTCGGGCGAAGTCCTAGTCGGCGATCGTCAGAAGCCCGTGCGCTGCATGTTGGCCTTGAGAGCCTCGTCGATCCGCGCCACGGATTCGCTCAAGTGCGCCCGCGTCTCCACGGACATTTTGATGCCCGGCTTGCCGAGTGTGCTTTGCAACTGGCTTCGCAGGCTGGTTAATCCTTGCCGTGACAGCGTCTGCGCATCCTCCGGCACGGAGGAATCTCGCAGCACCATGCCCACCATCTTGCGCAGATGCGCTCGCTGCAACGACCGGCGGTAGCTGTCAATCGTCAGAGAGTTGCCGGGCGCTCTGGTCTCCGCCCAGATGGAGTCTTGCAGTTCCGTGAAAAGCAGTCCCAGGCTGAACGGCTCCGCCGGCGGGGGCAGTTTTACTTCCGAATCCAGGATCCGGCTGAGCAGGAGCGGATGAAACAATCGGTCCATCACCTGGTTTTGCAAGGATAGAACCATGTCGTGAATGGGCACGTCGAAACGCGTGCGCATGGCGAGAAAGTCGACGAAGTTCGAATGCCGCGGGCTGGCCAGCTTGTTCAGCAGTTGCGGAGAAAACCGGAACGCCGTTGGCGAGAACAAGTGCTCGCGCAGCAGTTCGAGCGCCTCCTTCTGTTTTGCCGCCGGCACTGGCTCAAACGGCAACCGGTTTCCCGGGTCGCCCACGTGCGAACGGTAATGATAGACGCCGCCGATAAATTTCGAGGCGAGATACAACGAATATCCTTCCTGGCCCAAGGCGCCACTGAAGCTGCGCCGCAGCACTTGGTAGCCTTCTCCGGGCTTTTCCAGTTTTTTCTCCATGTTGGCGCGGATTTCCTCTGCCAATTTCACGCGCAGCGCATAGTACTTCAGCGGGTCGCTGCCAAAATCGAAGCGGTTCACCGCCGGGTCCATGTCAAAGGGCCCGCCGCCGATTCCGGCATCTTCATCGGTGTCGTATGCGAGCTGGGGTTCTGCAGCACGCGAGGCGATCTTCGCCAACTCCGGCAATTCCTCGTCCGGCGTATTTGCAGCAATCGGCTTATAGGCATATTCGATGGCCCAGTAGTCGTACGGACCAAGCGTGGTCTGGTGGTACTGCCCCTGCTTCTGTCCCTGTGCGGAAATATTTGTCGGGATGTAATCCATGACCGAGCCGGTGAGACCTTCCTTGGCCGTTAGCGTCGCGTCCTGCGCCTGCTCCAGCGTGTGGATAGTGCTCGCGCGGAAGTTGTGGCGCAGCCCCAAGGTATGTCCGACTTCGTGAGCGGCGATCTCCACGAGATAGTCGTGGACGAACTGGTTCGCCTCCGGACCCTCGGGAGCCATCCCTCGCGCGGTCAGCAGGTCAAAGGCGAACTCAGAATCCCGCACCGCGCCGGCGACCAGGTCGCAGAATTCCGCGGGCCCGTTATGCCACGGAGCAAGGAACGGTTTTCTTGGCTCTTCGGTCCAGGGCATCCAAGCTGTTCCCACGGGATTCACGTATTCGTTGATCTCCCGCCGGAAAAAGCGCGTCATCCCCGCATCGAACCGTATGTCCGCGTCGTAAATTTCTCCGGTGAGCGGATTCACGCGGGACGGTCCTTCCGCGAATCCGGGGTCGGGATAGCCGGCGAACCACCGCAGCGTGCTGTACCGCACGTCCGCAGGATCCCAATCGGCGTTATCCGGCTGTTGTTTGACCTGGACCGCATCCTTGAATCCAATGCGCTCGAACGCTTTGTTCCACAACAAGACGCCTTCGCGGATGGCATCGCGGTATTCAACCGGTATGGTGTTTTCCATCCAGAACACGATGGGCTGCTTCGGCGGAGAGAGTGGCGCGGTTGGATCCTGCTTCTCCAACCTCCAGCGGTTGATGTACCGCCGGCTGGACTCGAAATTCCTGTCGCTACTGTAGTCTTCCACTTGCGTGAAGAAGTGCCCGACGCGGTCGTCGGCCAAACGTGGCCGGAACCCTGGCCCAGGCAGTTCGGAAATGCTGTAGCGGAAATGAAACAGCACGCTGCGGATGTCCGGTACGTTGCGAGGCGGCTCCGGTGAGGGCGGCGGCGGAACGCCCGGAGGCAACAACGGGGGCAACGGCGGTTGCTCCGCGGCAAAGTGGTTGACGGTCTCGATTTCGATGTTGCGGTCGAAGGCCTTCAGCATGCCGAAGTTGCTGTTCTTGCCGTCATAGCGATAGCCGATTCGAAAGACCTCGTTCAGCTGGTAGGCCATCATCGGCACGTCGGTCAGCAGGATGGCTCCGAGGTCAATCAACTGGCTCTTCCGTTCTGGATGGGGCGAGCTCTCGCGCTTGGTGGACCCGAGGATCGAGTCGCTGAATGAATGCGCGACCGCGCGCCCCATCGGAGAATGGTCCTCGGCGGCGAATCGCGTATTCTTCAGAATCACCTGGACGGTTTTTCCCTCTTTGTGAAAGACAAAGGGGGTTTCTCCGCAGTAGCTGTCCGCATAAAATCCCCCCTCGCCCAGGCCGGATTCGCACGTGAGCGAAAGCATATACGTTTTGTCGAATTGATCCGGCTGAATTTCCAGAAAGACTTTGTCTTCCGTCTTGTAGAAGGTGAACAGGCCTTTGATCACCTCAGCCTCTTTGACGATGTCGGCAAAAAGCTTTTCCTTTGGCGGCTCCGTCTTCTGTTCCTCTGAGCCGGGCTTCTTTCCGGCATCGGCTTTCTGGTCCGCAGGGGCTTGTTTCCTTTCTCCATTGTTGTTTCCAGGCGGCGTCTCGGCCGAGAGTCGGGTGCTTCCGAAGCAAAGCAGTGCGGCGACGAACAGGGGGAAGATTGCTCTACGCATGTAGGTCACTCCTTGAGTCGGCCGCTTGGCGGCCAGGCGCGTTCCGAAGGAATATGCGGCTGATACCGGAGTTTTCGATTAAAGTCAAGTCAATCCAAAGTCAATCCAAAGTCAATCGAGAGAGCCGGTGATAGGGGAGGGTTTTCGTCTTGCCAGAACCGGTGAGTGGATCACCCGATCTGAGCGATTTCAACAACGGAGGCGCATCAATTGGCGACGGTGAGTTCGATGGTGGCGGTAGAAGGGATTTTTGAGCCGGCCATGGGCGTTTGGTCAATCACCGCGCCACGCGGCCATTGCGGAGCGGTGACGTAATTCACTTTGCGGCGCATTTGCACCTGGTCCAAGCGTCGTTGGGCCTCATTTTCGTTCAATCCCACCACATGCGGCATGACGTAATCGGTTTCGCGCGGTCCCTGTGATACCAACACGTCCACGCGAGGCGTGGCCGCCCCGGCACCGGGTTGGGGGTTTTGCAGCACGATGGTATCAGCGGACTGCGCGGGCAGGCTGATCGCGGAGACTTCGCCAACTTGCAAGCCCTGCCGAAGCAATTCGACGCGCGAGGCGCGCAGGGAATTGCCTTCGAGCATGGGAATCTGCAACTGGCGCTGGCCAAGGCTGAGCACGACATGGGCTTGCTGGGAAACTTTCATGAGAAGTCCGGCGGGGGGAGTTTGGCGCAACACCACGTTGATGGGCTGGTCGCTGTAGATCCGGTCGGCGACGCGCAGCACCAGCCCGCGGGTTTGCAGCATGTTGCTGGCTTCAGAAACATTTTTGCCGACCAGATTGGGCATGGTGACTTCGCGGCCATGAATGGCAATGCGCATGGCGGTGATGGCGCTCAGAAACGCCGCTGATGCCAGGATGAAGACGAGCAGCGTCATGCGGGTGAGCCATTGGAGTCGTTCGCGCAGGGTCATCTTGAGCCGTGGGTCGTAAGTTTTGGCTTAGTCCTAAGTTTCGCAGAAAATCGACAAAAGAGAACGGGAAACTGGAGGTTCTTGCTCCGTTTTTCCGTTTCAAGCCTTGTGCAAAAGAAAAAGACGTGTCCGACGAGGGAAGGGTTGCATGCGGAACGGCGCCAATGAACTGAGCACCAGGCTGCTTGTTCTTGCACGCGGACAGAGCGTTTCAATAACGGCTCGAGCGATTACTTCCTGAGAGGGGGAGGCGGATACTCTGGCAATTTGTCCTTGCTGGTGTCTGCACGTTTGACTTCCAGCTCGTCGAAAAGGAGCGATGGGCTGATGACCGTGGTGGGAATGCCGCCAGGGCGATTACTGACCAGTGGATCGTTACCAGCCGCAATTACATCGGTGCGCAGCGCGCGGGTGTCCAGTTCGTTGAAAACGGCGCCGCGCACGAGTTCTTCGTGGCCATCGTTGGCATAAACGCGATAGAGCAGGCGGGGAGTGTTGCCGGGCTGGCCGAGCGTTTCGACCCTATAGCCGTAAGGCATGCCCTGTGCCTTGACCATTTCCGCGACTTTCTTTTTCAAGTCGTCGGGCGACTGCGGCTCCGCACTCTTGAGCAAGAGAACGCCGAGATTCGCGCCGGCGGCCGTGCCCGGGGCGGCGCGGCCGTGGCCGTTGGAAGCAGGGAAGTCGCGGAGCGGCTGCCGGCCGATGAGGTAATTGGTGAGTATGCCGTTCTCGACGGCGTCGACCGACTGCGCCTTCACGCCTTCGCTGTCAAACATGTAGCTGCCGATGAGACTCTTGCCGCGAAAATCCTTCAATGTCGGGTCGTCAATGACCGAAAGAAAGGTCGGGAGAACGCGCGCTTTGTAGCTGGTGGCGAAGGCGCCGACAGTACGGTTAGGCCGACCGAGCTGCGGCTTGCGACCGACAAGGTTTTGCCCGATCAAGGAGGCGACGATGTCGTCGGCGGCATCGGCGGAGAACAAAACAGGGCCGCGATACTCTTCTTCGACAATGGGAGCTTTGCGGAGCGCAACGACGGTGTCGAGCGTTCGCTTCGCATCGGTCATCAAAGCGTCGTGCGAGGGCAATTCCTCCAGGCGCGCGACGACGTAACCGGGGTTGCGGCTGAGACGCATGCCGTCAGCGGCTTGTGCCGAACCATTGAATTGCACGGAGTAGGTGGTCTTGCCGCAGCGCGTCACGGTGCCTTCCGTATTGACAAGGTATTCGTTGACGGCGGAGAAGCGCGCGGACGCGGTGACGGATTGCACGTCGGGATACTGACGATACAAGTTGGTGAGGTCCTCAAGAGTTCTCTTCCAGGAAGTTGCATCGAACTTCAGGGAAACGGTGGGGTCGACAGCGATAAGCGGAGCGGATTTGGCAAAATCGTCCACCGGATTGGCGTCGGTCGTGAAGCGCTTGAGCTCGGCTTGCTTTTCGGCGAGCGCCTGGCCGGCGCCCTTGTAGGCTTCGTCGGTGGCGAGCCAGATCTGATGGCGGAGGGCAATGGAATCGTCGTCGAGGGGAAGAAAAGTCGATTCGCCTTGGCCCGGGCCGTAGAAGCTGTCCTGTTTGTAGTCCCCGATGCGAACGATCACGCGCAGAAGCCGAACGTGCGTGTGCTGGTTTTCGCGAAGTGCACCGAAAGCGGCTTCGGCGCTGTACTCTTCGACGTCAGTGACACGATATTCGATGAAATAAGGTGCCTGCACCTGATCCATTTTGAGCCGCGACTTGGAGCGGTCCAATTCGGTGAGCAGGGCTTCGAGCAGGCCGTCACCCTTGGCTGCCTCGCGGGCGGCAGCCAAGGCCGGGTCGAGCGCGGGCTTGGAGTCGCCCGAGGCGGCGCGGAGCGAAGGCACACAGGCTGCGATAGCCAGGGCGAATCCGAGGTTGCGGCGACACGCGCTCATGGCTTCACCTGGTCGGTGGCTTCGGCGAGGGTCTTTGCAGCCGAAGCCCTATCTTCGAAGCCGGGCGGAGGCAAGAGCGGCGGGCGTTCGTGCTGATGGGCGCGCTTTTGCACTTCCATTTCGGAGAAGAGCATGGACGGAGCGACGGCGGCGACGGGGACTTGCCCGCTTTCCGCGCCGCAAACGCCGTTAAAGACATGTTCCTGATCGCCGGTTGTGAGAATGCGGGTCAAGGCGGCGAGAGGCGTGCCGACAATGTCGACGCCGCGGACTAATTCGTCGGGACGGCCGTCTGCATACACCTTGTAAACCATCACGGGGAGCACTTGAAAGGCCTGCGGCAGTTGGCGCGTGGTGATGGTGAAGCCGCCCTGGATGTCGTCGAAATACAAGCCGTAGGGCTTGCCCTGTTTTTTCACTTCGTCCACGAGTTTCTGCCGCATCTGGGTTTCCGGGACGCTTTGTGTGGAGGTGACGATCAGATTGCCCTGACGGCCGGTGGGCATGAGACCGGGCTGATTGCGCCCGTGGCCATTGGACTCGCTAAAGTTTTTTATGGGCATGCGCGACATCAGAAAGTTCTTGAGCACCCCGTCTTTGATGACGGCAACGCGCTCCGCGGGCGTGCCCTCGTTGTCGAAATCGTAGGCGCCGGCGAGTTTCACTCCCGCCATTTCGCGGATGGTGGGATCGTCGACCACGCTGAGGAACTTCGGCAGCACTTCCTGGCCGACCTTCTTCGTGAAGGTTTGGCCTTCTTCTTCATCGCGCTGGCGATGGCCTTCGAGGCGGTGGCCAAGGACTTCATGGAAAAAGACGGCCGCGGCGCGCCCGCTTAGGAGCGCAGGACCGTCGTAGGGTTCGGCCACGGGAGCTCTGCGGAGAGCGCTGAGGTCCGCGGCCATTTTTTCGATTGTGCCAGTGAGTTCGGCTTCGGCTGGCAGGCCCTTGGCGTTGGGGGCTTGAAAGGTTTCGACGCGAAGCAGATCCATACCGTCGTCCGCGCGGGTCTGTGCTTCCATCACCAGGCGCGTGGAGGCGCTAGGCGAAACCAGGGTCGTGCCTTCGGTCGAAATCATGCGCGAATTGGAATTCGTCACCTGAAGCACGACCGAAGCGAAATAGACTTCGGGATATTTGCGGAAGGCGGCGGAAAGGCGCTTGATTTCTCCTTCCCAGGCGGAGCGGTCGAAAGGCGCGGTGCCCGCTTCGCCAATGTGGGTTTTTGGCTTCTCCTTGGAGAAATCAGGGGATTTGTCCTCCTCTTCGGCGCGGACAGCAGTGTCGGTGCGCACGTTCATCAGCGCGGGAACCGCGCGCTTATATTCGTGATCGGTGAGCTCCCACAAGACGCGGGCGATGGCATCCTGATCGTTGCCGAGAGGAAGGTTTCCGGAAGTGACGCCGCTCGAGCGGCTCTGCCCGTGGGTATTGTCGAGCTCCGGAGTGCCAACACGCATGGTGACGTCGGCGAAGCGGCGCTCGACGGCCCGGTCATCTACAAGGCTGCCGTAGGCCCCGGCAAGCACGACGAAATCCTGATCGTAAACCGTGTAACTGAGGTAGTAGGGAGGCTGGTCGGATGTGCCAAGCTCCGTGATGGCTCGGGAAAGCTCGGTTTGCATGGCCTTCAAGACCGGATCGCTAGTGGATACGGGCGTCGCAAGCTTCGACGTGGTGGCCGGCCGAGAGGCGTGATCATCGCCTGCGTCGCACCGGACGGGGAGGAAGACCAGCTGAGCGGCGAGCAACCAGGCCGCGGTCAGGCGCAAGAGTTTCGATACGCGGAAGGGTACTGGTCCGCTTTGTGAGGATTCAGAAATCGGCATGAAAAGTGGACTCCCCCTACGGTGGTCGATCGAACCGCCAGGCCATTTCAACGGTCAGGTCCATCCCTGCCACGCGGCCTGAATGACGCAGAATTCGAGTATGCCTTAGTGTTTTGACGCGCGCAAATGAGGCTTGCGCAAAGGTTACTCCCCTTTGCACGAGGCGGCATCAAGCGCTTGCGCACCGTCATCGCAACTTCGCCGCGGTACCACGCGCCCAATTCGCTCCAAGCTTCGGCCGAGCCTGCCTTTGCGGATCCGCGATCGCGTTGCGGCTGGTTCGCCTGCTCGGATGCGTTTTGGGAATGTCATTCCCTTTAGGACTGCGCTTGGCCGCCTCGGGCACCGCCAAGATGGACACGAGAGATCCGGCTGCTTTCTGCGATTCGGCGGCCCTCGACGGAACAAGCCGGCATTGATCGTGACCGACCTGGTGAGACCGAATTGCGGGCAGGGGTACCGGTCGACGCGCTTGGCGGGAATCACATCTCGCCGAAGCGCTCGGCGGATTTGAGGCGGGCGCCGTTGGCGAATTCCGAGGCGCTGACTTGCTTGCGTCCTTCGAGTTTGACGGACTGCAAGCGCAAGACGCTGGCCTTGCCGCAAGCAACAAACCAATCGCCGTTTCCGCCGAACAGAGTACCAGGCACGCCGCGAACGGCCGCGAAGGAGGGATTGACTTCTGCTGGCAAAGGGGCGTCGTTCACTGCCGGCTCGCCCCAGAGGTGGCAGGTCTGGCCGCGAAACCTGCTATAGGCGCCGGGCCAGGGAGCGAAACCTCGCATACGGTTGTAAATTTCCTGAGCCGAGCTGTCCCAATCAATGCGGCCATCTTCCTTCTTCAAAATGGGGGCGATGGTCGCCTCCGCGTGGTTCTGTGGCCTCGAAAGGATGGTGCCCGCGTCGAGCCCACGCAGGGTCTCTTCAACCAGAGGGGCGCCAGCTTGGGACATTCGCAGAGCTAGCTCGGGGGCGGTCTCGCTAGGGCCAATTTCCATTTCACGTTGCAACAGGATTTCGCCCGTGTCCATACCCGCGTCGATGTGCATGGTCGTGAGGCCGGTCCGCGTTT
>Ga0182037_10000695_pt1 | contig 16565 bp, 13 predicted proteins | sample sta12Cox44000082_FD_125974 | JGI IMG/M metagenome (GOLD analysis project Ga0182037, IMG submission 125974) | Lab enrichment of tropical soil microbial communities from Luquillo Experimental Forest, Puerto Rico - statoxic.12C.oxic.44.000.082 | ecosystem: Environmental > Terrestrial > Soil >... | reverse complement strand
CCGCTCAGGAAGCCTCTCACATACTTAGCAGCAAAATCTGGCAGTCCCAACCTTTCGTACTGGACGACATGGACAAGCTCGTGGAACAGGAGCCTGTCTGTGAACGGCTCGTGAGAGACCACCGTGTCCACGAACGTGATTGCGGCCATGTGCGCGAAGTCCGGCAAATCGGCAGGTGAGAACCCCATCTGGACGAGTTGACCGTAGAACGGCGGATTTCTCACGCGCTCGCGACTGCGGACTACAAGGCGAGTCAAATCGAGGACGGTCTCCGGGAAAAAGGGGCACATGGCGTTCTTCTGGCTCACGCTGAGAGGCGCAGCGCCGGCTCGGTAGGTCTGACGCTGTTGTCCGATGTACGGCGCAACCTGGTCAACGACCCATTGGACTTGAGCGCTGCTGAGCGTTGGTAACGGCATAGCGACCCGCGACTCGTTTGGTGGTCTATCATAATTGAGATGGAAGCGGAGGGCTGAGTTGATGGACACTACTCATACACAAATACCTCTCACCCTTTCACCACGTTTCACCCAAGCCGTGGATTATGCGCGCCAAATACATACAGGCTGGCGCAAAGGCACGAAAGTGCCCTACATGGCCCATCTGCTCGGTGTTGCTTCGCTGGTGATGGGAGAAGCCGGACACGTTCCCTTTGCCGTGACGGAAGACACGGTTATCGCGGCTCTCCTGCACGACGCGGTGGAGGACGAGGGCGGACTGCCCCGGCTACAGGACATCGAGGAGAGGTTCGGAAAAGAGGTCGCCTGCATCGTCAAGGGCTGCACGGACAGCTTCGAAGTCGACGCCGGCGAGAAGCAGGATTGGGAACCCAGGAAGGCATCTTACCTCAAGCGGCTACGCGAGGAACCCGAGTCCGAAGGCACCCTGCTGGTGTCAGCGGCGGACAAGCTGTACAACGCCCGGGCAATTCTTGAGGACTACAGGGAGGTCGGAGCGGAGGTTTGGCAGCGGTTCAAGCGAGGACGCGACCAACAACTTTGGTATTTCGGCGAACTGCTCATGATTTACGGGTCGAGATGCCCGGATTGGCGGATTGTCAAAGAACTGAAGAGCGCGGTCTCCGAACTGAGAAGAGTCTCGGCAAGCGAATCGTCGTGACGAATCTCTTCAGCGTTGCTCTAGGTCACTGGAATGACAGTAATCCAATCGCTCGTACAACCAAAACAAGAATCCAAATCCACTGGAAAAATGCAACAGCCATGGGCCGACCTTCTGATCAGCACTACGCCGGGCGGCCGCAAGCTTGTGGAGGCTGCGGTGAGCCTTGGACGATCAGCGGCGAGGCGGCCTGGAACGGGGAGCCTCCCGAGCCAGTGCGGGAAAACCCGCTGCTTCCGAGCAATCGTGCAAGCTCTGCGGAACCGAGTTGGGAAAGACTCTCTTCCCGCGGCAACGCCAGCGCTTGTTCCACCTCGCCGTAGTCGACCAAGTTCGCGACTCCTACCGCACGACCTTTTCGATGCGCCGGTCAGGTAGTAACCACATAACGGCAACCAGAACGTATAGAGCGTAGCCCGCCCACGTTCTCACAAACGCCAACGATATTGCGACGAGATAGATGACGATGCTCAGTTGCCCCTTTCTGTCTCTGCCTATTGACATCGCCAGCTTGGAGTCTTTTCCGTGATGGGACACAAGGGCTTGGGTCAATATAAAGTACGCGATCCCGGCAAACAGCAAGATGCAACCGTAGACCGCAACCGGAAGCGACGAGAAATGGTTTTGCCCCATCCAAGCCGTTACAAACGGGGCAAGCGAGAGCCAAAAGAGAAGGTGGAGGTTTGCCCAAAGAACCTTGCCGGAGACGTGGTCCGCAGCCTGAAACAAATGATGATGATTGTTCCAGTAGATACCCACGTAGAGGAAACTGAGAACGTAACTGAGAAAAAGGGGAACCAATGGAAGCAGTGCCGCCAGATCGGCCGAGGGAGGGACCTTTATATTGAACACCAGGAACGTAATAATGACAGCAAACACTCCGTCACTGAAAGCCTCTACTCGTCCTTTGCTCATTTCCTGACCCCTTCGCACACGTGAATAGCTGGCTAGCAGACTAGCCTACGAAAGAGCCCCTAATCGAGGTCGAAGTCCAGAATTTTAGGGCGACACTTCTTCTAGTCGGTTCGCTTCAGAGAAAAAGATCGAGCCGGTGCCGGATGTCCAAGCCCTAGCGCACGTCGCATAATCTACGTCCTGCCAAACGTTAGTTCTTTATCGCAGGCGCATTCGAGCAGGGAGTGATCGGTGACATAGAGGTCTGGCGTGCATTCGAAAATCGGAACGGAGAGAATCAAACCACGGAAATGATTTCATTCTTCAGTCCTTCGAGATGATGAGGTTTGTCAGCTTCCAGGGGTTTTGGTAAGTCTCGATTTCGACCTGTTGTTTCTTCTTGTCGACGGTCAGTTTGCATGCCGGCAGCACCGTGCCGGAGCCCTTGCCGTCGGGCGTGAGCACCAACTCGATGGCGCCGACGCTGTAGTCCCTCGAACGTGTTCCCTGATATAGCTCCGCGAAGGCAAGGTTGCGATCGGTGACGAGACGGAGTCGGCGCCCGTTCTCGGAAGGCAATTCGATGATGTACTTGACGTCGTTGCCGACACCACCACTGGCGAATCTGACTTGCCCCTTGGGCTTCATGTCCTCGAGAACACCCACAAGGCCGTCTTGGCCCGAGCGTGTGAAGGCCTCTATAAGGGCTTTTCGATCAGCAGGCGTCGAAAACTGCTCGATTATGATGTTGACGTCAAAGATCTTGCCCATTTGCGTGCTTGTCCCCATCGCGGTCGCCTGGATGGTCATGCGTCCCTGAGCATGGACGACTGTGCTGCACGCCAACAACGGGAAAGGGTAGACGATAAGGGCGCAACGGAGAAGTCTGTGTTTCTTCACGAAATCCTCCTTGCTGAGGCAAGAGTGGATTCCAGCAATCCGCGAGATTGCCAAGATTAGGAAGCAAGGCTGAACTTAGGGCCGCGGATGTATTCTGAACTACTGGGAAAATTGACAGATGAGGGTTCAACATGTTGCCCGGAAAGCGGGAAATCGGGAGGGTGGAGGCTAGTACTTGGTTTGCCCGATTAGTCCTGAACCCAACCTCCCCTTATTTAACCTGCACAGTTGGGTAGTCCTGCCAGAGGTATTGCAGCGCTTCCGCAAGGGTCTGTTCCACAACGCCTCGGTCGACGTGAACAGCATTGCGCGCAAAGACGAACTGATAATGATAGTCCTTGGCGGCAAGCACTCTGGCCATGTTTTCGTTGGCGAGGACCCAGTCGTGCATGCCGTCACGCATCACGTTGGGATTGAGAAGATCGCGGTCGCCGACTTCCATCCAGATCCGGATCGGTCTGGCTGGGCTGTTCGGGATCAGGTGTTCATGAAATTCCCAGGCGCCGTGCGGGGTCTGCGGATTGTAGGGCCATTGCTGATTGATGAATGTGCCGGAGTAGGTCAGCACGCGGCGGTAAAGCTCTGGGTGATACCAAGCCATGCTCAGGGCGCACGCACCGCTTGAGCTGTAACCCATCGCGGCTCTGGCGTTGGGATCCTTTGTGAGCTTTACGTGGGCCTGAGCTTCGACGAGCGGCAAGACTTCCGTTTCGACAAATTCCGCGTAAGTTCCAGACATCGTGTCATACTCAAGTCCGCGCTCACTTCCTTGGGCGTCCCCGCCTCCATTGCCGATCGAAATCGCCACCATTGCGGGGAGTTTGTGGTGTGTTATCAAGGTGTCCAAAACTGAAAAGAGGTGCCGGTCGGGCCCGTCACCGCCCACGATAAAAGGCATGACCATGCCGGGAAGGTACTGCGCCGGAATGTAGACGGCCACTTTCCTCGAATAGGGAGCGGGGTGGCTGGTGGTGACGACGAGCTGTGCGGGGTCTGCGGGAGCGACGGTGCCAAAGGTATGCGGCTCGCGCGCAATTCCAGGATAGATTTTGCTTTGCGAGGAATCCATGGTGAACTCAACGACATTGCCTGCTAGCGGGCCGCTTGGCTGAGGAGTTGCGGAATTGTGGGTGGGGCCGATGATGAAATTGCCGTCCACCGCGGGCGGCGGATTGGTGCCGTCGGGTAGCTCTGCTGCTTTCACGTAGCCGGAGGTGTTCGGATCGCGCGTGGGCGGAGCAGGATGCGCGATTTGCAGCGGAGTGGCAGAAGGGCGTACTCGCGCGGGATTTGCCATCAGCCACAGACTTGCCAGAAGCTTCGTGCCTAGAGAATGCAGGGGTTTCTTCACTGGCTTCTTCCCGGGGATAGGCAGATTCCTGGTCCCACTGCCACGTCGTTCGCACTCACCCATACCGTACATCCGGCCAGCGCCAGAGCAGTTGCTACGGCGAATTTGAACTGCAAACGCATGGCGGGAGTCTATCCAGATGGGCCTCTCTCTTAGGTTGGGTTGCTTGCCGTTCAGGCTCCGGCATTTTGTCAAGCCTTCCGCCACTCAAGCCTCTTCAGGTCGAGGCGGATGGCGCCCAGCAGCATCCCCGTTATCGTGCCCATGACCGTAACTGGTTCTCCGTCCTGGACGCTCCTCAACCGTGGATATTTGTCGAGTTCGACCTCGACATAGATGACCGCACCAGCGCTTCTGTCTCCGTAGCGCAACGTGACATCAGCAATGCCTGGCCTAGCGAGAAGCTCTGTTATGTAGGAAACTCGTGCAGGCCACTTTACTTTCATCCCTTTGTAGCAACTACGGGCGGCTTCTTGGTGAAGGAACGGGAGAGAATTCGTTTGGTCCCGAATCTCGTCTGCGGTTGGCGTTTCGCTGTATTCGTCGTCGATCGGGTCGTGGCGCGGCGGGATGTTGACCTTCTGAATGATGTTGTCCCGACCAGCGACCACCGAGCCGGAAATGTTGCTCTTCGACATGTTTACGGAGCTGCCGTGCGCAGGCTTGGCCTTTCTTCGTGCCAACCACCCGGCTATGCCGATAAGCACAGCGACACCTATACCCAAGAATATCCACGTATAGTTGTCCGCCAGCCACTGAGGAACGAGAGACATGAGAGGAGTTTAGTCCGGGACGTCCGATACCGTCCAGCGTGGACGTTGCACCTTGCGACTTTACGATTACAACCCGTCGGGAGGTCACGATGGCTGACGTTTGTTTTTAGGAGTGGCAGGGAAACCCAGCCCAGGACGGAGCGTACCCGGATGCGCTGTGAAATCTATTCTGTTGTTCTGCATCTCGGTCTTGCTGGCTTCATCTGCTGCGGTCAATGACCTCTCCGGGCGCTACGTCCAGGAGTTTTGACCGGCAAGAAACCAGCGCGACGATTCCTGGACTTTAGAGCTGCCTAATCAACAAAACCTGCTCCTGGTTACAAAAATTCACTGCCCAAATCTCTTTGCATCTTGATTCGCCGGGTAACCGCCTTAGACCAAAGAGCTCGGCCGGTAATCTTCCTTTTACGACTGACGCCATCTTTGGTAAATATTCCAAATGGTGGCGGCACTCCGAACGGCAAAATAGGCGACTACGAGTGATCCAACAAATTGGAGAAATGCGAACAGCTTAGGCATGGGCTGGGGCCTCGAACGGAGATTGAAAACCTAAGAATTCAATTTCCAGACATGCTTCGAGCAGATCGATGAACATGTGTCGTGCACAGGAACGTTATGGTGCTGATACGCCGTGATTTCCGCTTATTATCTGCAGGCTATCGAAATGGCTTGTGTAGCGCCATAGTACGGCGGTACCGGGAGTCAAGTTTTCATCAGATTCTTAAGCCTCTTCGCCAGGTGTCGTCGATGGGTCTCTGAGCTCTTCGGCGCCAGCTCGCGATCGATCTTCGGCGCTTCCTCGTACTCCTTCCGCGATTCCTCCATCCGGCTCTGCTGGCTGTGAAGCATCCTCAGGTTGTCGAGCGTCATCGCCCCGTTCCGTAGATAGGTCCCTGGATTCTTCGGCGCCAGCCCGCGATCGATCTTCGGCGATTCCTCCATCCGGTTCTGCTGACTGTGAAGCATCCTGAGGTTGTCGAGCGTTATCGCCCCGTTCCGTAGATAGGGCCTTGGATTCTTCTGCGCCAGCTCGCGATCGATCTTCGGCGCTTCCTCGTACTCCTTCGGCGATTCCCCCATCCGGTTCTGCTGGCTGTGAAGCATCCTCAGGCTGTCGAGCGTTATCGCCCCGTTCCGTAGATAGGTCCCCGGATTCTTCTGCGCCAGCCCGCGATCGATCTTCGGCGCTTCCTCGTATTCCTTCGGCGATTCCTCCATCCGGCTCGGCTGGCTGTGAAGCATTCTCAGGTGGTTCAGCGTCAGGCAGATCGTCCGATTGAATGAGAATCGATCCATCCAATTCCATGTCGCCGGCAAGATATTTCCGCCGCACCTCCTGCTCGATGGGCTGGCGGTTCGCTCTGAATACTTTGAGTTTGTCCTTACCGTCTCCATGGAAGTGATCGTCGAGGGCTTCCCCGCTGATGGCGCACCGCACCCACGTTTCGCCATCTCGCCCGTAGAAAAAAACCATGTCACGCCCGAAATCAAAGCTCTCCTTGGGCGCAGGAAATTTCAGGTCGTGCCGCTCCAGGCGCCATTGCACGCGACGGACGATAAAGGTTGCGAACGGATGGATGTCCATCTCGATGCTGGCGCGGTCCAGCGCGCTCAGATAAGACTTGCGATCCCTGATGCGAATCACCGTCCAAGGATAGCCTCCCGAAGCCAGCATCACATTCATCAGAAAGCGCGCCATGCGACCGTTCCCATCCGGGTACGGGTGGACATAACCGAAAAGCCAGTGTCCCAACACCGCACGCACCGCAGACTCGGGCTCTTTTTCCAGAAGATCGAAGAACGCCGGCATCGCATCCCGCACCGCCTCCCACCTCGGCGGAACGTAGCGCGACCCGCGCAGATACACCGGTATATTCCTGTAACCGGCCAATGATCCCGGTTCCATCAAGCCGGCTGTAACGCAGGGCTGGAACAATTCGCGATACCAGTCGTTGTGCGCAGCGCGCGCGAGCGCGCTGGGGTTCTCACCGGCGATCACTTTCTCTACCTCCTTTTTCACGCGCTGAAACGCTTGCCAGTATCCCCGCGCCGCGAGGGCGTCGCGATTTCTACGATCCCGAGCGTCATGCTCGGGGTCCCAGCCGCCCTGGCGCACTTTCTCAACCAGGGCAGGCGTGACCGAGTAACCTTCAATGGACAAAGAGTGGTAGGCATCGGTCCGATAGATTTCGTCGACGAAGCGAAGATACGCTTCCTTGTCTGTCGGAAGCCCTGGCTCTTTTGGGAACGTAGCCAACACCTTGCCACGCATCGATTCCCAAAGCATCTCGATGCGGCCCACGATCGGAGCGGTGGGACGGCTCGGCTTGTGGAATATCTGTCCGGCTTCAAATGGGCTGCTTTCTCGCACATCGTATCCGGACCCCTTCATGGCGCGGAGAATCTCGTCCGCGAGTTCGCCTCGCCCGGTTTGGCGGAAGGCTTTGGCCAGATAACCGGCTTTCGCGGAGTGACCGCCGTTCAGGAGAAGCCGCAGCAGGTCCGAGGCGTCCGCGAGGCTGGCCATCACCACTTGCGCCTCCAGGGGATACAGCTGAAAAAATGATTCCGGCACACGTACCAACGACGCCGCCGGCGTAAACAGACGCAATCCGTCCCTCACCATGAGGGCCCCGCCGGCGGGCATCTCCGCCACTTTCAGGTCGTAAAGCGATGAGCCGAAGAGAAGCTTGATATCGTTGTTTGTGGCTTTGGGACTGTGGACAACCAATTGGTCCGGGATCACCGTTCTCTCGCCGTGCAAAAAAAGGGATTGCTCCGGCGACAGGTGCCATTGTTGGCCAAAGCGCTCGTCGCAGTAGCGCGCGCAAAATTCCCAGAACGACGCATGCCAAGGGGTGCTCTCGCCGGCCTGTGCTTCGGGGCTGGCTGAAATCAGCCAACCCTTCATGACTTCTTGCAGGAAGCCGTTCTCCATCAGGCGTTCGCGGTGAACTCGGCTCAGGTCGTCGGAACGAAACACCCGTCGGTCGCCTTCCTGAAGGACCTTGAGCGCGTCAAGGGATTCAGCGAGTTTTTCGTTTGGCGAGGGCATGAACCTTTCCCTCCTGGATCGGTCATTACAAGTTTATTGTGACGAGCAAATACAAGTATGTGATGCTGCATGATTACAAGTCAATTGTGGCAAATAATGCAAGTGTATATATTAATGTTGTCGCGAGGGCCAGGCCTACAGGCAAAGGCTAGTCAAGCTTAGGTGTGTTGCCCCTGAACGACATCACCGAAGAGCAAGTTGTTTCGGCAATTCGCTTGCGAAGGGTGGGCGGCGCGTCTCCATCGCGCAGCTGGTGTCTATTCCCTCAGCCGAGCCTTTCTCGATGAACACTTTGAACATTCCTGCCACGCACGCCCCGTCTGTCTGGTGTCCGTAGTGAGGAATCTTCACCTGGCGACCCTTGGGGAAATTCATCACTGCAGCTTCCCCGTACCACGGCGGGCTTGCGCCATCGGCCTCGCCGGAGATCATTAGAACCGGTAAATCAGACTTCACAAGCTCGGTGTAGTCCTTAGGAATATCGCCGCGTGGCCATTCCTTGCATGCTTCCATATGCACGCGCACGCGATACTCGCCCACAAAGGTGTTCTTCGTCTCGCGCGCAACATCTGCTTCTGTGATGAACGGAACGCCCTCCGAACACGTCACGGTCATGTACATCCCGCGCGCCACTCCTCCTGCAAAGCTCGGATTCACCGCTAAGGCTTCGAAAGGCACATAGTCGCCCTCGTAAGCGCGATGAATCACGTACGGCACCAACCGTGCTGAAGCCGTTGTGTAGAGTTCTAGCCTCAGCCGCTCCACAAAATTCCCTCTAGGCAGCTTGATTTGCACCCGCTCTTTATTCCTTGGATCTAGTAATTCTACGCTGACCGGTCCATTGTCGAACCGTGCCAGGACTTTCTCAAATTCCTGCTTGATGCTCGGAAAACGAGTGAGGCAATCCGCGTCTGCCGCGCAATCCTTGAACATCTCGTCCAACGCAAGTTGGGCGGCCCTAGGAAACAGGAGCGGCTGCTTGATGTTCGGCGGAGCCACGCCTGCGAGAAACGCCGTGCGGACATGTTCGGAATGTCGCCGCATGAAAATCTGCGCGGCGAACGTGCCGTACGACCCGCCGACCAAGTTGATCTTATCGTAGCCGAGCGCCTCTCGGACTTCATCTAGATCGTCCATGGCGATAGGCGTCGTATAGAGCTTCAGGTTGGCAACCTTCTCGAGCTTCTGGCGGCAGGCTCGCACTCTATCTAGAGGAAACAATTCGCCGAAAAAGGCCGCCAAGTCGTTGGGGTCATCGTTGAAATCGCAGTGAAGCGGATTCGATCCGCCCGTCCCGCGTTGGTCCACGTAGACCAGGTCACGCGTATCGCGCACATTCTCAAGAAGCCCGCCCCTTCCGCCACGCGCGAGGTCGGTCGCTGCCCCTCCCGGCCCCCCCTGCAGCCAGAAAACAGGGTCCGGCGCAGGCACTGGGCTGTGCGCGGGAAGTACCACGATGTTCAGCCCAACCGTTCTGCCGCCCTTCGTAGCATGATCCTCGGGGACTTCGTACGTTCCGCACAGGGCGTCGCTTCCATAAATTCCCGCTGTGCAGGCGTTCAGCGGGAATTTCGCTCGTTTCCGCACCGCTTCAGCGGCTCGCTGTTCGCGCCTGTAGCGTGCCGCCGCGAAGCCTAGAGCCATCGCGCCTGCCATCGCTACGACTGCCAAACTAGTCAAACGCGCTCGTCGCACGCTCTTCGCCTTCGGCTTACCATCAGTTGGAATCTCCTTGTGGTCTTAAAGAGCGACCTGATCGCGACCATTCAGAAAACATCGAGTGGATCACGCACTTCCATACCGGGGGCGTTCCGGGACGGCACGAACTCGATGGGACACAGGAAGTGCAATGGATGGAATGATGCGCGGCATCGCGGCGACGAACTTCCGCGGGTACGTGGCGCACGAATTTGTGCCCGCGCGGGATCCGCTCACTTCTCTCCGGCAAGCGGTTGATCACTGCGACGTTTAATGCCCGCAAAGAAATAGTCCACGGGGGGTGGATGTCGCTCCCTCTCGCAATTTCAGTTCGCCCGTACGCCCACCGCCGCGTACAACTCCGCCGGTTTCAACACGTTTCCGTTTTGAATGACGGTTTCAATCTTGCGGATATCCCGAGTTCGGCTCGTGGGGTCGCCCTTCACCAAGAGAATGTCTGCAATTTTCCCCCGAGTGATCGACCCGAGTTCCTTATCGCGTTTCATAAGTGTCGCTGCTTCAATCGTGGCCATCTGCAGAACCTTCGTAGGCAGGATTCCCGCCTCGTTGTAAATCTCCAGCTCGCGGTGCAAGGCATACCCGCTCCCCTGGTCCGTGCCTGCCACAATCCGCACACGACCGTCGTACATTTTTTTCAACATCCTGACCATATTCGCCCATGAATCGCGATAAAGCTTGTCTGTTTCGGAGTCTTCCGCCGGCAGTGCTTGTGAAGCGGTCTTGATTTGTCGCTGCACTTGCACCGGCATGCGTTCGAACATGGGTGCCTCCATCGGCCCAATCTTCCCCGGCCGATCCGTATAGGTGGCCTCAAAAATCGCCATCGTCGGGTCCACAACTGTTCTATGTTCTGCCAAGAATTCCACAAAACCGTTGACTGCGTCAGAGTTCAAGTCCAGCCCTGCGCTTCTTCGGCCCGGCATAATGAAGCGGTTCGGGTTGCGCGTCTCTTTTACGTCCGGCATGAAATTTAGCATGATAAAGTTGATGTGCTGAATCTCATCCGCTCCGTCTTTCACAAATTGCTCCGCAATCATTTGTGCCGGAACGTGCCCGCTCACCCGTAACCCTCGCCGGTGCGCCTCCTGCGCGATGATGGGCACAAGCTCCGGTTTCATCGAGCTGTAAATCTTGATTTGCACGTATCCCAGATCCGCGTACTTATTCACCATCGATACTGCCTCTTCCGGCGTGTCCGCAAAGGACGCGACCGGCCCCTGAAACGGCCCTCGCCCATCGAGGAACCCTGCGGGAATCACCCTCGGGCCGATCTGCGTTCCCTTCGCGATGCTCTCACGCAATTTCGTAAGCTGTTCGACAGAGTTCGCCAAGTCTCGTATGGTCGTTATTCCCGCTGCGACGTCCAAATACGCGCTCTCTGCATACAGATGTTGGTGCATGTCCCACAACCCTGGTATCGCCATTCTCCCGGTGCCATCCAGCACCTGCGCCTTCGCCGGAACGCTCTGCGCGCGCTCATCGTCCACCGCTGCGATCGTCTGGCCCTTAATCGTGAGACGCTGGTTGACGAGCACCTTCCCGTTGAGCGCGTCAAACACGCTCACATTCTTGATGATCAGGTCGCCTTCAGGCTTGTGTGTGAATTGTTTGGCCAGTTCCGCCCACCTCTCTTGCTCTACCGCTTGTTGTGCATCCTGCAGGCCTTTTAGGGAACCCTCGAATCCTTGACGAATCGTTGCGAACCACGAAGTGGTGGCCGCAACTAACCTCTGGTCCCCGTCCATCCACAGGTAACCTGGTGTAAACGACAAACCACTGATCTCGTAAAGCGACGCGCTCACATGCTTCCCGTTCCCTTCGATCTCCAGGGTGCGCAATTGCCGGATTCGCGCTTCTCCGCTGGGAAGCACCGGAAGCCTTCCTCCTTTCTTCAGCAGCGCCCGCGCTAGAATTGCCCCGGACTCTGGCCCCCCGTTCAAGTCGACGTAGAATTTCCCGTCCGCGCTCACGACTTTTTCGTCCTCGCTCTGGTTTTTCCACTCCGCGTTTGCTCCACGAAACGCGAATGTTTCCGCGATCGGATTCTTCATGTAGTCAACGCCTTTGGTTTCCTCAGCGATGACCACGCCGTCCGCGCTTAGGCGATACGTCGAGTAAGTTTTCGGCCCGCGCCCCCGATCGTTGAATTGGAAAAACTCGTGGATGGTCCCATCCGAGTCCCTCCACACTGCGTCCTGCCCCTGTGGGGTCTTGTCGGTCAGGAACGTACGTATCTCGGCATCTTTGGGCACGTCCGCCGGAAGCTCCGGAAGTGGCGAATTTTGACTCTGCCCGGCTGCCATCGCATAGCACAAGAGCATCCCGGCCAGGGTAATTCCTGTCAAAAAACTCACGATTAAGCTTCTCATCGCGCACCTCTCTATCTCTTCGATACCAATTCCGGAATTTCTTCCGTCTTTGTTGCCACTATTGTACGCGGTTTCCAGCATGAGAAATCGATAGCGTCTGCTTAGCGGGACTACCGGAAAGGCACTGGAACGAACTTTTCTAATCAGGCTTCTGGATTCCTCGAGCGAAGCCTTTCCCTTTCCGAACTCTCATGTACGCCAGAGAAATCAGCAAAAGAAGAGACGCGAAAGCAGGGACCGAGTACTGCAGGCCCTCGACAAAAAACGTGCTCACGGTGATCCCCACAAGAGCGACGATGCCCAGCCATGTCGAATACGGAAAGAACCGCAGGTGCAGGGGAAGATGGGCAACTCGATCGGGACCAAGCGCGCGCCGAAACGCAAGATGGGTCAGCAGAATAACGATCCAGACAAAAAGCATCCCCGCCACGGCAATGCCATACAACAGGAGGAATGCTTTCGCTGGTGCATAGATCGCGAGCAATATCGCCGCCACCATGCCTGCCGTGGAAACAGCCAGGGCACGCCGAGGAACACCACTTTCGCTCAGGCGCCCAAGCCATTCCGGGGCATGTTGGCTTCTCGACAAGGAAAAAAGCATGCGCGTGGTGAGGTACAAATCCGTGTTGGAGCTTGAGAGTGCCGCCGTGATCACCACCAGATTCATGATGCTTGCCACGTAAGGGATACCGACGGCGGAAAAAGCGCTCACAAACGGACTCCCGGTAATGCCGGTGCCCGGGCCCGTGAGATTCCAGGGTGTCATCGCCACCATGATGGTAATGGCGAGAACGTAGAAGAGGATGAGCCGATAGACAATCGTGCGCATCGAGCGCGGAATGGATACCTCGGGACGCTCGGCCTCGCCCGCGGTAACCGCAATGATTTCAACACCCATGTAACTAGTGAGCACAAGAGTAAGCGCCAGCCAGACGCCTTTCCAGCCATTAGGGAGAAAGCCTCCGTGCGCTGTGAGATTGGAGAGGCCCACGGCCGGCCCGCGGCTCAGGCCGAGTATCAAACCCAAGCCAATGACAATGAAAAAGACGATTGCCAAAACTTTAATGAGAGCAAACCAATATTCGAACTCCCCGAAACGGCCCACCTGCTGCGTATTCAGCGCGACCAGCCCAATGGAAACCGCTATCACCCAGATCCATGGGGGGACCGACGGAAACCAAAATGCGAAATAGATCCCCACGGCCGTCACTTCCGCCCCGATCGCAATGATCTGAACCAGTCCGTACGTGGTCCGCACCGAGAATCCCGCCCAGGAACTGAGGTAAGTTTGTGCGTAGACCCCAAAAGAGCCGGCGACCGGGTGCACGACGGCCATTTCTACCAGCGAGTAAGAGACGATGAGCGCGATGATCGCGCCGAAAAGATAAGAGACGATCACGCCAGGCCCCGCCAGGCGAATCGTCACGCTGCTTCCCAAAAAAAGGCCGACGCCAATCGCCCCGCCGATGGCCAGCATGCTGAGCTGCCGCTGCGTAAGCCTACGCCTCAGTTCCGGCGCCTCCCCGTTGTAGCTAGGCAGGTCCTTTGTGCCAGACGGAAGGCCCCCAGAGGTCTCAGGAACTTTATTCATGCCTGCTCAGATTGAGCAAGACGTCGGCAAAGCGACGTATTTCTTCCGTGGTGTTGTAGTGGACTGCGGAGATCCGAACGACCCCGCTATCCTGGCGCAAACCGAAGCGCTTCATCAGCCGCGGCGTGTACATGTGACCATCGCGTATGCCAATGCCTGCATCCGCCATAGTCTCCGTAACTTTTGCCGGAGAGGTTTTCTTAAGGTTGAAACACAGTGTGGGTACGCGTTCGTGCACCCGGTGATCTTCGCACACGCCGTAAATCGTGGCGCCGCATTCACGCAAAACACGCAGGAACTCTAGCGACAAAGATTCTTCATAGGAACGGATGGCCGTCATCGCGCGGACGATATCGGCGCGCCGGGAGTCTGCCTGACCGTCTTCGTTGCCCGCTCTCAGAGTCTTTCCCAGATTCTCAAGATAGAAGACGGCCGCATCCATGCCGGCTACATTTTCATAGATAAAAGTTCCGGCCTCGATTTTTCCGGGAGGCTCATCGGGAATGAAGTCTTCGCGAAAGGTCGGCAGCTTCTTCAGAAGTTCGCGGCGTCCCCATAGGAATCCCATGTGCGGCGCAAAAATCTTGTAACCAGAACAGACCAGGTAATCGCAATCGAATCCTCGCACATCAATAACCGCGTGCGGCCCGTAGTGCACGCAATCGAGAAAAATCTCGCCGCCCGCTTCGTGGACGAGCCTGGCTGCCGATGCGACGTCGACGATCGAGCCAAGAGCATTGGACGCCACGGTGCACGCCAGCAGGCGTGTTTTGCTAGACAGAAGGGGTTGCAGGTCCTCGGGATGCAGATTGCCGTCATCCCGCATCTTCCACCATTGAAATTTCGCGCCTTCTCTTTCCAGGGCCAGCCAAGTGGCAACATTAGCTTCGTGATCCATATCGGTGACGATAATCTCGTTGCGCCCCCGGAGCGTGTGACCGATCGCCAAACTCACAATGCGAATGAAGGAAGTTGCATTCATGCCAAAAGCGATTTCATTCGGATCGCGGGCATTGAGAAAAGCAGCGACACTTTCGCGTGCCCGCGCAATCGTCGCATCCACCTGCTGGCTGTGCCGATAGCGGCCCCCGCGCTGGACGTTGCGCTCCACCAAGTGCTGGTTGACAGCATCAAGCACGGTCCGCGGCACTTGAGCGCCTGCGGCATTGTCGAAAAAGATGAATGCGGGGTCTTGTTGGAGAGCGGGAAACGACGCCCGGACGGATTCAACAGGGAACCCGGAAGGCCGGCGCAAAACGGAGGGGTTGGCATTACCACTCATTTCATTTCCTTACGTCCCAGGTGCGAGCCAAATCGGGACTTGTTTTGAGCTGCGCGAGGCACGCGAACGCTATAATGCATATCACCGCGTGTCAAGCAACATGCTAGCTGTAATGCTGCTTGCATGGCTGTCAAATCATTCTTATCCTCTTGGTCGTTCATGCCTGTCTCCCCATCACTTTATGAGCGAAGCCACTGAAGAAGTCTATGCCGCGCTGAAACACTCCTTCCGGGGGAGGTTGATGCAGCCCGACGACGCGGAATACCCGGACGCCCGTCGAATTTGGAACGGCTTGGTGGCTCGCAGGCCCGGTCTGATCGCTCGCTGTAATGATTCAAGTGATGTGCAGGCAGCCGTGCGCGCCGCCACATCGGCAAATGTGATTACCGCCGTCCGCTGTGGGGGGCACAGTCTTGGCGGCTTTAGCTCTTGCGACGACGGCATAGTGATTGATCTCTCGCCTATGCGCAAGGTTCAAGTTTACGAGGAGGACAGGTCCGCTCGATTCGAAGGCGGATGCCTGCTCGGTTCGATTGACTCGGCAACGCAAACCGTTGGACTTGCGTTTCCTGCAGGTGTGGTTTCCCACACCGGCGCGGGTGGCTTGGTTCTCGGAGGTGGGACCGGGTGGCTCAATCGTTTGTACGGCCTCTCTTGTGACAACGTGCGGGGCTTTACCGTCATTGTTGCGGACGGATCCATCGTCCGCGCGAACGGCAAAGAAAACCCGGACCTGTTTTGGGCACTGCGAGGGGGAGGAGGCAACTTTGGCGTGGTGACCGAATTCGAAGTGACTCTTCATCCGGTGAGCGCGGTTCTTTTCGGGAGAGGGATATGCCCAGGTGATGAAGCGCCAGCACTTCTTCGTCACTGGCGCGACATCATGCCGGAGGCGCCGGATAACTTGAGATGGGGCTTCTCGTTGAGGAGCGCTCCTCACGCGCAAAACATTCCTGCGTATCTCCGGGGACGCCCAATCGCCAGTGCCTCGGCGCTTTGGGTCGGCGATCTCGAAAAAGGCGGCCGGTACGTCGATCGCGCCCTGGCGGTTGTCAATCACCAAGCGGTCAGCAAGGAAGTGCTTTCCTTCCGTGCGTTGCAAACCCTGGCGGATTCCGAATTCCCGCACGGCCGCCGCTATTACACCAAGGCCGGTTACTTCAAGACGTTGAGCGACGAAAGCATTAGCACGATGATGGAAGCGCTCACCACGAATCCTTCTCTTTCAAATGAAATCGAGTTGGCCTACCTGGGCGGCGCAGCGGCGCGGGTTGCGCCCGGCGAAACCGCCTTCGGCGATCGTAGTTCGCCCTTTGTCCTCAATCTTCTTGCAAACTGGTCGGACCCGGCCGACGATGCCGCAAACATTGCGTGGATTCGCAGGTTGTTTGCTCGGTTGCGCCCAGCGATGGCTCCGGGAGTTCACATCAATTTCATGAGCGGCGACGAAGCTGATCGCGTTTCGGAGGCCTATCGGGAGCGATGGGAGCGCCTCAGAGCAACCAAAACGAT
>Ga0182037_10000689_pt1 | contig 16600 bp, 13 predicted proteins | sample sta12Cox44000082_FD_125974 | JGI IMG/M metagenome (GOLD analysis project Ga0182037, IMG submission 125974) | Lab enrichment of tropical soil microbial communities from Luquillo Experimental Forest, Puerto Rico - statoxic.12C.oxic.44.000.082 | ecosystem: Environmental > Terrestrial > Soil >... | reverse complement strand
GCCCTGACACAGCGGCAAACTAAGCAATCGTCAAGCGAAAATCGGTAATATAGGACCGGAGCCTGCGCTATGAAGGTGTTGGTTGTTGATGTAGGCGGGACGCATGTCAAGATTCTTGCCACCGGGGAAGACATCCCTCGAAAGTTTCCCTCCGGGCCAACGCTGACTGCCAAACAGATGGTGTTCGGGGTGAAGAAGCTTGCCCGGGGGTGGGATTATAATGTTGTGTCGATTGGCTATCCCGGGCCGGTTATCCAATGCCGGCCGGTGACGGAACCCTTTAACCTCGGGCCCGGATGGGTCGGTTTTGACTATGAAAAGGCATTCGGCTGCCCGGTCAAGGTAATTAATGATGCGGCCATGCAGGCCTTGGGGAGCTATAAGCGCGGGAAGTTGCTTTTCCTGGGCTTGGGAACCGGTCTCGGCTCCACCATGGTTGTGGATGGCGTTGTGGAAGCTATGGAACTGGGTCACCTTCCTTACAAGAAGGCAACCTACGAGGATTACGTGGGCCTGCGTGGGTTAGAGAAGTACGGGAAAAAGAAATGGCGACAATATGTCGAGGACGTGGTGACCCAGCTGATCGCCGCCCTTCAACCCGACGACGTAGTTCTTGGTGGAGGCAACGTCAAGGAACTGAAAGAGCTGCCTAAGGGTTGTCGAGCAGGCGACAATGCGAACGCATTTGTTGGGGGGTTTCGCTTGTGGGAGGGGCCCGCTGACCGCCAACTTTCCACTCCAGCGAAGGTTCGTTGTTGATGGCAGCGGCGGGCTTTAGCCCGGCATCTTGAGATTCAATGACATGCCCGTCCAGCATGCGGGACGGCCTGGACGAGACGGAAAGGAGCATAAACATGGCAGCACGAGCAACAGCCACCAAACGCCAGGGCACTGAACCGCTGACCAAACGCAAGGCCTGGAAGGCTCTCCAAGTCCATTATAAGCAGGTCCGGGAATTACACCTCCGCAATCTCTTCGGCGATGATTCCAAGCGCGGCGAACGGATGACGGCCGAGGCAGTGGGCCTCTTCCTCGATTACTCGAAGAACCGTATCACCGACGAAACCGTCAAGCTCCTTCTTCAACTGGCCGAGGAATCAGGCCTGCGAGGTCGGATCGACGCCATGTTTCGCGGGGACAAGATCAACATTACGGAGGATCGAGCTGTCCTGCATGTGGCGCTGCGCGCCCCCAAAGGAACGTCCATCGTGGTCGACGGCGAGGACGTGGTGCCTCAGGTCCACGACGTGCTCGACCGGATGGCAGACTTTTCCCACCGCGTGCGGAGCGGGGAGTGGAAGGGCCACACCGGCAAGCGCATTCGTAACGTCATTAACATCGGCATAGGGGGTTCCGACCTGGGGCCGGTGATGGCGTATGAGGCGCTTAAGCATTACAGCGAGCGCGCCATGACCTTCCGGTTCGTTTCCAACGTTGATAGCACCGACTTCGCGGAAGCTGTGCGTGATCTGGACCCGTCGGAGACCCTCTTCATTGTCTCCTCGAAAACGTTCACAACGTTGGAAACAATGACGAACGCGCACGCGGCTCGCACCTGGTCACTGGACGGTCTTGGGGGTGACGAAAAGTCGGTCGCCAAGCATTTTGTGGCTGTGTCGACGAACGCGGCCGCAGTGGCATTGTTCGGCATCGATACCGCCAACATGTTCGGCTTCTGGGACTGGGTGGGCGGGCGCTACTCGATGGATTCGGCGATTGGTCTTTCGACCATGCTGGCCATCGGCCCGGATAACTTCAGCGCCATGTTGGACGGATTTCACCAGATGGACGAGCACTTCCGCACCACCCCCTTCGAGCGCAACCTTCCGGTGCTCATGGGTCTGCTGGCGGTCTGGTACAATGACTTCTTCGGTGCGCAGACGGTTGCCGTCTTGCCCTACGAGCAGTACCTGAAGCGCTTTCCGGCTTATCTGCAGCAGTTGACGATGGAGAGCAACGGCAAGCACGTCACGCTCGATGGCGCCGAGGTCGCCTATCCGACCAGTCCCATCTACTGGGGTGAGCCAGGCACCAACGGCCAGCACTCCTTCTACCAATTGATCCATCAAGGGACCCGGCTCATCCCCTGTGACTTCATAGGGTTTGGCCGGCCGCTCAATCCTCTGGGGCGGCACCACGACATGCTGCTAGCGAATGTTTTCGCCCAGAGTGAGGCGCTGGCGTTTGGGAAGACGCCCGAGGAGGTGAAGGCCGAGGGCACGCAGGATTCGCTGGTACCCCACCGGGTCTTCGAGGGCAACCGTCCGTCGAATACGATCCTCGTGGAGCGGCTGACGCCGCAAGTGCTCGGCAAGCTGGTGGCCCTCTACGAACACAGCGTCTTTACCCAGGGCACCATCTGGAATATCAACTCGTTCGACCAGTGGGGGGTGGAACTGGGTAAGGTGCTGGCCCAGCGCATTATCCCGGAGCTCGAGAGCCAGGCAGAGCCCCCGCTCGACCACGATAGTTCAACCAACAACCTCATCCATCACTACCGAAAACTCAAGGAGGCATCATGATGACTTACGGCTATGATAAACCTTTGTATATCCAGCCCTTCGACCACCGCGGCTCGTTCGAAACAGGAATGTTTGGCTGGAAGGGCGCGCTGACCCCGGAGCAAACGGCGGAGATCGCCGCCACCAAGCAGGTGATCTACGACGGTTTCAAGGCAGCGGTTGCGGCTGGGGTGCCCAAGCAGAAGGCCGGCACCCTGGTGGACGAGCAGTTCGGCGCAGCCATACTTCGTGACGCATCAGCGCAGGGTTACACAACCGCATGCCCCGCCGAGAAGAGCGGACAGGAGGAGTTTGACTTCGAGTACGGCGAGGACTTCGCCAAACACATTGAAGCTTTCAACCCCACCTTCTGTAAGGTGCTGGTGCGCTACAACCCGGAGAGCGACGAGGCTCTGAACCGCCGGCAGGCGACCCGCCTGAAGCGGCTGTCAGACTACCTGCATGGCGAGAGCCGCAGGCTGTTTATGTTCGAGCTGTTGGTACCGGCGGAGAAGGCGCAACTCGAGAAGCTCAAGGGCGACAAGAAGGCCTACGACCGGGAGCTGCGCCCTCGGCTGATGGTGGAGACCATCGAGCAACTCCAGGACGCTGGGGTGGAGGCGGATGTGTGGAAGATTGAGGGATTGGACCGCCGCGAAGATTGCGAGAAGGTTGTGGCGGCTGCACACCGGGGCGGCCGCGACAAAGTCGGCTGCATCATCCTGGGGCGTGGCGAGGACGACAAAAAGGTGCGCGAGTGGCTGACGATAGCAGCCGGAGTTCGAGGGTTCATCGGCTTCGCTGTGGGCCGGACAACTTTCTGGGATCCGCTCGTCAACTGGCGCGCCAAGAAGACAACGCGGGAGGCTGCGGTGGCGGAGATGGCCCGCCGCTACCGGGAGTTTGTGGACATTTTTGAAAACGCCCATGCCCGTGCCGCATGACGGAGAAGGAGCGAACCAGCGAATGAAGAAAGACGCTGTGAAGTTGGCCCCGTCGATCCTGGCGGCGGACTTCGCCCGTTTGGGCGAGCAGGTGGCCGAGGCGGAGCGGGCGGGGGCGGACCGCATCCACGTGGACGTGATGGATGGACACTTCGTGCCCAACATCTCGGTGGGGGCGGTGGTCGTCCACTCCCTTCGCCCAGTGACGCGCCTGCCCCTGGAGACCCACTTGATGATTTCGGACCCGGACTTTTTCCTCGAGGAGTTTGCCGAGGCTGGGTCCGATTCGTTTCTCGTGCACTGGGAAGGTAACGCCAACTTGCATCGCACCGTGCAACGCATCAAGGCGCTGGGTAAACGAGCCGGAGTGGTGATCAACCCTGCCACCCCGGCGGCGGTGCTGGAGGAAATCCTGCAAGATGTCGACCAGGTGCTGGTGATGACGGTCAACCCGGGTTTCGGACATCAGCATTTCCTGCCTACCACGCTGCCCAAGATCCAGCGTGTCTGCGAGATGATTGAACAGATCAAGCCGGGTGCCGACCTCGAGGTGGACGGAGGGATCGATGCGGAGACGGCTCCGTTGGCAGCCGCTGCCGGAGCCAACGTCCTAGTAGCGGGAACGGCCGTTTTTGGTGAAAGAGGAGGGGTGGCCGCAGCGATGAACCGGCTCCGAGCCAGTATCGAGCGGTTGGAGAAAGAACCGTCAACGAGTCGAGTGATGACATTCAGAAAGGAGTGATTCATGCAGCTTGGAATGGTGGGCCTTGGAAGGATGGGAGCAAACATGGTGCGGCGGCTTCTCAAGGGAGGCCATCAGTGCGTGGTCTTCGACAGGTCGCCGAAAGCAGTGAACGAGCTGGTGCAGGAAAAGGCGGTGGGAGGCTCCTCGCTCCAGGACATGGTGAAGAAGCTCGAGAAGCCGCGAGCGGTCTGGCTGATGGTCCCGGCGGCGGTGGTAGACCAGTCTATCGCCGACCTGGTACCCCATCTGGAGGCAGAGGACGTCCTCATCGACGGAGGCAATTCCTATTACGTGGATGACATCCGCCGCGCTAAGGAACTGGCAGCCAAGCGCATTCACTACGTGGACGTGGGGACCAGCGGTGGCGTCTGGGGTCTCGAGCGGGGTTACTGCATGATGATTGGGGGCGAGGAAGAAGTGGTCAAGCACCTCGATCCAATCTTCAAGAGGCTGGCGCCGGGTCGCGGAAACATTGACCGCACTCCGGGACGCGAGAAGATCGGTGGCTCTGCCGAGGAGGGCTACCTGCATTGCGGTCCTAACGGCGCCGGTCACTTCGTTAAGATGGTGCACAACGGAATCGAATACGGCATCATGGCGGCCTACGCTGAGGGGTTGGGGGTCTTGCGTGACGCCAACGTGGGCAAGGAACAACACGCCATTGACGCCGAGACCACCCCACTGCGCGACCCCGAGCACTACCAGTACGACCTCAATTTGCGCGACATCGCGGAGGTGTGGCGGCGCGGCAGCGTGATCGCGTCGTGGTTGCTGGACCTGACGGCGTCAGCCTTGGTCACAGATCCCGCCCTCGCGGAATTCGCGGGCCATGTCTCGGACTCGGGCGAGGGAAGGTGGACGATCAAGGCCGCCATCGACGAAGCTGTGCCCGTGCCCGTCCTTTCCACCGCGCTGTACCAACGCTTCACGTCGCGCGGCGAGGCGGATTATCAGGACAAACTGCTGTCGGCGATGCGTTACCAGTTCGGAGGACACCTGGAGAAAGCTGCCGCCAAATAACCGGCAGTGAAAGGGAGAGTGCGATGAGCGATTCTCATTCTGACGCCCTGGTGTTTTACGGCGCCACGGGCGATCTGGCTTACAAAAAACTCTTTCCGGCCCTACAACCGTTGATCAAACGCGGTCACCTTGACGCGCCGGTGATCGGCGTAGCCAAGTCCGGTTGGAATGTCGACCAGCTTCGAGCGCGAGCGCACGACAGCCTGGAGAAACATGGCGGCGTCGATCCTGCAGCGTGGAGTAAGCTGAGCAGCTTGCTTCGGTACGTGGACGGCGACTACGCGGACCGCGCGACCTTCCAGACAATCGCTAAAGAACTCAAAGGGGCCGAGCGGCCGGCGCATTACCTGGCTATCCCACCGCTGCTGTTCGAAACGGTGGTAGAGCACTTAGCGTGTTGTATTCAGGACGCTCGTCTCATTGTCGAGAAGCCCTTCGGCCATGACCTCGCCTCGGCGCAGGAGCTCAACCGAGTTCTGCACGCCGCCTTCCCCGAGTCTGCCATCTTCCGCATCGACCACTATCTTGGCAAACGGCCGGTAAACAATATAGTAGTTTTCCGCTTCGCGAACGCCTTTATGGAGCCGTTCTGGAACCGCAACTACGTCGAAAGCGTGCAGATCACCATGGCGGAAGACTTTGGTGTCCAAGGACGGGGCGCTTTCTACGATCAGACTGGCACCATACGCGACGTGATCCAAAACCATCTCTTCCAAGTGCTGTGCAACTTGGCCATGGAGCCCCCGGTCCGCACCGACAGCGAAACCGTTCGCGACGAAAAAGCCAAGGTACTGAAAGCCATTCCTCCGCTTGAGGTGAACAATGTTGTCCGAGGGCAGTTCCGCGGCTACCGGCAGGAAAAGGGAGTAGCGCCCGATTCCAAGGTGGAGACATTTGCCGCGCTGCGACTGGAGGTAGATTCCTGGCGTTGGAGGGGCGTGCCATTTTACATTCGCGCCGGAAAGAACTTACCCGTGACCTGCACAGAGGTTGTCGGCCGGCTTAGAAAGCCTCCTTCTGTCATCCCGGACAGCGCTCTATCTCAAAACTATTTGCGGTTTCGGATCAGTCCTGAGATGACGATAGCCACGGGCACGATCGTCATGGCTCCGGACGAACCGATGAGAGGCGAGACGGTGGAAATGGTGGCCAGCCGTCATCCTTGTCCGGAAGAGATGGAAGCGTACGAGCGGGTGCTGGGCGATGCCATGGCGGGAGACGGCACGCTGTTTGCCCGAGAGGATTACGTAGAAGAAGCCTGGCGAATCGTCGATCCGGTGCTGAAGGCAGGGACTCCAGTCTACGAGTATGAACCGCACACGTGGGGGCCGAGCGAAGTCGACCGTAGGGTCACTCCCCCTGGAGGTTGGCACAACCCGACATCTACGGACCAGGAAGACTTCCGGGTTGCAGCCCAAGCTCGCTGACAAACCTTAACTAACTAGCCGAGCAAGGGTAGCGCAGAGTTCGCGCTTTTCGAACTCTGAGGTTCTTCGTCGAGACGAGCCGCAGACTTTCTAAGAAACGAAAGTCTGCGCTACCCGACTTCATGCGTGCATTGTCGAACCCATAAGGAGAAGCTGCGTGAAGATCGAAGTGTTCGATGACGCCAATTCCGTCGCCCGAGCGGCCGCGGCGACAATCGCTGCGGATGCTCGAGCGGCCGTCACAGCCCGTGGTCGCTTCCTTATGGCCGTCAGCGGGGGTCACACTCCCTGGATCATGCTCCGTGCGTTGGCAGGCGAAGACGTCCCCTGGGGGGGTGTTCACGTGTATCAGGTCGACGAGCGCATCGCTCCTGCGGGCGATCCGGACCGTAACCTCACGCATCTACGGGAAAGCCTGCTTGAGCATGCGCCGATGGGTCCCGAGCACATCCATGCCATGCCGGTGGAATCGGCGGACGTCGATGCTGCAGCAAAGGAATACGCCGCCACTCTTCACGAGTTTGCCGGGTCGCCGGCAGTGCTCGACCTCGCGCATCTCGGCTTAGGGCCTGACGGGCACACGGCATCCCTGGTGCCTGGAGACCCCGTTCTCAACGTGGCAGACGCAGATGTCGCGCTCACCGGGGTTTATATGGGAAGGCGCCGGATGACGTTGACCTATCCGGTCCTCAACCGATCCCGGCGCGTCTTGTGGCTGGTGACAGGGAGTGAGAAGGTGGAAATGTTCGGACGCCTGCGCAAGGGCGACGTGTCGATTCCGGCCGGACGGGTGCGGCGAGATGAGGCCCTGGTGCTTGCTGACCGTGCCGCGGCAGGACAGGTAGCACCGAAGTGACGACTCTAGAAAAGGAGAAAAAAGAAGATGCGCGTGGGAATCGCCACCGATCACGGTGGGTTTGGTTTGAAGGAAGAGCTGGTCGCCCAGCTTCGCGCAGCCGGGCATGAGGTAGTCGATTTTGGTGCTCATGGCTTGGCTCCAGGCGACGACTATCCGGATTTTGTCGTCCCGCTCGCTCGGGCCGTGGCGGCGGGAAAGGTGGAACGCGGCGTGGCCATCTGTGGCAGCGGCGTAGGCGCGTCAGTGTGCGCCAACAAGATTCCCGGTGTGCGCGCCGGCCTGGTGCACGATCACTTCTCGGCCCGGCAAGGAGTCGAGGACGATCACATGAACGTTATTTGCATGGGCGGCCGGACGGTGGGACCGTCCGTGGCCTGGGACCTCGTCGAGACGTTCCTGGCGGCCGGGTTTAGTCAGGCCGAGCGCCACCTTCGCCGCCTGGGCAAGGTAGCTTCCCTCGAAGGGCAAATGATCAGCGACCGTCGAGGTGCCGGGGCCATATCAGGGTAGCGCAGACCTCGCTCTTAGGTCTGCGGCTTGTGGTACCCCTAAGTGTAAAGGCTAGACGCACCACAGCCCCACGGCAAGTCCGTACGGACGTCGACAACGTAACCCAAGGTATAGCAGGAGGAACAGATGAGTACACCGCAAGTAGCTCGGCCCATGACAGACGCGCAGTTGGATCAACTGTGCATCAACACCATCCGCACACTCTCGATCGATGCGGTGCAAGCGGCCAATTCCGGACACCCTGGCACGCCGATGGCGCTCGCGCCGCTGGTCTACACGCTGTGGAACTGCGTCATGCGCTTCGATCCGCAGGACCCGATCTGGCCTAACCGCGATCGCTTCGTGCTCTCGAACGGTCATGCCTCAATGCTGCTCTGGTCTGCACTCCACCTAACCAAGACACAGGCAGTGAATGCCGACTACGAGGTGCTGGGGCAGCCCTCGGTGACGCTGGACGACATCCGCCGCTTCCGCCAGCTCGATAGCAAGGCTCCGGGACATCCTGAGTACCACTGGGTCTCTGGCGTCGAGACCACCACCGGTCCGCTGGGCCAGGGTGTGGCTACGAGCGTGGGTATGGGTATCGGCCGGAAATGGCTCGCCGACCGTTATAACCGGCCAGGCTTCGAGATCTTCGATTACAACATCTATGCCGTTTGCGGTGACGGCTGCATGATGGAGGGCATTTCGTCGGAGGCGGCGTCACTGGCGGGCCACCTGGGTCTCGATAACCTCTGCTGGGTTTACGATAACAACCACATCACCATCGAAGGGAACACGAGCATCACCTTCACGGAGGACGTGGCGGCCCGGTTCCTGGGTTACGGGTGGAACGTCCTCCGGGTGGGCGACGCAAACGATATCGATCGCATCCAGCACGCCCTCGAGGTTTTTCGGAAGACGAAGGGCCGCCCCACCTTCATCATCCTGGACAGCCACATCGGCTACGGGTCACCGCACAAGCAGGACACTGCTGCCGCCCACGGCGAGCCGCTGGGGGAGGAAGAGGTCCGCCTGACCAAGCGCGACTACGGATGGCCCGAGGATGCGAAGTTCCTCGTACCGAACGGTGTCTACGAAAACTTCGCGGCCGGGATAGGTGCGCGGGGCGCGGAGGCCCGGCGCCAGTGGACGGAGCTCTTTGCTGCATATCGGGCCAAGTACCCCGAGCTCGCTACCGAGATCGACCAGATGCAGCGGCGCGAACTGCCGGCGGGTTGGGACCGTAACCTCCCGGTCTTTCCGGCTGACCCGAAAGGCATGGCGGGACGGGAGGCCTCGGGCAAGGTGTTGAACGTGCTCGCACAGAATATCCCCTGGATGCTTGGGGGCTCGGCGGATTTGGGGCCGTCGAACAAGACTACCCTAACGTTCGCGGGTGCAGGACAGTTCCAGGCCGGCAGTCCGGGCGGAAAGAACCTGCACTTCGGCATCCGCGAGAACGCGATGGCGGCCATCGTGAACGGGCTGTCGCTCTCCAAGCTCCGGCCTTTTGGTGCCACCTTCTTCATCTTCAGTGACTACGCGCGGCCGTCCATCCGGCTCTCGGCCTTGATGGAGCTGCCCACCCTCATGGTCTTCACCCACGACGCCATGGGCGATGGGGAGGACGGCCCCACCCACCAGCCCGTGGAACACCTGGCGTCGTTGCGCGCTATCCCCGGCTTGGTCACGCTGCGTCCCGCTGACGCCAACGAGGTGGTGGAGGCCTATCGCTACATCATGCAACTTCGGCACGAGCCTGCTGTGCTGGCGCTGTCGCGCCAACCTCTGCCGACCCTGGATCGGAGTAAGTACGCACCGGCGGCGGGGGTGGCGCGCGGCGCCTACGTGCTCGCTGACGCACCCGGCGGCAACCCCGAAGTTATCATCATCGCCTCGGGGAGTGAAGTCATTCTTGCCGCGCAAGCCCACGAGAAGCTGCTCGCCGAGGGCATTCGCTCGCGGGTGGTCTCGATGCCGTCTTGGGATATCTTCGACCATCAGACGCAGGAGTACCGGGACAGCGTACTGCCACCCAACGTGAAAGCGCGTGTTGCCGTCGAGCAGGCCTCCACTTTCGGCTGGGAGCGATATGTGGGTACATCCGGGCACATCATCGGCATGAAGACCTTCGGGGCCTCGGCACCGCTCAAAGAGCTCCAGCGCCATTTCGGGTTCGAGCCGGACCAGGTGGTGGCCGCCGCGAAGCAGCAACTCGGCAGGAACTGATCGTAGCGCCGGCCTTTAGGCCGCCACCTGTGTTCGAGAACGCCTGAACCAAGCCCCGGAGGGTGTGAAAAATCGTGGCCCTACCGTCGGCGACGGGTGCGCGGCTTTGCCGCCCGCTGTGCGGAAAGGCTCAGCCTTTCCGGCCCAACGGCCAAAAAGAGAAAACCAAAAAAAGTCTTAGTTTGCGGCTGCTTCCCGGAAAGCCGGAGGCTTTCCACACAGCAGGCAGCAAAGCCGCAATTTTTCACACCTTCCCAGCCAACAAGCCGACAGCCTTCAAATGAACATCTACGACACACGCGAAGGCGCGCGCCTGCTGATGAACCGGCAGAACAAAGGCCACTGGAACCGCTGGGGGCCATTCCTGTCGGAGCGCGCGTGGGGTACCGTGCGCGAGGACTACAGCGCCAATGGCGATGCATGGAGCTACTTCCCGCACGATCACGCTCGCTCGCGGGCCTACCGTTGGAACGAGGACGGCCTGGCCGGAATCTGCGACCGGCACCAGTATCTCTGCTTCGCTCTGGCCCTCTGGAACGGCCGCGATCCGATCCTCAAAGAGAGGCTGTTTGGCCTGACCGGCAGTGAGGGCAACCACGGTGAGGACGTCAAGGAATACTACTACTATCTGGACAACACGCCAACCCATTCCTACATGAAGTACCTCTACAAGTATCCGCAGGCGGAGTACCCCTACCGGCAATTAGTCGAGGAGAACCGAAGAAGGACCAAGCTCGAGACGGAGTATGAGCTGGTCGACACCGGGATCTTTGACCAAGGTCGCTATTTTGATGTCGTAGCGGAATACGCCAAACTCAACGCGGAGGATCTGCTGATTCGCATCAGCGTCACTAACCGCGGCCCCGAGGCGTCGCCGATCCACGTGCTGCCGACCCTCTGGTTCCGCAACACCTGGAGCTGGGGACGCGACGACCGCCGGCCCTCTATAGCGAGGGGACCGTCGCCGCGTAATCAGGGGCAGCCTGTAAGCGCCTTACTCGCCAGGCACTGGGAGTTGGGCGAGTACATCCTGTGCTGCTCCGGCGCCGACGAGTTACTGTTCACCGAAAACGAAACTAACCGCGAGCGGCTATACGAGGTCACGTCACCGACGCCCTTCGTTAAGGACGCGTTTCATAAATATGTGGTCAAGGGAAGGCGGGAGGCCGTGAACCCGGCCGCCACCGGTACGAAAGCTGCCGCGAGCTACAAGCGCACGGTCAACGCTGGGGAGACCATCACCCTCGGCTTGCGCTTGGCGTCCATGCCTGACGGGCGTCCGCTCGAGGCGCCCTTCGCCGGGTTCGATCCCCTGCTGGTCCAGCGTAAAGAAGAGGCGGATGAGTTCTACAATGTCGTTCTGCCTGAGCACCTCTCAGCGGATGCCAAACTGGTGGCCCGGCAGGCGTTCGCCGGCATGCTGTGGTCGAAGCAGTACTATCACTACGTCGTTACGGACTGGCTGGAAGGCGACCCTGCCCAGCCAGCTCCACCGCCGCAACGCTGGGAAGGGCGCAACTACGAATGGACCCATTTCTTTACCCGTGATGTGATCTCGATGCCGGACAAATGGGAGTTCCCTTGGTTCGCTTCCTGGGACCTGGGTCTCCATTGCCGCACCTTGGCACACGTCGATCCGCAATTTGCCAAAGAACAGATCCTCCTGATGCTGCGCGAGTGGTACATGCATCCCAACGGGCAGATACCCGCTTATGAGTGGAATTTTAGCGACGTCAATCCCCCCATCTTGTCCCTGGCTGCTAGGGCCGTGTTCGAGACTGAGCTCGAGAGGACGGGTGTGGCCGACTACGCCTTTGTGGAGCGCGTTTTTCAGAAGATGCTCCTGAACTTCACCTGGTGGGTCAACCGCAAGGATGCCTTCGGTAAGAACATCTTCCAGGGCGGCTTCCTGGGAATGGACAACATTGGCGTTTTCGACCGCGACAATCTCCCGCCCGGATACTTGCTGGGGCAGGCCGACGGCACAAGCTGGATGGCAGCCTTTGCCAAGAGCATGCTGTCAGCCGCTCTACTGCTGGCCGAACGAGATTCCATCTATGAGGACGTCGCCAGCAAGTTCTGGGAGCATTATATTTACATCGCTAATGCTATGAACAGCCGCCAGGATCCGCAGAAGTCTCTATGGGATGAGCAGGACGGGTTCTTCTACGACCACCTGTTCACGCCCGACCATGGGCGTTTCCCTGTGCGCGCCCGCACCATGGTTGGCTTCGTGCCCCTGTTTGGTGTAACAGCGGTACCCGCCGCCACCTTTGATCGCTACCCAGCCTTCAAGCGACGCCGCCGATGGTTCATCGAGCATCGCCCGGATCTGGTTGAGAGCGTCGGGCCGATGATAATTCCCGGCGCCAACAATAACCTGATTGTGGGCTTCGTACGAACGGACCAGTTGCGACGCATGCTGGCTTACATGCTAGACGAAGACGAGTTCCTATCACCTTTCGGTGTGCGGGCGGTCTCTCGCTATCACCTGGATCACCCGCTAATCCTCAACCTGGGGGGCCAGGAGTATCGGTTGAACTATGAGCCGGGCGAGTCCATGACCAGCCTCTTCGGCGGCAATTCCAACTGGCGCGGTCCTATTTGGATGCCGGTCAATTTTCTCATCCTGCAGGCCTTGGAGCAGTATCACCTATACTACGGCGCCAGCTTCCAGGTGGAGTGCCCGACCCGCTCGGGCAAAATGAAGACCCTGGACCAGGTCGCCCAAGAACTGGCCCAGCGGCTGGCGCGCATCTTCTTACTCGACAAGGACGGCATCCGGGCGGTTTTCGGTTTCAACCGGATGTTCAACGCCGATCCTCATTGGCGAGACCTCATTCCCTTCCACGAGTACTTCCACGGTGATACCGGCCGCGGCTGCGGCGCCAGCCACCAAACCGGCTGGACGGGCTTGATCGCCCAGATCTTGATTGCCATGCATGGAGAAGGCCCGACTTAGAACCGCACTCCTATAGCGCAGCCACCTAGCGAACGCACTTTCGACAATGGCATAATTTCTACCTCTGGTCCCAGCCCAAGAGGGCGGTGAACCCTCTGGCCGTCCCCAAGCCTCGGAGCCCGATAAGCGCGGCCTTCCCGGCACACGCCTGGGAACGAACCGCAACGTCCGAGAGTTGGATTACGCTAACTGAGCGCGTGCCACCAGCTTGACGCATGACAAGCCAGCTGCAACGGGCGGGCCCAGGTTTCGAAACTCAAGGAGGCGTTTTTTATGGCCTACGAATCGCAAGAGAATCGAACAAGTTCTTTCAACCAACGGCTGACCCAATTCTGGGCGGGAAACGAAGGTCTCACGCTGCTCTCAATCGTACTTGGGCTGGCCATTTTCGTAGTTTTTCCGCTGCATGAAGTTGCCGCTCGCAGTCGAGTGGTTCTTGACATCGCCATCTCGGGGCTGATGGTTTCCGCGGCCTTGGCGGTGAATAAAGGCCGGATTACAACGTCCCTCGTTGTTATCGTTACCGTGGCCGCGCTGGCCGTCCGATGGATGGCGCGGAGTGTAACCAGCAACAGCTTCCGTGAATTCAGTACTGCGCTGATTCTTGTTGCCCTGCTTCTGTTTGCGCGCACCGTGCTGTTGGTGGTGTTCCGGCAGGGGCCGATCAGTTGGAACCGGATCCAAGGCGGGATTGCGGCATACCTTCTGCTGGGACTGGCGTGGGCATACGCCTATCAGCTCGCCGAAGAGATCCGTCCTGGGGCGATGCATTTTGGCTCTCCGCCCGGTGATCGGTACCAATTGACCGGCAAGCTGGTTTACTTCAGCTTTGTTACTCTAACCACTGTCGGTTACGGTGACATCACTGCCGTTCATCCTCTCGCGCGGTCTCTAGCCACGGCGGAGGCTCTTGTGGGCCAGCTTTTTCCTACCATCCTCATCGCTACGCTGGTCACGTTGGCCATGCAAGCGCGCCGCGAGTCATAGGCAAGTTTGCGGTGGATTGGTAGGCGAACCTGATCCACGCATCCGTACTTTCGAGGACTGGACGGGTGTGGTTGCCATCAACCTTCTAGCGCGCTACCGCGATAAGGTGTGCTGCTACAACGATAACATTCAGGGCACCGCGTCTACCACGTGCGCGGGGTGATAAATGCCTTCAAAGTGAATAATTTGTACATCTTCCCGGCGCTGTTCACCCGGGAAGCGCACCCACCTTCAGGATGCGACGCCACTCACAGTCGGCCAGGAGTGGTCCGGCTAAGCTGCACAGCTTGATGATGCACTCACGTTGGTCAATCCCTTCAAGGACTGTATCGCCTGGCTGTATGAGGTACAGCGGTCGGGACTGGAATTAACGCTCCTCCCGACTTTGGCGAAAAAGTTGCGGCGGAGATCGCCAGGCTCACCGGTCGCCCGTTCGTCACGGCCCAACAAATTCGCAGCTCAGGGCTCCCTTGATGCCATGGCGGCAGCGAGCGCCGCCCTACGGGCACTGGCCGTTGCCCTGATGAAGATTGCCAGTGACTTACGCTTGCTTGGTTCGGGACCGCGGGCAGGATTGCACGAGCTCATCCTGCCGTCCAACGAGCCGGGCAGCTCGATCATGCCGGGCAAAGTCAATCCTACCCAAGAGGAAGCGATGGTGATGGTATGCATTCAAGTCATCGGAGAGGATAAGGCCGTCGCCTTCGCAGGGTCCCAGGGGAACTTCGAATTGAACGCCATGCGGCCGATCATCATCAATAACGTGCTGCACGCCGCGCGTATTCTTGGCGATGCATGTGTTAAGCTCCGTGAGTACAGCATTGAGGGAATCAAGCTCGACCGGACCCGCATCGACAAATTCGTCGGTGAGTCACTGATGCTCGTGACCTCGCTGAGTCCAGTCATCGCTTATGATAAGGCTTCGGCGATCGCCCATTATGCTTTGGACCACAACACGACACAGCGCGCGCTGCCCTAAAAGGAGGCTTCGTCGGCGCGGAGGAGTTCGACCGGATCGTTGATCCCAAAAAGATGGTCGGCAGTCCACACCGCGATCTGGGAATAACTTGATCGCGTTCCGTCTCGATCACCCTTACACGGGGACGGAGGCTGACCATCCGAGCACAAGGATCCAGACCTAGCGCCGGGAACAGTCGATTTCGCGACCGGTGCGATTAGGTTCAAAGTGTACGCCGTCTGACATGGTGCGCGGTGCCGGCCCGTGAGTTCGGCCCTCAGGATCTCCGCTGGACCAACACCGGGCTTCGTTGCGACTCGTCCCTGTTGGCAGCAGCAGCGGTGAGTGTTCAAGCGATGACTGTTTTAGGGCTCTCGACACTGGTGTTCTGCGGTTCCTTGGTGGCTGGCGTCGTTGGATCGCTGACCGGCTTAGGCGGAGGCATCATCATCACACCACTACTGACTTTGGTGTTGGGGGTGGACATCCACTACGCCATCGGAGCGGCGCTCGTTTCGGTGATTGCCACATCCTCCGGCGCCGCGGCGGCTTATGTCAAGGAAGGATTCTCAAATATCCGGATCGGAATGCTCATGGAGATCGCGACCACCACGGGAGCCGTCCTTGGCGCTTCGTTGGCTCTACGCGCACCCACCAGTGCTATTGCGGTGATTTTCGGGTTGGCCCTGCTCTATTCGGCCGCAATGTCGCTCCGGACACCCGATTTAGGGGGGGCGGTGGACAAGCCGGACCCGGTTGCTCAGACTCTGGAACTAGACTCCAGCTATCCGACCTCGGGCGGCTTCAAAAGTTATCACGTACATCACGTCGCGACAGGCTCCGCCGTAATGTTTGGGGCAGGGATACTTTCAGGCCTGCTGGGAATTGGATCCGGCGCTCTCAAGGTGATAGCTCTCGATGAAGCGATGCGAATTCCCTTCAAAGTCTCAACCACAACCAGCAACTTCATGATCGGGGTGACGGCTGCCGCCAGCGTCGGGCTATACCTGAAAAACGGCTACATCGATCCCGGTCTAGGGATGCCCGTCATGCTCGGAGTGCTCTCGGGAGCCTTCCTGGGCGCGCGGCTTCTGCCCGGGATGAAGACAGGTGTTTTACGGCATGTGTTCAGCGCTGTCATCGCGATTCTGGCTGTCGAGATGATCTATCACGGACTCACGGGGAAACTTTGAAATGGATAACAAACCACGCAGCTGGAGCGATCAACAAATCGAAACCATCATAGGCGATCTTCTTCGCGCAGGAGTCGTTTTCTCGGGAGCCATCGTTTTGCTCGGTGGAATCGTCTACCTCGTTCATCAAGGACATACGACGCCTCACTACGGAGTATTCCACGGCGAGCCTTCGGACCTGCGAAGCGTGAGGGGCATTGTACGCGATGCCTTGGCTGGACAAGGGCGCGGAATTATCCAATTGGGGCTTCTCTTCTTGATCGCAACCCCGGTCGCAAGGGTT
>Ga0182037_10000676_pt1 | contig 16712 bp, 16 predicted proteins | sample sta12Cox44000082_FD_125974 | JGI IMG/M metagenome (GOLD analysis project Ga0182037, IMG submission 125974) | Lab enrichment of tropical soil microbial communities from Luquillo Experimental Forest, Puerto Rico - statoxic.12C.oxic.44.000.082 | ecosystem: Environmental > Terrestrial > Soil >... | reverse complement strand
CTTTCGTTCACGCTTGCGACCCCATGAACGAAGCCAGTTCGCAACATCTTTGTGCGGGACACCACGCCCCTCGTCAAGCGCTGTGAGCCCCTTCTGAATCTCATCGAGCTGCCAGCTCTCTGCCTCGACAAACGCAGCAATAGCTTCTGCCGCGAGAAACGACTTCGAACGACGCGCACGCTTGGCGAGCGCTTCAAGACGTTTCTTCGTGTCGGTGTCGATACGAACAGAGAGTGTTGTGGTCATTTGTGATGCTCTGTGCTGCGTTGTGTACATGCTAGCACACGTGGCTCCGGGAGCAATCGACGGGGGCGCTGCAGGCCCTCCGTTCGGGGCGCGAATGAGAGCGGGTGATTCCACATTGTCTGACCGCGAGGCGGCCTAAAGATTTCTATCATCATGCCCATACCCGATCACGCGATCCGCACAGCCGATGCCGATGGATTCCGCGTCGTCTACGCCCATCAGGAGGAGTTCGACAACCTCTGCGGCGAGATCTTCGGAGACGGCGCGTATCGCTTCGATTGCAGGCGGGCGGCGCCCCGCATCGTCGATTGCGGGGCCCACATCGGGCTATCGGTGCTCTACTTCAAGCGCCGCTGGCCGCGGGCCCAGATCACGGCATTCGAGCCCAGCCCCGACACCTTCGCGTTGCTCGAACGCAACGTCGGCAGCAACGGGCTGGCCGACGTGGAACTCGTCAACGCGGCGATCACCGCATCGGGCGATGCGACCTCGTTCTACGTCCCCCGCGACCCGCTGTTCTGGCATTGGGGCGACGCGGGCCCCGTGGGTACGACCCCGAGCACTACCGGGAGATCACGGTGCCTGCCGTGCGACTCTCGGCGTACCTCGGCGGGCCCGTGGACTTCCTCAAGCTCGATATCGAAGGGCTCGAAACCGCCGTGCTCCGCGAGGCGGACGCCGCCGGGCGACTGGCATGTTTCGGATCCTCTTTCTCACGCTGCGATGAACTCGGTTCCGGAAAACCAGCGTTCAGCGGGTCGGGGCTGCCGAATTTTCGAAAGCCTATCAGCTGCGTTTCACCGCGAGGGTGAATCCATGCAGGTCGGCATCGCCTCCGCGTACCAGGGACTCACGATCTGAGCGGCCAATAGATTGCACTAGGACTCCCCGAGCCACGAAATATCGTCACGCCTGTTCACCTACTCTGCCGGACCTATTACTCGAACAGAACGGCGGTGGCTTCAGACGGCCTGCTGGAAGTGCGTCGAGAAAGACAGGAAATGCCTACCATTCGTTCCGCTGGATTCTCGCGACTATTGCTCGCTCTCATATACCTGCTCGTTGCCGGGCGAGTGTCTGCCGGCCCCATTTCGGTGACGAGCGGGTACGTGGATCTTGGTCCCTTCTCCGGCCCGTTGCTGCTCGCCGGCGAGCGCGGGTTCACGTTCCACAGTCGAATGGGCCGTACGAGCGGCTTTATCTTCGCGCTGAACTGTAACGACGACCCGCTCCGTTGCCTGCCCGGCACGACCCTCAATGTCGGCATCCGTGCCGATACCAGCGAGTTGGGTGGGGCCGCCACGCTGGACGGCGTGACGCACACGGGCCTCAGCGGACCCATGTCGCCGGAGAGCATCGCCATTGAGATCACCGGATCGCTGGTGCTTCCGGCCCTGGCGCCGACGGCCGTCGCGACCGCGCCGTTTACCCTGACCGGCACCTTCGCGCACACCGTCAGCGGGGGGCCAGAGGTCACGCGCGAATCGCTCAACGGCAGCGGCACCGTCACCGTCTCCCTGAAAGCCCATTCGGCTTATCCGGGCAGCTGGTACGTCACGCGCCTCTTCTATTCGCTGAACCACGATCTCCCTGCCGACTGGCTCTCCGCGGATGTTGGCCTCGTCGGCCAGCCTGGTAGCGCAGTGTTCTCGAACGGCTCGTTTTCAATCAGGGGGTCCGGCGCGGACATCTGGGGCCCGACAGATGCCTTTCGATTCCTGTATCAGCCGCTTATGTCCGACGGCGAGATCATCGCCCGCATCGATACCCTCACGAACACAAATCAGTACGCCAAGGCGGGCCTGATGATGCGGCAGTCCGCCGACACCGCGTCCGCGCACGTGTTGATTGACGTCAAACCCGAAACGGGCGTCGAATTCATGACGCGCAGCGCCAGTGGCGACTCGACGAGCTTCATCGCGGGTGCCATGCAGCCGTTCCCGGTGTGGCTGAAACTGACCCGCACGGCGACGACGATCATCGGCTCGATTTCGGCGGACGGCCGCTCCTGGACGGTCGTCGGAAGGGCGGATCTGCCGACCACACCGCTCCTGGCAGGAATGGTCGTGACGAGTCACGACGACAGCGTGACTGCGGAATCGCTGGTCGCCCAGGTGTCGATGAGCGCGAGCACGCTGCCTTCTCCCTGGTCGCTCACCGATATTGGCGATGTCGGACCGGCCGGTGGCGCCGTCTTTGCCGGTGGCAACTTCACGGTCCAGGGCGCCGGCGCGGACATTTGGAGCACTGCCGATGCCTTCACCTTCTTGTTCCAGTCGGTAAGCACTGATTCGCAAATCACCACCCAGGTCACGAGCCTCGACAACACCGACACGTACGCGAAGGCAGGCGTCATGATGCGGGCGTCCCTCGATCCGTCGTCGGCGCACGTCATCCTGGATGTGCGCCCTGGCGGTCAGATCGAGCTGATGATGCGCGGGGCGTCCGGCGGCGAGACGGCCTTCATCGCGGGGACCATGGTGTCCTTCCCCGTGTCCCTGCGCCTGGTCCGCACGGGAGCCGTCATCACGGGGTACGTCCTGAGCGTCCTGAGCGGCGGCCAATGGACAGCGGTGGGGTCGGTCAGTTCGTCGCTCCCGCCTGCGGTCCTGACCGGCCTCGCTGTCACCAGCCATCGGGCCGGGACCCTGACGACCGCGGTGTTCGGCACGACGACCGTCGCTGCGGGTTCGGGGGCCTTTCGCTCGCAGGATATCGGCGATGTCGGGATCGCAGGCGGCGTGGCATACAACGGGCAATCCGGCACCTACACGGTGGCCGGCGCCGGTGCAGACATATGGGGGACCTCCGACAGCTTCCAGTATGCGTACGAGGCTTTTTGTTACCAATGCGTTTTCGTGGCGCGCGTGGTCAGCCTCCAGGATACGAACCCATTCGCCAAAGCGGGCATCATGATCCGCGAGTCGCTCGCCGCCGACGCCGCCAATATCCTCCTGGACGTGAAGCCCTCGGGCGACATCGAGTTCATGGTGAGAACGAGCACGGGCGCCCCCACGCAGTTCATCAGCTCGGCCAAGGTGTCCACGCCCGTGTGGCTCAAGCTGACCATGGACAACGCGACGACCGTCACGGCATGGATCGGCCCGGACGTCAACCAGTGGGTCTCCATCGGCTCCGTGGCGGTGCCGGTCGGAGCCTGGGCATCACCGCTCGCCGGCCTCGCGGTGACCAGCCATGACCCGTCGCAACTGAACATCGCCGTCTTCGATCGCACGCCGTAGTCGAGCGGCCGGCAGACCGTGACGGTCTGCCGGCCTTAGCCTGCCACCGTGGCCACTTGGCCCGGTGAGCAGAGAATCGCAAGATTCGAGTCATCTCCTCGGCGCCTGCCGACGAGAATGACGATGGGGTCTATGGCACCAGCACGATCCGATGACCGTGAGAGTGGCGCTGCCACGCCTCCTCGACGAGGGCAAGCGGCACGCGCTCCGTCTCGATCCGGAGGTCGCCACGAGCCGCGTAACGCATCACGGTCGCGAAGGCCTCGCTGAGTACGTCGGGCGGCGGCATTCCGGCCGTCCCGCGGATTGTCAAAGGCGTGCTGCGAAGCGCCGCAGCTGACAGTCCTATCTGCGGCCCGGCGCTTTCGCCAACCTGAATCAGTCGGATCTCGGGACCGGCCACCACGAACTCGTCGCGCGTGAGGGCCGCGAGCAGGGCTTCAGTCGGCCCGTTCCAGACATAGTCGATGATCACGTCGAAGCTTCCCTGCTGCCTGAATGCTGCGATCAACTCCTCGCGGGACTGGTCGAGGCGGATCGTGGCGTCGACGGGTAAGGTGTGCAGCACCGCTTGATTGCGGCCCGCCGCCACGATCCGACCGGCTCCAAGGATCTTCGCGATCTGGACGGCGAGGCGGCCGGTCGTTCCGGTGGCGCCGAGAATGAGCACGCTTTCGGCCTGTTTCAGTCGGGCGCGCCAGGCAAGCGACAACCACGCGGACACGCCAGGGTTCGGCAGTGCAGCCGCTGTGGCGTCATCGACTTCGTAGGGTAGCGAAAAGCAGAAACGCCGAGGCACGACGGTGCGTTCAGCCATTGCCCCGTACGGGGCGCGCGGCCCGCCGAAGAACACGCGAGTCCCATCGTCGAGCACACCCACCCCGTCGACGCCACAAATGTGTGGAAGAAGGTGTGGCCTGGCGAAATGGGCACCGCTGGCAAGCTGTTTATCGACAGGCTTCAGCGACGCGGCACGCACGTGCACGATCGCCTCGTCGTCGATCGGAACGGGATCGGTAAATTGCTCGAACCGAGGCGGCGACCCGAACTGGTGTAGAACGGCTGCGTTCACTGCTTCCTCCTGCGTTGTCTTACATAATGTAAGCAATTGCTTATATTGTCAGCTTGTATATGCGCCGGAAGCCAACCGCACAGCGTCGGCGAAGGTTTTCACTAAGAAAAACGCCACGTCAGGACCGGTCGCGCGCGACTTTCGAAGCGCTCCTTGAAGCGACTGCTGACATTCTGGTGCGCCACGGCTATGCAAAGCTGACCACGAATCGCATCGCCGAACGCGCCGGCGTCAATATCGCTTCGCTCTACCAGTACTTTCCCGGCAAGGAGGCCATCGTCGCTGAGCTGCGCCGCCGGCATGGGACGGAACAACGCGCGGCGGTGCGGAAGGCGCTTCTGGACCGGCGCGGCGAGGACCTCGAATCGACAGTGCGTGTCCTCGTCTCCATGGGAGTCGCGGCACACGCGGGCGCGCCTGAGCTCCACCGGGTATTCACGGAGGAACAGCCGGCTCTTCGGGTCGCGGACGTTTCAGCGATCGACCCGGCCGTTTTCGACGAGTTCCGACGATTTCTGCGAGCCGCGGCCGCTGACGTGCCGGACATCGAACTCACGCTGTGGATGGTCGCAACTATCGCGGGCTCGGTGATCCATCAAGCCACGATAGAACGCCCCGACGATCTCCGGCGCGGACTCATTACGGAGGAACTCACCACCGTCCTGTGCCGTTACTTGCGCCGCCAGTGAGGGCCGGCTGATTAAGGTCTTAGCAGCTTTTTGTATTCGAGCCTTGCCGACATCAGGATCGGCAGCTCGGGATCGGGAGTCTTCCAGCTGTCGAAGAACTGCTCGTACGCATTTCGCGCTTCATCGGTCCGTCCGAGCTTGACGAGCGCGCGGCCATAGAACAGCGGCACCAAGGCGGCGTTCATCGAAATCCTCGGAGTGCGATTCTCCATGACTTCCTTGAATCGTGTCGCCGCGATCTCCGCGCTGCCTGCCGAGAGGTTCACCAGGCCGATCGTGAAGCGGGCGGAGATATCGTCGTCATCTTTCGGTGGCGGCACGGCGTCGATCGCGCTCTTGTCACCGCTGCGGACGCGAACCGTGGCGTCGATTGTCTGGAAGATACGCTCGGCCTCCGGGCTCGGTCTCACTGGGACCAATCGCCGCGCGTCGTCCAATAGCGCTCGTGCGGCGCCCGCGTCGTCGGCGATCACGAGCGCACTTGCGCTGCGAAGCAGCGTGTTGATGCTCCGCTCGAGCGCGAGTGACTTCTGCACCTCCGCGCGAGCGGCCGTCTTGTCGCCGACTTCGGCGCTCACCTCCGCCATGGCGGCCCACAGGTTCGCAGCCGACCCTTTGAGGCCATTCTTCGCGATCGACTCCGACTCGTAGAGAGCCGTCAACTGGCGCGCCCGCGCCACCTGGCCCCGATACGCGGAAACAGTCATCTGCGCGGGCAGCGTCAAGAAGCTGTCCGAGAACCGGCGCGCCGCCTCGAGCTGTCGCGCCATGTCCGCGTTGTCTCTCCTCAAGCACGCGATCAGGTAGAGGTCCGAGCGGACGCTGCTCGAATCGAGGCCGTATGCGATCGCCCTCTCCAGCGTCTGGTGCGCGTCGTCGAGCTTCCCGAGTGCCATGTACGACTGCGCAAGGTTGCCGTACGGCAGCGGTTCGTCGGGCGCGAGCCGGATCGCCGTCTGGAACTCCTCCGCTGCCTTGGCATGCTCGTTCCGTGCCTGATACGCGTTCCCCAGATTCGAGTGCGGCACGTAGTCGTTGGGATAGGTTTGAATCCAGACCTGGTAGGTGTCGATCGTCTTCCCGAGGGAGTACTCCACGACCGTGTAGTACCGCGCGATGATGTAGAGCCGTTCCGGCTCGCTGACGCGGTCTTTCATCTGATAGGCCTTGCGGATCTCGTCAATCGATGGCTGAAACTCCCCGAGATTGGCGAGCACCGTGCTGAGCCGCGCGTGCGCCAGCGCGAAGTCGGGATCCTGTTCGATCGCCTTTCGGAAAAAGGGGAGCGACGCCGCATCGCCCTGCCGCCGACGTGTTACCAAGCCCAGGCTGTACGATTTCAGCGCATCGAGCGACTTCGTGGTCGCGTCCTGAATCGGCGCGTCGTACTTGGCGATCGACGTGAGCGATTCGCCGAGGCCGCGACGTAGCTGGCCTGCCGCACTGCCGAGCGCCTTTAACACATCCTCCTGGCTCGCGGCCTCCACCTGACGTTTGTCGATCGTGTCGCCCGTGCGGCAGTTCGTGGCGCCGAGCGAAATCACGTAGCTCTTGCCGAGCTGAGCAATGGATCCGGCGACCATCGCTTTGCTCGCTGTCCGCTGACAGAGGTCGCGCGCGACATCCGGCGTGAGCTTGTCACCGGGCGTGCGGCCCATGAGGCGCAGTGTGCCCTGGACCCGCTGCTCGGAGAGCACGCTCAGGAACGGCGACTGCCGCAGCTCCACCTCGAGCGCTTCCTTCAGCGTGTCATCGAAGACTGGCACGCCGGTCGTGTTGGCGAAGTCGGCGATGACCACCGAATCGCGCTCGTGGAAGGCGCGCGGGCGGCCCAAGTAGACGAACGCCACAATGACGCCGACGCCGATCACCGTTGCCGCACTCGCAACGGTTCTCGCGATACTTCGGTACTTCGGGGCGGGGTGAGTGACGTCGGGCGTCTGCGGCGACCCGGTCGATAGTTTGAGAGCGCCGCTCAGATCGCCGGTCGTCTGAAGGCGACCATCAGTCTCTCGCTTCAGATCTTCCAGCTCGTTCCGGAGATCCTTCGCCGTCTGATACCGATGGTCCGCGTCCTTAACCAGGCAGCGGTGGATGATGCGCGACAGGTCCTGCGGAAGGCTCGGCCTCAGCGCCGTGACTGCCGGCGGCGAATCCTTGATGATCGACGACAGCACGGAAATGCTGGTGTCGCCCTGAAACGGACGCTCTCCGGTGGCGAGTTCGTAGAGCATGACTCCCAACGAGAAGATGTCCGTTCGATGGTCGATCGGCTTACCTTCGGCCTGTTCCGGCGACATGTAAGCAACCGTGCCGACAATCCGTCCCTCACCCGTGAGCGCAGCGGTTGCCAGTCCGGTGAGCCCGTCATCGACGGGTGATGCGTTCGCGAGTTTTGCGAGGCCAAAATCGAGCACCTTCAGCCGACCGTCTGCCATAACCATCACGTTGGCCGGCTTGAGGTCGCGGTGCGTGATCCCTCTCTGATGGGCGGCACTGACCGCGTCGGCCAACGGAATCGTGAGGTTGAGGATCTGAGGCAGCGGCAAGCCGCCTTCGACGATGAGATCGCTGAGCGGCTTTCCTTCGACGTACTCCATCGTCAGAAAGAGCACCCCATCCGCCTCTTCCACGGAGTAGATCGTGATGATGTTGGGATGGTTCAGAGCGGCGATGCTCTGCGCCTCGATCTCGAAACGGGCGCGACGTTCAGGGTCAGCGGCCGTCGAGCCAGAGAGGACCTTGAGGGCAATGTCGCGCTTCAGTCTCGGGTCACGCGCGCGATAGACCTCGCCCATGCCGCCGGCGCCAAGCGACGCCAGGACTTGATAAGGGCCGATCCGAGCACCTACCGCGAGAGACATCAGAATTCCCGATGCGCCTGCCCATTGTAATGGCTATCGTGCGGCAAGAAGGTGCTCGCGTGAAGCAGACAGGAATGTTCGGGCCCACAAGCGGTGTCCACATGCGCGTACCTGACGGAGTCGGCTCGAGCAAGGGACACAGCTACCTGGCGCCCCGATGGGCGGTACGATCTACAATCGCCCGACTGAAGCACGATGATCGCTCAACGAGGCCGCTCATGCATGTGTTGTTGAAACGGAGCGCATCTCTCGTCGCCGTAGTTCTTCTTGTCAGCGTGGCGGCGCATGCCGACGAAATCCGCGTGATGACATCGGGCGCCAGCGCGGCAGCTTACCAGGCGCTGGTGCCGGAGTTCGAGCGCGCGACTCACCACACGCTCAAAACCGAAGCGATCTCGACAGGCGTCGGCCCGGATGCGATTCCGGCACGAGTCCGGCGCGGCGATCCGGTCGACGTCGTGATGCTGGCGCGCGCCGCGCTCGACGATCTGATCAAGGACGGCAGAATCGTGGCCGACAGCCGCGTCGATCTGGCGCGGTCGTCAATCGGGATCGCTGTGCGCGCCGGCGCGCCCACACCGGACATCAGCACGGTCGACGCCCTCAAGCAGCTTCTGCTGCAGGCGAAATCGATCGCCTACTCTGCACAGGTGAGCGGTACGTATCTGTCCACGGAGCTCTTCCCGCGCCTGGGCATTGCGAGCGAGATCGCCGCGAAGAGCACCCGCGTCGAGCGCGAGCCGGTCGGCAACGTCGTCGCCCGTGGAGAAGCCGAGATCGGTTTTCAGCAGATCAGCGAGCTGCTGCCGGTGAAGGGAATCACGTTCGTCGGTCCGCTGCCGGGCGACGCGCAGCGCGTCACCGTATTCTCGGCGGGAATCGCCGCCGCCTCGACGCATCCGGAGGCCGCGCGTGCGTTTCTTGCGTTTCTCACGTCGCCCGCAGGCATTCGCGCGATGAAGAACAGCGGACTCGATCCGATCGGGCAATAAAGCGTCTTCAGCGCATCGCCCGTGTTTCGCGCGACGATCTCAGACCGATCGGGGGGCCGCCGCCACACGCGGACGTCGCGACACGAAATAGATACAGGCTCCCAGCGCAGCGCCGATGACCTCACCGAAAAACTGCCAGAGGATCAACTTTGACGTCGCGTAGCGAATTACCTCAGGAATCTGCACCACGGCTTGTACCTCGGCGCCCTGAGGCAGCCCGCCGGGCGAGGTATACCAGGCGAGCAGCGGCGGCACGACAAAAGAAGCCGCGGCATTGCCCACCAACGCGCCCGCCAGCATCACGATGATGGCGTTTTTCACGGTGTCAGTCTAAGGCATTCGCCCACGCAAGGTGGGGTGGATGAGACACAAGACTATGACGCTGACGTGCCGCGCCAGGCGCCCAACTTTCCGAGGCTCTCCAACGCCGCTGCCTCATCGTCGAACGCCTCGAGGACCCCCATCAGTTTCGTGACGACAAGTAGATGGCGCACGTGGGGCGTCAGGTTGAGCAGCTTCAGTGCCCCACCGCGGCGGGTGACGGAGGTATAAGCCCGAAGGATCTCGCACAGTCCCAGCGTGTCGAGGGTCGGAACGAGTCGGAGGTTGACTGTTAACTTCAATCGGCCTTCCCGAGTGAGACCGTCGAAAGCTTCGCGGAGCGCGGCCGCGTCTTCTTCGTTGCTGATGCGACCCTCGACGTCGAGGACAGTCACATCCGCGAAGTGCCGTTCACGGACCGTCATCGGCGCAAGCCTCCGCTCTGCTCATTCAACAGGCGTGATGGCCCCAACGCTCGTCGCCACTCAGTTGAATTCACGCGGGCTTCGCCTTGAGCACGCCGATCTGCAACAACCCGCTGGTAAAGTCGTAGATGCGCCGCTCTCGAACGATCTGGCGGCCGCGCAACTCGTACACAAACGCTGCGGTGAGCCGAAACGATTTGCCCGTCGGAGGCAACCCGAGAAACTCACCGATGTGCGTGCCCTCGAGGTTCATGATCTCCACAACCTGTGCCCCCTCAATCACCTGGCCTTCGATCCGAACTTTCAAGTCCAGAAACGCATGAAAGCCCGCCTCTATCACCTGCTTGGCTGCAGCCGGACCGTGATGGGTGCCGCCCATCGGACTCTCGACGACGCAGTCGGGCGCGTAGTCGGCAGCGAGCGCGGCGGCGTCAAGGTTGTCGTACGCGGCTTGCCGTCGTGCAAAGAACGCGACGGTCTCCTCGCGAGTCATCTGACGCCCAGTCGGTCGGCTGTCTCGTATAACCGTCGAGGCATCCTGGGTCATGGCGCGGTCCCTCCACTCTTACTATGAGATCGCGACGGTGCGATCCAACTCCGTCTCGCGCATGCTACATCGTGGTCTGTCGGATCATCCGACTTGTGCGGCAACACGGTGAACGGCAGAGCTGGTACCCTTACGATTGATAGACAGCCACATCGCGACACTTTTCGGATCCTGCCGCAGGTTGGAAGGTTTGGCAGAGGTGGTCGACCCTGAAACTCACTGATCCGGCGCCCTGACCATGTCGGATACCCGAATACCGACCGTTCGCCTCGGTTCAACCGGGCTCATCGTGAGCCGGCTTGGTCTTGGTCTCGCCGCGCTTGGGCGACCGGCGTATATCAATCTCGGAAGGGAGCACGACTTGGGATTCGACCGCAGCGTCGCCGCCTTGGAGCGGCGTTGCCATGAGATGCTCGACGCCGCCCGCGCAGCCGGCATTCGATACGTCGATGCCGCGAGGTCGTACGGCATGGCGGAGAACTTTCTGAGAACATGGCTGAATGCTCGTAACCCGCCGGAGGATTCGATCACGGTCGGATCCAAGTGGGGTTACGCCTACGTGGGATCCTGGCAACTTGATGCCACCGTTCACGAGGTGAAGGATCTGTCCATCGACACGCTACGCCGGCAGATCGCGGAAAGCCGTTCGTTGCTTGGCGATCGGCTTCGCCTGTACCAAATTCACTCGGCTACACTCGAGAGCAGGGTTCTCGACAACGTTGCCGTCCTCCGTGAGCTATTGCAGCTGCGCTCAGGCGGACTCATCATCGGACTGACGGTCACCGGACCGAACCAGTCGGACGTGATTCGCCGTGCGCTCCGCGTGAGTGTTGACGGCGTCAATCCATTTCAGGTCGTACAGGCAACGTGGAACTTGCTCGAGTCTTCGGCGGGCGCCGCCTTGGCAGATGCGAAGGCTCTCGGGTGGGGCGTGATTGTCAAGGAGGCGCTTGCCAACGGCCGCCTGACCGACCGAGCCGAAGGCGCGCATGTACGAGAGCTCAGGAAAGAAGCCGCTGCGCGCAGGACGACCGTAGACGTCGTGGCTCTTGCCGCAGTGCTGTCTCAACCCTGGGCCGATGTGGTGCTCTCGGGTGCGGTCACTACCGTTCAGCTCGAAAGCAATGTGAAGGCTGTCGGCTTCGCGCGGGGAAACGATGATTGGCCCGACATCGCGGAACCAACGGCGGACTACTGGGCACGGCGAAGCGCCCTGACCTGGCAGTGAATCCGTGAGCGCGAGCCTATGCAAGACAGGAGATGCGACTTAAGGCTGCCTGCTGCCCGGCACCCTACGGCGCGAGAGTTCTGACAATGAGAGGCAGCGACCAGATCAGGAACAGGACCGCGGCCGCCAACCCGGCCACGACCTGAACCGGCTCGATCACGTCGAGCGGCAGGGTTGCGCGTCGCTCGGCGTGCCAGCGTCGCAGCAAGTGTGCTCTCAGCCAGATCACGCTCGATTGGAGCATCGCGCCTCGTTCGGGTGGAATCTCCGAGAGTCGCTGCATGAATGCTCGGATCGCCTCTTCTTCATCAGGCGCCGCGTCATGACGAAATCGGTGCCACATCACGTCCTCGTCTGGCGCGCCGTCAAGAGATCGCGCAGCCGAGCCCGAGCCCGCGCCAGCAGCACCTTCACGCTACTTCGTCTCACGCCAAGAGCCGTGGCAATTTCTTCGTGAGAGTCCTGCTCGACATACGCGAGCCACAGCAGCGCGCGTTCCCGCGGCTTCAACATCTCGAACACTTTGACGAGGTCATCGGCGGGCGGTTCCGGCGCGACAGCTCTTTCTGGCTCGACATGCCTGAGCCACGAGCGTTCGCGTTTCGACCGTCGCCACCGATCGACAACGACGTGACTGGCAACGCGGAACACGTAGCGCCGCTGCTCGTCGAGCGACAGGGACGAGATATCCGCACATAGCACACGACAAAACGCCTCTTGCACGACCTCGTCGGCATCCGCGGCATTCCCGATGACGCGGCGGACGTACGCCCACAGCGGACGAAGCGCGTGCCCATACAGCTCTTCGAACGCGCGTTCGGTGAGTGGGGGCACATCAACGCGGCGGCGGCGAGTTGTTCTCGGGCGGTGTATCGAGTCCGAGCCGCCGGGCCGCCGCGTGCGACAGGCCCGCTGACGCGAGGGTGGCCAGTCCGATTGCCAGCACGACAATCGCAAGAACCTGCAGGTCCTCCGCCTCGCTGCCCAGCAACCGCCAGAACGCTGCGCCGAGCACGATCAGGGCGAACGCGACCAGGAAGGTGCCGACGCGAATCGAGGTGAACAGTCGATTCCGGGGTTGGATCGGCGCCAGTGCCTGCAGGAAGCGCTCACCAGCCGGGCTGCCGAGAAATTCCCCGAATTCGCGCGCCGATCCAGCGCGCTCGAGAAGCTTTGTCTGGAGCTCGGCGCGCTGCGCATCCCGCTGCGTGCGTTGCTGAGCAATGACGTAGACCACCCAGGCGACCGCGACGAGAAACGCGATCGGTATCACAATGGCCGTCATCTCGCCAACGATGCCGGCCAAGCGGTCGGCCATAATGCCTCCTCGCCGGATGCCTTTCCATCCGTGCTGACCATACAACGATCGAGCGCCCCCGATGGTTAACAGCCGCTAGCGCTTTGACTCTTGAGAGTGGCGCCACCCTCGCGATCGGCCGATAACACAAGTCGAGTCATATGAACCTTCATCAAGACTGCCTCGACGCCATGGAAATCGCCGAGCGGGAGCTCAACACCTCCCCCGCCATTGCGACCCAGATACTGTCCAAGGTCGTCGAATCGATCGAGCCCCGCAAGGGTGTCGAATACCATGAGCTGCGCGCGCTCGCTCTCTACAACCAGAGTCGCGCCCTCGAGCGCCTCAGTCAACCTGATGATGCCCGGCGGTGCCGCGATGAGGCAGACGCGCAATTGGACGAAGCCAAAGCTCCGGGCGCGATGCTCGCCATTCAGGACCGGCTCGCCGACACCCTGATTGAGATCGGCGAATTCCGGCGCGCGATTCCGTTCTGCGAGCAGGCGATCGCGCTGTCGGGCAGAAACGCGATTAAAGTCGCCGATCGCTTTTGGCGCGTTGGGCGAACCTACGTGCGTGCCGGCTTCAAGCGGCAGGCCGAGGAACCGCTGCGCAACGCGCTCGAGATCTTCCGCACGCAGACGAACGATCCACGCACGCCGGTGGTCCTGATCGACCTCGGCAATGCGGTCCGCGGCACAAATCCGTTGCAGGCAGAGTCGCACTACAGGGAAGCCGCCCGAATCTGGGAGGCGGCCAATCGCGTCGGGCAAGCCACGACGGCGTGGGTGAATCTTGGCGTCCTGTGCGCTGAGCTGGACCGCCTGCCGGAAGCACTCGAATGGTACGGAAAGGCACGCACCGTCCGCGAAGGCGACCCGGCCACGCCCCCTGCCAGGCTGGGCAGTCTTCACAACAACATCGCGAACGTGTACCGCCGGATGGGCGCGTTCGAGCAGGCCGTCCACGACGTGGAGAGCGCTATCAGGCTGCTGGTGCCGCAAGGTGATCCGCTTCTAGCGGACGCCTACGGGACCCGCGGACTGATTTTCCGAGACCAGAACGCCGACGAAGACGCGCTCGCGTGGTTCCGCAAAGCCCGCGCAGAACACGAAAAGCGTCCAAGCCCCAACGTCAGCCAGCTCGCCGAGACGCTCGAGAATGAACGAGCCGCCCTTGCGCGCATCGGTCGACTGACGGAGGCGTCGGCGGTAGAACAGCAATTGGCGCAACTGCGCGGCACCGCACCTCCTGTACGAAAACACGATCTCGGTCCTCTCAAGACGAAGGCGGCCGGCACCGAAGGGACCGTCCTCATCGAGCTCGACGGCAGGACACTCCCCGACGCCGTTTACCGCGACCACGACCTCAAGACGATCGAGGACCAGCTCTCAGCGATTGTCGACGAGGAAGCGGTCGGCGAGCTCGACGGCCACGAGTTCGGCCCGGAGAAGACGACGATCTTTCTCTATGGCGCCGATGCCGAGGCGATGTTCCGCGCCGTCGAACCCGCCCTGCGCAACTATGCGCTCTGCGAGGGAGCGCGCGTCACCATTCGCCAGGGGGTCATCGAGCGTCAGGTCGTCGTCACCCGGTCGCGCTAGTCTAATCAATCTAAGCGTCGACCCGCGTCGTCGAAGAAGAGCAGCCGGTTGCGGGCGAACGCCAGCCCGACACGGCTGTCGACGCTCAATGGAGTCTCCGTTCGGACAACGACCACGACCCGAACGTCTGCGTCAAGCGTGACGTGCGCAATCTGCGCGTGGCCGAGCGGCTCGATGACGTCGAGACGGCCGCGAAGATCCGCGTGTTGAGGATCGGTCAGCGACACGTCGTGCGGCCGGATGCCCACCGCGCGCACGGCTTCGAACAGAATCTGCGATTCGACAGCGTCAATGGTAATGATCTGGCCGCACGTCTCGATGCGGACTGTTCCGCTCTCTCGCGTCACGCGTCCCTTCAGCAGATTCATCGGTGGTGATCCGATGAACCGTGCGACGAACGTGTTCGCGGGGCGCTCGTAGAGCTCAAGGGGGGTTGCGAGCTGCTCCAGTCGACCATCGCGCAGGACGGCGATGCGCTGACCAACCGTCATCGCTTCCTCTTGATCGTGCGTGACGTAGACCATCGTGGTGCCCAGTCGCCGATGCAGCGCTACCACCTCGGCGCGAGTCTCGCCCCGCAGGCGCGGGTCGAGATTCGACAGCGGCTCGTCGAACAGAAACGCCTGCGGCTGACGCACGATGGCGCGCCCGAGCGCAACGCGTTGGCGCTGTCCTCCGGAGAGCTGCGCGGGGATCCGATCGAGCAGGTCGGCAATTCCCAGCGCATCCGCGGTCGCGCTGACGCGCCGGTCTATCTCCGCGCGCGCGACCCGATGCATGCGCAGGCCAAAAGCCAGATTCTCCCGAACGGTCTTATGCGGATAGAGCGCGTAACTTTGAAAGACCATCGCGAGGTCGCGTTGTTCGGGTGGGATGTCGGTCACCTCCCGCGCGTCGACGAAGATGCGTCCGGACGTCGGCGCCTCCAGGCCGGCGATGAGCCGCAGCACCGTGCTCTTGCCGCTGCCTGACGGGCCGACGAGCACCAGGCGCTCGCCGTTCGCGATCCCCACGTCGAGATCAGCCACGGCCGTTTGACCGCCGGAAAAGACCTTTCTCACACGATCGAGAACGATGGCAGCCATGTTCGTTGCGTGCCCGCCCCGGCTTCATCCTTTGACGGCGCCCGACGTGAGCCCGCTGACGATTCTCCGCTGCAGGGCGACGACGACCACGATGACCGGAACCGAGGCTACCACCGCTCCCGCGAGGATCTCGCCCCAAGGGATCTGATACTGGCCGCGAAAGAGCGCGATGGCGACGGGGACGGTCTGCCGCTCGGGCGACACGGTGAACGAGAGCGCGAACAGGAACTCGTTCCACGCGTACAGGAAGGTCAGAATCGCCGTCGTGGCGACGGCCGGCGCCGCGAGCGGCAGCGTGATTTCGATCGCGGCCCGGACTCGACCGGCGCCGTCGATCCGGGCGGCGTCTTCGATCTCCGACGGAAGCCCGCGGAAGAATCCGGTCATGAGCCAGACGACCAGCGGCAGGGCGAACGTCACGTAGGGCACCACCAGGCCCGGGTAGGTGTCGATGAGGCCGACGACGCGGAGCACGAGGAAGAGGGGCGAGACGATGGAGATCTGCGGGAGCATGGAGACCGCCAGTACGGCGGCGAGCAGCCACGTCTTGCCTCGAAAATGCAGGCGCGCCATGGCGTACGCGCAGGGCGCCCCGACAAGGACCGCGAGCGTCGTGGTCGCAGCGGCCACCACAAGCGAGTTGCGAATGGGCATCCAGAAGCGCCGCTCCGCGAACAGAGCCTGGTAATGGTTGAACACCAACGCCCGAGGCACGATGTGGGGCGTCTCGAACAACTGCGACTCCGGCGTGAGGGACGCCGTCACCATCCAGTAGAGCGGGAAGGCCCACGCCAGGAGGAGGAGCGCCGTGGCCGTGGGGCGCACGAGGCGGCTCGGGATCATCGGTCTGGCGCCACCGACACGCGAAGTCTCGGGATGCAGAAGAGCGCGAGCATGAAGCTCATGAGGAACACGAGCATAGCGAGCGCGGATGCGTAGCCGAACTGTAGGTCCTGCAGCAGCGTCGTGAACGCGTAGAGCGAAACCACTTCCGTCGCTGCGCCAGGACCTCCGCCGGTCAGGACGTACACGAGATCGAAGACACGGAATGCGTCCAGCGCGCGAAACGCAAGCGCGACGACAAGAGCCGGACGGACGAG
>Ga0182037_10000664_pt1 | contig 16885 bp, 17 predicted proteins | sample sta12Cox44000082_FD_125974 | JGI IMG/M metagenome (GOLD analysis project Ga0182037, IMG submission 125974) | Lab enrichment of tropical soil microbial communities from Luquillo Experimental Forest, Puerto Rico - statoxic.12C.oxic.44.000.082 | ecosystem: Environmental > Terrestrial > Soil >... | reverse complement strand
GCTCGGTCTCGACGAGGACCTCGCGGAAACCCTAGCGCTCGCCCATGATCTCGGGCACACGCCATTTGGCCATGCCGGAGAAGAGGCGCTCAATGCCACGATGTCTCGGTTTGGCGGCTTTTCCCACAACGATCAAACCTTGCGTATCCTGACCCGCCTCGAGCGGCGTTATGCCGGGTTCGACGGACTCAATCTAACTTGGGAATCGCTCGAAGGCATCGTCAAACATAACGGGCCGCTGCGCGGCCCTGGCATTGAGCGTCCGGTGCCGCCGACTATCGCCGAATACGACCGCCTTCACCCGCTCGCTCTCGATACCTTCGCCAGCGCCGAGGCGCAGGCAGCTTCTCTCGCCGATGACATCGCCTACAACAATCACGATATCGACGATGGACTGCGCGCCGGGCTGTTCGCGGTCGCCGATCTCGCTGATGTGCCGTTGGTCGGCCCGGTTTTTCAAGGTGTCGCTTCACGCTATCCAGGGATCGAGGAACCGCGGCTGATCCATGAAGCAATCCGGCGGCTGATCGACCGGATGGTCGATGATCTGATCTCTGAGACCAGTGGTCGCCTCGCCGACAGCGGGGTCAAATCAGCCGACGAGGTGAGAGGGTTGGCAGAGTCGGCGGTAGCATTTTCGGAAAAGATGCGCCGCAATGATCGGGCTCTGAAGGAGTTTTTGCTTGAGCGAATGTATCGCCATCACCGGGTCAACCGGATGAGTTCGAAGGCGCGCCGGGTGGTCCGCGATCTCTTCACGCGTTATCTCGCCGAGCCGGAGTGTCTGCCACGCGAATGGCGCGTGCTCGCGGCTGGGCCGCATGATCCGCAGACGGCACGGGTTGCGGCCGATTATCTCGCCGGGATGACCGACCGTTTTGCGCTCGACGAGCACCACCGTCTGTTCGACGCTTACGCCCCGACCTAAATTTACGGTGATGACGAATATTTTTGCCGATTTCCGTCGGGTCGTGCTCGCCGCTCTCGACGATCTGACGGAGAGGGGTGATCTGCCGCGCGGGCTCGATTTCGCCCGGATCGCGGTCGAGCCCCCACGGGATCCGGCAAATGGTGACCTTGCGACCAATGCAGCGATGGTGCTTGCGGGCGGGGTCAAACGGAACCAGATGACGCTCGCCGATCTGATAGTCGCGGCTCTGCCGGGACGGGAGCTGATTACCGGAGGTTACCGAGGCGCGGGCTATACCGCTGTTCCGGCAATGCCGGGTTTCATCAACATCAGGCTCGACCCAGATGTATGGCATGCTCAGCTTCGCGCCATCCTGCGCGCCGGCACAGCGTTTGGAGATTCGATCATTGGTGCAGGCGAGCGCGTCAATGTCGAGTTCGTCTCGGCCAATCCTACCGGGCCGATGCATGTTGGGCACGGCCGCGGCGCCGTAGTCGGAGATGCGCTCGCGAGATTGCTGGCAAAGACCGGATACGCGGTCGAGCGCGAATACTACATCAATGATGCTGGCGCTCAGGTCGATGTCCTCGCGCGTTCCACTTTTCTGCGATATCGCGAGGCTCTGGGGGAGCCGATCGGCGCAATTCCCGAGGGCTATTACCCGGGCGAATATCTCGCCGAGACAGGGCGCGCGCTGGCGGAGCGGGACGGGCCCAAATGGCTCGACCGGCCGGAGGCGGAATGGCTTGGGCCGGTTCGAGACTTCGCTGTCGCGCAGATGATGGCCCTAATTCGAGCCGATCTCGCGGCACTCGGCGTCGATCACGACCTCTTCGTCTCGGAGCGGGAGCTTGTCAAGAAAGGTGCGATTGACGAGTGTCTTGACGCCCTCGAACAACAGGGGCTGATTTATACGGGCATTCTCGAAGCACCCAAGGGCAAATTGCCCGATGATTGGGAGCCGCGCGAACAGACATTGTTTCGCGCCACGAGCTATGCCGACGATGTCGACCGGCCGCTCAAAAAATCCGATGGGTCATGGACCTATTTCGCCGCGGACATCGCCTATCACCGGGATAAATTCCGCCGTGGCTTCAAAAATCTCATTGATGTTTGGGGCGCGGATCACGCGGGCTATGTCAAGCGTATGCAGGCAGCGGTGCGCGCGGTCACCGCAGATGCCGCTGCGCTCGATGTCAAGATCTGCCAGCTCGTGAATCTGTTCGACAAGGGCCAACCGGTCCGCATGTCGAAGCGCGCGGGGACTTTTGTCACTTTGCGCGAAGTCGTCGACGAGGTCGGCAAAGATGTCTTCCGCTTCATCATGCTGACGCGCCGGAACGACCAGGCGCTCGATTTCGACTTCGCCAAAGTCACTGAGCAATCAAAGGACAATCCGGTCTTTTATGTTCAATACGCGCATGCTCGCGCCTCCTCGGTGATGCGGCACGCGGCCGAGCAATTCTCCGCCGCCGATCTATCCGATGCGGCGTTAAGCGAAGTGTCGCTCGATCGGCTGTCAGACCTGTCGGAGATTGCGCTGATTCGCCAGCTCGCGGGATGGCCGCGGCTCATCGAGGGTGCGGCAGAGGCGCATGAGCCGCATCGAATCGCCTTCTATCTCCAGGAAGTCGCCTCCCTGTTCCATGTGCTGTGGAACAAAGGCAAGGACGAAGCGACATTGCGCTTTATCCTGGCTTCCGATCCGGAGCTGACGCGCGCGCGTCTCGCCTTGGTTCGCGGCGTTGCGATCGTCATTGCTTCTGGTCTCGCTGTGTTTGGGGTCGAGCCGGCGCAGGAGATGTAGTGATGTCGTATCAGCTGGGGGCGGACCGAGAACAGCATACCGAGTTGTACGGTGAACCGCGAGACGAGGAGGCGAGGCAGCGATTCCGCGGTTTGGTCGCGAGCCTCATTGCATTGCTCGTGATGGGGGGGTTCGCGGGAGGACTGTGGTTCGCCTACACGCAGGGCTTACGGCACGCAAGCGTTGGTGACGCAGCTGCAGATGTGCCACTGATCCGCGCCGATGAGCGTCCGATAAAGGTAAAGCCAGATAACCCGGGGGGCATGGAGATCCCAGACCGAGACAAGCTGATCTATACGCAGAAGCGTGCCTCGATGGAGCACTTGCTGCCGCCGCCCGAAAAGCCGATGGCCAGACCCACAGCCTCGTCACGACCAATACCGGTCAACCTATCGGAGCCGCCGCCGCAGCCCACTGCTCCAACCGCTGTGCAGCCACTTTCGCCGCCGCAGCCGACGACTAAGCCGAAACCGGCTACGGGCTCGGCCATCCCAGAGAAATCGACAGCCGCTCGAGAGTTGCCGGCAAATTCACATGGAACCCGCATCCAGCTCGGCTCGATGCGTAGTGAGGACGCGGCACGCCAGGAATGGGATCGTATCAGGCGGACGAATGCGGACTTGCTCGGGAGCACCTCGGCGATCCCCGTCCGCGCCGATCTCGGGGACAAAGGAGTATTCTACCGCGTCCAGACTGCCCCGGTTGCGGACGCAGAGCGGATCTGTGGGGAGCTGAAGCGGCGCAACGTCGGGTGTATCGTTGCTAGATGAGGCGCCCCGCGCGATCGTCCTGGGCTGTAGCGGCGAAAGCCTGAACGCTTTCGAGCGTGATCTCTTTGCTGCGAGCGCTCCGACCGGCTTCATTCTGTTCCGGCGCAATTGTTTCTCGCCCAGTCAAGTCCGTGAGCTGATCGCCTCGTTGCGCGAATGCGTCGGCCGTGACGATGCACCTGTCCTCATCGACCAGGAGGGCGGTCGGGTGGCGCGGCTGAGGCCTCCTCATTGGCGCCTCTACCCGTCCGCCGCCCGTCTTGCATCCCTGCCCGACCCCTTGGCAGAGAGAGCCGCTCGTCTTTCGGCGCGGCTAATAGCTGACGACCTCGGCATCCTCGGCATCACCGTCGATTGTTTACCGGTCCTCGACCTTCCAGTTAGCGGAGCCGATCCGGTGATTGGCGACCGAGCTTACGGAAACGACCCCGACCGCATCGTTCGTCTCGGACGAGCCGTATGTGAAGGGTTGCTGGAAGGCGCCGTACTCCCCGTCATCAAGCATATTCCCGGCCATGGTCGCGCTTGCGTCGATAGCCATGCAGTTTGCCCCTTGGTCGAGACCGGGCATGAGGAATTGTCGCGCACCGATTTTGCGCCGTTCCGCGAGCTGGCATCGATGCCTTGGGCAATGACAGCGCACATCCTCTATGCGGCGATTGACGCAGCGGCACCGGCAACGTTATCGCGGCGGGTGATCGAACAGGTCATCCGCGGAGAAATCGGCTTCGACGGCGTTCTCGTGTCTGACGATTTGTCGATGCAAGCCCTCGGCGGAAAGATCGGTGACCGGGCACAGCGGGCGTTGGCCGCCGGTTGCGACTTGGCCCTTCACTGCAACGGTGATCCGCGCGAGATGGAGGAGCTTATCGCGGCGGTCGGGCCAATTTCCGGTGCTACAGCTGCACGACTTGCTCGCGCGGAGGAGTTGCGACGACACCCTACGGCCGGCCGCTTCGAGCGGCGAGAAGCGGAGGGCCAACTTGATGCGCTTCTCGCGGAGGTGCAAACTTCGAAGCTCTGAGAACAGTGAACTCCGCAGGCGGTATGGCCGCGATGATCTATCAGGCGAGTACGTGGGTGCTGCCGGTCGTCTTCGCAGTGACTTTCCACGAAGCGGCGCACGGCTTTGTCGCGCATCACCTCGGCGACGACACCGCTTGGCGAGCAGGCCGGGTCACCTTCAACCCTCTGAAACACATCGACTCGTTCGGCACGATTATTCTGCCTGCGATGTTGATCCTGCTCCGCTCACCCTTTCTGTTCGGTTATGCCAAGCCGGTGCCGGTCAATTTTCGGAGGCTGGACAGACCGCGGCGCGACATGGTGTGGGTCGCTCTCGCTGGGCCGGGAACGAACGTACTGCTCGCGGTCATCTCGTCGTTGTTGTTTTACGCCATCGTTTTGGCGCCCCCGCTGGCTGCCGATTGGCTCGGTGAAAATCTGAAGAATTCGATCGTCATCAACGTTGTTTTATGCGTCTTCAACATGTTGCCGCTGCCTCCGTTGGACGGCGGACGGGTGGCTGTCGGGCTGCTGCCCGATGCACTCGCTTTCCCGCTGGCTCGGCTCGAGCGCTATGGGATGTTGATCCTGCTGCTCTTGCTTTTCCTCCTTCCCTACGTCGGCGAGCAGACGGGAATCAATCTCAATGTGCTTGGCTGGTTGATCGGCGTGCCCGCGGAGGCGCTATATCAACTCGTGCTGATCATCACGGGCCATGGCCAATGAAAGCGGCTACCGCTGAGACACAACCACAGCTAATGCTCGATCTTGACGGTTTTGAGGGGCCGATCGATTTATTGTTAGCTCTCGTCCGCGAGCAGAAGGTCGATCTTGGAAAGATTTCGATCCTGGCTCTCGCTGACCAATATCTTGCTTTCATTTCCAGGCAAGGGTTTTTGCGCCTTGAGGTCGCGGCCGACTACTTGGTCATGGCGGCTTGGCTCGCTTACATGAAATCTCGCCTTTTGTTGCCGCAACCTCCAGAAGACGACGAGCCGAGCGGAGCCGAACTGGCCGCAGAGCTGGAGCATCGGCTGAGACTTCTCGAGGCGATGCAGGCTGCTTCGCGACGGTTGATGGCTCGCCCACGGGTGGGCCAAGATGTGTTTCTGCGCGGCGCTGCTGAGGGGCTCGCGGTTATACCGGTTCCGGTCTACGAGCTTGGCCTTTATGAGCTGTTGCGAGCTTACGGTGAGAGCCGTCACCGGACGACAACCACGGTGTTGGCGATCGAGCCGAGCGGATTTTATTCGATGGACGACGCCTTAAAGCGTCTGGCGTACTTCCTCGGCCGTGTGCCGGATTGGCGCGAGCTTGCCCGTTTTCTGCCGGGGGATCTGCGCGATGAGGCCATTCTCCGCTCGGCTCTCGCAGCGACATTTGCGGCCACGCTTGAGCTCGCCCGGCGCGGCCGTATTGAATTGCGCCAGGATCGCGCGTTCGGCCCCATCTATCTGCGCAGCCCCGCCTCTACCCTTGCCGGTGGAGGCAACGTAGGAGCGGGCTGGTGAACGAGCGCGCGCAGGAATTGCGGCTCGTCGAGGCGCTCTTGTTCGCAGCGAGCGAGCCGCTTGGCGAAGAAACCATGTCGCGCTATCTCGACCCACCGGCGGACGTGTCCGGGTTGTTGCGGGAACTCGCGGAGGAATACGCAGGACGCGGAGTGAACCTTGTTCGCCTAGCTGGCGGATGGGTTCTTCGCACGGCTCCCGATCTTTCAATGAAGCTGCGCATCGAGAAACCGGTCTCCCGAAAGCTTTCTCGGGCTGCGGTCGAGTCCCTGGCTGTGATTGCTTATCATCAGCCGGTCACTCGCGCGGAAATCGAAGAGATCAGGGGGGTCGCTCTCGGGAAAGGCATTTTCGATGCGCTGATGGAAGCCGGCTGGGTTCGGCCCAAGGGCCGACGGTCCGGTCCTGGCCGGCCTCTCCTTTGGGTGACGACCCGCGAATTTCTCATGCATTTTGGCTTGGACAGCCTCAGCGAATTACCCGGTCTTGACGAGCTTCGTGCTGCCGGTCTTCTCGATCTCTCGCCGATCACTCTCTGCGAGAGCGCGGGCAAAGCGGTGGCGGAAGACCAGATTGGATGACGTCGAATTCCGATCTCGGCATTCCTTCCCGCTTTCACCGGCTGCTCGAGTTGCCCACATAAGGTACATCTGACATCATCGTGATGCCCGGGTATGTTTTTCAATTCATCCCAGTATACCTTTGGTCGCCGTCGCGATGCTGTTTGACCTCAGCATGACGGAACTGATGCTGATCGGCGTGGTGGCGCTCGTCGTCATCGGACCGAAGGATCTGCCGAAAGCGTTGCGGGTTGCCGGCTTCTGGGTGAAGAAGGCCCGGACCTTATCGCGCGAGTTCCAGACTAGCGTCGAACAAATGATGCGCGAAGCCGAGCTCGACGAAATGCGGAAGGAGTTCAAGAAGGCGAGTGAGTTCAACATCGAGAAAGAGTTCCACAACACCATAGACCCGACCGGGCGCCTCGCCGAGAGTTTGCAGCCCCCAGAATTGCCGAAATTCTCCGAGGCCGACATGCCGGCAACACCTTCGCGAGAAATTCAACCGGGAGCGACAGCGCAAGCGTCGCAAGCGGAGACGTCGATGTCTGCTGTCGAGCCGCTGTACGAAGAGACCGCCGATCCACCCCGAAGTGGACCTGCGCTCCCAAGCCTCATCACCCCCTCGGATCCCCAAAACGGACCGCCAGGGTCAGCGGAGCGGCGAGGGGTCGAGGAAGGCCGTCAGCAGGAGCCTCCGGCCCCTGGGTTCCCGTCTTCGCGGGAATGACAAGCCGGGGCGCTCGAAGAGTTGGCAATGACAGACGACGACCGGGACGCGGAGCTCGAAGAGGGCAGAATGCCGCTCCTCGATCACTTGATCGAGCTGCGCAATCGGTTGATGTGGTCGATCGGCGCGATCATGGTCGGGTTCCTGATCTGCTATCAGTTCAAGGAGCGGATCTATGGGTTTCTCGTGCACCCCCTCGCCGTCATTTTCGAAGGGCAAACGGGCCGGCACCTGATCTATACGGGACTTACGGAGGCCTTCTTTACTTATGTAAAGGTTTCGTTCTGGGCCGGCCTCTGCCTCGCCTTTCCGATTGTGGCAAGCCAAATCTGGAAATTCGTTGCGCCTGGTCTCTACAAGAACGAACGGCGAGCCTTTTACCCGTACCTCTTCGCCACGCCAGTGCTGTTCGCCTTGGGCGCAGCGCTCGCTTATTTTGTCGTGATCCCGATCGCATGGCGGTTCTTCGTCAGCTTTGAAACACCGGCGCCCTCCGATGGAGGGCTGCCGATCGTCCTCGAAGCAAAGGTCAACGAGTACCTGTCGCTCGTGATGACCTTGCTGTTTGGCTTCGGCGTCGCCTTTCAGCTGCCGGTGCTGCTGACCTTGATGGCGCGCGTTGGGCTTGTCACCTCGGCTGGTCTCGCCTCTAAACGCCGCTATGCGATCGTCATCATGTTTATTGTTGCAGCGGTTCTGACTCCGCCTGATGTGATCAGCCAGACGAGCCTCGCTGTGCCCCTGATGATCCTATTCGAAGCTTCGATCATCTCCTGTCGCATGGTCGAGAAGGCTCGCGCCAAGCGGGAGGCCGAGGAGGAAGCCGAACTGGCCGGCAAGGCCAAAGCAGCGCCCGGTGGATAATCCGCCATTACCTCGCTGGACGCACCGCTCCTGATTTCCTATATGCCGTCGCACCATGCATGATCTCAGATGGATCCGGGAACATCCCTCGGAATTTGACCAAGGGCTGGCAAGGCGCGGTCTACCACCCAACGCCGAGCAGGTCCTTGCGCTCGACCGGCAATGGCGGGAGCTGGAAACCGAAGCCCAGGCCTCCCAGGCAATGCGCAATCGGTTGTCACGAGAAATCGGCGCAGCTCGAAAGCGCGGTGAGCCGATCGAGGAGCTGCTACGCCAGATCGATCGCCGCAAGGATGTCGAGAATGCAACCGCGGCTCAGGCTGCGAAACTGCGTGAAGAAATCGACGAGATTCTCGCAGGTTTACCAAATCTGCCTGCCGAAGAAGTGCCTGATGGACCCGACGAGACCGCAAATCAGGTACTGCGCTACGATGGCCAGCCGCCTCATTTCGATTTCGCGCCTTTGTCGCATGAAGCGATCGGCGAGCGGCTCGGGATGATGGATTTTGCACGCGCCGGGAAATTGTCAGGATCGCGGTTTGTCGTGCTTCGCGGTGCGTTGGCCAGACTTGAGCGAGCGCTCGGCCAGTTCATGCTCGATCTGCATACAATGGAGTTTGGGTACACCGAGGTGTCTCCGCCCTTGCTGGTCCGTGACGAGGCGGTTTTCGGAACCAATAATTTGCCGAAGTTTGCCGATCAGCTCTTTCGTACCACGGACGGCTATTGGCTGATCCCGACCGCCGAGGTGCCGCTCACCAATCTAGTTGCGGGCGACATTCTTGACGAGAGCGCCCTGCCTCTCCGTTACACGGCCTGGACCTATTGTTTCCGGTCGGAGGCGGGCGCCGCGGGGAAGGATACCCGCGGTATGATTCGGCAACATCAATTCGAGAAAGTCGAACTCGTCTCGATAACTCGGCCTGAGGATTCCCTCGCCGAACACGAGCGTATGACTGCTTGTGCGGAGGAGGTGTTGAAGCGCCTGGGCCTTGCCTATCGCGTCGTGTTGCTGTCGACCGGCGATATGGGGTTTGGCGCCCAAAAGACCTATGACCTCGAAGTCTGGCTACCGGGGCAGGACGCCTACCGTGAGATTTCCAGCTGCTCGAATTGCGGCGCCTTCCAAGCACAGCGGATGAAGGCTCGCTATCGTCCGACTGAAGGAAAAGGCACCCTGCCGGTGCACACACTCAACGGCTCCGGCTTGGCGATCGGCCGCGCCTTGATTGCAATCCTCGAAAACTTCCAGCGCCACAACGGCACGGTAGCGATACCCGCAGCGTTGCAACCGTATATGGGAGGACAGGAGGTTATCGAACCTAATGGCTGACGGGCGGATCGAGCTCGGCAAGGCGCGTATTTTGGTATCTAACGACGACGGCATCGGGTCGCCCGGCATAAAGCTGCTGGAGGAGATAGCGCGTGATCTTTCGCCCGATGTGTGGGTCGTGGCGCCCGAACAGGAGCAAAGCGCGGCGAGTCACTCGCTGACGACCCGGCGGCCGTTGCGCATGTCGGAATTGACGCAGCGTCGCTATTCCGTCGACGGCACGCCGACCGACTGTGTGATGTTAGCGGTCAAGCACCTTTTGCGCGACCAACGCCCGGATTTGGTGCTGTCGGGGATAAATGCTGGGGGTAACGTTGGCGAGGATCTGACCTATTCGGGGACGGTCGCGGCCGCGATGGAAGCGACGTTGCTCGGCATACCGGCGATCGCTTTTAGTCAGCACTTCTTCGATGGAGACCGGATCCTGTGGGAAACGGCCGCGCGCTTTGCTCCTCAAGTGATCGCGCGGTTGACAGAGCTTCCCTGGCCTGAGCACACCTTGATGAATGTCAACTTCCCCGCCGCTGCCCCGGAAGGGGTCTGCGGTATCGCGGTGACGAGCCAGGGGAAGCGAGCAATTGCAGATAACTTGACCGAACGGTTGGACCCTCGAGGCCGACCCTATTATTGGATCGGTCCAGTGCGAGAAGACGGCGTTGCCGAACTCGGCACCGATCTCGCCGCGATCAACGAAAAGCAAGTTTCGGTAACTCCCATCTACCTCAACCTCACCAACATCCCAGCACTTGCCTCGCTGAAGAAGGTTTTTGGGTGATGTCGCCCCGGATCAGCTACTCTCTCGAACCGGGACAAATTCAAAAAAAGCTCCGCCTGTTGATGGAGTTGCGGCAAGCCGGCATTAGCGATGCGCGGGTGCTCGGGGCTATGGAAAAAATCCCGCGCGAGAAGTTCGTCCCGGCTTCTTTCGAGGACCAGGCGTACGAAAACGTGGCCTTGCCGATCGGCAACGGTCAGACCGTCAGCCAACCTTATATCGTGGCGTTGATGACTGAGAAGCTCGAGGTCGGGCCGCGACAGAGCGTACTCGAGATCGGCACCGGTTCCGGATATCAGACTGCAGTTCTGACAGGGCTATGTCGACGGGTGTTTTCGATCGAGCGAAGCCGCGACCTTCTTCGCGCTGCCGAACGCCGCTTTGAGGAGCTGCGGCTGCGCAATATCGTCTGTCGATTCGGGGACGGCACAAAGGGCTGGCCTGAGCAGGCGCCCTACAACCGGGTTATCGTGACAGCAGCGGCACCCGTACTACCGATGTCTCTTATCGACCGTCTCGCTCCAGGCGGGATTTTGGTAACGCCGGTCGGTGAAGATTACCGCGAACAGCGGCTCGTGCGCGTACGCAGGGATGATAGCCGGGTTTCGATTGAGGATCTCGGTGTGGTGCGGTTTGTCCCGTTGGTCGTCGGGCTCCCGCGATGCTCTGTGGACCATAGCTTGACATAATTTCGGCTTAACGTTCCAAATAGGCAGTTTGCTGCGCGTCGGGGGGCGTGCAGGGGGGAGTATGAGAAGAGGCCACGGGGCACGACGCGGTGTCGCATTAGGAGCGTTGTCGCTGGTTTATTTGCTCGCCTCCTGCGCCCCGCGAGTCGAAGGACCGGCGCCGGTGACGAGCGGCGAGATGGTCGAGGCTCCAATATCGATGACAATCCAATCTGGACAGACCCTTTCGGGAATCGCCCACGCCTATCATGTACCGATGCGGGTGATCGCCGACGCGAACGGCTTATCGCCGCCCTATCGAATCCAGGCCGGCCACACCTTGATCATCCCTGGGAGCAACCGTTTGCGCAACCCTGCGCCAACAGTATCGGTCGCCGCGCTCCCACCGGCCGGAAACGAACTGCCACTGCCTGCGACCAAGCTCCAAGTGCCAACCTCTCCCGGCAACGGTCAAGCGGAGCCTGTCGATCACCCGGTTACCACTTCGCCTGAAGGATCGCCGGCGGTGGCCTCACCGTCACTGTCACCGCCCCCGCCGACCTCGGGCACGGCGGAGGCGCCCGCTATTAAGCCCTCTCCAGCGGCAACCGCACCTGTTACCGTACAACCCACGACTGCCTCACCCGCAGGCTCCCAGCCGGCCACGTCGGCTCCCTCGATTCGCGGCGGCGGCGCGTTCCTTTGGCCGGTTCGGGGCAATATCGTTGCGATTTATGGCTCGCGAAGCGACGGCTCCCACAACGACGGGATCAATATCGCTGCCCCGAAAGGAGCGGCAGTCGAAGCGACAGAAGCGGGAACCGTGGCATATACCGGCAATGAGCTCCGCGGTTACGGCAATCTGATCCTCGTCAAACATCCAAATGGGTGGATTTCTGCCTATGCCCATTGCGATCAGATGCTGGTTCAACGCGGGCAAAGGGTTGCGCGTGGTCAGGTCATCGCTCGGGTCGGCTCAACCGGCAATGTCAGCGAGCCGCAGCTCCATTTTGAACTACGCCGCGGCAATCATCCCGTTGACCCGCGTGAATTTCTGGCGCCTTTGCCCACCGCCATTACCAAGGATTCACATTCAGGCTGAACAGCTCAGCTTCTTCGGGAGAAGTGTTCTATCGCGCTGCGGGGCGCCACCATGCCACTCGGCTGACCAATCCCAGACACGTCGTTCATACTGTAGGCCGAACGAAGCACAAGCTGGCGAAGCCCTCGACTGTCGATACGGCAAGCTATGAGACCTTTGATCGGCCGCTTTGCAACCGTAGTGAATTATTGGATCACGCCGGGGTCCACCAAGCGATGATCGTTTGCACGAAAGGAGACGCCCGATCATCGCTGGGAGGCGATCATCCGAGCGGTTTGCCGAGCCGGCCGGCGAGATCTTGGATGAATTGCCAAGCGACGCGACCGGAGCGCGAGCCGCGAGTGATCGACCATTCGCTAGCCTCCGCTTTGAGCTGCTCGACTGGTATCTCAAGCCCGTAATGCTCGGCGTAGCCGCGTACGATCGCTTGGTAGGTGTCCTGATCAAGGCTGTGGAAGCCGAGCCACAAACCAAAACGATCGGACATCGAGACCCGCTCCTCAACCGCCTCCGCCGGATTAATGGCGGTCGAACGTTCATTTTCGATCATGTCCCGCGGCATCAAGTGGCGGCGGTTCGAAGTCGCGTAGAGCACCACGTTCGAGGGTCGTCCCTCAACACCACCTTCAAGCACCGCTTTTAGGGATTTGTAGCTGGCGTCGTGCTGATCGAAAGACAGGTCGTCACAGAACAACAGGCAGCGTCGCGGGCTTGACCTCAAGAGCGCCAGCAGCCGCGGTAAGCTCGGGACATCTTCGCGGTGAATTTCGACGAGGGCGAGTGCGCGCGGCTGCTTTTGATTGATCGCATAGTGGGCGGCCTTGACCAACGAACTCTTTCCCGTCCCCCGTGCACCCCACAGTAATACATTATTTGCGGGGAACCCGGCGGCGAAGCGCTCAGTGTTGTCTATCAGAATGTCGCGGACCCGGTCTATGCCGCGCAGCAGACCAAGCTCGACCCGGTTGACCTCGTGAATGGGCTCGAGCCAGTTCCGGTCGGCGTGCCATACGAAAGCATCGGTAGCATTGAGGTCGACGGCGGGCGGGGGTGACGGTGTGAGGCGCTCTAGCGCCTCGGCAATGCGCTTGAGCAGCGGCATCAAATCGGCGTCTGTCATCGGCAAGTCGGCGAGGCTTTGGGGATATGGTGGGGCCGCGGACGCTACCACAGCGCGGGAGACCCTGGCATTGCTCTTTAGCCGGGCATCGCGTACCAATTTGCGTGCTGGCCGGTGAGCACCATATGACGGCGACGGCAAGGGCCTCCATGATTCCGAGGCCCGATAACCATGTTGATTTCGACGGCCTATGCCCAAGGTACGGGGATGTTTGATCAGAACGCGCTCATCCAATTTCTGCCGCTTATCCTGATCTTTGTCGTATTCTATTTTCTGCTGATCCGCCCACAGCAGCGAAAGGCGAAAGATCACAAGACGATGCTGGATGCCCTGCGGCGCGGCGACCGTATCGTTACCGGCGGCGGGATCATCGGAACTGTGGCGCGGGTCGACAGCCCCGAAGAGATCACGGTTGATATAGCCGATGGCGTGCGCGTACGAGTCTTGCGCAGCACGGTCACCAGCGTCCTCGCCAAACCCGATCCGGCGGCTGCCCGCGAAGCGGCAAAGCAGAGGGAGGAAGCGCGCGCAAAAGCCGGAACAAAGGAGTGATTGAATGCCGCTGCCGGTCAGGGGCACCGAAAGCGTGAGAAGGCTAGGTTATGTTGTATTTCGCGAATTGGAAAATCGCCCTGATCTGTGCGGTCTGTGCGCTCGGGGTCCTGCTCTCGCTGCCCAACCTGCTCAGCTCCACATTTCTCGCGCGACTGCCGAGCTGGCTGCCACACAAACAAGTGGCTCTCGGACTCGATCTGCGCGGCGGTTCCTATTTGCTGCTCGAGGTCGATGTCGCCGCAGCACAGCGCGAACGTCTGAATTCGATCATTGACAATGTTCGCAACGCGTTGCGTGACGCCAATATTGGCTACACCGGGCTTAATGTTGAGAGCGATGCTATCGTCTTCACGATCCGTGAGCCGGACCGCATCGATAGCGCGCGCCAGGCACTGCGCAAGATCGATCCCGACCTCACCGTCGATATCGCGGCTGAAGGATCGGGCACGCTGAAATTCAGCGCCGCCGCGACCGAGGCCCGGCGCCGGCAGGCAGTCGATCAGTCGATCGAAATTATTCGCCGGCGCATTGATGAAACCGGGACGAAGGAACCGACGATTCAGCGCGAGGGGGCGGACCGCATCCTCGTTCAGCTGCCGGGGGTCGACAACCCTGAGCACGTCAAGGCCCTGTTGGGCCGGACCGCCAAACTCACCTTTCAGCTTGTCGATACCACGGTGTCACTCGAGGATGCCCGCCGTGGTCGATTGCCGCCGGGTGACGAAATCCTGCCGACGGAAGAGGAGAGGGGCGGGCGTCTTGGGCCCGCTGCTTACGTCGTGCGCAAGCGAGTGATGGTCGGCGGCGATACTCTGGTCGACGCACAGCCGACCTTTCAAAACAACGAACCGGTCGTCAGCTTCCGGTTCGATGCAGCCGGCGCAAAGCGTTTTGGTGACGCGACGCGCGACAATGTCGGCAAGCCTTTCGCGATCGTTCTTGACAACAAGGTGATTAGCGCTCCGGTGATCCGCGAGCCGATCCTAGGCGGCAGCGGAATTATTTCCGGCAGCTTCACGGTGCAGTCGGCGAGCGATCTTGCCCTATTACTGCGGGCGGGTGCGCTACCGGCGCCGATCACGATCCTCGAAGAGCGGACGGTAGGTCCGGATCTCGGAGCCGATTCGATCCATGCCGGTACGGTCGCCAGCCTCGTTGGGGTCGCGTTGGTTGTTGTCTTCATGATTCTGTTCTATGGGCTTTTCGGAGTCTTTGCGGACATCGCATTGATATTCAACCTCTGCCTGATGCTCGGCAGTCTCTCGCTGCTCGGCGCTACGCTGACTTTGCCAGGGATTGCCGGGATCGCGCTGACGATGGGCATGGCGGTCGACGCCAATGTGCTGATCTACGAGCGTATCCGTGAAGAAGTGCGCGCGGGCCGAACGATGTTGTCGGCGCTTGATGCTGGGTTCAAGCGCGCCTTTGGCACGATCCTCGACAGCCATGTGACGACCTTGGTTGCCGGCGCGCTGATGTTCTGGCTGGGCTCCGGCCCGGTGAAGGGATTCGCCGTGACCCTCAGCATCGGCGTCTTGACCTCGCTGTTCTCGGCGATCCTGGTTACCCGGCTGCTGATCGTTACCTGGGTTCGCCAATGGAAACCGCGGGCGATCCCGATTTGAGAGGCAGCGAGTAGTCAAAAATGCGACCGCTCATCGTCATCCGCCGAACGCCGAAAATCGACTTTATGGCTTGGCACAAGGTCGGGTTTGCCTTGTCAATGCTGCTGACCGTGTCTTCGATCGTGCTGTTTTCGACCATCGGGCTCAATTACGGGATAGACTTCATCGGCGGTACCTTGATCGAGGTTCGCGTAACCCCAGGACCGGCCGATCTCGCCGATATGCGGCAAAAACTGGATGCGCTTCATATCGGGGAACCGTCGCTGCAAGGGTTCGGTCCTCCGACTGATGTGTTGATCCGGCTGCCGCGCCAGCCGGGTGGCGATGCGGCGCAAGAGCAGGCGGTGCAGCTGGTGCGCCAGGCGCTGGGTTCGGGTGTCGAGTATCGCCGGGTCGAGGTGGTCGGCCCGAGTGTCGGTGGCGAACTAATCCGCGCCGGCGTGATCGCGACCGTGCTCGCGCTGCTCGCGATCGGCCTCTACATCTGGTTTCGTTTCGAGTGGCAATTCGGCGTCGGCGGGATGGTCTCGACTCTGCATGACGTGATTACGACGGTTGGGCTCTTCGCGCTGTTCCAACTGGAATTCAACCTGACGACCTTGGCCGCGATCTTGACGATCGCCGGTTATTCAGTAAACGACACTGTGGTCATCTACGATCGGATCCGCGAGTCGCTGCGGAAATACCCGAGGATGCCATTTCGCGATCTGATCAACTTGGCGCTCAACGAGACCTTGTCGCGGACGATCCTGACTGTCAGCACAGTGGCACTCGCGGTGCTGTCGCTCTTGTTCCTCGGCGGGGAAGTTCTGAGAGGGTTCAGTATCGCGATGCTGTGGGGGGTCGTTATCGGCACCTATTCGTCGCTCTTCATAGCGGCCCCGATCCTTTACTACGTGCGGCCGAACCGCGCTACGATCGCCCGATCGAGTGAGACGGCGCAAGCCCGCGCCGGTGGCGCGCCAGCGCCCTAGAGGGCGACCGCCGCGGTGGATTTGACACCCCTCGTTCCCGCCGGCCGGCAGATCATCGAGCATTATTCGCCGAGCGGGTTTCGAGTGACCGGCGTCATCTATCGAGGACCGGTACTGGTCTTCCCGGATCGTACCGAGTCGTGGACCGTCGTCGACGCGTCGGCGGTGACCTGGGAGAGCTTGAACCTGGTCGTCGAACATGGTGGGGTCCAGATTCTGCTGCTGGGGCTCGGACGTGCCATGAGTCGGGTACCCGCGACATTGCGCGCCGCGCTGCGTGCCGCCGGGATCGCGCTTGAACCGATGGATACCGGAGCGGCCTGCCGGACCTACAATGTGCTCGTTGCCGAGAGCCGGCAGGTCGCCGCCGCGTTGATTCCACCAGTTTGATTCGCTTGGTTCAACCTTTCCGGTTATGGAACCGTCGGCTGTGCGCAGCGTTGGGAGAACAGCCTAAGAGGGAGTGGATTATGGCTGTTCACGGACGGTTGTTGGCCACGGCGGCCATCATCGTAAGTCTGGCAACGGCGCCCGCCGTTCATGCGGAACACTGGCATGGCGGACGTCATTACGAACATC
>Ga0182037_10000662_pt1 | contig 16918 bp, 15 predicted proteins | sample sta12Cox44000082_FD_125974 | JGI IMG/M metagenome (GOLD analysis project Ga0182037, IMG submission 125974) | Lab enrichment of tropical soil microbial communities from Luquillo Experimental Forest, Puerto Rico - statoxic.12C.oxic.44.000.082 | ecosystem: Environmental > Terrestrial > Soil >... | reverse complement strand
GGGGAGAGTCCGTTCGACGATCCGCCTGCCGTGCTCGCTCGCCTGGCGGCGGCCCCAGGGGACACCTTGTGTCACCGTATCCGCTACGCGTAGCGCGGTCGAGTGGGTCAGGTGGGTCAAGTGGGGCGAGTGGGTCAGGTAGGTCGGGTGGGTCGACTGGGTCAGGTAGGTCGGCTAGGCGGGTCGGTCGCGTGGTCGAGTGGGTTTGGCGCGTCTAGCGGGTGAACGATGATGTACAGCGTCACGGTTCGTGGCCACATGATGATCGCTCATAGCCTCACCGGCGACGTGTTCGGGCCCGCTCAGCGTCTTCACGGTGCCACCTACATTGTTGACGTCGAGTTTCGCAGACCTGACCTCGACGCCGACGGCATCGTCATCGACATCGGACGGGCGACAGGCACTGTTCATGGCGTGCTGGCCGAGCTCAGCTATCGCAACCTTGATGACGAGCCGGCTTTTGCCGGGCGCAACACCACGACTGAAGTCCTCGCCCGTGCGGTCTTCGACCAGGTCGCGTCGGCGATTGCGCGCGGCGATTTAGGCGTCGGCGCGCGCGCCATCGAGTCCGTGCGCGTGACGCTGCACGAATCGCATATCGCAGCCGCCTCTTTCGATGGCTCGCTCCGCGCAACGTCACACTAAGTTTCGCTGATGACGTCGCTCGCATTCATCGTGCCTGGGCGTCTCACAACGCTGACCGGAGGCTCGATCTATGACCGCAGGATAATCGAGGGCCTTCGTCGGCGCGGATGGGCTGTCGACGTCCATGAGGTCAGCGAGAGTTTTCCTCGACCGTCTGCGGACGCGCTTGACGAGGCCGCTCGGACTTTTGCGTCGATCGCGGACGGCTCAACGGTGATCGTCGACGGTCTCGCGTTCGGCGCGATGCCGGATGTCGTGCGGCCACATGCCCGGCGTCTGAAGACCGTGGCGCTCGTACACCTTCCGCTTGGGGCGGAGGTCGGGCTCGATCCCGCCGAAGCGGGCGAGATGGAAGCGAGCGAGCGGCGTGCCCTGGCGCTCGCGAGGGCCGTGGTGGTAACGGGTCCTACGACTTCTGCCGCCTTCGCCAACTCTGGTATTGCTCCGGAGAAGATCACTGTTGTGGAACCTGGCACCGACCCGGCCTCCATTGCGACCGGATCCATCGACGAAACGCTGCGTCTTCTCTGTGTCGCAACCATCAGTCCCGGCAAAGGTCAGGAGAGCCTGGTTCGTGCGCTGGCTGCCAATCGTGATCATGACTGGAAGCTCATGTGTGCTGGCAGCCTGACACGGCATCCGGCAACCGTGGAGCGTGTGCAGCGACTGTTGGTTGCCGAGGGGATCGCCGATCGGGTGGCGCTCCTTGGCGAGGTGGAACCGGCTTCGCTGGAATCGCACTTCGTGCACGCTGACATATTCGTCCTCAACTCGTTGCAGGAGACCTACGGGATGGCCGTTGCCGAAGCTGTGGCGCACGGTCTGCCAGTCGTCAGCACGCGTACTGGAGGCATTCCCGGGCTCATTGGCGGCGAGGCGGGCTTAATCGTCGACCCGGGAGATGTGGGTGCGCTGACCGGTGCCCTGCGGCGTGTACTCGGAGACAGCGGGTTGCGCGCGAGCTTGCGCGACGGCGCGATGCGCGCCCGCGGCCGGCTGGAGCCTTGGGACGTTGCCGTGGGACGGATGGCCGAAGCATTGGAGCGGGTGATCGCCGATGGCTGAGTCTCTGGCGGCGTGGCTCGCACTGCGGGAGCCGGCAGACGCGGCGGCCCGATCGGCTGTCGTGACGCAGGCTGTCGTAGAGGCGCTCCCTGACGATCGTCCCCTGCGCCTGTTGGATCTGGCCACCGGGACCGGATCGAACGTCAGGTTTCTCGCGGCCAGATTGCCCGGGTCGTCAATATTCCCGGGCTCGCCCTCCACACCGCCTGGCGCGTCGCCAGGCCCTCCAATCGGTCAAGACTGGGTTGCCGTCGATCGCGATCCTGTGTTGCTCGCCCAGGTGCCGCCCTACGCGACGACACGGTGCCTGGAGCTCGGCTCGCTCGACGATCCCGGCCTCTTCTCAGGCCGGCATCTCGTGACTGCGTCCGCTCTGCTCGACCTGGTGTCGGCCTCGTGGATGGTTGCACTTGTCGGGCATTGTCGAGCCGCCGGCGCCGCCGGGTTGTTCGCGCTCAACTACGACGGGCGCTCGCGATGCTGGCCTCGCGAGCCGGAGGATGACGTTGTCCTCGACCTGTTCAATCGGCACCAGAGAGCGAGCGACAAGGGGTTTGGTGTCGCCGCCGGCCCGGCCGCAGCCGACTGCGTCTCGCGCTGCTTCGCGGCCGCCGGTTATTCGGTTCGGCGAAAGCGAAGCGATTGGGAGCTGGCGCCGGCCTTCGGCGATCTTCAGCGGGTGTTAATTGCCGGTTGGGGACAAGCGGCCGCAGAGATCGCGCCTGACCAGGCTGATCTCATAGGAAGCTGGACCGCGCGGCGATTGGAACACGTCGACCACGGTCGTTCACGGATCCACGTCGGGCATCAGGACGTGGCCGTGTGGCTGCCTAAATGATGCGCGCGATGGTCCGATCCTCGTCACCCGAGGGAAAGTCGTCGAGGCGTGACCGTAGATCGCAGTCAAACAGCACGTCGCCGCCCATGCGGAATACTCGGTAAGCCGGACGGTGGCAGTCGCCCAGCGCGACAGGTGGCGGCAGACGAATTGCGGCGCGGCCGTCGCCAATGAGCAGCGGGGCGATGGCCAGGTGCAGCCTGTCCAGCAGGTCCGCCTGCAGGAACGTCGAGACCGTGACGCCTCCCCCTTCCACGAAAATGCGTGAGCATCCGCGCGCCCGGAGTGCCCCAATCAGCTCGTGCAGATCGAGACCATCCCCAGTCCCGCTGACCCCAAACACCTCGGCGCTTCCGAAACGCCGCTCGCCGGGCTCCACCAGCTCGCGCGCGCACACGTAGAGCGTGTCCGACCCGTCATCCTGGAACACACGATGGTCGTCACGGAGGCGCCGGCCGGGATCCAGGACGACGCGCAGGGGATTTCGCCCCGGCACGAGCCTGGTCGTCAGCTGGGGATCGTCCGCCGCCACCGTTCCGGCGCCGACGACAACTGCGTCGCACAACGCGCGGAGACGGTGCATGTGCACGACGTTCTCCGGACCCGTCACCCATTGTGAGTCGCCGGTATGTGTCGCGATAAAGCCATCCAGGCTCTCGCCCAGGTGCCCAACCGTAACCGGGTGCACGGCTGTGGCACTGCAGACGGGTAGATAGAGATCGATCAGCGCCCGGCGGTCGTCATCCGCCGGAAGCAGGCAGATCCATCCGTGGCTCGGCTGCCAGGCGACCACCGCGTCAGGATCGTCGTCGCGAATGCCGCGCAGTTCATCGTCGTCGGCAAGTGTGAACGCGATCCGGCGGTTCTCGCGCGCGGCCTGCTCGGCGGCGCGGGCGACCGCGAGCACGACCATCCAGGCGAGTGTCGGCCCTGATTCGGGGTTGAGAGGCTGGATCGGTACCTGGCTGATCTGTTGTCGCATTAGTTCGCGGGCGATTATACCCGCGGGCCGAACCCGAGCTTCAGCGGCGTTTGACAATGTCCAGGTCCGGCCGCTACATTGCTGAGACGCATGTGGTTACGTGAACCGCGCCGTCGTTTCTTGACCCGCGTAGTGGCGGCAGCTCTTGCGTTTGTCGTCTACGGTGGCGCCGTCGATTGGGGCCATAGTGGCGGCGATGATGCCGACTGCAACGCCGTGGTCGTTCCGCACGACCACGCTGCCCATCGGTTCGCGGCCAATCGGACCGGCAACACGCCCACGCCGGACCATTGCTACCTCTGCCACTCGCTCCGGCTGCTCCACGTCGCGCTCGTTGCTCGTCATGAGCGAGGCGGCGTTGATTTGCGGCACGCGCAGCTTGTGCACACGCCGGACGCGATTGCCTGCCAGCGCTTCAGTGCCCGCCTTTCTTCCCGCGCACCGCCCTCCCAGCTTCTGTAGCTCCGATTTTCACAGCACTAACTGAAGTGCGCGCGGCCACAAGGGGGGCGCGCGCGTGGGAGAGTACATGAACCTGCGTCATTGGCGCCGTGTCGGCGCATCGATGTTATGGAGTGTGTGGGTGTGTGTGACGGTCGCGGCTTCGGCGAGCGCTCAGGGCCTTGGCGGCGCCGGCACCATCCAGGGGACGGTCACGGATCCGACCGGTGCCCCGATGCAAGCCGTGGACGTGAAGTTGGGCAACGCGGTGTCCGGTTTCAGTCGAACAGCCACAACGGATGCCGCCGGGAAATTCACGTTCGGCAACATCCCGCAGAACCCGTATCACCTTGCGATCGAGGTTCAAGGGTTCAAACCGTACCAGCGCGACGTGGACATCCGATCGGCCGTGCCAATTGAGATCAGTATCAGACTGGATCTCGGCGTGGCCGAAGCGGTGTCGGTCGTCGGCCATGTGGAAGATCTGATCGAGCGCGATCCCTCGGCGCACATTGACATCGACGCAAGCCGCATCGAGAAAATGCCGATTCAAGCCCAGGCAGGCCTGAACCAGGTAATCACGCTGGCGTCGCCGGGCGTGGTCGCCGACTCGAACGGTTTCTTCCATCCGATCGGCGATCACGCGCAGACGCAGTTTTCCATCGACAACCAGCCCGTCACCGATCAGCAGAGCCGCCTCTACTCGAATCAGATTTCTCCAGACGCAGTCGCGTCGATGGAGGTCATCACCGGCGTCGCGCCTGCGGAATATGGCGACAAAAGCAGTCTCGTCGTCCACATCGTGACGAAGTCCGGTCTCGATCAGCCCAAGCCGACCGGTGACCTCTCGCTCGGATACGGATCCTTCAAGAGCCCCGCCGTTTCAATGAATCTGGGGGGCGGCTCGCACACGTTCGGCAACTTCGCGTCCGTGAGCGGCATGCGGACGGATCGCTTCCTCGACCCGCCGGAGTTCACGGCTATCCACGATGCGGGCAACAAGATTTCGCTGTTCGATCGCCTGGACGCCCATGTGAATGACACCGGGACGCTGCACTTGAACGTGCAGGCCGCGCGTTCGTCCTTCGAGGTGCCGAACTCACTGGACGCCGCGGCACTCGGGCAGGCGCAACATCAAGACATCAACACCTTCAATGTCGCGCCAGGGTTCTCGCAGGTGCTGGGATCAAAGACACTGTTCACCGCGAACGCGTACGTGCGCCAGGATCACCTGACCTACACGCCGAGCGCGAACCCGTTCGCGGACCAGCCCGGAACGGTGAGCCAGGATCGAACGCTCCGGAACCTTGGCGTCAAAGCTGACGTTGCCTACACGACCGGCGATCACAACATCAAGGTCGGCGGATCGATCAGTGCCACGCGGCTGACCGAGCACTTCACGCTCGGGTTCACCGACCCGACCTTCAACGATCCGGCAAGCCCTGATTTCAACCCGAATCTGCTTCCGTTCGACCTCACGCGTGGCGGTAGTCCATTCGTCTATGACCAGGCGGCGACAATCCGGCAACAGGCGGCCTACGTGCAGGACGAAGTCAAGTTCGGTGCGGCGACAGTGAAGGCCGGTCTTCGGCTCGATCACTACGACGGCCTGACGACGGCGACGCTGTTGCAGCCGCGACTCGGCCTCTCGTACGCCATCGCCGCCAGCGGCACTCTGCTCCGCGCGTCCTACGGGCGGACGATGGAGACGCCGTACAACGAGAACCTCCTCCTGTCCAGTGGCGTCGGTGCCGAGGCGCTCACCGGCACGGCCATGCCGCCTCCGCCGGGCAAGCGGGACCAGATCGAAGTCGGCGCGCAGCAGAGTTTGGGACGGTGGGTCGTCGTGGATGTCGGCTATTTCAACAAGCACACCGAGAATGCGTACGACTTCAACGTCCTCTTTAACACGCCGATCTTCTTCCCGGTCGCCTGGCACCACTCGCACATCGACGGTTTCACGGGTCGCGTCGATCTCGTCGAGCATCACGGGTTCCGCGCTTTCGTAGTCCTGGGGCACACCAACGCGATCTACTTCCCGCCGGGCGTCGGCGGCGTGCTGCTCCAGGCGCCCTGCGAACAGCCCGGCTGCTCCTTCCGCATTGATCACGACCAGAAATTCAATGCGACGACGAACGTGGAATACGTGCTGAACCGCTCGGTCGGCGCATGGACGGCGGTGAGCTGGCGGTACGATTCAGGTCTCGTCACCAGCGCGATCGGCGACGTGTTGGACCTACTGACGCTCACGCCCGCACAGCAGGCCGCGGCCGGCGTGTCGTGCGCCGGCGTCCCGGCAACGCCGGCGGCAGGGTTCACGACGTGCGCGCCGGATGCGATTACCGCGAGCCGCCTCGTCGTCCCCGCGGCAGGCGCGGGTGATCCGCTGAACAATCCGACGCGGGTCGCGCCGCGCCACCTGTTCGACGTCGGATTCGGCGTCGACAATTTGCTGCGCACCGAGCACCCAAAATTGAGGTTGCGATTCAGCGTGATCAACCTCACGAACCGGGAGGCGCTCTACAACTTCTTGTCGACGTTCAGCGGCACGCATTTCGTGACGCCGCGGGCGTACCAAGTGGAAGTTGGGTGGGTCTTCTAGAGCATCCGACCGCCGAATACGCGCCCGCCCTCGAGGCGAAGGTCCTTCGAAGCCGCGACGTCGGGCGAACGTGTCGCGGGGAGGCGTCGCGATGATCGGGGGTGGTCTGCCGGATTTGCATAGCCCGAATCGACCGGCGGGCGAATGATGCTCGGCATGCAACGCGCCGCCCTTTTCGTCGCGACTCTGGTCATTGTCTGCCTCGCCGCGCACCCGGTCACGGCGCAAGTCGCTGAAGTGACCACGCCACCAACCAATTTGCTCGTGCCGAACTACGACTCCGTGCCGGTCGGCCCATTCGGCGGCCTTGAAGGCACGGCCTACGCGGCACGCGTTGGGGATCCGTCCGCCGCCTGGTTCAATCCGGCCGGTCTGGTAAGGCTGGACACGGCCCAGATCAGCGGCAGCGCCGGCGTGTACGAGCACACGTCGGTCTCGCCGCAGTCGCTGCCGAATCAAGGGGGGTCGATTCAGCAGTTGCCCAACTATGTAGGGTTCACCTTCAAACTCCGCGACGACATCACCGTCGGGGCGGCGCTCATCACGACCAACTCCTGGAACCAGGAAACCGACGCGCAGCTGTTCACGACGGTGCCCACCGGCCAGGAGCGGTTTGCCTACTCGGCAGACTCGTCGTTTTCGCAGCGCGTCTTGGCCATGAGCGCCGGCTATCGAGGGACGGGCGGCTGGAGGTTTGGCGGCGGCCTCGCGTTTTCGTTGGTGGATCTCCGGCTCGTCCAGTCCGCCAGCGATCGGATCGGCGACGCGACGGGCCTGCAGTCGTTGCTGGTCTCGTCACGCATTTCTGGCTCGGCGCTGCAACTGCGGTCGCTGGTTGGTGCTCAGTACGACATGCAGGACTGGCGCTTTGGGGGGGCGATTCGCACGCCAGCCCTGACGGTGCATCGCTCGGGGTCGATCACGCTGGACGGCGTCCTCGACGCGCACGCGGGATCGTACGGCGCCTCGCTCTTCGATACCAATGCCCGATTCGAGTTTCACCTGCCGTGGGAGTTTCAGGGCGGAGCCGCGTACGTTCGAGATCGCTACGAGATCGAAGCAGACCTCCTGGCGCACTCGCCCGTGAACGCCTATTCGCTGATCTCCACCAACGCTTCCACGCTCCTATACGGAAGCGCCGGACCCAACGTGCCACCGAGCGTCATCCCGCAGCCATTCCCTGGCTTGACGTCCGAGTCGAACGGTGTGGTGAACGTCGGCGTGGGCGGGCACTACCGCCCCATAGAAGACCGCGACTTTCGCATCCACGGCGGGATCGGCTCGAGTCGCTCGCCGGTTGGGGACTCGGACACAGTCTTCAGCAAGGTCAACCTCTTTACCTGGACGCTCGGCGTGAGCGGGACGTGGAACAAGTTTCAGTTTTCCGCCGGGTTCAACCACCAGAGCGGCACGGCCAACAACATCACGCTGCGCAACCTCTTGAACGGCGCAACCGTGAATACGTCGGCGGATGTTCGCACTGCCGGGTTCATCTATTCGCTGGCCTATCAATTTTAGGCGGCCTGTCCGTCCATGAACGAGCCTCTGACGACGGCAGGTCCGACCTCGTGATCTATGGTTGGCCGGCGTACCGTAAGATGGGCTGTGGTGAAAATCGGGATCGCTTTGTTCACGGCGACACTGCTGGCGCAACCCGCGGAGCTCCTGGATCATGCGAAGGCGCGCATCGACCGGGCGCCGCTCGTGCTCGCCCCCACGACGATTCGTCTCGCCGCGGGAGATGACATCCAAGCCGCGCTCGACAAGGCTCCGAACGGCGCTGAAATTCGCCTCGCACCAGGGCTCTATGCTGTCAACCTGAGACTGCGGGCGAACAAGCACGACATCACGATTCGAAGCGACGTCGACGACGCGACGCTGCGCCCGGCTGCTGGCGGCTGGATCGATGGATCGGCCGTGGCCGGGAAGCTCGCGCATCTCGTCCCGAAGGAGTGGGCGGATCCGATCATCAGTGTCGAGCAACAGGCGCACGACTACACGCTCGTCGGCCTCGAAATCGGGGGCAACGCGGGTCATCCCGACCGGACTCTGGTGGAGCTCGGAGCGGCCTACGAGTACACCAGCGTCACGCAGGTGCCGTTCAACATCAACCTGGACCAGAACTACATTCACGGCGACCCGGTGACGGGCGGGCACCTGGGGATCATGCTGGGCAGCAAGAACTCGACCATCACGCGGAACTATGTCAGCGGCATGATCGAAGAGGGCCGCGATTCGCAAGCTATCACCGGCGGAACGGGCCCGGGCCCGTACACGATCGAACACAACTACCTGGAGGGGTCAGGGGAAAACGTGCTCTTCGGCGGATCGGACCCGAGTATTCCGAACCTCACGCCAACAGACATCACGTTCCGCTACAACTACTGCGTCAAACCGCAGGCGTGGCGGCAGAAGCGGGGGAGCGTGAAGAACCTCTTCGAGCTGAAGCACGCCAAGCAGGTGCTGGCCGAGTATAACGTCTTCGAGAATGTCTGGGGCGACGGACAGGACGGATCAGCGATCCTGTTCACCGTGCGGAACCAGGATGGCCGGTGTCCATGGTGCAGCATCGCGGACGTGACGTTCCGCTACAACGTGATCATGCGCGTTGAGGGCTTCGCGTTCAACGTGCTGGGGCTGGACGATTCCAATCCGTCTGTGCACGCAACGAACCTAGTGGTTGATCATAACCTGGTGCTTGCGGCGAACGGCGTGATGCTGCTGGCCGGGGGCTTCTACCCGACCAGGATTCGGCACAACACGATGCTGGGGATTGCCGGGCGGTTTCTGTCGCTCAGCTTCGTATCGCCGCGGGGCAATCTCGTGATGACGGACAACGTCATGGCGGGCGGCGCATACGGCATCACGGGGGACGCGTGGGAACTCGGCACGCCGTCGCTCGAGCACTACTCGCCCGGCTATGTGTTCACACGCAACGTCATCGAAGGGACTACGGAGCGGCGCATCCAGTACCCGGCGGGAAACTATCCGATCGCGTTCGGTGCACTTGCAGGCCGGCTTGGCGAGTTGCGACGCTACATGGGCACCGAAGGCAGCACGGACGGCGTGCGGCTCGGAGCCGACGTGAACAAAATCAAGGCGGCCCTCCCCTGGGTGCAAATTCCGTAACGGCGCTCGGCCCGGCTCGACACCATGCGATAATCCGCGACATGTCTCAGCGATTCGCGGCTTTCCTCACCGTCATCATCACCCTCATCCCGATTGTTGCGCGGGGCCAGGAAACTCCGACTGAACGCGACGCGGCCCGCGACGTGCTTCGGAAAATGTCGATGCTCGAACAGTCGCTCGACGTCCCCGGATGGGTCTCTCGCCTGACGCGTCCAAGCGCCACTCGCGATCAGGTGGTCGCGCGCGCGAAGGAGCTCATGGACACGGAGCTGCTGGCGCTTGCCGACGACATCGCCACGCATCCTGAGATCGGCTTTCAGGAGAAGCGTTCGGTCCAGAAGCTCACTGATTACTTGAAACGACACGATTTCGACCTACAGGTCGGTGTCGCCGGGCTCGAAACCGCTTTCGTCGCGAAGTACACACGCAACAACGGTTCGCCCCACCTCGGCGTCATCGTCGAGTACGATGCGCTTCGGGGCACAAAAGGCCCGTTTCACGGCGATCAGCACAGCGCCCAGGGGCCCGTCGGCCTCGCGGCCGCCGTCGCGACGGCCGAATTCCTGACGCGGACCCACACGCCAGGCAGCGTTGTCGTCGTTGGGTGTCCCGGCGAGGAGATGATGCCGCCGAACGCGAAGACGGTCATGCATGAGGCGCACGTCTTCGATGGCATGGACGTGATCGTTCGCAGCCACGCGGTGGAGGCGACCACGAGGCCGGCGGCAGGGTTCGGCACGTGCTGTTTGAACATCGATGGCGTCAAGTACACCTTCTCGGGAGCGCCCGCGCATCAGATGACGTCCTGGAATGGAAGAAACGCGCTCGAAGCGGTCATTCATCTGTTCGAAAACATCGACAGCGTCCGGAGCACGATCAGGCCTGAAGCGCGGATCCAAGGCATCATCACGGAAGGCGGCGCTGCGCCAAACGTCACACCCGATCGCACGGCCGCCGATTTTTACATCCGTTATCCGGATGAGGTGTATCTCGCGCAGGTGACGGCGTTCGTCGATAACGCCGCGAAGGCGGCTGCACTCTCGACCGGCACGAAAGTCAAGATCGACCACTACGGCCAGAACCGCGACGGCATCGGGACCGCCACGCTCGCGGAAGTCGCTTTTGCGTACATGAAGAAATACGGAGCGACCAACGTGCAGCCAGAACCCGGCAAGCCGCAGGGCTACGAGGAAACCGGCAGCGTCTCGCGCGATATTCCAGGCGTGGGCTTCCAGGCGCAATCATCGACCGCACCGAACCACACCTACGAGATGGATGCCGACAACTTGAAGGAGATTGGCCACAAAGGGTTCGCGATCGACGCCGAGGCCATGACGGCGCTGCTCTTCGACTTCGCGACCGAGCGCGAGTACCGCGCTGCTGTGAAGAAGGAGTTTGATGGGATCAAGGCGCTGTTTGGCGAATACTTGACGTCGCTCAGGAAGGTGTACGTGTTGCCGACGGTGCCGGAGCCCAAATAATCCCTCCGGACGGCGGGCGCCCTCTCGGGCGGGATCATCAAGGGGTCGCGAATGATTGTGAAATCGCGCCGGGCTTTCCTGAAGGTTGCGGCGAGCGTGGCACCGCTGTCCGGGTTGTCGACGGCGACCGCTTTGTCGTCCGCCGCGCTGCGCGACTCGTCATTCGACCCGTGGATCGAGATTGACGCCTCGGCGTTGCACCGGAACGTGGCGGCCATCCGTCAGCGTGTCGGCGGCCGACCGATCATGGCGGTCATCAAGAACAACGGCTACGGCGCCGGCGTGGTCAATGTCGCACGCGTCCTCGAGCCGCTGGACGCGATCGCCGGTTTCGCCGTCGTCAAACTGCATGAGGCGATGACGCTCCGCGACGCCGGGGTCTCGAAGCCAATCCTGCTGCTCGGTCCGTTCGCGACGACGGAGCTGGCCGAAATCGTCGCGCATCGTGTCATGCCGATGGTCTACACGCCGATTGGCGACGCGCTCGATCGCGTCGCGGCCCGCTACGGACGACCCGTGGCACTCCACATCTGCGTCGATACGGGGATCGGCCGCGTCGGCGTGCCGTTTCGGCAGGCTTCGTCTTTGATCACGGATCTCGGGTCGCGCCGCTCGGTCTCAATCGTCGGGACGATGATGACGTTCACCGAAGACCCGGAATTTGATCCCGAGCAACTCCGGCGGTTCAACGTGCTGTCAGACCAGCTTGAACGGAGCGGGCTAAGGCTCGGGCGCCGGCACGCGGCGTCGAGCTTTGCGCTGTTTCAACACCCCGACAGCTTTCTCGACATGGTGCGGCCGGGGATGGCGGTCTTCGGCATCTATTCGGAGCCACAATTCCTGTCGGCGGGAGTCATGGACCTGCGACCGGCGATCAGCCTCAAGGCGCGAGTGGCGTACGTGAAGCAGCTGCCGGCCGGCGACAGCGCGGGCTACGAGCGGGCGTACAAAACCGACAAGCCGGTGTGGCTCGCGACGCTGCCGGTCGGTCATGCCGACGGGTTGCCACGTAGCGTCGCTTCGGGGGGTCGCGTGCGGATCGGCGAACGTCTGTATCCAGTCGTCGCGTCGGTATCGGCGAGTCATTGCATCGTCGAACTCGGAAGCGAGGCTTCAGTCGCGATTGGGGATGTCGCGACGCTGTTCGATGCGCAGGTGGGCTCGCGGCCGGAAGATCTTGCGGCGGCGAGCAAGGCGTCCGTTTACGACCTCACGATGCATCTGCACGCGGATCTTCCCCGGCGCGTCGTCTGATGAGACACGCCCGTGACATGACTGTGACAACCTGATGATCACGATGTCTGTGGATGTCACTCCCGAGTGCGTCTGAACGACTCTCTCAACATCTCCCTGCAGTTTCGGGCGTTCTCGAATGGAGACACTCACAGCGTACGGCGACCCCATCCGACGACACGCCACGTTGAGGTTGACGCGTAGAAGAGATCACGTCATGCGGCTCGGAATTGGAGTCGCGTGCGTTTCCAATACAGACGTTCAGTCTGCACCGGACCTGGCATCACTGCTGCACCACCCGCGCCGACCCGTCGAAATCGCGCAAGGGAAAATGTCATCGCATTGTCACAGGTCAATGGCCGCGATGACGACACCCAGTGACGGCGTGGGTCGGAATCATCATGAAAACACTCAGCCTGGCGATTGCCGTTGTCAGCCTGACGGCCACGCCGTTGTTCGCTCAGGCCGATCAAAGCCAATCCACACAGCCGGCCGCGGCTCCAGCCGAACACCAGGCAGCGCAACCAAGTGTCCCTGACGCCGATACTGCACCATGCGTCAAGGAAGCTGTCACCGAGAACGGAGGCCAGAGCGATCGAAGCGACGATAAACACGCCCCGGGCAAGGCGAGCACTCATATGTTCGGCGTGTTGCCGAACTACGCGACCGTCGAGAATGCCACGGCGGTGACTGCCATCACCACGCGGCAAAAGTTCCGGATGGCATCGCTGAACACGTTCGACCCGTATGTCTATCCCTTCGTTGGCGCGGTCGCGACGCTCAATCGGACATATGGCCCAGGCGAGTCGGGTTACGTGAAACAGTACGCGGCTTCACTCGCCGACAACGCGATCGGGAATTTCCTGACCACGGCGGTGCTCCCGTCAGTTTTTCACCAGGACCCGCGTTATTTCGAGCGGGGCTCAGGAGGTTTTTTCAGCCGTATCGCATATGCGGCCAGCCGCAGCGTTGTGACGCGCGGTGACTCGGGACGCGCGCAGTTCAATATCTCAGAGATCGCGGGCAACGGGATGGCAGCCGGACTCTCCAACATCTACTATCCGGTGGCGGAACGGACGGTTACCGGCACGCTGTCACGATGGGGCATGCAAGTGCTCTGGGACACGCTCTCGAACGAACTGAAAGAATTCTGGCCGGATGTCAGGCAGAGGCTTCACGGTCGGTAGGCGATACACCGTTTGCCGGCGCCCGTCCTGCCCCTCGGCCCCGCGAAATACCGAGGAGCCCAAACGAGCCACCCTCGCTGGGAGAATCCAGCCGCAAACTCAGCCGCCATCAGCAGGCTGGATTCTCGGAGACGCACTTTCGGATAGCATCCAGGTTCATTAGGGTACTCCAGCAAAACGTTCTTACATCGATCGTGCATTCTCGCATGTGAAGTTCGTTGCCATAGTCTCCGGGTGTCGAACTCGACGCAGTCATTGAGAAAGTGGTTATTAGCGTTTCACGATCTTCAGGTTCTGCAGAGCAGGACGTCGAATGGAGGGAGCCTGAGCGGACGGGCTCCCGGTCGTAAACGCGTAGAGGCCGTCGTCGCCCGCGACAATGATTCGCCCGTTGACTGCGATAGGGGTTTGATAGCCTCTGACCAAGCCCATCTGGTCCGTGGGGCCACCTCCGGCGAACAAGACCTGACCGGTTTCTCCGTCGAACGCATGCAGGCGGCTATCGCCTCCGTCCCCCGCCCCAACGATCCAGACGACCGGCTGCGATGTTCCGTCCGTCGTCGTCACGATAGGCGATCCATACCCGCCGTAGCTGGCGCACCAGGCGACCGAGAGCGTTGGGGGCGTCGACGCAGTAATATTCAGCGCGACGAGATTGCCAGCACCGTTCGGGCATCCCACACCGGACCCAAACGTTTGAAAAACCACGTAGGTGCCCGAAGGGGCGGTATAAGCGGCTGCGGCGTTGATGATCTCATCGTCGGCCGCCTGAAGGCTGAACAGGCCCTCACCTGTGGTGCCGTCGCCGGTCCCGACGCCTCCGAGATTGTTGCGATCGAGCAGGTAGGCGACGCCGTTCTTCCCTAAGGCGATCACTAATTGCGAAGGGCTCGCCCCAGGCACGTCGACGAGTACCGGCCCCGAGCCGCCGAGGTCCAAGTCCACCGCGTCCAGAGCCTGCCAATTTGACGGTGTGAAATAGTCGGCAGGATTGCCCGAGAACGTTGCTCCGGGACCAAAGCGGATGACGGCTTCTCCACCAGTCCACGTTGTCTCCCCAAATGCATTCCCCGTCGTCGCAAAGATTGAGCTGCCGTCCGTGGCGAGGCCGCCCGGCGCCCATACGCCACCGCCGCGTACTGGATTGGCCCACGCCGTCGCGGCACCGGGATTATTGACCGGCACAGCGACGACCCACCCGTTGTAATTGCCGCAGTCTGTACGGCCCCCGTACGGGACGTACAGGATCCCGGCGCTCAACAGCAGCGCCCCGCGCTGGTTCTGAACCGACGAATCGAATGGCATCCCCGAGTACGTGATGACGGCGGAGACATCCAGAGGCCACCCCGCAAGCGTGGAACCATCGTCGAGCGAGAGCGCGAAGATGAGATGGCGCTGGGAGATCCCGTCGTCGGAGATGGTCAAGGCGTCGAGGTAAAGAGCCCGAGCGTCTGGATCGATAACCGGCGTGCCGGTGATCCCGAGCGGGTCGATGTTTCCACACAATTGTGTCGACAGGGGAACAGGATTCCCGAGAGTGCTCCTCCACATCGGTGACCCAGTCGTCGCGTCGAGCGCCACGACTTCGTCCTGCTCGGTCACCACGATGAACGCCGCCCGGCCAGCGGGACCGTTTGAAACGTACACCGGTTGCGCATAGATAGGACCGGGCACCGGAGCGTAAAAGCTCGAGTCCCAATGCGTCGTCTGAACCGCGGTTTGCGTCAGGGCTGGATCGATGTAGTTCCCGTCTCGCGTGTCGTTGAGATGGTGTTTGAGGACGTCGGCTGCAATACCTCCAGTCGGCGTCGTGAGCAGCAGTAGAAGCATGGCTCGGTGAATGCGGTACAGGTTCATTGGGGGCCCCCTTTGCGAATTAGCGGGATTTGCGGGCCGTATCGGAGCCAGTGAGGTAACCATAGGGACTCGTGGAGAACAGGCTGACGCCCTGCAACAGATGTTCATAGAGCGTCTGGGGCTCGCGCGCTTGTAAGATCGTTCCAGACGATATGCAAGTTAGACTACTCAGCGCGATACCAAGCAGGATGACGCCAACACGTCTTACATTGACCTTCATCTGCGCCTCCCATATGTTTCATCGAGCTTTGGGAGTCACTTCTCTGGTTGTGCGTTTTCGTTTGAATGAGTGCCTCTTTGCGAAGAGACAGCCCGCCTCCTGACTTTCCAAGGAGCGGATACGTCGCGTCTATCGAGTGACTCGCCTTCCTATCGCGCGCTGCGCAAGACACTCCATCTGAAGTTGATGGCTGTCAGGAACCACAGACTTGGCCCTGCATGTTTCTGCAGGCCTAATGGCGGGCTGACGCGAGCGGCGGATGCTGCGCGAGCCACGCGCGCGCATTTCCTTGGAGGCCAAGGGCCGACGCCATTCGACGCTCGGCCAGATCAGTCCGGCCGTCTTCGAGCGACGAGTGGATGACCCAGGCAGCGTGAATGAACAGTCCTTCGGATCACACTCACCGCGCGGCAGGACGCTGAGAGGACTCGCCATGCGATCGTTTGGGCTCGTGATTGGGGCACTTCTCATCCTCGCTAGTGCGATCAGCTTTACCGCGCCAGACCTGCGGCTCTCGCTGGAGCGCTCGGCGATTACGCCGGTCGGACTCTACGCGATCACCGCACTGAGAATCGCAATTGGGCTGGGGCTCGTGCTCGCCGCGCCAGCATCGCGGGCACCGCGGACGCTCGGCGTGCTCGGCCTCATCGTGATCATCGCGGGGCTGTCGACCCCGTTGTTCGGCGTTGCCCGCGCGCGGACGGTCGTGAACTGGTTGGCGAGTGCAGGGCCGTTGTTGATGCGCCTTGACGCCGTCATCGGAATGGCGTTAGGAGGGTTTCTCGTGTACGTTTCCCGAGACGGGCAGGAGGCTCGAACTCCCGACCTCCGCGTTGCGAACGAGCCCAAACAGCGACCTTAATCTGATTGCGCGATCACGACGTGGCCACCGTGAACCGCGCGAATGTGATCTGCACGAACAGGCGATTTTATTGGGGTGTCTGCACAGGTACACGACGGCCAGCTCGCTCAAATCCCGTCGCCGCCAGGTGTCGAAATCGCGCGCCAATTGCTGCGTAATCCGACTGACCGTGCTCTTGCTCAGCCGCGTTTCACCAAACGTCTCGCCGTACAGGGCACCGATGTCTTGGGTCGAAAGGCCGCGCACATACATGCCTCGCACCAGCGCCTCTAGATCCGGTGTGCGCGTCGCCAACCGCTCGGGCAGCTGCGGCCGAAACGCGGCGTCGGTGCCCCGCAGCTGCGGAACCGCGAATTTCAGCAACCCCGCCTCGGTC
>Ga0182037_10000646_pt1 | contig 17085 bp, 13 predicted proteins | sample sta12Cox44000082_FD_125974 | JGI IMG/M metagenome (GOLD analysis project Ga0182037, IMG submission 125974) | Lab enrichment of tropical soil microbial communities from Luquillo Experimental Forest, Puerto Rico - statoxic.12C.oxic.44.000.082 | ecosystem: Environmental > Terrestrial > Soil >... | reverse complement strand
GTCGCCGTCAATCGGCAATGAGGATACGCGTGTTTCGAACGCCAGAGGCCGTCGCCCGTTCGTTGGCGGGGGACGTCGCGCGCTCGATTGCCTCAAAGCCTGATGCTGTACTGGGGCTTCCCGCCGGCAGGACCCCCACGCTGTTCTACCACCACCTGATCGGGTCGTACACGGCACACCGCGTCGATTTCGCACGCGTGACGACGTTCAATCTCGACGAGTTCCTCGGGCTGGGCCGTCAGGATGCCGCCAGCTATCACCGCTTCATGCGCGCGCATCTGTTCGATCACATCAACATCCCCCGGCGACGAGCACACTCTCTCAACGGCCGTGCCCGCGACGTCGAGCGAGAGTGCCGGCGCTACGAGCGCGCGATCGCGCGAGTCGGCGGGATCGACGTTCAGGTGCTCGGTCTGGGAACCAACGGCCACATAGGCTTCAATGAGCCCTCGGCCGCCCTGTGCGCAACCACTCATCGGACGACGCTCCGTCCCGCGACGCGCCGCGCGAACGCGCCGCTCTTCGGCGATCGTGTGAACGCAGTCCCGAAGGAAGGCCTGTCGATGGGGATGGGGACCATCCTGCGATCGCGCCGCATCGTTCTCGTCGCGACCGGATCCCGCAAGGCTCGGTGCGTTGAGCGGATGATTCTGGGGCCTGTGACGCCCAGACTGCCGGCCTCATTCCTGCAGCTCCACCCGAACGCCGAGGTGTGGCTGGATCGCGACGCGGCTAGCCGACTTTCAAGAGCTCCTTCAATCGCGCCTCCACGTCCTCGCCAATCGCGTCCTTGACGAAATCGTGCGCGCGTCGAAGGCGCGAGAGCGATTGCACGTAGCTCAGCCCCGTCTTCTGCATGACGATCGCGGCCTTGACGTCCCAGTGTGCCTTGCGCAGCAGCTTGTCCGCGTCGTCATACTCGAGCCCGGTGACGATCGTGATGATGCGGCGGGCGCGATCCTTGAGCTTCTCGGAGCCCATCTGCACGTCGACCATCAGGTTCCCGTACGTCTTGCCAATGCGAATCATCGACGCTGTCGTCAGCATGTTGAGCACCATTTTCGTCGCGGTGCCCGCTTTCAGGCGCGTCGAGCCGGCAATCACTTCGGGGCCGACGGCCGGCGCGATCGTCAGGTCGACAAACGTCTGGAGCTCGGTGCGCGGATCGCAGGTGACGAAGATGATCTTGGACCCGGCCCGCCGTGCGCGCGTCAGTGAACCCCGCACGAACGGCGTCATCCCGCTCGCTGACACGCCGATGACCACGTCGCGCCTGGTTGGGCGGAGCCGATTGACCGACCGCGCGCCCTCCTCGTAGTTGTCCTCGACGCCTTCCCGAGCACGCAGGACCGCGCTCTGGCCACCCGCCATGATCGCTTGCACAATATCCGGGCTCGTTCCGAACGTCGGGGGCATCTCGGCAGACTCAAGCACGCCAAGCCGGCCGCTCGTCCCGGCCCCGACGAAGATGATCCGGCCGCCCTTGCGCAGCGCCTGGGTAATGATCTCCACGCCCACCGCGATCCGATCTTTCTCGCGCTGCACGGCCGCGAGCATCTTGCGGTCCTCGTTGAGCATGGTTTCGACGATGTCGGCGGGATCGAGCTTGTCAACGGCCAGCGTGGCGGGATTGATCTGCTCGGTGGGAAGCGACTGCCACTTGGACCGGGACGACATTTCACTGACCTCAAAAACGAACCGCGAATACTATCATAGTCGTTCGACGATGAGCGTCGGGTCGAGATTTGTTGACGCGTACCTCGATCATCTGCGTGTCGAGCGGCGGCTGGCCGAGCACACGATCGAGAGCTATGCGCGCGATCTTGCGGCACTGGCCGAATTTGCTGCGGCCGAGGAGCGGCCGCTCGAAGCTCTGGAGCGCGCGGACCTCGAAACGTTCGTTCGTGAACAGCGGTCCGGTGGGCTCTCTCCCCGGTCAGTCGCGCGGAGAGTTGCGGCCGTTCGGGGGTTCTACCGCTTTCTGACCGTCGATCGCCAGATCGATCGCAATCCGGCTGATGACCTCCAGCCGCCTCGCGCCTGGCCCTCGCTGCCGAAATTCCTTTCCCTTGCCGAGGTCGACGCGCTCATGGCGCAGCCTGACGTCACTACCGCGCTCGGGTTGCGCGACCGCGCGATGATCGAGCTCCTGTACGCTACGGGGCTTCGCGTCTCGGAGCTGGTGGCCGTTCGCCGTGCGGATCTTCACCTCGACGAAAGCTACATGACGTGCGTCGGCAAGGGCAGCAAGGAACGACTCGTGCCGATCGGTGACGAAGCGGCGTTATGGATCACAAAGTACGAGCAAACAGCCAGACCCGAACTGGTCAAGCATCGAGTGTCGCCGCGCCTGTTTGTCAACGCACGCGGCGGGGCGCTCAGTCGCGTCGGTTTCTGGAAGATCCTCAAGAGACACGGTCGTGTCGCGGGTGTCCCACGGATGCTCAGCCCGCACGTGATCCGTCACTCGTTCGCGACGCACCTGTTGGAGCGGGGCGCCGATCTTCGCGCCATCCAGATGATGCTGGGCCATGCGGACCTTTCGACCACGCAGATCTACACGCACGTCCTCGACGCGCGGCTGCGAATGATTTACGAGCGCTTCCATCCAAGGCCATGATAGAGTTAAGTGTTTGCGGGTCAGGCATTTTTGAGCGAAGGAGCACACGGCATGAGCCGGAACGGACGGCATCTCTTCACGTCGGAGTCGGTCACGGAAGGGCATCCCGACAAGATTGCGGATCAGATTTCCGATTCGATTCTCGACGCGATACTGGCGCAGGATCCCGTAAGTCGGGTTGCCTGCGAGACCCTGGTCACGACTGGCCTCGCCATCGTCGCCGGAGAGATCACGACGAGCGCCTACGTGGACTTCCAGGAGGTCGTGCGCGACACGATCAAGGAGGTCGGCTACAACCGCGGCAAATACGGCTTCGACGCCGAGACGTGCGCTGTCCTGTCTTCGATTCACAGCCAGTCGCCGGACATCGCCATGGGCGTGGACACGGGCGGCGCCGGCGACCAGGGAATGATGTTCGGCTTTGCCTGCACCGAGACCGAGGAGCTGATGCCGCTGCCGATCATGCTGGCGCACAGGCTGACCCGCGGGCTGTCGTGCGCGCGGCGTGACGGCGTCCTCGACTACCTGCGGCCGGACGGCAAATCACAAGTGACCGTCGAATACGACGGCAACCGGCCCGTCCGCGTCGACGCCGTCGTCGTCTCGAGCCAGCACAGTCCGCTTGTCACGCAGGAGACCATGAAGGAAGACGTCCTCGAGAAAATCATCGCTCGAGTGATTCCCGAGAATCTCCGCGACAAGAAGACCAAGGTGTACGTCAACCCCACCGGCCGGTTTGTCGTCGGTGGACCGCACGGCGACGCCGGGGTCACGGGGCGCAAGATCATCGTCGACACCTACGGCGGGGCGGCACCGCACGGAGGCGGTGCTTTCTCAGGCAAGGATCCGACGAAAGTCGATCGGTCGGCCTGCTACATGGCTCGCTATATTGCCAAGAACGTCGTGGCCGCGGGCATCGCCGAGCGGGCGCTCGTGCAGCTGGCCTACGCGATCGGCGTCGCGGATCCCGTCTCGGTGATGGTGCACACCGAGGGGACCGGCCGAGTCCCCGAAGAGAAGATCACGCAGGTCGTGCGCGATTATTTCAAGCTGACGCCGCGCGGCATCATGGAGGAGCTCGACCTTCGCCGGCCGATTTACAAGAAGACCGCGTCGTTCGGCCATTTCGGCCGGACTGAGCCCGAGTTCACCTGGGAACGCACGGACAAGGCTGCAGCGCTCAAGACAGCAGCGGGCGTGTGAGCCCTCAGTCGTTCACGTCAGCGCCGCCCGGCGGGCGGCCCCTTCGCGGTCGGCCCCGTGGCGTCGATGATGCCTGTTCGGTGACGACCCTTTTCCGGTGAGGAGAGTTGTGCTCGGAACGGCGGCCATCGTGGCCGCCGTTGTCGTCTGGGTCCTGCTCACGCTCCCACCCAAACATGCCGCTCTCGCGCCGTCGGGGGACGGAACCGTCGCCGGCATCCTACACGTTCACACCAATCGATCCGATGGCCTGGGCACCCCCGAAGAGGTCGCGGCGGCCGCCGCCCGCGCCGGCCTGAAGTTCCTGGTCTTTACGGATCATGGGGATGCGACGCGACGTTCCGATCCGCCGGCGTACCGGGCGGGGGTGTTGTGCCTGGATGGGGTCGAGATCAGTACAACGGGCGGGCACTACATCGCGATCGACATGCCGGCTTCGCCGTATCCGCTCGCCGGGGAACCCAGAGACGTCGTCCAGGACGTTCGCCGCCTCGGCGGCTTCGGGATCGTCGCCCATCCCGACTCTCCAAAACCTCAGCTCCACTGGGGAGACTGGACCGTGCCGTTCGACGGCGTCGAGTTGCTCAATTTGGACACAAGCTGGCGGGTGCTGGCGGCCGAACCCGGCTGGGCCTCGAAGCGCCGACTCGTGACCGGGTTGCTCGACTATCCGTTGCGCCCGCCTGAAGCGATCGCGCGTTTGATTCAACCGACGGCCGCGCTCGAACAGTGGGAGACGGTGACGCGGCAGCGAAGGGTCGTGACGATCGCTGGTGCGGACGCGCATGCGCGCCTGGCGCCACCCAGCGTGGAGCCGCGCGACGGCCGATTTGTGCTGCCGCTGCCCAGTTACGAGGCTTCGTTTCGCGCGATCTCGGTGCACGTGCGGACCGAGCAGCCGTTCACCGGCGCGGCTGCAGGGGACGCCGCGTTGCTGACGCGGGCGATTCGAAACGGACACCTCTACACCGCGGTGGACGGCATCGCCTCACCGCCATCCTTCGAGCTCACCGCGACGAATGCGCGGGGCACGGTGCGGGAGGGTGACGTCCTGGGGGTTGGCGGGCCTGGAGATCCCGTCCTGCTGCGCGTACGGAGCAACGCTCCGGCCGACTTCACGACGATCGTTCACGACGGGCCGCGAATCCTCGCGAGCGTTCGCGATACGCAGGACCTGGTCGTGCACGCTGGCACAGGGCCGGCCGTGTATTGGACCGAAATCGTTGCGCCGGGCGGTTCGCCGCCGGTGACCTGGATCAGAAGCAACCCGATATATGTCCGGGGGGTCGACGCGAAGGTCGCCGATGCCCCCGGCGTAGAGACCAGGGGCATGGAGACCAAGATCACCTTCGACGGACCGAACGCGAGCCAGTGGAGTGTCGAGCACGATCCCCAATCTCTGGGCGCCTTCGAGGTGTTGCCCGGACCGGGTGGCTCCGAGCTGCGTTACCGCTTCGGCCTGGCGCCTGGACCATCGATCGGGCAGTACACGTCCCTCGTGCTGCCGCTGCCGGGCGGTGTTCACGCGTTCGATGCGGTCGGCTTCACGATCCGTGGCGAGAAGCCGATGCGAATCTCTCTTCAGATCCGCGACACGACGGCGGACCGCTGGCAGCGATCCGTGTACCTGGATGCGGCGCCCCACGAGCGCACTGTCGCATTCGACGATTTCGTTCCGGTCGGCTCCACGCACGTGCCCAAAGCGGTGAAAGCCGACATCAGGAGCGTGATGTTCGTCGTCGATACGATCAACACGAAACCCGGAACGTCCGGAAGGATCTGGATTGGCGATCCAAGACTCGTGACGTTCGCCGAACCGACACCCGTTACGTCCGGACGGTGAGAATCATGTACGACGCGCCCGCGGCGAAAAGAATATTCGGCGCCCACGCGGCGAGCGTGGGAGAGAGGAGCCCGGCCCCTCCCATGGCGCCAAAGACGCTCTGGGCGGTCCAGTAGACAATCGCCAGAGAGATCCCGATCCCGATGCCATAGAGGGCGCCGCTCCGCCCGGTCGTCACCGCGAACGGCACGGCCAGCAGCGTCATGACCAGCGTCACGAACGGGAAGGCGATCTTCTTCTGCAGCTGCACCTGGTAGGGGACCGCGTAGTATCCGCTCTTCTGCAGCCGCGTCACGTAGTCGCGCAGCTCGTTGTAGGACATCCTGTCGGCATCAGGGTCATCGGATTTGAAGTAGCTCGGCGCCTCGAGCGCCACCTGGCGTTCCGAGAACGGTCGATAGGCGACCGCGGGAGCCGCCGTCATGCCTTTTCGGGGCCTCATGAAGTCCCGGTCCCACCCGTCCCGCGCGCTCCACGCGAGTCCCTTCTCGGATTTCGTGTACGCCACCTCCTTCGCGAACATCAACGCCGACAATCGCCACCGCGACGGGTCCGTATGGTACCTGGAGAACTGACTGAACCGGTTGCCCTTCGGATCGAAGAACTCGTAGTAGTACAAGTCCCCTTGCTGCCCGACCATCCATCGACGGCTCAACATCGCGGAAAACGTCTGGGTGGGCCATCCTCGAATGACGGCATTCAAGCGCTGGGCCTCCCGGTTCGACTCCGCGAGCACCCGCTCCTGGAGCTCGTACAGCGCGACGCTCAGGAGGACGCCGAACAGCACGAGCGGCATCGCCGATCGATAGATGCTGATGCCACAGGCCCGCATGACAATCAGCTCGCTGTTCTTCGTGAGCACGCCAATGGTGACGAGCGTGGACAGGAGCGCAGCCAGGGGGATGACGAAATAGACGTACTGCGGGGTCTGAAAATAAAAATATCGGACCAGCATCCCTCCTGTGGTCGACCCGCGGAACAGCTTGTCGGCCAGGTCGATGAAGGTCGCGATGTAGAAGATGCCGATGAGCGAGACGAATGCCAGGAGGAACACAGAGAGGTACCGTCTGACGATGTAGATATCCAGGAGATTCGGGCGGGGCCAGTCGATCTGCGGAACTCGGATGACGAGCACCACGCGACCGCCTCGGCCGGCCGTCACACGCGCTCGCGCGCCGGCGTTTGGCCAGCCGGTTGTGTCGGTCCCTCCGCCGGCATCGGCCATCCCGCCCTCGCCGCCGTCACGAGCGTCATTCGCGCCGTGCCCCTCAGTGCCAGCGAGCGACCCGGCTCGCGACCTGAACAGCGTCGGCAGGGGAATGCGGACCGCCTCGCCCGAGGCGCCCGTGCGCCACAAGACCAGCGCCGCGCCGGCCAGGCCGAGGACGACGTTGACGATCCAGGGGGCGAGGGTGGGGGAGAGGCGGCCGCCGTTGGCCGCGGCGCGGGCGGTGTAGAGGAGCACGTAGTAGACGAAGATCACGCCGGACCCGAGCGCGAAGCTCGCGAGCGTTCCCTCCTTCCGGCTGCTGGCGCCCAACGCGAGGCCGATGGCCGCGAGCACCAGGCAGGACACCGGAATCGAGAACTTTTGCTGAATCGTGAAGAGCTGGCTGGCGTACGGTTGCCCCTGCTTGATCCGCACGGCCACGTCGGCGCGGAGCTCCGCGACCGTCATTTCGTTGTCGCCCTTCAGCAGTTGGGTGCGCTTGAAGACCGATTCGGCTTCCAGGTTCAGCACCAGCTGGTCGAACGAATCGACGTCGTACTTGTCCGGCGTCGCGGCGTAGGTGGTGTGGCGCGTGCCGTTCTCCAGCTGAAGCCGCGCCGTCCGCCGATCGCGATCGATGAGCAGGTGCCCGCCGCTGGCGAAGTAGACCGACGTCTGATCGCTTTTGGTCGTGTCGGCGAGAAACACGTCCTGCCACCCGCGATCGGGCAGCACGTCACGAACGTAGACGACCCGGTCTGGGAATCCCTGATAAAACGTGCGCGCCTTGACGTCGGATTCCGCCTTCGAGGCCACGACGTTGAAGGTGATCTCGCGAAACGTCTGGTTGGCGTCGGGGAGCGCGACGAGGAGGACGTACTGGTCGGCGGCAAAGGCCACGACGGCGAGAACCGCGATCGGCCGTAACGCCCGGAGGATGCTGACCCCGCAGGCCTGAAGCGCCACGAACTCGCGGTCTGCGGACATCCGTCCCAATCCCATGAGAATGCCGTAGAGGAGCGCCATCGGAATCGTGACGGCGAGCGCCTGAGGCGTGAGCGTGACGAGAATGCGGGCGATTGTGGGCGCGTCGACACCCTTGGCAATGAGCTGCTGCGCATTCTCCAGAATCGGCGGCATCAGCAGGATGAACGTCAGGACCAGGAGCGCCAGGACGTAGGGCGCCAGGATCTGGCGTACGAGGTAGCGGTCGAAGATCTTGAACACCAGGTTCACGTCTAGACTACACCGTATGACCCGCGTCGCCATTCTCTGGCACATGCATCAGCCGTTCTATGAAGACCTCGCGACGACGGAGCACATCCTGCCGTGGGTGCGGCTGCACGCGCTCAAGGACTACTACGGGATGGTGGCGCTCCTGCGGGAGTTTCCCGACGTGAAGGTGACCTTCAACCTCGTGCCGTCCCTCCTCGTCCAGCTCGAGGCGTTCGCCGAAGATCGCGCGCGGGATCGGACGCTCGAGCTCGGTCTCAAGCCGGCGGTCGATCTGACCCCGTCCGAAGTCGAGTTCATTCGCGCCAACTTTTTCCACGCTCAGCGGCAGCGGATGATCGACATCTATCCGCGCTACGCCGACCTGTTTGCCAGACGCGGATCGCCCTACGACGTGGACGATCTTCGGGACCTTCAAGTCTGGCAGAAGCTGGCCTGGGTCGATCCGTTGTATCTGGATGCCGACCCGCGCGTCCGGCGCCTGGTGGAGCTCGGACGCGGCTTTTCGGAGGACGACAAGGCCCGACTCCGGCAGGTCGAGCTCGAGATCCTGAACGGCATCATTCCGGAGTACCGGGCGTCGGCCGCAAGGGGGCAGATCGAGATCTCGGCGTCCCCGTTCTATCACCCGATTCTGCCGCTTCTGTGCGACACCGATATCTACTTGCGGACGCACCCCGACGCGCGCCGGCCGCGGCAGCGGTTCGCTCATCGGGAGGATGCCGCCGAGCAGCTCACGCGGGCCGTCGAGTACCACGCCCGCGTGTTCGGTCGTCCGCCGGGGGGGCTGTGGCCGTCGGAGGGTTCTGTGTCCGATGACATGGTGCCGCTCGCGGTCAACGCCGGTTTTCGATGGATGGCCACCGACGAATTGATCCTGGCGAAAACGCTGGGCATGACGTTTTCACGAGACGGCGACGGGCACTTCGAGCAGCCCGAACGGCTCTACGCGCCGTACATCGTCCGGGTCGGCGGCGCATCCATAGTCTGCGCGTTTCGCGACCACGTGCTGTCCGACCTCATTGGCTTTACGTATGCGGGATGGTCCGCCGAGGCGGCCGCCGGCGACTTCACTGGGAGGCTGGCGGAGGCGGGGCGCCGGTTTCATGCGCGCGCCGGCGGGGAAGAGGCGACGATCTTCGTGATCCTGGACGGCGAAAACGCCTGGGAGCACTTCGAGGGCGGCGGGCGCCTCTTCCTTCGAGCGCTGTATCGGCGCCTGACCGGACATGCGGAGCTGCGCACGGTCACCATGGCCCAGGCCTGCGTCAAGACGACCCGTGAACTCCGGAGCATCTTTCCGGGATCGTGGATCGACGGCAATTTCTACATCTGGATCGGCCATCCCGACGACCAGAAGGCCTGGAGCCAGCTGGCGGACGCGCGGGCGGCGCTCGACGTGGCGCCCGCAAGCGCGCCCAATATGGCCGGGGCACGCGAGGAAATTCTGATCGCCGAAGGGAGCGACTGGTGCTGGTGGTATGGCGACGACCACTCGTCGGCCCACGACGTGGAGTTCGACGATCTCTTCCGCCGGCATCTCCGGAATGCGTACCGCCTGATGGATCGACCCACCCCCGACGAACTCTTCGTGAGCAACATCTCGGCCGTGCCCCGCACCGCGCAGCGCGAGCCGACGGCGCTCATCGACCCGACGCTCGACGGCGAGGAGACGAGCTATTTCGAATGGCTTGGCGCCGGCGCGTTCGAGGTTCGCGAGGCGGCGGGAGCCATGCACCAGATCGACCGCCCGACGTCGCTGCTGACGGCCGTGCGCTACGGGTTCAGCCGCGAGTGTCTGTTTCTGAGGGTGGACGGGCGCCAGCCCATGGCCGACCTGCTGGCGGACGGCTACGAAATCTCCTTCAAGTTTCTGGCGCCGGCCGGGCTGCGATTTTCCGTCCAGCAGACGGCGGGACAGCTGACCAGCGGGTTCTGGCTGAGATACCCGGACGTGCCGTACTGGCGCAGGCGAGGGCCGGGAGCTGCCCGGGCCGCCGCGGGGCGCGTGCTCGAGCTCGCCGTCCCGTTCAGCGACCTGGGCGTCTCGCCGGGCGCGGTCGTGTCCTTCTTCCTGGCGGTGTATGACCGGGCGAACGTCGAACGGGAGCGGCACCCGCCGCACCGGCCGCTCGACGTCCAGTTGCCCGACGATCTGTTCGCGGCCCGGCACTGGAGCGCCTAGCTCCCGATTCCTTCAATCCCCAAGGCCGGGACCAATTAGCGCCCGCCTCAGGCACCACCGGAGCCGGTCCACAGACCGTGCACAGGCGCGTTTTCCGAGCGATTCCCCGTGAGTCTGATAACAGATATTATGTTAACCTAAGCCGGCGATCGCCTCCCAGCCCAGCGACCCGTTCACGCCTTTAACTACCCTGCTCAGCGTCCGAATGACCTCGAACCCTCCGACTTGGTGCCGCCAATTCCACGTAACCGACTTGCGCGGTGCCGCTGCCACAGTAGCAACCCCGACCGAACCTTCGGATCGGCCGCGCAGTTAGTCATGATGGCCCAGATCCTGCCTCGAGCGCCTTGATGATCTAGTCTTCGAAGCGCGTCTTAGTCAAGCTGATCTTCAGCTGAAACGCCTTCGGTCGGTGCGGCTCCAGGCCCGCCGCTCGTAGGCTCCCAGCCCGGCCGATTCGCCCCCAGGACGGCCTGGGAGTCCAACACCTGGCTACTTGCTTCTCCGCAGCTCCCGGATGATGCCCTCGAGCGCCTCGATGACGTCGTCCTTCGACGCGCGCGCCTTGGTGAAGCTGATCTTCAGCTGGAACGCCTTCGTCGGTGCCTTGTAGGCGAAGACGAAATGCTTCGGCCGTCCCACTTTCGACCGGCTGGCTGCCTCGCGCAGCTGCTGCCGTGTCGTCCCGCCCTGGCCGGCGATCTTCTCAATCAACGCGGTCATTTTCTCGGGGGAATGCTGCCTAACCACCTGTAACAGCAGCGACTTAGAGGAAATGTCGGCCAGCCGACACAGGTTCCGAATGTCCTCCGACATGCCGTTCAGCGACAGCGACTCCGTGATCGACGTTCGCGACTTCCCCAACCGCCGCGCCAGGTCCTCGTGCGTATACCCGCACCGCTCCGCGAGCCCCTGGAGCGCCTCCGACTCCTCGAACGGCGTCAGATCCTTGCGCTGCAGGTTCTCAATCAGCGCCAGCTCCAGCATCTCCGTGTCGTCGACATCGCGGAGAACGACGGGCAGCTCGCGCAGCCCGATCTGAACCGCCGCCTGATACCGCCGTTCGCCGGCCACGATCTGGAACCGGTCGCCCCGCTGGCGCACGACCAGCGGCTCGAGGATGCCCTTTTCGGCGATCGAGGCGATGAGCTCCGACAGATCCCCCATGACCTGCCGCGGTTGATTCGGGTTGGGATCGATGTTGTCGATCGGCACGAGACGGCCGATGGGCGCGCCCGCTGAGGCCGCCAGCGCCTCCACGTAGTGCTGGTCGTGCCGCATCGAGATGGACTCGGGAAGGCCGCGTCTAGGCACGGTCGATGACCTCCTCGCACAAACGGTAATATTCACTCGCGCCGGTTGAGCCCGGCGCGAACGTGAAAATCGACTCCTTGTAGGCCGGGCTCTCTTCCAGCCGCACGCTCTTGGTGATGACGGTCTTGAACAGCTTGCCGCCGAAGACTTTCTGAATCTGCCGGCGGATGTCCTTGGCCAGCGCCGTCCGTTTGTCGTGCATCGTGATCACGACACCCAGGATCCGCAGGGCCGGATTCGGGCGTGCCCGCACTTTCTCGATCGTTTCAAGGAGATCGTCGGTCCCTTCGAGCGCGAAATAGGACGACTGGATGGGGATGAGGAGATGCGTCGCCGCGACCAGCGCGTTCACCGTCAGGAGGCCGAGCGTCGGCGGACAGTCGATGACGATCTGCGGGTACAGCTTGCGGATCGGCTCCAGCTTGTCCTTGAGGCGGAAATGCGCGTCCAGCTCCCCGATCAGCTTGGCCTCGAGCTTCGCCAGCGCGATCCGCGACGGGGCAATCTTCAAATTCTCGGTCGGTGCCGGCACAATCACGTCCTCGAACCCGATGGCCGGGTCCGCGATGGCGTCGTAGACGCTCCTCGAGACGGTCTGCATGTCGAGGAACGACATCGTGCTGTTGGCCTGCGGGTCCAGATCGACGAGGAGCGTGCGCTTGCCGCGCAGGGCAAGCGCGGCCGCGAGATTAATGGCGGTGGTCGTCTTGCCGACCCCCCCTTTTTGATTGGCGATAGCGACGATCATCGGGAGCGCGTGAGGATTGTATCACTGGATGTAGTTCGCTGGGCCCCGATCCATACTACATCTTGTACTTTCCTAACTCTTCCGGGTCCAGACTCTCCAACCACTTGTGCAGGCGTTCCTCGTCCGCCTTGTCCGGAGCGGGATCGAACGTCTTGGCGTTATCGATCACCGCGTCCTCGACGAAGATCGGCGCCCGCGTGCGCAGCGCCAGCGCGATGGCATCGCTCGGCCGCGCGTCGATGGCGATGGTCGCCCCGTTCAGCGCCAGGTAGATGAGCGCGTAGAACGTGTTCTCCTGTAAATCGCACACGACGATTCGCTGGACTGACGCGTTCAGATCCTGGATGACGTTGCGAAGCAGATCGTGCGTCATCGGACGCAGCGGCGACACGTTCTCCATCTGCATGGCGATCGCGTTCGCTTCGGCGAGACCGACCCAGATCGGCAGTACCCTCTGCCCTTCCTTGTCGCGGAGGATGACGATCGGCGTGTTCGTGATCGGATCGACCATCAGTCCCTTGATGGTCATTTCAATCTGCATGGTGCCCTACAAGCTAGGCGCGAAGCGCGCGCCTGTCAATGCCATTCCGGTCGTCGCCGGTCGGGCTCGTGCGCCGCCTCGCCCGAACTGCGGCTCGACCGGCAGGCCGTGTCTGAGGCGGGCTGCCCCCACACGCTGTGAGGCCCCGCGCGCTCGACGCGCACGCGCACCGTCCGGCCGATCCACGCGGCGGGTCCCGGAACGTTGACGACCACATTCGTCGATGTGCGCCCGGAAACTTCCGTGTCGCGGCGACGGCTGGCGGCGTCCACGAGCACGTCGACCGTGCGCCCGACCATCTGCTCGTTCAGCTCGATCTGCATCTCGCGTTGCAGCGCCTGCAGCGCCACGATCCGCCTCGTCTTCTCGTGCTCGGGGACGTCGTCCGGCAACCGCTTGTCCGCCAGCGTGTTCGGCCGCGGCGAATATTTGAAGGAGAACATGCTCTGGTACCGCACCGCCGCCGTCAGCGACAGCGTCTCCTCGAAATCGGCCACGGTCTCCCCCGGGAATCCGACGATCATATCGGTCGACAGCGCCACGCCCGGCAGCGTCTCGCGAATGCACGCCACGAGATCGAGGTAGCTGTCGCGCGTGTAGCGGCGCCGCATCGCCGCCAGAACGCGCGTTGAGCCGGACTGGGCGGGAATGTGGAGATGCCGGCACACTTTCGGGAGGCCGGCCATCGCGCTCAGAAACGCCTGATCAAAATGCCTCGGGTGCGGGCTGGCAAAACGAATGCGCTCGATGCCGTCAATCGCATGGATCGCCTCGAGCAGTCCAATAAAACGGCACCCGGGATCGTCGGGTGCGTCGTAGTGGTTCACGATCTGGCCGAGGAGCTGCACCTCGCGGCGGCCGCTGGCGGCCGCCTCCCGCGCCTCCGCGAGGATGTCGGCCTTCGGCCGCATTCGCTCGTGCCCGCGCGTGTAGGGCACGACGCAGAAGCTGCAGAACTCGTTGCACCCTTCGATGATGGTGATGTACGCCTTGACCGGATCGCTGCGGCGGGTCACGCCGAGCGGCCAGCTCACATCGTCATAGGGGTTGAGGTCGATGAGCCGCCGCGCAGGCGTGGACGCGCCCCGTGAGGCGTCGATGAGCATCGGGAGACGGCGGATGGCCTGTGTCCCCACGATGACGTCGGCCACGCCAGGGGCACGCTCGAAGATACCGGCCCCTTCCTGTTGCGCGACGCAGCCGGCCACCACCACCGTTTGATTGAGGCCGCTGGCCGCCGCCAGCTCGCGCAGCTCGCCAAGGCGCGTATACAGCTGCCCTTCGGCGCGCTCGCGCACGCTGCACGTGTTCACGACGACAACGTCCGCGTCGGCGGCATCGGCCGTGGACTCGTAGCCTGCCTGCTCGAGGAGCCCCGCCATGCGCTCCGAATCGTGGACGTTCATCTGACAGCCGAAGGTTTCGATCACGTATTTCCGCGCCACGACTATTGCCTCTGACCGCCTTTCGCTTTCGCCCTTTCGCTTTCGCCCCTGGCTGGCGGGGCGCTCTCGCGCCGACCGCCGCGCTCCTTCAGCATCTCACGAGCCGAGCGCCTCAGACCATCGGTAATCGCCTCCCCGCCGAGCATCCGCGCGAGTTCGTCCACGCGGCCGTCGGGCGTCAGGCGCGTGACGGTCGTCCTCGTACGGCCGCGCTCAACGCGCTTGTCGATCTGAAAGTGCGTGTCCGCGCACGCCGCAATCTGAGGAAGGTGCGTGATGCAGAGGACCTGAAACGCCGAGCCCAGGGTGCGCAGCTTTCGTCCAACAACGTCCGCGACGCGCCCCCCAATGCCGGCATCCACCTCGTCGAAGATCAACCCCGGCGCGGCCGCGCTCGGCGGGCGCGCGGCGGCGTCGCTGTATCCGTGCCGGGACATCGCGGCAAGCGTCTTGACGGCCAGCATGATGCGCGAGAGCTCACCCCCGGAGACGATGCGTGCCAGCGGACGCAGCTCTTCTCCCGGATTCGGCGAGACGTAGAACTCCGCGGCATCGATTCCGCCCGGGCCCCACGAGGCCTCAGGGAGCGGATCGGCGAAGCGGACTTCGAACCGGGTCCGCTCCATGGCCAGATCCGCGAGCCCGCGCTCCACCGCCTTGGCAAACCCGACGGCGACCCGCCGGCGCTCCTTCGACAGATTCTCCGCTGCCTGCAGATACGTCGCCCGGGCCGCCTGGTGCGAGCGATCGAGCGCGTGAACGCGCTCGTCCCCGCCTTCGAGGTCGGCGAGCTCGCGTCTCAGCGCATCGCGTCTGGCAATGACGTCTGTCAGTGTAGGCCCATATTTGCGCTTCAGCCGCTCGAGCCGCGCCAGCCGCTCCTCGGTCTGCGCAAGGCGAGCGGGGGACGCTTCGATGCTCTCGGCGTACTGCCGCAGAAAGAGCGCCAGATCCTCGAGCTGGGACTTGATCGCGTCGCGCGCGTCGGCGTAGGGTTGGAACCGAGAATCGAGCGACGCGAGCTCTGCTACGCGGCGCCAGATCTGACCGAGGCCTGCCAGAATCGCGTCGTCGCGCTCGTAGAGCGCCGCGTAGCTGTCAAGGCACAGGCGTTCGACGCGTTCCGCGCTGGCCAAGACCAGCCTCAAGGACGCCAGCTCGGCGTCCTCCGCGGGTTTGGCCGGATTGAGCGCCGCCCGGTCGAGCTCCGCAAGCTGAAAGGCGACCAGATCCAGGCGCGTCTCGCGCTCGCCGAGCGCCGCTTGCACCCTGTCGAGCTCGGTCCGGGCCGAGCGCCACGCCTCGTGGGCCGCGGCCGTGCGCGTCGAGAGAGCGCTCGAGTTGCCGAACGCGTCGAGTAGATCCAGGTGCGTCGCTGGATCCAGCAGCGTCTGATGCTCGTGCTGTCCGTGCAGCTCGACCAGGCTGGCCGAGAGCTCCTTGAGTGCGCCGGCCGTCGCCAATGCTCCGTCGATGAACGCCCGGCTTCTTCCCTGTGCTGTCACCTCGCGGCGAACGAGGAGCTCCCCGCCCGCCCGATCGAAGATCGCTTCAATTGTCGCAACCTCCTCGCCTGTGCGCACGAGATCGCCCGACGCGCGGCCGCCGAGCAGGAGGCCGACGGCTTCAACGAGGATCGACTTCCCTGCCCCGGTTTCGCCTGTCAGAACGTTCAGGCCGGCATCGAACTCGACCTCCACGGTGTCGATGACCGCGAGGTGTCTTATCTTGAGAAACCTGAGCATCGGGAAAATGCGAGAACTCCAATCCTAGCATAGGTTTGACAGGCATTTCGCATCATGATACATTTGAAGCTCTCATGCCGGGGAGCCCCGGCGGCGCTGTCCCAGCGGCGCACCACTCACGTCGCGGAGGATCGTTTGCGCACGCTAGGAAGCCCGCTTGCGGCCCTGCTCCTGCAGGGACAGGTTGGAGTTGCGTCCGACAGTTCCACAACCTCGATTCTCGACCTCATCTCCCGCTCGTATCTCACTTTGGGGGTGTTGTTCATCCTGGGGATGATCTCGATCGTGTCATGGGGCATCATTCTGTACAAGCTTTGGGTCTTCGGCGGCGTCCGGCGGCAGACAAGCCAGTTTCTCGACGTCTTTCGTCGCAGCAATAAATTCTCGGAAGTGCAGGCCGTGTGCAGATCGCTCGGCGCGAGCCCCCTCGTTGGGCTGTTCCAATCGGGCTACGCCGAGCTGACCGCGCAGCTCAGGCAGGCCGGCCCCGAGGGCGCCAATGGCCCCAATCCGAAGCCGCCGGCCGGTCGTCCTACGTTGAAGAGCTTGCCGGCCGTCGACCGCGCGCTGCTGCGCGCGTCGACCGTCGAGATGACCAAACTGGAGCGCTACATTCCCTTTCTCGCGACGGCCGCAAGCGTATCGCCGTTCATCGGGTTGTTCGGCACGGTCTGGGGAATCATGACGTCGTTCCAAGGCATCGGGCAGACCGGCTCGACCAACCTCGGCATCGTCGCGCCCGGCATCGCCGAGGCGCTGGTCACGACAGCCGCGGGCCTGGCGGCGGCGATTCCGGCCGTCTGGTTCTACAACCTCTTGACGCAGCGCGTGAAACTCTTCGCGAGCGAGATGGATGACTTCTCGATGGAGTTTCTGAACATCAGCGAAAGGAACTTCACCTAGTGCCCAGAGTGCAGGCGCCGGGTGAGATTGCGCCGGCACGCGGCGGGCGGTCGCGGCGGGTGTCCACGTCACTGGCGGAAATCAACGTCGTTCCG
>Ga0182037_10000644_pt1 | contig 17123 bp, 11 predicted proteins | sample sta12Cox44000082_FD_125974 | JGI IMG/M metagenome (GOLD analysis project Ga0182037, IMG submission 125974) | Lab enrichment of tropical soil microbial communities from Luquillo Experimental Forest, Puerto Rico - statoxic.12C.oxic.44.000.082 | ecosystem: Environmental > Terrestrial > Soil >... | reverse complement strand
CTGGCACTTCGTGATCGCCGAGATCGGTCCGACGGAAACGCACGCCGAAATCTGCAGGGGCCGGTTTGAGTGACAGATTGACTTTGTTGCCGGAATGAAGACCGATTCCCACACACGAAATCTGACGGCGAAGCGTACGCTGTGCGTCCATGTGCCCTCAGGCAACGGGGAGCTGCAGAGAGCCGTCGAGCAAGGACAGTGCCCGGATTCCGCCCTTGCGGTCGTTTGTTGTAACGTATTGATTCAAATAGACCTTAGACGAAAGTCATTCGATTCGAGCGACCGTGCTGCATACAGTTTTGTGGTACGCGCGCCACAGCCGGGCGCGGCAAAACTGTGGCCATATTACCACAGCTCATCAGACAGGGTGCCCAGAACTGAACAGCCCCACGGGGGCTTTGCTGAGCCCGGCTTACCCTGCGTGCCTGCGGGTGGCCTCGCTGCCGCGACCGAACAACAGATCCCCCAGAAATCGCCCGGTCGACGATGCCTCGACGCGCGCCACTTCTTCGGGCGTTCCGGTGGCCACGATGCGTCCACCCGCCGCGCCGCCCTCCGGACCGAGATCGATAATGTAGTCGGCGGACTTGATGACGTCCAGGTTGTGCTCGATGACAACGACTGTGTTTCCCTGGTCGACGAGCTTGGTGAGAACGTCGAGCAGCTTGCGGGTGTCCTCGAAGTGCAGGCCGGTGGTCGGCTCATCCAGGATGTACAGAGTGCGACCCGTGCCACGCTTGGACAGCTCCTTCGAGAGCTTGACCCTCTGAGCTTCGCCGCCTGACAGCGTCGTCGCCGACTGTCCCAGCTCGATATAGCCCAGTCCGACGTCTTGCAGCGTTCGGAGCTTATTGGCGATCGCCGGAAAGTTCTCGAGCAGCGGCAGCGCTTGATCGACGGTCAGATCGAGAACGTCGGCAATGGACTTGCCACGGTATTTGATTTCCAGCGTCTCGCGGTTGTAGCGGCGGCCTTTGCACTGCTCGCACGTCACGTAGACGTCCGGCAGGAAATGCATCTCGATCGCAATCACGCCATCGCCCTGGCACGCTTCGCACCGGCCGCCCTTCACGTTGAAGGAGAAGCGCCCGGCTTTGAAGCCCCGCTGCTTGGCGTCGGGCATCATGGCGAACAGGTCGCGGATGAACGTGAAGAGGCCGGTGTAAGTCGCGGGGTTCGACCGCGGCGTCCGGCCGATGGGCGACTGATCGATCTCGATCACTTTGTCGATGAGCTCGATGCCCTCGATCCTGTCGTGAGCACCTGGATCGTCGCCGGCGTTGTACAGAGTGCGGGCGAGCGACTTGTAGAGAATATCGTTCACGAGCGTCGACTTGCCCGATCCACTCACGCCGGTCACGGCGGTGAAAACGCCCAGCGGGATGGACACGTCGATGTTCTGCAGGTTGTTCGCGCGCGCCCCGCGAATGGCGAGCTCGCCTTTGAGCGCGGGGCGCCGGGCGCCGGGCGTCGGAATCGTGCGGCGAGCGGTGAGATACGCGCCGGTCAGCGACAGGGGGTGCGTGGAGTCTGCCACATCTTGCGCGGCGCTCTCCATCAATTGCGCGGGCGTGCCTTGGAAGATGACATGGCCGCCGAGATCGCCGGCTCCCGGTCCGAGGTCCACGACGTAGTCTGCGACCCGAATCGTTTCCTCGTCGTGTTCCACGACGATGACCGTGTTGCCGAGGTCGCGGAGTCGCGACAGCGTGCCGAGCAGCTTGCGGTTGTCGCGCTGGTGGAGGCCGATCGACGGCTCGTCGAGAACGTAGAGGACGCCCGTCAGGTTGGCGCCGATTTGCGTCGCGAGGCGGATGCGCTGCCCCTCGCCTCCGGAGAGTGTCGCCGCGCTGCGGCCCAGCGTCAGGTAGCCGACGCCCACGTCGTTCAGGAATCGCAGACGCTCCTGAATTTCGCGCAGAATGCGCTCGGCGATGATCGCCTCGCGATCCGTGAGCTGCAGTTCGTCGAACACGTCAAGCGCTTCGGTAATCGGCAGGTTCACGTAGTCAGCGATCGTTCGGCCCTTGACCTGCACCGACAGGCTTTCGGTTTTCAACCGCTCCCCGCGGCAGGTGGGACAGGGACGAAGCGAGCGATACGGCGCGAGGTCTTCCTGCTCTGACCAGCTCCCCTCCTCGAAGCGGCGGCGAAGGTTCGGAACGAGACCCTCGAATCCCGCACGGGGACCCTTCCCCGACCGTCCGGCGCCGAAAAACAGAACGTCGCGCTGCTTTCGCGGCAAACGTCCAAACGGAACCGTCAAATCGATGCCGAACTCTCGCGCCAGCGATTGCAGTTCCTCGCGGACGAGCTTCTTGTCCCCTTTCGCCCAGGGCGCGATCGCCCCGTCGGCGAGCGATTTCGACTCGTCAGGGACAATGCGCGCGGGATCGAAGTCGATGGTGGCGCCAAGGCCCTGGCAGTCGGCGCACGCGCCATGGGGCGAGTTGAACGAGAACGCGCGTGGCGTCATCTCCGGCATGCTCAACCCGCAATCGACACACGCCAGGCGCCGGGAGAACAAGCGGTCGCCGCGCTCGTACGAGTTGATGATGACGATGTCGTCGGCAAGGGTGAGGGCCGTATCGACCGACTCCATGAGACGGCGCTCGATCCCGCCGCGGACGATGAGGCGATCGACGACGATTTCAATCGTGTGATTGCGGCGCCGATCGAGCCGGATGTCCTCCTCCAGCGCCCTGAACTGGCCGTCGATGCGCGCCTTGGTGTAGCCGCGAGCGCGAACGGCAGCCAACTCCTTCTTGAACTCCCCTTTCCGGCCCCGGATGATGGGCGCGAGGACGTTGATGCGCTCGTCCTGCGGATAGAGCATGACCATGTCGCAGATGCGCTCGAGCGACTGACTGGAGATTTCCTTGCCGCAGTTGGGACAGTGCGGGACGCCGATGTTCGCGAAGAGGAGGCGCAGGTAATCGTAGATCTCCGTGACGGTCCCAACGGTCGAGCGCGGGTTGGACCCTGTCGTCTTCTGCTCGATCGAGATGGCAGGAGACAGTCCATCGATGAGATCGACGTCCGGCTTCTCCATCTGCTCGAGGAACTGCCGCGCGTACGCGGAGAGCGACTCGACGTAGCGCCGCTGACCTTCGGCGTAGATCGTGTCGAACGCGAGCGACGACTTGCCGGACCCGGACAGGCCCGTGATGACGACGAGCTTCTGTCGTGGGAGGTCGACGTCGATATTCTTGAGGTTGTGGACGCGCGCGCCTCTAACGGCGATCCAGTCGTGGGACATGACAACCGTGATTCGGCATTCGGGAGTTGGGAGTCGGGGAACCACGTCCCCACTCGGGATGTGGTTCGTGCTTGGTGATTCGTCCCTCGATTCGAGTTCTCTCGAACACCGCAACCAACGATGGTAGCACGGGCACGAAGGGCGGCAAAGGCCCTCGAGCGCCGTTCAGATGACACCCGCCGAGCGCAACGCCGCGCGCTCGTCTTCGCCGACGCCGACCTCCTCGAGCACCGAGTCCGTATCCGCACCAAGCGCAGGGGCGGACCGGATGAGGACGCCGGGTGGCGCGATGTGCGTGGCATCGGACTCGCGAGTCACGAGCCCGCGAGCCGCAACCTGCGGGTCGGCGAGCGCCTCGTCCGGCGCCTTGACGGGCGTCAGGCAGATGTCCGCCTCAGCGAAGTGGGCAAGCCAGGCCTCACGCGTTTTCGTGCGCAGGAGCCTCCGGACTTCGGCAAGGGCGCTCTCCTGCTGGTCGCCGGGCTGGGCGTCATTCAGCAACGCTAGATCGGGCCTGCCGAGGCGCTCGCAGAACGCGATCCAGAACTTGTCTTCGAGAGCACCGAGCGCGAGCCATCGGCCGTCGGCGGTCTCATAGACGTTGTACCGTGCGGCGTCACCGCGCACGGGGAGCTGTCGCGGGTCGCTGTCACCGCCACGCACCAGCCGCGGCGCCGACGGAAACACCGTCCACTGGAGCGCTGCCTCGTGAATCGAGACATCGATCGTCGCGGGCAGGCCGGAACGCTCCCGCAGGAAGAGCGCCGCGACAATGCGGGACGTTGTCTGATAGGCCGCGCCGATGTCCCCGACGAGGAGTCCGGGGACGCGTGGCGAGCCGCCCGACAGCGAGAGGAGCCCGGCGAGGGCCTCATAGTTGATATCGTGCGCCGCGCGATCGGCATACGGCCCTGTCTTGCCGAAACCGGTGATCGAGGCACAAATCATCTCGGGATGGTTCCGCCGGATCGTCTGAGCATCGACTCCAAGACGTGCCGCTGTCCTCGGCCGAAAGCTGTCCACGAGGACGTCCGAACGGGCCAGCAGTCGATCGAGGATCGCGGCGGCTGTGGGAGCGCGCAGGTTGAGTGTGACGCTGCGTTTGTTGCGATTGAGGACCGTGAAATAGACGCTCGTGCCGTTCACCAGCGGCGGCATGTGCCGTGACTGGTCACCGCTGCGGGGGTCTTCAATCTTGATGACATCAGCCCCCAAGTCCGCCAGCATCAGCGTTGCATATGCGCCCGGGAGCAGTCGGGTGAGGTCGAGCACGCGGACACCTTCGAGCGGGCGAGACTCGGCAGGCGAATGACCACTCGTGATCGCCCCACTACCGTGAGGGCCAGCCATCACAGCCCCGTTACGCGGGGGCGGGGCTGATCGGCGGCGCGCAAGCGGCTGTTCCGAAACCCGTACGAGAAATACAGCGCGAGGCCGATGACGAGCCAGGCGCCAAAGCGCTTCCACGCAGCCTGCGGGAGCCCGAGCATGATGTAGACGCAGCCGGCAGCAGACAGCAGGCAGACAATCCAGGGGAACGGCACTCTGAACGGGCGTGGACGGTCCGGCTCTTTGTAGCGCAGGACGAGAACGCCAATGCTGACCAGCATGAAGGCGAACAGGGTGCCGATGTTCGTCAGGTCGTACGTCTCTGCCGCGTCACCGACGAGCGCCCAAAGCCCGACGAACACCCCCGTCACAATCGTCGTCACTGCCGGAATCCTCGTGACCGGGTCGAGCCTCGCGGCCCACTTCGGCAACAAGCCGTCGCGTCCCATGGCGAAGAAGATCCGCGGCTGGCCGTACTGAAACACGAGCAGCACAGCGGACATCGAGACAATCGCGCCAAGCGCGACGAACGATCCGACGGTCGTGAAGCCGGCGAGCTCCAGCGCCCGGGCCAGCGGATCGGCAACGCCGAGCTGTGTGTACGGCACCATGCCGGTCAGCACCGCTCCCACGATGACGTAGATGACCGTACAGACTGCCAGACCGCCCAGTATGCCGATCGGCAAGTTACGCTGTGGGTTTCTGGTTTCCTCGGCTGCAGTCGAGATGGCGTCGAAGCCGATATAGGCAAAGAAGACGATCGCTGCACCTTGATGGATGCCGGTGAATCCGTTTGGCGCAAAGGGTCTGTAGTTCGCGGGGTGCAGGTGACTGGCGCCGACGATGACAAAGACGGACAGGGCGACGAGCTTGATCACCACCATGATGTTGTTCGCGGTCGCGCTCTCTCGTGCTCCGCGCAGGAGCAGCCAGGTGATGAGCATCACGATGCCGAACGCGGGCACATGAATGAGCAGCGGAAACCCGGCGACATGCGGCGCCGAGTCGAGCAGGCCGCGAATTTGTGGATCCGCGCTCAAGAGCGCCGTACGGTACCCTGTCGTCAGCCAGGCCGGCAACTGGAGCCCAACGCCGCGCAAGAGCGTGTTGAAGTAGTCGCCCCACGAAATCGCGACGGCGACGTTGCCGACGGCGTATTCGAGAATTAGATCCCAACCGATAATCCACGCGACGAGCTCACCGAGCGTCGCGTATGAATACGCGTAGGCGCTGCCTGCCTGTGGAATCATCGACGCCAGCTCGGCATAGCACAGTCCGGCCAGGGCGCACGCCGCTCCCAGCAACAAGAACGACAAGATGAGGGCGGGCCCGGCGGCGTGACGGATGACTTCACCGGTTGGCGAGACCTGGCCAGCAGCGGCGGTGCCGATGGCGCCGAAGATTCCGGCGCCGATGACGGCGCCGATCGCCAACATGATCAGATCGCCAGCGCCGAGAGTCCGCTTCATGCTTTGGGACCCTTCGCCTTCGTGGAGCAGATCCGCGATGGGCTTGCGCTGAAAGAGCTGCGCCATGGCGATGGATTGTAACGTAGCCGTCAGGTGGCGAGCTGCGCCGCGAGGCGGTACGCCGTGTCGTTGGAGGACGTGACGAGACCGCCGTCAGGGGCGAATGCGAGGCCGACGAGTCCTGGGCCTGCGAGCACGAGCTCCGGACTTCCGTTGGAGTTGAGGCGGTACAGGCCGCTCGACCCGGCGAGCGCATCGATGACGTGGAGCGTGCCGTGCTTATCGAAGGCCAGGCCCTGCGGGCGGCCGAATCCGTCGTACGCCTTGGTGACGATGCCGTCGGCGTCGATGCGATAGAGCGCGTCACACGAGGACAGCGTTGGTCCGGTCACATGAAGCGCGGCGTTCGGCCCCGGAGGCCCGTAAGCGAGATGGAACGCCGCCACGCTCGCCGGCACTGATGCAAACGTCGAAGCGCGTCCGTCCCGATCGACCTTGAAGATCGTCCCGGACCGATCGCCCACGAACAGCGTGCCGCCCTCGCTCGGCGGCGCGAACGCGAGACCGCAAGCCACACCGAGGTCGCTCGCAAAGGGCTCCGCAGAGCCGTCGGCCGCCACGCGGTATACGACACCCTCGAAGCGGCTCGAGACATACAGACGGCCGTCGGCATCGATCGCCATCGAGGTCGGGTTGACAATGCCTGACGAAAAGGTCTCGCGGGTGCCGTTCGGGCGCACGCGAAAGATCGACACGGGGACCTGCTGGCCTCGGGTCCCGCTGTAGGTCACATAGAGGTTGCCGTCGCGATCGAAGATCGGGTTGTCGACCTGGTGGAGGCCGGTGGCGAGTGGCGCAGCGATCCTGACAGAGGCGCTGGAGCCCGCCGCCCCCGCGGCGCCCCAGATACGGACCGGCATCTGGCCCCCCTCGAGCCCGGCCGGGACGACCACAATGAGACGGTCGGCGGAGGCGAACACGACGCGGGCGCGAGCGCGGCCGATCCGGACGTCGGGGAGGCGCGGGCCATCAATCGCAAACCCTGCCCCTTGGATGGTGATGCGGCCACCTTCGATGGCGGACGGCGGGTGGACGGCAGCTATCTGAGCGGATGAGGCTTTCAGGCTTTTCAATCCAGGGCCTGGCCCTCTGACTGCGATCTATGTGTCATCGAGCTCGACGTTCCAGTAGAGATAGTCTCGCCAGCTTTCGGGCGCCTGCCGGAGGCCAACCGTGATGCGGATGGCCGGCGCCGACTGGGGGCGCTTGGGCATCCGCAATAGGTGCATGCCGGCTTCACCGGGTGTTCGCCCACCTTTCCTGCGATTGCATATCACGCAGCACGTGACGATGTTTTCCCAGTCCTTGCGACCGCCTTGCGCGACCGGGACGACGTGATCGAAGGTCAGGTCAGCCGTGGAGAAAGAGTCGCCGCAATATTGACACGTGTGGTCGTCGCGCGCGTAGATGTTCGCTCGCGAGAACGGGACGTAGTCGAAGCGGCGCTTAATCTTGATGTAGCGTAGCAGCCGGATGACGGACGGCAGTTTGATGCTAAAGGAAACTGCGTGGATCTCGCGGTCGTACTCCCGTATCACCTCGACCTTACCCTGGCACAGAAGGGTGATGGCCTTCTGCCAGTGGACGATCTTGAGAGGCTCGTACGAGGCGTTCAGCAAGAGTGTCTGAGACGACACGTGAAAATTTTGCACGACGGTCGTCGAGCTGTCAAGGCAGGTATCAAGCAAACTCTTTGAAAACATTGCCAGTTAGGGCAAACTTGGCCGGACAGGTTGCAGCTGTCTGGACCGGCCCAGGTAGGTGTTCGCTACGTTTTGTCGCGTCGGTTCAATGAGTCGAGTGCGTCACCCGGGACATTCACGTGAGGCGGAACAGAACGTCATGGAGTGTGATCCTGGTCGCGACACTGGCGTCGGCATGTGCATCGACGGGCGCCGTGCCCCATCCGTTTCCGCGGACGCGGGGCTCCCAACCTCCACAAGGTTCGGACGGCTCGGGTTTGCGAGACTCGCCGAGCTCGGATGCCCAGCCGTCGCAGGCCTCACCGGACTCTGACGACGTTCCCTGGTCATCGCGGACGGACGGTTCGGCGCGCTCATTGAGCTTCGAGGGCGCGATTGGTTCGTTGATCGTGACCGCGCTGTCGCTTCGCGGGACGCCTTATCGCAATGGCGGCAGCGATCCGAATGGCTTCGACTGCAGTGGGTTCACGCAATATGTCTACGCGCGGCATGGGGTCGCGCTCGCGCGCGACGTGCGCGATCAATTTCATCAGGGGCAGGCAGTCGATTCACGCGAACTATCGCCGGGGGACCTCGTGTTCTTCCGGACCACCGACACAAGCGTGTCGCACGTCGCCATCGTCGTCGGCCGCGATGAATTCGTCCATGCGCCGAGCTCGTCAGGTGTTGTTCGCGTCGAGCGTCTCAGTGCGCGGTACTGGTCGCGGCGGTTCGCAGGGGCGAGACGGGTTTCAGGGACGTGATTCGGATTCCGGATTCGGGACACCGCGCCACGACACTGACTCGGCAGGCCTTCCTGGCTCTCTCACGCTGCGCGAAAGGCGCCTTTCCGGATCAGCCGTCTCGAGGTGGTTCTCGTGAACTGGCGGATATGTAGGTCGTCCTGCGTGTAGGTCACTGGTTGGTGTGGGGAGCGCAGGGGCTCGACTTTGACTCCGCGCCCGTCGATCTCGCAGGGAAGCTGATGACTCAACCCCTCGATGTATCGCTGTGGGAACGACGGGAAATTGCGGAATGTCGTCGCCACGATGCCGCCATGCGACGCCTCGATGGTTGAGAAGTCATCGCGCAGAAAATCGCAGACACCCGTGGACGGCCGATTGCCAAGATACGTGTGAACCATGTCCGCGACCTGCTCGAAGAACTGGTGCCCGTGGCAGTTGGCTGAGTACGTCCCATCTTCGCGCTCGATGCGCCGAATCCCCTTCACGCTCGGATCGATGTGATAGAGCTCGTGCACGACGGTGTCCAGCTTTGCGATCCACGGATCGGCGCCCGGGTAGAAGCGCTCTTTTCGCGATCGATCGAGCGACTGGTCGCAAAAGCGCGGCAGCGCGAACGAGATCATGTACTTGATCCGGTGCGAGCCGACCGTGACCGACGGCGACCTGGTGATGAACCATTCGCTCCGACGCGTGATCGCGCCCGACGCCCGATCTCTCCAGAAATAATAGCCAGGCTCGCTGGCGGGCAGCGTCAAGCAGTGGCAGGTGGCGAATGCGCCCTCGGCGTTCGATCGCCCTGAGCGTGCGAAGACAAGTACGTCAGCGACGTCAATGAACGACAGCTTCGGCACACGCGTCACGATGTCCTGCATCAGGAGCGTGAGGCGTTCGGTGTAGTTCAACAAATCGTCGGACTTTTGGGGAGCCGGCGTGACTATAGCTTCCCGACACAGGGGTGTCAAGCTGGACGGGCCGCAATTTGTTGTTATCGTTCAAGTTGAGCTGAAGACACGTGCGGTCGTGAGACAGTTTGTGCCTCTGTCTCGAGCGGCGGGACGGCCTCAGGCGCCGACTCTGGCGCGGACTCTGGCGGCGAAACGGCGCCCATGCGGCGCAAGATCAGCTGCTGGCGTCGAATGAGCCGGGTGCCCGGTCTCGCCGGATTCAAGCGGCGCGGATTGATGATCGCTGCCGCCAGGAGCGCTGACTCGTTGGGTCCGAGATCCGAAGCGTCCTCGGAGAAATACGCCCGCGAGGCCGCTTGCACCCCGTAGATGCCGTCGCCCCACTCGATCACGTTCAAGTACAGCTCGAGGATGCGAGCCTTCTTGAGCTCGGCCTCCAAGCGCCGCGCGATGAGAAGCTCGCTCAGCTTGCGCAGCGGGTTTTTCGACGGCGAGAGATAGAGATTCTTCGCGAGCTGCTGCGTGATCGTGCTGCCGCCGCGGGCAAAGCGTCCGCGCGCCCAATCGACGAGCCGCCCCCGCGCCCAATCGGTCTCGAGCGATTCCTGCAGCTGTCCGTAGTCGACGCCGTCATGCTGCCAGAAGGCATCGTCTTCGGCCACGAGGACGGCGCGTTTGAGGTCGGCGGATATGTGGCCGTAGGGGACCCATCGCTGAACGCGCCGCGGGGCGACATTTCTTGCGCGCGCCTCGCTGGCGCGCAGCTCCATGAACGCAGTGGTCGATGGGTTGTGAGTCTTGAGGTCACGGACATCGGGGAGCGTCAGCCAGACGTAAGCCAGCACGGCGAAGCCCATGGCGGGCAGGGCGGCCAGAACAGCGCCGGCAATCCGAAAGGCGCTTGCCTTGGCGATCGCCATCAGCCGCTGACCTGCGGCTCGGTCATACGGGGGCCAGGACCGAGCAGGATCCAATCGTGATCAGGGCGCCCGCTCATAAGACCGGTTCCTCGGCGGGCAGCTCGGCGAGGGCGTCGCGGATGGCTTTCACGGCGGCGTCCGGGACGGGAGCGAGTGGCGCACGCGGGACGCCGACATCGTATCCGAGCACGTTCAGGGCGGCTTTCAGACCGGGCACCCCATAGCTGGGACCGAGCAGCCTTGCCAGCGGCATGAGGTGGCGCTGCATTGCACGTGCCTCGTCGTGACGACCGGCCTTCGTCAACTCGAACAGGCGGACGCAGGCGCCCGGCGCCGCACACGCGACTGCGAGAATGCCGCCCGCAGCGCCCACACACAGGGCGGCGTAGAAAGTTGCGGTAGTGCCGGCGAAGACCGCAAAAGCGCTCGGCGCGCCGTTCACGAGGTCGGCGATCTGCCCGACGTCCCCCCCAGACTCCTTCATCCCGACAACGTTCGGATGGCCGGCGAGACGTGAGACGGCGGCCGGCAACAGGTTGACACCGGTCACCGCGGTGAAGTTGTACAGCAACACCGGAACCGGCGATGCGTCTGCGACAGCGGTGTAGTGTCGCACGAACGCGTCGGTCGTCATCTGATTCTTGAAGAATCCCGGCGTCCGCACGAGGACGGCGTCCGCTCCATACTCCGCCGCGCGCTTCGACGCGCGGATCGCCGCGGCGGTTGATTCGCGGCCGGTCCCGGCAATCAAGGCACGATCGCGTGGAACGACGTCGCGCGCGGCGACGATGACCTCGTCGGCTTCCGGGTCGTCCATCAGCACCGCTTCGCCGTTCGAGCCGAGCACGACGAAACCGGAGAGTGAGAGCGCCGGTTCGGGAGGCGCCAGCCACTTCGTGAGAGCTCGGGTCAGGCGTCGCGTATCGACGCGGCCGTGATCGTCGAACGGCGTTGGAACGGGCGCGAAGACGCCGGCTAGTTTCATCATCGCCATGATTCTACGCCTGCGCGCTGCGGCAGGCTCAAATTCAAGCCGAACACGACGACAAACATTGCGACGGCTGGACTAAGCAGCCATGGCGCGTCGACGAACACCCTCACGTTCGCAGCATCGTGCAACATGGCGCCCCAGCTGGCGATCGGATCGGGAAAGCCCAGCCCGACGTAGGAGAGGGTGGCCTCCGCGACGACGAACGCAGGCACGAGCATCGTCATCTCGACGCCGACGAAGCCGCGCGTTGCCGGAAGCAGGTGCCTGACCAGCAGGCGCCCGCGGCTCGCCCCGATAGCCTCCGCGGCGAGCGCGTAATCGAGCCGCCGCTCGGTGCGGACGATGGCGCGGACACCTCGGGCAACGAAGGGAGCTCCCACGGTGGCGAAGATACCTGTGAGGAGAAGGAAGACGGTTGCCGGCGGCAGCACGAGCGGGAGGACTGACCGGAGCGCCAGCGCGACGTACATCGCCGGCAGGACCATCACGAAGTCAGTGGCTCGCGTCAACGCATCGTCGGTGACGCCGCCTGCAAAGCCAGCGACGCCGCCGACGAGAGCGCCGAGGACCGCTGCGCCGAGGGCGGCAATGACGGCAACGCCGAGCGAGGCGCGGCCACCGAACACGAGACGGCTGAAGACGTCGCGGCCGAAGCTGTCAGTGCCGAGGAGCATGAGCGGCGCGCGCGTTTCGTCGGACGACGATACGAGATGGCCATTTCCGAACCACCTGAGCGGCACCGGCGTCGAGCGATCCTCTTCATAGCGCTGCTCAAGGCGGTCGACGAGGCGCCAGGGATAAATGAATGGCCGGCGCCATGTGTCGGTGTCGTCATGCATCCGCAGCGGGGTAGGCGGCGCGTTGAGCAGTTGCGAAAACGACTCGGACGGCGCGTGTGGTCCGAGTATCGGCGCAATCGTTGCGGCGAGTGCGGCTGACACCACAATCGCCAGACCGGCAGCGCGAGCGGTCATGGCTCTTTCGTGCGCGGATCGACCGCAACCAACGCGAGGTCGGAGAGGAGCGTTCCGGCGGCGAGGAAGACAGCACCTGTCCCCGCGCATCCAACCACGAGATAGACGTCACGCGTACGCAAAGCATCGAGCATCAAGCTCCCGAGGCCGGGCCATGCCGTAATGACCTCGACCACGAATGACCCGCTGAGCAGCGTGGCGACGATGAGGCCGTACACGGAGGCCACCGGCCGCAAGGAAGCCTTGAACGCGTGGCGCCAGATGACGCGACTCCGTGGCAGGCCGCGGGCGAGCGTGGCGAGAACATAGGGCTCCGCTAGAACCTCGCTGATGGCCTGCGCCTGCAGGCGCTCGATCATCGCCGCGAGCGGCAGGCCGATGGCGGCGGCGGGAATCAGCAGATGCTGCAGCAGATCAACCGTTGCACCCGACGGTGGCGTGATGGCCGATCGCATCCCGGCGATGGGCAGCCATCCGGTCCGCGCTGCAAGGAACACGAGCAAGAGTGATGTCAGGAGCGGCGGCATCGAAAGCAGCACCATCGACGCGGCGCGAATCACGTGCGGGATGACGGCGCCGGGTCGGCTGCCGGCGATGATGCCGAGAGGAATCCCGAGGAGAGTTGCGACGGTGACGGCCGCTAGTGCAAGGATCGCGGTGTTGACGGCGCGCTCGGGGATGAGGTCCCGGACCGGGCGGTCGTACAGCAGGGACCGGCCGAAGTCGAAGTGGACAGCAGCCGTAAGCCACTCGCTGTACTGCGTGACAAGGGACTTGTTCAGGCCGAGGCGCTCGCGCATCTCTGCTGCGGTGTGGCGGCTGCCTTCAATGCCGAGGGTGCCGGAGACGTAATCACCGGGGGCGAGGTGCGTTAAGACGAGCGAGGCGGAAGAAACGGAGAGGACGAGGAACAGAGCGAAGGCCACGCGAGTGACAAGATAGTCGAGATAGAGGAATCGGGTCATCGTGAAACGACGCTGATCGTATCCGGTGACCAGAGGGTCGGCCATGGGTCCAGCGCAGGGGTCAGCACGATCCGCGAGCTGACAGCGACAAACACTTTCGGCGCGGCGAAGTAGACCACCGGTTGATGCTCGTGGAAGATTCGCAGCACGTCCCCGAAGATCAGGCGGCGCTCGTTCTCGTCTGGCGATGCGACCTGTTTGGCCATGAGCTCATCGATCTGGCGCTCCCAGTCGGTCGCGGGCCGGGCCTGCGCCATGTTCCACAAATGCGCGCTGCCCCAGCTGAACCAGAAATCGGGATTGGTCCCCGGGTCGGTGTCAGTCGGCTGCGGGTTGAAGTAGACGGCGTCGTACTTGGCCGAGACGAAGTGCTCGACCAGCGCGTTGCCATCGAGGGCGGCGACGTCCATCACAATCCCGATTTTTCTGAGATCCTGCCGGATCACCGCGGCACCGCGTTCGAGGCGTGGCCGGCCCGCCTGCGTGATGAGCGTGAATCTGACCGGCAGGTGGTTCGCGTCCTCGAGGACGCCGTTCCGGTTGCGTTCGGTGAGGCCGATCGAGCCGAGCAGTTTCTGCGCGGCGGCCGGATCGTACGGAGTGAAGGCAGTATCGGCGCTTGAGCTGATGCGGCCATCAGGCGTGCCTGGCAGGAACCATTTCTTGTTGGAGCGGGTTTGTGGTCCATCCACTGGCTCGCCCGCTCCATAGAAGACCGTATCGGCAAAGCGCCGGCGATCGACGGCCATCGAGATGGCACGCCGGAGTTCGTCGCGCTGCAGCCAGGCGGCGCGGGCGTCGCCGGCGAACGCACCTGGCTTCAAATTGAACCAGAGGCTGTCGGCTACGAGCGCCACGCCCAGGTCGTAGAGCTTCAGCTTGCCTTGGTCGGCGGCGCGTTTTGTCGCGACGTAATCCTCCGGAGCGATCTCACTCGTCGTGATGTCGAGCTGGCCCGTCTGCAGGCGAAGCGCCTGCGCGTTCTGGTCGGGAATGATCTCGAGCGTGAGACGATCGAGATACGGGAGCGCCGTGCCGCGGGCATCGCGGCGCCAATAGTTCCTGTTGCGGGTGAAAACGACCCTCTGCCCCGGAGCGTACTGCTCCACGACAAATGGGCCAAGGCCGGTGATTTCGGCTGGCGGCGTCGAGAGTCCCCATGCGCTGCCGAGTGTGCCTTGCGTTAGCGCGGACTCGAGCTTGTGCCTCGGCAGGATCGGCAAATTGTCGAGCAGACGAAGACCCGGCGCGAAGGCGGAAGGGAATGCCAGCTCCACCGTATGTGGGTCCTGGGCGACGACCTGGATCGGCTTGCCGGCGATCTTCAATACGTCGGCCAGCGGACTCTGCGTCTTCGGGTCATTTGCCGCTTGAAACGAAAACACCACATCGTCGGCCGTGAACGGGTGACCGTCAGAAAAGGTGATGTCCTGGCGGAGCGTGAGCGTGTAATGGCGGCCGTCCGCGTCCGCTTTCCAGCGCTCGGCAAGCCAGGGCTCGATATCCTGCGTCAATCTGTTCACGCGGACCAGCTTTGCCTGGGTAAGGTTGGTGACGAGCTCGGTTACGGAGTCGCGGGCTGCCAGACGGTTGAAGGAGCGCGGCTCGGTGCGGATCGCGGCGAGGGCCGCACCCCCGCGCACCTGGCCGTTCTGGGTCAGGTTTTCTCCAGGCGTGAGGGCCTCGCCGGGCGCGTTGGCAGCGCTACTCGCTGTAACCGTGGTGTTACGCGGCGGCGGACCGGATCGTGAGCAGCCGTCGGCAGTTGCAGTGATCACGATGACGAGGAGGATGGCGGATGTGGCACCTCGGCTGCTCATCTGTCCGGTCGAAAGCTGGCCTGGCGGCCAAAAAATTGGCCACTGACAATTCTGTGCAGCCCAGCCGCCAGTCGCGATTTTGTGTGCATATCGATGCACTGGCCTGGGCGCGGCCAGTTTCTTGGCCGAGCGACTGGCAAAACCGGGGGCTGTCACGACTGCCATGCTAGCGGACCAAATCATTGTACGGCAATGTGTTAGGACGCCGCGCGATGGATGGGCGGATTGTGGTATTCCGCGTGCCATATATCGGTCCCAACGGGCTCCCCAATCACGACAATCACGACGGTCAGGTGACCGCGGCGCCCATAAGGCCGGCCATGGCACACACACTTCGAACTTCGCCTGAGAGCGGCGTGTTGGCACGTCGCGCCACCGCACGCCGCCCCCCCAATTCTTGGACTCTTGCTCACGGTTTCGCGGCTACAGTTCGCGCCTTTGCGGTCGGGACCGCGTTGTGTGCGGCGGCGCCGGCGTACGCGCAAGCGCACCGCGCGCGGTTGAGTGAGGACCTGGTCGACAATCTCGCAGCGCAGTCGCAGCGCATCGACGTGATCGTGCACGGCGACAAGGCGGAAGTTGACGCGCTGGCGGCGCGGTACAACCTGACGGTGAAGCGGTATCTGAAGGCCTCGGCGGTGTTGCAAGTCAATGCCGGCCAGCTGGCTGCGCTTCAGCAGGACGAAGCGGTCGATCATTTGTCGGGGGACACGATCATCCGGTCAGCCGCCGATGTGACCGCCGAGACGATCGGCGCAGATCAGGTGTGGGCAGGTGCGAGTGACGTCAAGCCGCTCACGGGTGAGGGCGTGACGGTGGCGGTCATCGACACCGGGATTGACACTCGGCATGCGGCCCTCGCGGGTCGGGTGATCTTCACGAAGGACTTCACCGGCGGCGACGGGATGGATCGGTTCGGCCACGGGACGCACGTGGCGGGCATCATTGCGGGCGCTCCTGGGCGGACGGCGGACACCAGCGACTACCGCGGGATCGCGTGGGGAGCACGGCTCGTGAACCTTCGCGCCCTGGGTGACGATGGGTCGGGCACGACGAGCACAGTGATGGAGGCAATTGACTGGGCGATTGATCACCGGGGCGAGTTGCGGATTGGGGTGATCAATCTGTCGCTGGGGACGCCCGTGCTGCAGCCGTTTCGGGACGATCCGCTGTGCGAGGCGGTGGAACGGGCCGTGGCAGCGGGGATCGTGGTCGTGACCGCCGCGGGGAATCAGGGCCAATCGACTGATGGGAAGACGGTGCTCGGGAGCATTACGTCGCCGGGGAACAGCCCGTACGCATTGACGGTAGGGGCGCTCGATACGCACAACACGCCGCAGCGGTCGGACGATACGCTGGCGCCTTACAGCTCGCGTGGGCCCACGCGGTTCGACCTGATGATCAAGCCGGACGTGTCGGCACCGGGGAGCCATGTGGTGTCCGCCGAAGCGACCGGGGCGTATCTGCCAACGACGTATCCGGCGCGGCATGTTGCAGGGAGCGGACCGGATGCCTACATGCAGTTGTCGGGCACGAGCATGGCGGCAGCGGTGGTCAGTGGGGCCGTGGCGCTGTTATTGGACCAGCGGCCAGGGATGAAGGCGGACACCTCAAAGAAGCTATTTCAACTGACCAGTTCATCAGTTCGCGCTGCAGGCCTTTTGGATGTCGGAGTGGGCAGCATCAACGTTCTGGCAGCTGCTGAATTCGTCGACGGGCCGTCACGCCGAAGGCCTCCGACGACGCAGATAGGCGGAGAGGTAGTCAGCTCCATCGGTATGACGGCTTGGTACGAGTCCGGCAGCCAGCGCATTGAGATCGCGAACGGAAGGATCACTAAGGCGGTTATCCAGTCAGGGTCAATCGTGCGGACGGGTTCGATCGTTTGGAGCGGATCGATCGTGTGGAGCGGCTCGATTGTCTGGTCAAGCGCAGCGGCGGACTCAATCGTCTGGACAGCGTCGAACCGCGAGTCGATTGTATGGAGCGGATCGATCGTTTGG
>Ga0182037_10000643_pt1 | contig 17123 bp, 19 predicted proteins | sample sta12Cox44000082_FD_125974 | JGI IMG/M metagenome (GOLD analysis project Ga0182037, IMG submission 125974) | Lab enrichment of tropical soil microbial communities from Luquillo Experimental Forest, Puerto Rico - statoxic.12C.oxic.44.000.082 | ecosystem: Environmental > Terrestrial > Soil >... | reverse complement strand
GGCGGCAGGTTGATGGGAATCGTCACGGCGGCTGGCCGCGCCATCCCTAAGACCGAGGCGGACCGCGCCGGACTGTTTGAGAGCATGATGGCCTATTCGGGAAAATATCGAGCCGAAGGCGGAAACAAGTTTGTCACCGTCGTCGACGTAGCTTGGCATCCTGCGTGGAACGACGAACAAACGCGGTTCTTTGCGCTCGACGGGGATGTGCTCTCTATCACTACGGCTCAGCAAACTATTCCGCAGTTCCCAGGTCGGCTGGGTCGCGGCGTTTTGCGGTGGCGAAGAAGCTGAACCGGCGACGAGCCGACGGCGAAAGCAAATGAAGGAATCAACCGATGACCAACCCGCGATGGAAGCGCCGCCCGCCGGGCTCGACGTGGGGGGATTGGGGTCCCGACGACCAGCTCGGCCGGCTCAATCTGTTGACCCCGGACAAGGTGCTCAAAGGCGTCGCGGAGGTGAAGGAAGGCCGGACCTTCTGCCTCAGCTTGCCGCTCGATTATCCCGGCGGCACCGTCGTTAACCCGCGCCGTCATCCGCCGCGGCTTATCGCCAACAAGCGCAACGGCATGCCCTACATCGCCTATCCGCTGGCGCGCGAGGACCCGAAACTGGTCGACGTGGTCTGCGACGACATCGTCGAGATGACATTGCAGTACTCGACGCAGTGGGACAGCCTCGCGCACGTTGGGCAGTTGTTTGATGCCGACGGCGACGGCAAGCCGGAGATCGTCTTTTACAATGGGTACCTCGCTGGCGAGCACGTGATCGGACCGATGGACTACCGCGACGGCGGCGCGGTCGAGCGGGGCGAGCATGTCGGCGCGCTCAAATTGTCGATCGACCACATGGCGGCGCACGGCATGCAGGGCCGCGGCGTGATGATCGACCTCGACGGCCATTGCGGGCGCGGCGCCGCCTTTGTCGGCTACGACCAGCTCATGCGGATCATGGAGACCGACAAGGTCGAGGTCGAGGAGGGCGACCTCATCTGCTTCCGCACCGGCTACGACCGGGTGATCCTCGGCATGAAGAAGAATCCGGACGCCGCGGTGCTCGCTGCCAATCCCGGCGCCGGGCTCGATGGGCGCGACGAGCGGCTCCTCAACTGGATTACCAGATCGGGGGTCGTGGCCCTCATCTCTCCGACAACCGCGCAGTCGAGCAGATGCCCTCGCGCCCCTGCGAGGGCGAGGACCACTGCGCGTCATTGCCGCTGCACGCCCATTGCCTGTTCAAACTCGGCGTCTATCTCGGCGAAATCTGGCATCTTTCCGACCTCGCCGACTGGCTGCGCGCCCACGGCCGCTCGCGCTTCCTGCTGACCGCCCCGCCGCTACGCCTACCGGGAGCCGTCGGCTCGCCGGCCAATGCCATCGCTACCGTGTGAGAGTTCCTCAGCCCATCGTCGAATTGAAGGCGCCGCCGTCGAGGAGCAGGTTCTGGCCGACGATGAAGCCGGAATTGGCCCCGCACAAAAAGGCGCAGGCATCGCCGAATTCGGCGGGGTCGCCGACCCGGCCGGTCGGGTTTGACTGACCGCGCTTGGCGAGCATCTCCTCGAAGGAAACGTTCTGCCGGCGCGCGTCGTATTCGATGCCGGAGCGCAGCCGGTCGGTCAGAAACGGGCCGGGCAAAAGACCGTTGATCGTCACATTGTATTTGGCGATCTGCCGCGCGATGCCGGCGCAGAACGCCGTCAGGCCAGCGCGCGCGCCGTTACTCATACCCAAATTGGCAATCGGCGATTTCACCGAGCCTGAGGTGATGTTGACGATGCGGCCAAATTTTCGCGCACACATGCCGTCGACCACCGACTTGATCAGCATGATCGGGGTCAGCATGTTGGCGTTGACCGCCTTCTGCCAGTCCTCGACCGACCATTCGCGGAAATCGCCATGCGGCGGGCCGCCGCAATTGTTGACGAGGATGTCGGGGTTTGGGCAGGCGGCGAGCGCGGCGGCGCGGCCGGCCTCGGTGGAGATGTCGCCGGGAACTGCGGTCACTTTGGCGCCGGTCTCTTTACGGATCTCCTCCGCGGTCTGCTCGAGGGTTTCGGCAGTGCGCGCCGTGATTGTGAGCTGGACCCCGGCGTGCCCCAGCGACATCGCGCAGGCCCGTCCCAACCCTTTGCTCGCCGCACAAACTAGCGCCTTTCGTCCGCTGATCCCCAAGTCCAACTTTTCCTCCTCTGGCAGTCGCAAACCTGCCTGGATAGTTTAGCATGAAAGCCGCAGTTGGGGATATTCACGCACCCGCGCGGTGGCGAGTTGCCGAGCGCCGCAGACAATGCGATGCTCTCCAGCGTCACGATCCGTGCGTGCGGAAATGAAGCTGACTTTGATACTCGATGCGGCCCCGACCGGGGTGCGCGCCAGCCTTGTCGAAGAATGGGACGAGATTGGCCGCACCGCAAAGATGGCGCCTTGCTTGCGCCTATTCGATACCGAAGAACAGGCGCTCGCCTGGGGCCGGCGACTGGCAAGCCGCCGCGGCTTGAAGCAGCTCTTCCTTACCGACAACAGAAAATCCGCCGGGGGCGGAGTTGCTCAGAGCGATCCGATCGGGGAAAGATAGCGTGATGGGGGTCGGCCTGCTCCGCGCGGGCTGTGCCAGACTCGCATTCGGCTCAGTAGCTTGGCGGCGGGACCGGCGCGCCGGGATAGGGGGCTCCACCGGGCGGGGGTGGCGGCGGACCGCCATAATAATAAGGCGACGGGCTGCTCGGGTAATATGAGGGGCCGCCAGAATAGGGCGGGGGACCGCCGAAATACGGCGGTGTGCCCGGGGGCGGCGAGAAGCTGGCCACCGAGTTGCCGTGGGCGGCCATGCACTCCCCGTACATGATGTCGTATTGCTGCTGCAGCGATCCCTGCGCATAAGGTGAGCCGGCCGCGTTGCCGATGATGCCGAGGCCGCCGCCCGAGGCCGCACCAATCGCGGCCCCTTTCCCGGCGTTGCCCGCGGCCGTGCCGATCCCGGCGCCAAGCCCGGCACCGAGCGCCGCACTCAGTAACGCGCCACCGACCGCCTGGTTGTTGGCTGCGGCTACCGCGGGCGCGATTTGCGCAGCAGCATATTGCTGGCAGGTCGCCTGATCGGCGCCGAACCCATCGGGCGCCTTGTTCGGCCCCGGAGCCACCGGGATCGTCGGCGCCGCCGGTGGTGCGACGCACGCCGCCAAGGATATCGTTGCCGCCAAGGCAGCGGCAATTTGCGAATGAAAAAGGTTCATGTGCACTCCCGCCCCGATGCGCGCAGGCTGATCTTGCGGCGACTTTTTTTATGCATGCAAGTACCCAAAGATCCCAAATCTTGTCGAATTCGCTCACACGCCGAGGGTGGCGTCCGAACAAATCGGGATAGCGCGCGCTAGCGGCGGCCCCAGGCCAGAAAATCTCCTCGAGGGCCTTCGCTGTCGCCGAGCCGATCCGGATCTGCGCGGACCGAATACGCCCGCCGTCCAACGGGATCATGCTGGTCAGCGTGCAAAAGCCGACACGGGTCCCGGAGGCGATTGATAGTTCGGCCCGGTGCGCACATTTGAAAGTCGGCGAATTTGCGCGGTGGGAGGACGTGCAGCTCGGAGAAGTGCGATGATCCAGACCCGGCGGAATTTTAGTTCAGATTTTACGATAGCGCAGAATTGGAAAAATTATGGTGAGGAAGAGCACGCGATCTGGCGGCTGCTTTTCGAGCGCCAGCAGCGGTTGCTGGTTGGCCGCGCGTGCAGCCAATTTCTCGACGGATTGGGCGGGCTCGGGGTCGCCGGCGACGGGATCCCGGATTTCCGCCGGCTGAACAAGGTGCTCGACACCGCCACTGGGTGGCAGATCTTGGCGGTGCCCGGTCTGGTCCCCGACGACGTCTTCTTCGCCTTTCTCGCTCGCCGCTGCTTCCCCTCGACCTGCTTCATCCGCCGCCGTGATCAACTCGATTACCTGCAGGAGCCCGACGTATTTCACGACATCTGCGGGCATGTGCCGCTGCTGATGAACCCGGTTTTCGCCGATTACATGCAGGCCTACGGCGAAGGCGGGCTGAAGGCCCTGAGGCTCGGGCACCTGGAGCGGCTGGCGCGGCTTTACTGGTACACCGTCGAGTTCGGCCTGTTCGCCACGCCTGAGGGTCTGCGCATCTACGGCTCCGGTATCCTCTCTTCTGCCGGGGAATCGGTCTACTGTCTCGAAGACCCCCGACCGCGCCGGATCCGTTTCGACCTACGGCGGGTGATGCGAACCCGATACCGGATCGATGATTTCCAGCAGAGCTATTTCGTCATCGACGATTTCCAACAGCTGTTCGACGCGACCAGACCCGATTTCGCACCGATTTACCGCGAGATCGCGGCGCTGCCTGATATCGAGCCGGATGCGCTTATCGACGAGGATGTCGCCTATGACCCGACGCTGCCCCGTCTTCGGAAGCGGGCAGAGAGTCTTAGTGCCGCGGCGAAGCCGGGGCAAAAAAATGGGCCGCGTTTGACGGCGGCCCAAGTTTAGGGAGGAAACGCCTAGAAGACGTACGGCAACACCACAACCGGTGATCGTTACCGCACCGCACAATGTAGGGCATCACTCCAAAGAGTCAAGCTGCTTTTTCAAAAGGCCTTGGCATGGTTGGGGAATCCCGGACAGATCAGGTGCTTAGCACACACCCTGCATCCGGAGAATGTGCAATGCACAAAGACGCTTTTCTGACGCCGGGCGAATCGCGACGACCGCCGCCGCTCGATTTGCGATCGGCGCTGTTCCTCGATGTCGACGGCACCTTGCTCGAGATCGCCTCGCGTCCGGAACTCGTCCATGTTCCGTGCGAGCTGCCGGTACTGATCGCGCGGCTTTCGGGACAACGCCAGGGGGCTCTCGCATTGATCAGCGGTCGTCCGCTCGCCGAACTCGATCGTTTGTTCGGGTCGTGGTGTGGCGCCGCGGCCGGAGTGCACGGCGTCGACCGGCGCCGTGCTGACGGTACCCTCGACCGCATCCATGACCGCGCCAGCGAGGCCGCCCTTGACCGCATACGGCCAAAGCTTGCAGCGCTTGCGGCCGGCGGAAGCGGCCTTATCATCGAGGACAAAGGAGCCACCCTCGCCCTGCATTACCGTGCGGTCCCGGGCCGCGAGCCCGAGATCCGGGCTTCCGCCGAAGTGCTCCAGCGAGAAGCGGGGGCGGCATTACGCCTGATCAAGGGGAAGATGGTCGTCGAGTTCCAGCCTCGAAATGCCAACAAGGGGTCGGCGATCGCCGCCTTCTTGACAGAGCCGCCGTTTGTTGGCCGCCGGCCCGTCTTTGTCGGAGACGACGCGACCGACGAGGATGGCTTTGCCGAAGTGAACAACCGCGGCGGCTTTTCGATCCGTGTGGGATCTCGGTGCGAGACTGCGGCTGATTACCACCTGCCTTCGGTCGAAGGGGTGATCACCTGGCTGACGAAAACCGGTTTGCCGTGAGCGTCGGCTAGGTTAAGAATCGGCCCGGCGAACGATCGCCGGGGGAACATTTCATTAACTCTGGTGTTTAGCCGACGCAGTTGTAGCGAGGCAAGAATGATGGAGGGCGATGCCGTCGCGGACGCGGCGATAGAGCCGCGGTATATCGCGAGGGCCTATTTTCGTACCGAGAAGGCAAGTCATCGACTGGTGGCGGTCTCCAATCGGGTTACGACGACCGCGCATGCCAGACCGGATTCCGGAGGGTTGGCGGTCGCCATCCGTGCCGCGCTGCAACACAACGGCGGCATTTGGTTCGGCTGGAGCGGAGAGATCCGTGGCCAGACAAGCGATGAGTTGCAGATAATCGCCGACGGCCCCCTCACTTTCGCCACGGTTGATCTATCACAGAAAGATTTTGACGAGTATTACATCGGCTACGCCAACCGCGTACTCTGGCCTCTGTTCCACTTCCGCTCCTCACTCGTGCAGTTTTCTCGGCGCGATCTCGCAGGATATCTGCGCGTCAATCGGATGTTCGCACGGATGCTGGCGCCGATGCTGTCGCCGGACGATCTCGTCTGGGTGCACGACTATCATCTGATCCCGCTGGGTGAAGAATTGCGCAAGCTGGATCGAACCGAACCGATCGGGTTTTTTCTGCACACACCTTTCCCAAGTGCCGAACTGCTACGCGTCCTGCCCAATCACCGGGAGCTGATCAGGTCGCTGTGCGCGTACGATCTGGTCGGCTTCCAGACCCAATCGGACCTCGACGGCTTTCGCGACTATTTGCTGCGTTGGGCGGGCGGGGAGGAACTCGTGCGCGGCGTCCTGCGCGCTTTCGGGCGCATCGTCCGTGCAGAGGTTTTTCCGATCGGGATCGACGTCGGGACGGTGTCTGCCCAGGCTGCGGCCGCCGACGGCTCGCGGCATACGCGGCGCTTGTGCCAAAGCCTCGGTGATCGGGCACTGATGATCGGCGTTGATCGGCTCGACTATTCCAAGGGGTTGACCGCCCGGTTTCGGGCCTACGGGCACCTGCTCGATACGCACCGCGAGACTCGCGGCCGCACCGTGCTCATCCAGATCGCCCCGCCGTCTCGCTCAGAGGTCCCGGAATACCAGGAGATCCGCAAAACCCTCGCGGCGCTCGCCGGCCAAATCAACAGCCGCTACGGCGAGTTTGACTGGACGCCTTTGCGCTATATCAACAAGGGCTTCAGCCATCCGATCCTGACTGGGTTCTTTCGGGCGAGCCGAATTGCCCTGGTAACGCCGTTGCGCGACGGCATGAATCTTGTCGCGAAGGAATACGTCGCCTCACAGCCGGCCGGCGATCCCGGGGTTTTGGTCTTGTCCTGCTTCGCTGGGGCGGCGCGGGAGCTCGCCGAGGCGGTGATCGTCAATCCTTTCGACATCGAGGGTATGGCCGAAGCCATCCTGCAGGGGCTCAACATGCCGCTCGGCGAAAGAAAGGAGCGGTGGATGGCAATGATGAGGGTGCTCGAGCGCAACGACATCACGGCCTGGCGCGAGAGCTTTGTTCGCGCGCTCGCGGCGACCGGCGGCGGATGGTGACTTCGTCAGCCGCGGTCACGACGTGGCTCGTCGGCGATATCGGTGCGACCCATGCCCGTTTCGGCCTAGTTTCGCCGGACGGCAAGGTGCTTCGTTCCCGCACCGTGGCCGACATGGACTACCCGACGATCGAGGCCGCGCTCGCCGCCTTTCTGGAAGAGCGCGGCGCACTGTCGATGCCGCGCCAGGGAGCGATCGCGATCGCTTCTCCGATAACCGGCGATCAGGTCGCGATGACCAATCACCCCTGGCGGTTTTCGATCCGGGAATTGCAAGAACAGTTTGGCTTTGAGCGCTTGGATGTGATCAACGACTTCACCGCTCTCGCGCTGGCACTTCCGCGCCTCCGACCGGAGGATCGTCTCGCGGTCGGCGGCGGCGGCGGCGTTACCGGAATGCCGATCGGCGTGCTCGGCCCGGGCTCGGGACTCGGGGTGTCCGGTTTGATGCCCTCGAAGAGCGGCTGGATTCCGTTGACCGGAGAGGGTGGCCACGCGACGATGGCGCCGGCTGGCGACCGCGAGAGCGCTGTGCTCGATCGGATGCGGCGGCATTTCGACCATGTATCCGCCGAGCGAGTCCTGTCGGGCCCAGGTTTGGTCAACCTCTACGATACCCTGGCGGAGCTCGACAGCATCCCGACACGCGGATATACGGCGCCACAGATCACCGATCTGGCGGCCCGCGCCGAGGATCCGCTCTGCGTCGAGACGCTAGCCATATTCTGCGCTATGCTCGGCACGATGGCCGGTAATCTGGCGCTGACCCTCGGTGCGCGTGGCGGTGTTTATATTGGCGGCGGCATCGTCCCCAGGCTCGGCCAGACCTTCATCGATTCGCCGTTTCGCGAGCGCTTCGAGGCAAAGGGGCGCTTCCGCTCGTATCTTGAGGCGATCCCGACTTTTGTCGTGACCCATCCGCTGCCGGCATTTCTCGGCTGCACCGCGCTGCTTGCGCAGTGACCGATCAAAGCGCGCGCTCCGACAGGTGCAACCCGGCAACGCCGAGCACGATCAGTGCCAGGCACAACAGTTTCCAGCCTCCGGCGCTTTCGCCAAACCAAACGATGCCGATCGTCGCAACGACTGCGGTGCCGACGCCCGACCAGACGGCATAGGCAATCGACAGCTCTATCCCGCGCAGCGCCAGTGACAAGAGGGCAAAGCTCGCGGCATAACAGAGCACGACTGCGCCTGAGGAGCCGATTCGTGTGAAGCCGTCGGACAGCTTGAGCGAAGTCGTGCCGCAGATCTCTAGTACGATCGCCAATGCGAGATAGACTGCGCTCACCGCACGGACCCATATAGTTGAGGCTGCGAGATTGCCTCCCATATTCGAGAGATGACAGAAAAACCGCGCGATCCCGGCGAACCTCGCCCTGCTACTCCGCCTGAACCGGCTGACCCCACGCCGCCAAAGCCGCGCGAGATCGGCGGTCCCAAGGGCCCTGAGCCGACGCGCTACGGCGACTGGGAATACAATGGGCGCTGTACCGATTTCTGACAAACTGACGGCTGAACCGCTGTAGAATTCTGGCGATGCGACGGGGTTAGGTGATGGACGCATGGCTTGATCGAAGCGTCGAGGCGGGAAGGCGTGAGCGGCGGCGGATTCGCGCCGGGGATTTTTCCGGTCCGACCGCGGGTCTGGTGCCCGGCAACGTTCAGGCGAACCTGGTAATTCTGCCCGAGGCGCTCGCGCATGATTTTCTGCGCTTTGCCCAGGCGAACCCGAAACCCTGCCCGGTACTCGCGGTCTCGGAGCCCGGTGATCCGTTCTTGCCGAATTTGGGCGAGGATCTCGATATCCGCACCGATTTGCCGCGTTACCGCGTCTGGCGATGCGGCGAGCTCGTCGAAGAGCCGGTCTCGGTATCGCATGTCTGGCGCGAGGATCTCGTGAGCTTCGCGCTCGGCTGTTCGTTTTCGTTCGAGCAGGCACTGATCGAGGACGGGATCGAGCTGCGTCACATGACATGCGGTTCGAATGTGCCGATGTATCGCACCAATATTCGATGCAACCCGGCGGGGCCTTTCCGCGGCCCGCTGGTCGTCTCGATGCGGCCGTTGAAACCGCGCGACGCGATCCGGGCGATCCAGGTCACATCGCGCTTTCCGTCGGTACACGGCGCGCCAGTGCATATCGGTTTGCCGGCGGATATTGGCATTGCTGATTTGGGGAAACCCGATTATGGCGACGCTGTGCCAGTCAATAGTGACGAGCTGCCGGTTTTTTGGGCTTGCGGTGTCACCCCGCAGGCGGTGATCGCAGAAGTCGGACCGGAATTCTGCATCACGCACGCCCCCGGCGCGATGCTCATCACCGACCTGACCAACTCGAAACTGGCGAGCCTCTGACCGCTCCAATCGATCGACAATGGCGACCCCGGCGGATCCGCATTCGCTGATTGATGGCATCGAGCGGCTCATCCAGGTGGATGTCGGGCGCAACATCAACGCTTTGTTCGATGCCGCAAAGGGCGGACTGTGGGCCGCCGCTTGTGCGTTGGCAGGGAGTTCCGCGGTCAGGGTTGGATTGATCACCGGCTTTTATGTCCCGCTCGGCTCGCCTCCCGCGGCAGAAACCGACGGTCCCGTCGGCGCGGCGCTACTCGCCAAAGGTTTCGAAGATGTTGGCGTTGCCTGCCGCTTGGCCAGCGATGAGCCCTGCCGCAGCGCCTGCTCGGCGGCATTGGCGGGAGCCGGAGCTTTCCACGTCGCGGTCGACGCCGATGATGTCGACACAATAATCGATAGATGGCGCCACGCCGGGATCACGCATGCGATCTCGATCGAACGCTGCGGGCGCAGCGCCGACGGCGCACCGCGCAACATGAGAGGTCTCGACATCAGCTCGTACACGGCGCCGCTCGATGAGCTTTTCGCGGCCGGGCCGTGGGAGACGATCGCGGTCGGGGACGGCGGCAATGAAATCGGCATGGGATATTTGCCGCGGCAGTTGATCGCCCAGCATGTCGAGCACGGGGAGACGATCGCTTGTGTGACTCCGGCCCGCCATCTGATCGTTGCCGGGGTTTCAAATTGGGGAGCCTACGGCCTTCTTGCGGCGCTCGCCATCCTGCGCGAAGACTGGCGCAAGCAGATGCTCGGCTGTCTCGACGAGACGCTCGACAAAGCGGTGCTAGAGGCAACGGTCGTTCGCGGGCCTGCGGTCGATGGCGTCTCGCGCCTGCGCGCAATGACTGTCGACAATCTAGCTCTCGCCATACATCACAAGAAGCTGCGCGAAATCCGCGCGCTCGCCGAGACGGTAGATGGAGTATAGAGAGTTCGTCTTTGCAGACTACCGTTACGACTCGGCGAGATCGACTCTGTCGCTTCGTTATCGCTACAACGAAGGCCCGCGGTTCGAAGAAAAGCTGATTTTCGACATTGTGCCGCGACCACTTTCCCGGGCCGACAACGAAGCGCTCGACCGGATTTTTCGTCTCCTCTTCCTGTTGTCCGGCATAAGCTACTACAAGGCGTTCATTCCAAAGCGCCTGATTTGCGAGGCTTTCCCGCTGGATGAGGGGACGGTCGAATTTCTCCACAAATTCTATCTAAAGGGTCTCGCGGAGTTCGCGTTCAGAAATGGCATTTCCTTGCGCGACCATTTCCGCTTTCGCTTTGAACCGGCGGCGATCGCACCACCGATGGCCCTCGATCTGCCCGAAAGGACATGCGTTCCGGTTGGCGGCGGTAAGGATTCGATCGTCACAATCGAGTGTCTGAAACAGGCCGGTCATCCGGTGCTGTTGTTCTCGCTGGGTGATGCCGAACCGATCAGAGCCTGCATCGAGGTGGCGCAACTGCCGTTCATCAAGGTTCATCGCCGGCTGGATCCCGCCTTGCTGGAGCTTAATCGGGCCGGGGCGCTGAACGGCCACGTGCCGATCACCGGGATTTTGAGCGCGATCGCGCTGGCATGCACAGTGATGTCCGGGTGCAATGCGGTAGCGATGTCCAACGAGCACTCTGCCAGCGCCCCAAATCTCACGTTCGGTGGTGTCGAAATCAACCATCAGTATAGCAAATCCCTCGAATTCGAGGCGGATTTCGCCGCATACGTCGAACGGTACATTTCACCCAGTATCAGTTACTTTTCGTTGCTGCGGCCGCTGTCGGAAATCGAGATCGCCCGCAGATTCGCGAAATACCCCGCGTATTTCGGAAAATTTCGCAGCTGCAATACCGCATTTCGGCAGACACCGGCGGCTCGTCGGCGTCACTGGTGCTGCGATTGCCCGAAATGCCGGTTTGTTTTCCTTGCGCTTTCGCCGTTTGTCCCGAAACCGGATTTGGTCGAAATTTTTGGCTACGATCTGCTCGACGATGAGAGCCAATGCGACGGCTTTGCGGAACTCTGCGGGTTACGAGACTACAAACCTTTCGAATGCGTCGGAGAGACCTCCGAAAGCGCGACAGTGATGTCGTATCTCGCAACTCGTCCGGACTGGCGGGAAGACTGGGTCGTGCATCAACTCAACGAAGACTTCCCGTCGCTGCGGCAAAGCGGCTCGGCGCAGTATCGCGCGCTGTTCGAGGTGAAGCATCGCCACCGGGTTCCGCCTTCCTACATGGCCATTCTCGATGCGTGTGGATCATCTCGATAGGCAGCGGGTCGCGATTTGGGGACTCGGTCGCGAGGGCCGCGCGGCAATCGACTTCTTACGCAAAAAGCATCCTGCCCTGCCATTGGTCCTCCTCGATGACGCTGCCGGCGGGGGAATGCCGGCGGGGATCGGCGGGGATGTCGAATGCGTCTTCGGTGCCGAGCCGATCGCCGGCGCGATCGAGAGTGTCGACGTCATCATCAAATCACCCGGAGTTAGCCTTTACCGCAGCGAACTTCGCCGCGCCCGAGAGAAGGGCATCCGCATCACCTCGCTGCTCAATCTGTGGTTTGCGGAACGGCACGATCTGACGACGATCTGTGTGACAGGGACGAAAGGGAAGAGCACGACCGCCTCACTGATCGCTCATATTTTGACGAAGCGCGGCCGGCGGGAGGCGCTGGTCGGCAACATCGGCGTCCCGATTACGGCAATCGACAGCACGACCGCTGATTTCGCCGTGATCGAGATCTCAAGCTATCAGGCTGCCGATTTCGACGGCGTATGCGATGCCGCGGTCCTGACATCGCTCTATCCGGAGCACATCGACTGGCATCTCACGGTCGAAAATTATTTTCGTGACAAGGTCAATCTGCTGCGCCGCAGTCGGTGTTGCGTCATCAACAGCGAGGCGGCAGAGACGGTGGAGCGGCTGGCCGGCGGTTTGCCGTGCCTCGTCTTTAATCAGGAAGACGGGTTTCACCCCCGCGGCAATCAGATCTTGAGTGGCGACGACGTGATCGGGGAGATCCGCAACCCCTACCTTGCCCGCCCGCACAACAGCACGAATCTCTGCGCCGCGCTGGCGCTGACGAGTGCACTCGGCATCAACGCAGCGGATGCGCTCGACGCCGCCGCAAGCTTTCGCGGCCTGGCGCATCGCCAGGAAGAGCTGGGTGAGCTTGCGGGGGTGCTCTTTGTCGACGACAGCATCTCGACGATACCGGAATCGACAATGGCGGCCTTGGCCGTCTATCGGGGTCGCCCGATCTCGGTGATCGTCGGCGGCTACGACCGCGGCATCGAATACGGGGCGCTCGTCGAAAGGTTAATGGAAGGCGCAGCGACTGCCATCATCTGCCTCGGCGACAGCGGACAGCGGATTTATGAATTGGCGCGCGCATCGGCGAGCCGCCGGTTCGACCACGAATGCGCGATACTCCGGGCGCAATCGATGGAAGACGCCGTTTCTTTCGCCCGACAGGTGACGCCGCCGGGAGGCGTGGTGCTGCTGTCGCCGGCCGCCCCGAGCTATGGCCATTACCGCGACTATATCGAGCGCGGGCTCGATTTTGCAGCGAAAGCGGGTCTGCGCCGGCCGGCCGAGTGCGGCCGCCATTCCTGTTCGGAATAGCTGGCATCGGCGCGACGCCGCCTCGAAGTGAGTCGTGGCCTGCACCGTTGGGGTGTAGGCTGCGGCGGGTGACAGCGCGGCAAATCGTTTTGGTTATCGTCGCCGGCGGCCTTGCCGCTGCCTGCGCCGGCGAGCGCCCGTTCCTGCTCCAGGGCGATCCATATTCGGCCCAAGTCGGCTTCAGCCGCGACCTCGAAGGGGCGACTCGAGTCGCGAGGCAGCATTGCGCGCAATACGAGCGCGTCCCGCGCTTTCTGGAGGCACAAGAGAATGTCGCCTTTTACGACTGCGTTCTACCCTAGCGCCGCTTCGTGGGGACGGTATTGGCCTTGACCGGGCTCGAAGGGTGATGCCCATTTGAGTAGCGCCGGGAATGACCTGGAGGGAAGGAGAGATGACCGGGCACGAGCAAGACCTCGGGTTCGCCCCCGAGCACGACGCGCCGATCCCGTATATGCATCGCATCCGGGAGTATTATCAGACGCTCGGCTACGGCACGCCCTATCGCTGGGCACATTATGCCGAGGTGCCGTTTCAGCCGCTGAAAAAGCCGCTCGCCGAGTGCCGCGTCACATTGATCACGACTGCGGCTCCCTACCAGCCGGGAAAGGGTGATCAGGGTCCCGGCGCGCCCTACAACGCGGCGGCGAAATTTTATAGGGTCTATTCGAGCGATACTGCGCTCGATCACGATCTGCGGATTTCCCATGTCGCGATCGACCGTGCACACACCACCGCCGAGGATAGCAATACCTATTTCCCGCTGCCGCTGTTGCGGCGGTGTGCGGCCGTCGGCCGGATCGGCGCGGTGGCCCCGAGCTTTCACGGGATGCCGACCAACCGCAGCCAGCGAGCGACGATCGAGCGGGACTGTCCGGAACTGCTGGCTCGATGCCGCGCCGACGGCGCCGATGCCGCCATTCTTGTCGCCAATTGACCGGTGTGTCACCAGACCGTGAGTCTGGCCGCCCGGCATCTGGAAGAGAACGGCATCGCCACAGTAGTAATGGGTTGCGCAAAGGACATCGTCGAGTATTGCGGTGTGCCGCGATTTCTGTTCAGCGACTTTCCGCTGGGCAATGCGGCGGGACGGCCAAAAGACCCGGATTCGCAGGCCTTCACCTTGGAGCTGGCGTTGTGGGTGCTCGAAGCGGCGCCGGCGCCGCGCACAACGGTGCAGTCGCCGCTGCGCTGGAACGAGGATCCGGCCTGGAAACTCGACTACTCGAACATCGACCGCCTTTCGGCAGAGGAGATTCAGCGCCGGCGGCAGGAATTCGATCGGCAGAAGGAAATCGCCAAAACCGTTCGCGAGGCGCCACCCGCCGCAGGGTAAATCACAGTGGATCGCCAATGTGGCGATTGGCACGTCGTGTAGGTATTTGGTTGACGGCTTGGGATCAGCGACCGGAATTGCGCGGGGGCGCTTCGCGCCTTTAAGCCGCGCGCGGCTTGACTTCGGTGTCTAGGCGAGAACCCAGCGCTTCGGCCGCGGTCTCCAGTTCATAATCGCGCTGCATGTTCAGCCAAAACTCGGGAGTGGTGCCAAAGTAGCGGCCCAAGCGTAACGCCGTATCGGCGGTGATGCCGCGGCGTTCGGCAAGGATCGCCTGCACGCGCGTCACCGGCACGCCGATGTCCTTCGCCAACCGGTATGCGGTCAGGCCGAGCGGCTTCACAAATTCCTCGCGCAGCTGCTCACCGGGATGGATCGAGGGAAGATCGCGCATTCTCCTCACCCTTGGCGGTAATCAACGATCTCGACCCGCTCGCCACTGCCATCCTTCCGGACGAAGCAAAGGCACCACTGGTCATTGATTCGAATACTGTGCTGACCCGCGTGGCTGCCGCGCAGCGCTTCCAGCCGATTTCCGGGCGGAGTCGCCAGATCGCGCAGCTCCTCTGCATAATGAAGTTGCCGCAACTTCCGCTGCGCCAGACGCTGAATACCGCTAGGCAGTCGCCGCGCGAACCGGCCATGGAATAACGCCTCGACCGCGCGATCGGCGAACGAGCGGATGATTCGTTGCCGTCTATATACGAGGCGCGTTCAGATCGCCAAGCGGTTATATTTCCCACTTCGCTCTGGACGCCTTTGCCGGCATCGCGGATGGTGAGGGGCAACACTGTGCTCTAGGAATGCCGTCATGGCGCAATCTTCGGCTCGCGTCGCGCTCTATGCCAGCGTCGGGCCTGATCTGACGCAATACGACGTCGATGTTGGGGGCGCGGCGCTCGTCCGCAGCGGCACGGTCAACCTGCCGGCCAATGTGCAATACGCTTGGCCGCATGCTTCCGGCAGATATCTCTATGTCGCGTCCAGCGACAGCCAGCCGGGCGTAGGCCCGCCCGGCGAGAAGCATCACGTGACCGCGTTCCGCGTCGCGCCGGTCTCGGGCGCGCTTTCCGCGCACGGTGACCCGATCGCGCTTCCGTCCCGCCCGATCCATATGACGACAGACACCCCCTCCGAGCATCTGCTCGTCGCCTTCAGCAACCCGAGCGGCATCAGGGTCTACCGCGTGAACCCCGATGCGACGCCAGGCACCGAGGTTGACCAGCCGGCGTCGATCGACCCCGGCATCTACGGGCACCAGGTGCGGGTCAGCCTAGACAACCGCCTCGCGATCCTCGTCACGTGCGGCCACGACCCCGCTGCCGGCGGCAAACCGGAAGAGCCGGGCGCGCTGAAGGTGTTCGATTACCGCAATGGCCTACTGACCAACGAAATCTCGGTCGCGCCGAATGGCGGCTATGGTTTCGGCCCCCGCCATCTCGATTTTCACCCGACGAGGCCGTGGGTCTATGTCTCGCTCGAGCGCCAAAACAAGCTCGACATGTTCGAAATCACCGATCATGCGCTGTCGCCTGCTCCGATCTTCCGCAAGGAAACCTTGCCCGAGCCCGGCAATATTCGCGGCCGGCAGGCGGCTGGGACAATCCACGTGCATCCGAACGGCCGCTTTGTGTACGCCGTTAACCGCGCCTCTGCGATGGTCGAGGTCGCCGGTCGTCGGGTCTTCGCCGGCGGCGAGAATACTCTTGCCGTTTACGAGATCGGTGCGGCGACGGGCGAGCCGGTCCCGATCCAGCATATCGATACCCAGGGCATTCACTGCCGAACCTTCCACATCGATCCGAGCGGACGGATGCTAGTGGCTGCGCATATCATGGCGATGCCGGTCAGAGACGCCGGCGCCAGCCGCACCGTGCCGGCAAGCTTGGCTGTGTTCCGGATCGGAGACGACGGCAAGCTCGATTACGCCCGCAAATATGATGTCGATGTCGGCAACAAGACGATGTTCTGGATGGGTATGGTAGGCGTATAATTTCTGAGATTTCGACCGAGTGACGCGACCTTCTCCGGAGGCGCACGCCGAGCGTCTGCCAGAAACTGCTTGACTTGATCATTATCGGTAATCAATATCGGCAATCGATAATATGGATGATCGGTTTCTCTACGCCGGTCTGATCCGGCTCCACGTTCTCCATCACGCAGCGAAGGAGCCGATATATGGCCTGGCGATGATCGAGGAGTTGGCGCGGCATGGTTACAAACTCAGCGCCGGTACGCTCTATCCAATCCTGCATGGGCTCGAGGAACGCGGCTATTTGACCTCGACCGAGGAGCGGTCGGGCAGCGCAGCGCGGCGGGTGTATCGGGCGACGCAAGCCGGCAAGAATGCGCTTGCTGTGGCCAAACTCAAGGTGCGCGAGCTGTTCGGCGAGCTGTTCGAGGAGGAATCGGACGGTCCGGTCAGAATCTAAACGCGTCGTCCGATGACATGTTGCATTGGGCTCCGATCACCACTGGAGGCGTCATTCCCGTGACCGTTCGCTGTATCGTGACCAACGTCGACGCGATCGGCTTCTACACTGCGGCGCTGGGTTTTGAGGTCGATGCTCACCCGGCGCTCCGCAGGGCTGTCCGGGGAATCAAGCGTAGGCGAAACCAAGTTGATTTTGGACGTTGGGATGGAGCGGGGCGGCATCTGGAGGCTTGTCAATGGTGGCGACGGGGCGGCGTTCGAACAGGCGCGTTCGCACCAAGTCAGCAAAGCGCAGGGCGAGCAGGCTCGACCGGCTGTTGCGGGCGGCAATGCGCAGGTAGGCGATCATCGCGGCAAAAATTTTGCAAG
>Ga0182037_10000629_pt1 | contig 17313 bp, 19 predicted proteins | sample sta12Cox44000082_FD_125974 | JGI IMG/M metagenome (GOLD analysis project Ga0182037, IMG submission 125974) | Lab enrichment of tropical soil microbial communities from Luquillo Experimental Forest, Puerto Rico - statoxic.12C.oxic.44.000.082 | ecosystem: Environmental > Terrestrial > Soil >... | reverse complement strand
TCGCACATCATGTTGCAGCGATTGGTAAGGTCGACAGTGAGCACCGAACCGCGGCCGTACTTCACGGTGGATGAGCCGTGGTGGTGCAGCTTCTCGTCGTTGTGGGCCATGATGTCGCGGCCCGGGAAGACGTCTTCGAGATGGCGCGAGAACTCGGGGTCAATCGACATCACGTCTTCGAAGTGACCGTGCTTGGGGCAGTCCTTGACCATGAGGATCTTGCCGTCGCGCTCGACGATAGTGGCCTTGATCTCGCCGACTTTTTCGTTAAGCAGGATTTCGTGAGGTAGCTCGCCGTCGAGAATCTGCTGGCGGATCTCAGGCACACACCCCGGACAGAGTGAATCGGTCGTCCGCGGCCAGCCGAGCGGCGGCTTCGATTTTTCGTAGGACTTAAGCAGCGGCTTGTCGGACCACTTCGGCGTGGGCGACGGATTGGGCTTGATGCGATTCAGCCGTTGGAATACGGCCCAGACTCCTGTTGCGGCGACGGTGACAGCTTTTTCCACGTACTTAACAGGTTTATGCATCATCCTCTCGCTTTCGGTGCGGTCTCTCGGAGGTGAGCTACCGCTTTCCTTTCCTACGCTTGCGGGTTTTTGTTCCTAAGCCTTCGGACTTAGCTTGGATCGGACGCCATGATTTTTTCTCGCGTCGAGATCCCTGGGTTGAACCTTAGGAGCCATCGCCGGGACTCATACCGGCCTACACCACTTCGACATTTATCCTATTGAGGGGGCTGGCACTTGGCACCGTTTCCCCAATGAAACGGCGAAAATCGGGGTTAAGCGGGGGGATGGTGCATTGAGTGGGGTTACATTCTCTGGGTAAGATATTGAAAATGAAGGCTTGCCATGCCGGCGCGCACGGTTCTTGTACGGTTTATTCGGCCTAGACTCGGGACGATTCTACCGGCGTAAACTGAGCGCCAAGTCGGCCGTTACAGAACCAGGCAGAAAACGGGGGTTCGATGAAAAGACAACCGGTAAAGGGCCACTCGGCCCGACCAGCGATCCTGTTTGATCTCGACGGAACCCTCATCGATAGCGTTTATCAGCACGTCTTAGCCTGGCGGGAGGCATTGGAGCAGGCCGGAATTCAACTTGCCGTCTGGCGCATCCACCGGCGTATTGGAATGAGCGGAGGGCTGTTCTTGAAAGCGCTGTCACGAGAAACGGGGCGGGAAATCTCGCCAAGCGAAGCACAGAGCCTGCAGAAATGGCATGCGGGGGCCTACGCCAATGTTGTGTCGCAGGTGCACCCCTTGCCGGGCGCCGTGGATTTGTTGGCTCGCTTGGCGGCGGAGAAGGTGAAGTTTGCCATCGCAACCAGCGGCAGGCTCGCGGGTGCGCGCCCTTCCCTCAAGGCACTTGGTATCGGTGAGAACGTCCCGGTCATCACCCGCGACCAGGTGCAGCACGCCAAGCCTGACCCGGATCTCTTCCTGGCGGCGGCAAACAGTCTGGGCGTCTCCATTCACAACTCCATCGTCGTTGGCGACAGCGTTTGGGACCTCCTGGCTGCGCAACGCGCGCGTGCTCTGGGAGTGGGGCTTGCTTCGGGCGGCTATGGGCGCGAAGAACTCGAGCGTGCCGGAGCCTACAGGACATATGACGATCCGCTCGACCTAATGAACCATCTCGACGAACTAGGCATCAGAACCGGCCGGCCCTGACCCAACAACATTGGCGGCACCATCCCAGCGGCTCACCGGTTCGGCACCTCGGACCAGCCGAGAACCGCTACTTGCCAGTTCTCTCGGGGCCCTCAGCGTTTCCTCGGCGATTTCTGCGTCTTAGGGTTTCTCTCGGAACCCGCTGCAATCCCCCACCCATTTACACTCTACCCCGTCTAACCTCTGCTTAAATCAGAACTCGATACTGGAAGAAAGCAAACCCATGGCAAAACTCTGGACCAGACTTTCCCTGCTCCTCCTGATGTTCCCCGTGTCGACCAGCGCGCAAATCACTAGCGCCGACGCGCTCGTGCGTGCCATGCACGATCGCTACGCAAAGTCCTGGTACTCGACGCTGACCTTCACGCAGACGAGCACCACGCACAACGCCGACGGTACCACCAAATTCGAGACCTGGTATGAGGCCGCCTTGCTGCCGGGGAAGCTACGAATCGATGTCGGACCGACTGCGGATGGCAAAGCCTACATCCTCGCCGATGGAAATGTGACAGTCTTTGACAAAGGCAAGGAGGTCCGCTCACGTCCGCAGCAGAACATGCTGCTGGTTCTGGGCTTCGACGTCTACGGTCAGCCGACCGAGAAAACGCTCCAGATCATCTCGGGAGAAAAATACGACGTAAGCAAGTTTCACGAGGACAACTTCGAGGGCCGGCCCATGTATGTGGTCGGAGCCGAGAAGGGCGACTTGAAGTCGCGGCAATTCTGGATCGACAAAGAGCGATTGCTTTTCTTCCGACTGTACCAACCAGACCGGACGGACCCGAACAAGATGGAGGAGATCCGGTTCGTCGATTATCGTGAGATGTCGGGTGGCTGGGTGGCCGCGCGGGTAGAGATGCGCGTAGAGGACAAGATCGTTTTCACGGAAGACTATTCCGATATCAAGGTGGGTGTTCCGCTGGATGCGACGCTGTTTGACCCGAAGCAGTTCAGCGCGAGCAAGAGGCCCTAAGGCGAAAGTTCCGCCTTGCATCGGCAGCTCTACTGAGTACGCCAGGTCATTTCCACGCGTACAGGTATCTCATTCTTCACGGGCGGCGGGGAGCAGGGTTGCTGGGTCGATCTTGAAATCCGAGAGCGTAGCTGGAACAGTCGCTGCGATGTGCATCTCCGTCCCCTGCCGCGTCAGTTGCAGTGTGACTTGCTTGTACTGGGCTGTCTGTCCGGCGAACTGAACCTCCAGGTCAGCGTGGATGGTGTTTGACTCGGCGGCAGTGGCGGCTGTGATCAGACCCAGTTTCTGGTGAATCTTGAGCATCCGCGTGCGCTTGTCAAGAAGCGCCTGCACCCTCGCGTTGCCTTGCGTCTGTTCGGCGGGAAATCCGAGTTCCGAAAGCGAAGGCGGGTTCTGTCTGGATGAGGGGCGTTCGGCAGACTTGGCGGTGGCGCCCAGCCCGGGATCGCAGTCATGGACAAGGTCATGCTTTGCACCGTACCCGGCGCAAACGTAACCTGCACGACCCTGGGTGAGTATCCATAGGCGGAAATAGTGATTTCGAAACTCGCTGGGGGTGGTGCGCTGAAATCGAAATGCCCCGCGGAGTCAGCTTTCGTCTCACTGGTCTGACCGGTGTTCAAATTCTTGGCGGAGACTCCGGCACCGGGAATGGCCTCGCCCGAGGCAGTCGTGACAGTGCCAGACAGCGAAGCCCCCGCCTGGGCCCAGGTGAAACGGTGGCGGTCAGATACAAGGCCAAGGCTACGGCGATCCGGGAACATCGGGGGAAGCTGGCTTGCATAAAACAGTTCCTTAAAGTTCTTACGGCCGTTGAGACGCCCCGATGCTTGACTCGAATTTTACAGATGCTGGATCGGAACCGGGAGGTGTAAAGGACGCAAGAATCTGGCTTCCATGAATTCAGGGATTGTGAAGGGAGTCCCTCTAGTCGAGATCGAAGTCCCGGATGGGCTTGCCGGTGTCGGGGGTTTCCTTGGCTTTGCGCACAGCTTCCTGAAATTTCTTTTCCAGCAGATCGGAGGCGTGCTTCTGAGCTTCGAGAGACTGGCGGAAGATGGAGTCACGCCGGCTGTCCTGTTCTTTCATAGCGCGCGCCGCTTCCTCCATATCGGCGAACATTTTGGGCTTCGCAGCGGCCGTATGGGCGATGACGGACTTGGTCGCCGGATCGATCTTCAGCACCCCGTTGCAACACGGGCAGGTCACTTCAAACGGATTGGAACCCTTAGCCATTTCAAGCTGAATGATACTCCAAAGAGCTGCTAGCGTGCGGACAGGCGGATGGGGAGAATCTTGAAAAGGTGGAGTAGTTCCCAACCCAACAGGAAGACGGAGATGAGGACTGTCGCAACGGCCATCAGTTCTCCGAAACTCATGCGATTTTGGCGTGGCTCGAAGCGTTTGACGACCAGGCTGAGAATATTGAGGGTGGCGAACCCGAAAACCACCGCCCACAACATGTTGTAAACGTCGCCCTTTTTTTCGTAACTCTCGAAAGCCAGGGCGGTACCCAGAAACAGCAGCGAAGAATGCCACGCATCGCTTCCCAGGACTACGGCGCTGGCGCGGATGCGGTTGAATTGATTGAGGAGGGTAAGGAAGTGCAATCGGTCGCCCTTGCAGCCAGGCCGAGAACAACAAGTAACGCGGCCCCGAGTTCAACAAAATCTTACCTTGTTTTCGTGACGAGGTCACGGAGAGAAGGGAGTTGTCCTTTAGAATTTCCGAATGCCGCCGAAACACAAGTACATCTTCTTCGACGTTGGCAGCACCCTACTGTTCGCCAATCGTGATCGGATGCTGGCACCGCTGCATAAGCGCGGATTCCAGCCGCCGGAGGCCCGGCTTCGCACACTGGAAGCCCAAATCAAGAATGAGTTCGATGCCATCATGGAGCACGGCGGCAAGCCGGATCACGGCTTCTGGAACCTCTTCTACAAACGCCTGTTCCATGAACTTGGACTGCAGGATGAGGTACTCCGGCAGCAGGTCATCGCTAATACCCGGGATTCCATGAATTGGAACCAGATGCGTCCCGGCACACGGGAAACTCTGCAGCAGATCGGCGAGAACTCTCGGCTGGCAGTAATTTCGAATGCCGACGGGAGAATCGCCGAGTTACTAGGGCGCTGCGGAATCGCGGACTGCTTCCAGACCATTACGGACAGCGGCATCGTCGGCCAAGAGAAGCCGCATCCCTTGATCTTCCAGACGGCGCTCGCAAGCATGCAGGCGCTTCCGGCAGAAAGCCTCTACGTGGGCGACGTCTACTCGGTGGATTACCGCGGGGCTAAGGGTGCCGGAATGGACGCGGTCCTGTTCGACGTGTGCGGGGCCTATCGCGAAAAAGGGCTGCCTCGGGTCGAGTCGTTGGCAGAACTGGTAGCAGTGCTCGGTTAAGGGCTGACGGAGGCAATGATGGCGGATTCAAGACTTTTTCTTTTCCTGACGGCAGCGGTATTGCTGGCGATCGCTCCCGGCCCCGGCATGTTGTACGTGCTGGCGAGGAGCCTCGCCGGAGGACGTCGCGAAGGCGTGCTCTCTTCGTTGGGGACGTTTGCCGGGGGCATGGTGCATGTGCTTGCGGCAGCAGCAGGTGTGTCGGTGGTTCTGGCGCGATCGGCGGTGGCCTTTGCCACGGTCAAGTACGCAGGCGCGGCGTACCTCTGCTTTCTCGGCGTACGCATGATCCTGGCGGTACGGCGCGACAGAGAAGAATTGCCCGCGGAGGCTTTCTCTCGGACGCGCAATCCGTTTTGGCAAGGGATCGCGACAGAAGTGTTGAATCCAAAGACGGCGTTATTTTTCCTGTCGTTCATCCCGCAGTTCGTGAACCGCGAAATTGGACATGTTTTCTGGCAATTCGTGATGCTGGGAGCGATCTCGGTGACCCTGAATACATCAGCAGACCTGGTCGTGACCTGGTTTGCCGGGCCATTAGGGAGCCGGATCCGGTCGTCGGTGCGATTCCGCAAGACGCAGCAGACCGCTACCGGCACGATCATGATCGGGCTGGGCACTTATCTGGCAGTCAGCAGGGCGGAATAAGAAGACCAACCGCGGGCGCTCTGCGCTCCGACGGGCCAGGACGCCCGCCCCTCGATCGTCAGGACAGCGTGATCAACTGGTGGTCGTGGCAGTCGGTGTGAAGGCAGGCGTAGATTTCGTGCAGAAGATCCGTCCCGTGACGCGCAAGGTAGTAGATCGCGGCGAGCTCGCGCTCCTGAAGAGTCTTGTTGGGATAGAGCGCGGTACTGAGCTGCTGGGCATGACGCGCAGCCAGTTCGGTCTGGCGAAGCTCGGCGCGACCGGCGCGGCCGCGCAGGGTCTCGAGTTGATGCTGGATTTTGGACTTCGCGTTATCCGCGGCCTCGGCCAGGGTCTTGTCCAGACTCACCAACGCGCTGCGTACTGACGCGAAACATTGTTCGAGGGTTTTTCTCGCCTGATCAAAAGCTTCCTGTAGGTCTGCTGGCAGGATTTCGGCAGCAATCTTCTCGCGCAACTTCTCTTCCCCCTGGAACAGGTCCTGCACGGTCAAGTGATAGCGCTCGAGCAAAGACTGCGTCTTAGGTTCGACCAGGGTGGCGGAAAAGCGCGGCAAGATCGGAGTCACGTGGCCGAGCAGTTCCTGGTAGACCACTGCCACTTGGGCAAAATAAGCAACCTCAGCCGCACCACCGGTATATGCGAGAGTCGGTAACAGGTGGTCCTGCAAGATCGGTCGCAATAAAACATTGGGCGTGAAATTCTGCGGCCCTGCAGTAATCTGGGCCAGCAATTCCTCCTGCGAGATCTTTTCTTCGCGAACCAGAAATTCAGTGGAATTCCCGTTTAGGCGGCGATGAATCGGGATGCGCGCTCCGTCTCTCATGGTGAACAAGAGAGTCGACGACGGCGTCACCTTCACTTGCTGGTGATAACCCGCCGCTTCGAGTTCCTTGCCACGCGCGAGCAGAGCTTCATCAATCTTGGCGGCACGTTCGATGGCCGCTGCATAAATAGGCGAGGCGATCTTCTGCAACTCGGGATCACAAGGATCAAGCAGCACGACGCCCCAGTCCGCAAACAGTCGCGCGAACAGCCGCGCGAAGGCACTGCCCAAGGTTTCTCCCGGACGGTACGCCTCGCGGAGAAAACCGGTGGCCAGAGAATCTCCCAGGATCTCTGTCGCCGAATTCACCGCCGCGATAATTTCGTCGCTGAAATGAATGGTGCCGACCGGCGCATCATCCACCCCATGACTGGCCGAGGTCAGAGTTTGAAGAGTGGCGTTCGGTCCCGGAAGAGCAGTGTGGTTGACTTCAGCAAGATCGTGGTCGTTGGTGGCGAGCCAGAAAACCGGCACAGTATCAACACCCGCCGCGGTCGCTTCATCGGCGAGCTTGACTGCACTCAAGGCTTTGTAGATCGAAAATGCCGGGCCGCCAAAAAGTCCGACCTGCTGCCCGGTCACTGCGGCCGAGGCGCTTGTACGCAGTCGTGCGATGTTCGCAATCGTCTTCTCGGATGCGCTCCAGCCGCGATTCTGCCGCTCCAGAATCTCGCTGACCTGCGCGCGGCGCCGGGCGTCATAACGCTGCCCCGGTGTTTCCCCCTTCAGCCATTCAGAAGAATTAGGGGAGCGGGGGTAGAACTGCTGGATTTTGGGAGAATATGCAAGGAAGTCGGCGAAAAGCCGAGTGGTGTGCGGAATTTCCGAGTAAGGCAGACACTGGGTCTTCACCGGCAACACCCCGGGTGGCAGACATTCCGCGTCATCATCAGAGAGGATTGGCCCCATATGCGCGAAAACGGCACGGTAATGAGATGTTAGACGAACGGGGAGGATGCAAGTTAGTTCAGAGATGCAAGCGCATGAATTCCCGGTAGTTGGAATATAATCGCCGGCGCTCAGCCGGGTGCGGAGGCGAGAAATTGCTGAAAGAGTTCGCAGAACGGAAGATTGCCAAGTGCCCCGAGGGCAAGCGTACGTTTTTCGAAACCAGCAATTTTCCCTGGGTCGCGCAGTTGGAGACAGGGTGGAGGACGATCCGTTCCGAGTTGGATGCGATTCTCGTGAATCGCAGCCAGATCCCCAACTTCCAGGACGTGTCGACCCCGCAAGCACGCTTGACCCAGGGCGAAGATTGGAAGACTTTTTTCCTTTATCTGTACGGTCACGAGAGCGAAGACAATTGCCGGAGATGCCCGGAAACCGTGCGCCTGCTCAAGGCAATCCCCGGGATGAAAACTGCCATGTTTTCCATTCTGGCACCCCACAAGCACATTCCCGGCCACCGGGGCCCCTACAAAGGGGTTCTCCGTTACCATCAGGGCCTGATCGTTCCGACACCGAAGACTCTGTGCAAAATCAATGTGGGCGCCGACTTCCGCTACTGGGAGGAAGGAAAGAGCCTGATCTTTGACGACAGTCACTGGCACCTGGTGTGGAACAACTCCGATTTCTACCGCGTGATCCTGTTCGTCGATTTCATTCGCCCGCTGCCATTTCCTGTTTCGGTGCTCAATCGCTTTACGATCTGGACCATCGGGCGCACACCGTTTATCACCGACGCGATGGACAATGTGCGCCGCAAGGTCGCTTAGACAATCCGCGACTGCCCGGTCCCTCAGGCGGAGACCTTCTCTTTATTCTTCGCCCACTGGGGTGGATTCAGAACGTATTGCGCTTCCCCTCGCCCGAAGGACCAGTCGTCGAGGCCGACTTCAGTCAGCAAGATAAAGACGTCGTCGGGGCGAACGCCCGGCCTTTCTGCCAGACGCTGGACAATGGTGCGATAGAGCGCTTGCTTCGTTTCGGTGTTGCGCCCGCGGGAGAGGAAGATCTGGATCGTCAGGAAGCCGCCTGACCTTTGCACGCCCATGAAATCCGGGTCGGCGATGAGCCTGGTTGCGTCATGCTCGCTGATGATCTGGAAGCGGTCGCCGGCGGGAATGTGGAGGGTTTCGCGCATGGCTTCGTACACCTGGTTGCCGATGTCGGCGCGATACGCGTCGGGTTTTCCGGACTGCAGCGAGATTCTGACCAGTGGCATGGTCTCCCTCCTTGCCGGTGACTCCGAATGGATGCCCGGGAGGCAGCGCTGGTCGCAAGGCGCGGAGCGTTTGGCATTTGGCCAGCATCTAATAGGTGTTTGACTTCCCCCGGGTTCCCACCTAGGCTGGAAGTGGATCTTTACAGGCCAATCCCACCAGTGGGGGCGTCACGGCTTCGACGGAGATGCTTGCGGCCAGGAGGCATGCCGGGGTGCACACACCCGTAATCGTGGGCAAAATGACAATTGCCAATCAACAGATGGCATACGCAGCCTAACTAGTTTAGGCAGCCGTCCTAGGAGGCTTCGCCCGTGGGCCTCCGGTGGGCGTCGCACAGCGGGCTGGTTCGCTCGGCTACGTCTGGGCCGAGGGGACGAGACCTACAGGCTAGCGCTTTCCGTTTCTTGTCCGTTCTGAGCGGGGACCGCGAACGTCCTGGGGTAATAGCCAGGGCATGAACGCGAATAAGCATGTAGGCTCTTGACCAGTGACATTTTCGGACGCGGGTTCGACTCCCGCCGCCTCCACCAGCACTTAACTGCTTATAAATTAATAACTTGCAAAGACACAAATAATTTTGTACCGTTTTTGTACCGCCGATCCGGCAAAGTTTGTGGAGGTACAGAAACTTGGCCTTGTTCGTTTACACCCGGCATGTCGCCGACTGTCCCAAAAAATCCGATCGTTTTTGGAGGCGCTGCCACTGCCCCAAGTGGCTTCGCGGTGTCCTGAACGGCCGCCCCTTTCGCAAGAGCGCGGCCACGCGGAGTTGGGAACGAGCCGAGGCAAGGTGCCGCCGCCTGGAACTGCAGGCCGAGCAAAGGGCACAAGCCGCCGCCTTCGGCGAAGCGGCTCCCGTGGAGCGGGCACCGATCACGGTCGAAGCGGCGGTCGCGCGATTTCTGTTGAGCAAGAAGAACGAGAACCTGGCCGAGTCCACCCTGGAAAAACTCAAAACCATTTTTGAGAAGCACTTCGTGCAATGGGCAAGGTCGGAGGCCTTTGCCTACCTCGCCGAAATTACCGTGGCTGATCTGGAGCTGTTCCGTGACACGTGGAAGGATCGTGCACTGGCCAAGAAGAAAAAGCAGGAGCGACTCGTCGGTTTCTTCTATTACTGCATGCGCATGGGCTGGGTGAAACAGAATCCTGCCGTCATGCTGGGTCGAATCCGAGCCGAAGGTCCACCCACGGACTACTTTCCCAAGGCCGAGTTCGCCGCAATCATTGACGCGACGTATGTGTATCAACCGAAGGGGTGGAAGGAGTGCCGACACCAAGCCACTCGGCTGCGCATTCTGACCTGGCTCATGCGCTGGAGTGGCCTCGCCATCCGGGACGCTGTAACGCTCGAGCGCTCACGGCTGAGCGATCGGGATGAGCTGCTATTGTATCGTGCCAAGACGGGCACGCCCGTGTATGTGCCGCTCCCGCCCCACGTAGCCGATGCACTGCGCAGCATCCCTCCCGGACCCAAACCCAATCCGCGTTATTTTTTCTGGTCCGGCAATGGGTCTCCGAAGACCCTGGTTGGAGATTGGCAGCGCAGCTATCGTCGGCTCTTCAAAATCTCAGATCTACGCCTCGAAGACAGCACCCCCAAGCGCTGTCACCCCCACATGTTCCGCGACACCTTTGCCGTGGAGATGCTTCTGGCCGGCGTTCCTCTGGAGCAGGTGTCGATGTTACTCGGCCACAAGAGCGTCAAGATCACCGAAAAGCGTTACGCGCCCTGGGTCAAAGCTCGCCAGGACCAGCTGAGCATGAATGTCCGCAAGGCTTGGGCCGTGATCGAAGGCAAGCAGGCTCGGTCCGCAGCGAAGAAGCCACCCAGTTCCCAAACCGCATAGTCCAGCCGGTCTCCTGTGTTTTCAAGCGCGCCGTTGCCGGGAAGTACGTGCTCGGAGATCGCACAAGTCACTGTCACGACGTGTGCAGGAATCGGGCGGAACGGGACTGGGCGGGTATCCCTCGACCGATGAAAAGGCCATGCGGGCAAGCGGCTACTCGAGCAAGCGGTGCGCGATCCTCACCCAGAACGGTACGCCGTGCCAGGCGACATAAGTCGTAGTCACCTGCCCCACAAGGAACAGGGGGAGCACGATGAGGTAGATGCGATGGATCCTGCGATCCAAAATCAGGTCTCGCACCACGCCAAGAAGAATCAGCAAATCGACGCCACCATAGAATAGGTAGTCGGGATGAACGAAACGCCCGAATCCTGCGGCGGTGAGTGCGCAACTCGCCACTAGCATCAGCCGCCGGTGCAACTCCGGCTGCTTGCGCCAGTAGACGGCCAGCGGGAACGTAGAGGTGAAGCAAACCATATCAAACAAGGGAACGATGAGGAAGTTCTCCACATCTGGCAGGTGAAGCACGCCCATATCGAACCGCCCCATCACGATGGCCGTGGAGACGCCGACGATTGGAATCAGTGAGCCCAGCACTACCCCAAGCCCGCCCACACGACGATGCCATGTCACCCTACGGGAGCGGACCAAAATGGTTTGAAGAAGAAAGAGTGCCAGCCAAGCGGTGAAGATTGTCGCATGCACATAAAGAATCCACGGCCGCGGCACCGCGGGATGGATAAGATTCTTCTCGATCGTGAAGCTAAAGCCATACACGATCGCCGCGATAATCAGTAGCGACATCAAGAAGTAGAAATATTTCCGAAGTACGCTCCGCACCATGTTGCCGAAGGGCGGCGAACTGCCTTGGGCGATGCTGCTTGCGGCTGTGACCATAGACTGGTGTAAGAGCGATATCAGGTCAACCACGAGAAGCGCAAACTGTTTTCCCCGCCGTTGTTATTGAGAGTCGGCCACCGCCGGGTGCCTGGGCCGGCAGTGGCCGATCTCATTTTTGTCGTGAATCAGTTCTCTTTCTCATGCACCACGACCATCATTCGCATCCAGGGATGGATGCAGCACTGCCACTTGGATACCCCATTCGGCAACGCCGCACTTCCAGCCGTTGGTCCAGACTCAGTCTTTCCGGCTTCGACAACTTGGTTGGCAGCGCTCTCCGGCTGAGGGACCAGCGTTCCGTTGACCACCTGAGCGCATTCCGGAGCCGAATCAGGATTTCCGCTGAGCCCGTTGAGCGGGGGTATAAAGCCGCCAGCGAATTTGTCCACCCGGGTGAAGGTGTGCTCTTCTCCGCCCGCATTCTGTATGGTGGTCGGATCGCCTTGCGTAAGATCTAACCGTGCCAAGCTGAAGTGTCCCTCATTCGCATTCAACAGCGGATTGAACCGCCAGGCTCCGGCGATGTGGTCGCTTTGCAATTCTGCAATGAAAAGACCGAACGGCGTGTTCCCATGGTTCCCAGATATGCAGGTTCCCGCTCCGACAGCAGCGTTGAAGCTCTTCGGATCACAGGCGTCCCGCATGATGATTGTTTTTGTCGCTTGAGCATTGGCATAAGTGAGTGACCCAGCCAGAATCCCCACACAGATTGCCACAACGAGGTGTCGCATAGAACCCTCCATATTTTTTTATTTTCAAAAAGGGGCCTAGTTGCGAGGGGAAAAAAGGAAACCCGAGCCGACTACTTTGCGAAGGATTTTGGCCTCCTCTCGACGGCCTGTCAAGATGAAACGGAAAAAATCAAATGGCTTAAATAGCGCGACAGACGCGCGTTCCGGAGTGAGGATACTTTCAATCCGAGACTAGTGCGGTCCTGCTGCACAGGCGCGCTTACATTCATTGCTCGGGATCAGCAACTCTGATTCCTCACTCACCAAAGTGAGGACTCCTCCACTTTCTGTTTAGAGAATAGCCAGGCGGGACGAAACGGAAGTAACACGCGGCGAGCGGGTCTGGCGAAAGTGAGGCTGGCTGATGGACCCGGAATAAGATCTCGAAGGGCTGCCCGGGCTCGTCGGAGACGGCGGAGTCAGGTGATTCAAGCGGGTGCGGGCCATGTCCTTGTGAGTAAACGGCTCTGTCAGTTGGACAGAGCCGTTTGAGAGGCTAAGATCGCCTACTTGATCGGTCTGCTCACTATTTTGCTGATTGTGGTCGCGTTGTGGACTGGCGGGCGGGTCGTCGCAAGGGGGAATACTCTCCACGAGTAATTTTTACCTCGGTTCCCGGACCCGGAGAACTCTCCACGCCATCAGCGACATGATGAACCTATAGCAGGCGCAAATCCCCCGCGCCCCGATCGGCATTATCATCCACAGACCGTACTAACTCTGAACTGCCTGTGATGTTCCGGCATCAAGCTCCGGCTCTCGGTGGTCAGCGATCTTATAGCGATCGCCATACGGTCTTACCGGTTGAGACGAGCGGCAGACTGGGCATGGGGTGGTGTTGCGTACGCTGACGCTCCACTTGCCCACGAACTTGCCACCGCCCTTGCAGGCAGAGGTCATTAGAACATCTCCAGCTTACGAAATGGGAATGTGGCGGAGCGGGAAATGCATCGGTCTAGCTTAACCGGCTCAACAAGAGACCAGCGAGCAGGATTAGGCACAGGATTGGCAGCAACCAGGTATACCAGTCGCTACTCGGATCAGCCATCACTCTTCGCCTGCTTGCTCTCATGTCTCGCTCCCCAATTACCGATGAGTTTGAGACAAAAGCCCGCATCTCGACAATGGCTCTGACGTGGTGTTACGGAGGTCTAGCCGAGTAGGGACTGGGGAACGTGCGCCGACTGTCCGCCTGAGGGGACTGCAGGGATGAAAAAACATTCACGGTATCGGTACACGAGTTCCGTGGTGCGGGGACGCCCCCCAGTCGCATGACTGTCATTTCTTTGATTTCGCTGGACCAGCGGTGCGGCCTTCAGATTGCTTGATCAATGCCTCAAGCTTCACTCCCCCGGAATCAATGCCCCTGGGGGTAGCGTTGAGACTGGTTTTGATGCTCTTCTTGCTAACTGTCGCGGTCGGCGACGGGCGTGATGCACAGCCTTGCATACTGTGTAGCTGCAATTCGGACCACTGGAATCGATGCGTTCGGTATTGTGACTTTAAACACCGGCCTGACGGATCGCAGCGATGTTTGAACCTCGACGAGATGAACGCATGTCGGCACCTCTGCCGGTAGGTCATCGATGCGGTTCTCTTCGCGAACTACCGCGAGCTAACTGGCCGCAACTTCACCCTCGCAAGCTCGGTGGCTAGGTCGCGCCACAGTCCGGTTTCCATGGCAATTTCAGCGCTGGTTTCTTGTAGCATCCTGCTTTGCTCCAACAGCTCCTTCGTGCGCCTGACAAGGTCCTCACTCATCCGGATGGACGCGGTTGTCCTCGCCAACACGTCGCTCAACTTGGGATCGTAGCTGCGCAGGATTTGCATTCGGGCAATATGCGCCCAGCGATTCGGCTGAGCCATAGAATTTGGTGCTTCGTTTAGCGGACCGGAGCAAGTGTTGCCGCACCTGCCCCGCCCTGACCAGTTCGTCTTACTTGGAGGCAAACTTGGCTAAGGCGGATTCTATGGGTGTCGGGGAATTACTCCGCTTACGATATGTTTCTTGTTACAAAAACAGGAAGCCTGCTACACGACCCAGCGGCTGGAGCGAGGTCCTTCCATGATCGGTGTCAACCGACACTCGATGAGCCGAAGCAGCCCCTCGACTGTTACCCCGGAGTTGAGCAGCCAAATCATCTGCTCGACGGTGAATCCGGCCTGTTCTCCTGCAATAGCGAGCTTGGCTATGCTGCATTGAAGCGACGGCGTGCCCATATCCCACCCTATAGCTTCAGCAAGGCTAGCGAAACTAGGCTTGGGAGTCTGTGATCTACATCACGTCCGGCCCCCGAACACCGAAGGATTGGCTGAAAGAATGGGGGCTTTCGCTTGAGTTTTGTCTCCGATCGGAGCGCCCTTTCGTTGTACACTCCGCCCGCGGTAGAGGCCATGAAAGCCAGTGCTTCTCTTGCAACACTGCTCGCACAGGCCCTCCTCCTGACGGCATGTAGCAAGCCAAGTCGGGTAGTGAGGATCGACTCGCCAGGTGCCGGAGTGTTCCTGACGGTCGAAACTTCCCACGGAAGAGGCGCGATTTCAAACGATTTCACGAGAATCTACGCCCACTTCGACAATGCGGGACAAACGGACAAACAACTCCTCCTGGATGGAGAACACGACCCTCCGCGCCGGGAGCGCATCTGAGACCATCCAGAGTCGCCGCAAGAGCACTGTAGCCTTTAGGCGCTTTTTCGAGCAGGCGGGATCACGAACTCGCCATTGATCTCGCCTTCAGCGTTGAGCCTCAGGGCGATCCCACATCCGCACAGCACGCACTCGAAGAGCAAGTATGAACCCCCCTCAACGTCCGCTATGAGTTCTGGCGGGCGGTCGAGCTGGTGATGGCAGGGCTGAGCTTGGGAGTTCACTTACGCGCCCTTTTGCTGCTTTCTCCACTTTGCCCATCGTGCTTTTTGCGCGGCTCGAATCTTAGCGATGGCCGCTGAGGGCATCTTGCGTCTTCCCCGGCTGGCGATGGAGACGACCTTCCCTTTCGCTTTGGCCCACCTTGCGCGCTGTGCCGCTGCGATGCGGGCACGACCGGCGGCTGAGATTCTTCGCCCCAAGCCCGTCCCTGCGCCATTCAGGGCTGCGATGGCTTGGTTGAGTTGTTGAAGGCGAGATTCGAGACGGTCGCGCTCTTGTTTGAGCTGTCTGAAAACCGAGGTGAGATTGGTCATGACGTGCAATTGTACAGGACACGGCCCCGCGTCGTTGCCGATGAGGTTCTCTACGAGGTTGCCCGGTTGTAAGCGTGCATCTTTCCCCCGGCTTGGCTCGGCAGATCAGGCAGTGGGAGGATAGAGCCTGCCGACGAACTAATCTCTTCCTCCACGATGATGGCATCTTGCTTGGATAGCCTGGTCAAGGGCGGGCGTCAACACCAAGGTTCCTCAGAAGCACATCCGGGCAGGTTCGATGGTTGTGAGCGTGGCATAATGCGCCGAATCCTAGCATAAATAACAGCGTCTGAGTCTCTCTCCGAGCACAACAGCAGGTCAATTTCGCCCAGTCGTCGGCAATCCGCAACCTGGGGGTCTTTTCGTAGTTGATTTGAACTTGCCATTAGCGTCATTGATCCGATGTTCGTGGCCATTGGGTGGCCTAATTACAGCTCGCAACCTACGGGACAGGCCTGTAGACATCAGGTCCCAGCGACCTCCCGACGTTGCGACTGATGCCGGAGCGTTTCCTACTTTCGCTTCGAGCGGTGCTTTGCGGTTGCTGGACCGGACTACGACTGGATGCCAACGGCGAGATTGACGCCGAATCCGTTGTCCCACAGGCTCGGAGATCCGGGTACCATCCGAGCCTTCTGAGCAAGGAACGTTCTCATCTGGTCCTGTCGACAACTGCCTTTGCCGACCGCGACGCCCCAGTAGCGACAGCCAAAGTCGCACCTTCTTCTTCATGATCCGCTGGAGGCCCTAGGTCTCTCAGTGACCCTAGGCCATGTACCTCAGCGTGCGAGCCGCAGAGGACATTTCATTGACTCCCCGGTGAACCCGTCGGAGCATGGGACTGTGAGGCCCGAGAAGGAGGCCCAAGAATGAAATGGAACTGGATGTCTGGCGCACTGCTCGCAGTCGCAATCGCCTCTCCGAGTTCGGCGCAAATTTCGGTGTACATCGGGGCGCCCCCGCCAGCGGTTGTCTATGAAGAACCCGGGCCGCCTCCCGAGGCTGAGTTCGTTTGGATTGAGGGATATTGGGCACCGGTGGGTCATCATTACAAGTGGGTGCGCGGACATTGGGAGCGTCCTCCGTTTGAAGGAGCATGCTGGACGCATCCCCATTACGACCACTACCAGCAAGGGTGGGAATGGCACGAAGGACACTGGGACCACGAAGATCATGACAACGGCCATTGGCGCGCCCACGATCATGGGCGTGGCCATCGTGATCACGACGACCACGACCATGGAGACCGCGACTAACCGCCATCAGCCGAGTCGCGATTGAGATGCTGATCGAAACGCTGTCAAAGCCCGCTGGTCAAAAAACAGAAAGGTGAAAGAGTAATTCGACAGAGCGGTGCTCGATGACGATGTCACAAAGAGGGGATGCGATGCCTGGGAAGTACGGGTTGCAAGAGGCGGCATGGAAACGAACCATGGCAGTCTTGGGAAGCCTGGTATTTCTGGTTGCGATTGGAACGGCGCAGTACCGTAACTACATCTACCTGATTGCCAGTGATCGAATGTCGCGTGACTTTGGCGGCGGCACGGGAGGAAGGTACCTAACCGAGGCCGCGTGCGAGTCCGGTTTCTTGGCGGTCGGCTTTCACGTGAGGACTGGCGAATACTTCAACCAGGCCTGGCTGGACTGTCTGCCCATACGGTCGGATGGGACGCTGGGCGAAGAGCTAAGGACGACGGCCCGGATAGGCAGCCCCGGTGGCAATACCGAGCATTACGCGCGATGTTCCTATGGTCGAGTGCTGCGTGGTATCACAGGACGAACCGGTGAGTCGATAGACGAAGCGGCAGGCGAATGTAGTTCTGTCAAGGATATTGGCGACCGATTTGAAAGCCCCGGTACCGAGCCCACGGCTGCCATTGCCAGACCGAGGCCGGGGGGAAAGCCGACGGAAGTCGCGTGTCCCGCGGGTTACGCGATGGTCGGTTTCCAGGTC
>Ga0182037_10000627_pt1 | contig 17349 bp, 17 predicted proteins | sample sta12Cox44000082_FD_125974 | JGI IMG/M metagenome (GOLD analysis project Ga0182037, IMG submission 125974) | Lab enrichment of tropical soil microbial communities from Luquillo Experimental Forest, Puerto Rico - statoxic.12C.oxic.44.000.082 | ecosystem: Environmental > Terrestrial > Soil >... | reverse complement strand
TGACGGTCGAAGAAACGGGGCAGACCGGCAGGCGCGCGACACCCGTCGCGCAGAATATCGGCGACTTCATGCCGTCCCGTTTGGGTGTCACACCTTATCGGTGAGCATCGGTGAGCATTGGATGGGCCGCCAACGGGTCGGCGAGGCGGTGGATGATCTACAAAGGAGTGAGGTATTTGGCCCGCGCCGCGCGAGCCGCGCCGGAATGCACGCCGGAATGCACTAGGAGGTTGCCATGGTGGTAAGAGCCATAGCGCTGATGGTCCTCGCCGTTGGGTTGGCTGCGCCGGCCCATGCGGACGCCACCGACGACGCATTCGTAGCCAACCTTCAAAGCTCCGGCATCAATTACGGCGCACCCGATAAAGCGATCCAGGTCGCGAAAACCGTCGTCTGCGGCACCCTCAACGACAACCCCAACACCAGCAACGCGGATGTGATCGCCAAAGTCGCCGCCGCCACCAACTGGCCAACGAACGAAGCTGCCTACTTCACCGGAGCTGCCATCCAGGCGTACTGTCCCCAGCACACGTTCGGGGTTCCCTCGGTTCCCTCAAAGCCGAAATTTCACCCCGCGTCAACGCCGTAACCTTCCGATCACCAAGAGCTGCAACGTGATTCGAATCGAATCGCGCGCCACCGCGTAGAGGAGATCACCGTGGCAAAGAACATCAACCTCACGGGAAAGACCGCGGTCGTGACCGGCGCCGGATCGGGGATCGGCGCATCGACCGCGCGGCTGCTCGCCCGGCACGGCGCCAAGGTCCATGTCGCAGACATCAACGGTGACGCAGCCGCAGCGGTTGCCCGCGAGATCGGTGGCGGCGCAGTCGATCACGCGATTGACGTGACCCTGCCGGAAGAGGTCGAGGCGCTGGCCAAGGCGGTCTTCGATGACGGGGGACGCGTCGATATTCTGCACAACAACGCCGGCATCGGCCATGGCGGTGACATCGAACAGACCACTGTCGAGGATTGGCAGCGGGTGATCGGGGTGAACCTGCTCGGCGTCGCCTACGGCGTGCAGGCGTTCGTGCCGCGGATGCTCGAGCAGGGGCACCCGGCAACGATCGTCAACACCGCGTCGATGGCCGGGCTCTTCCCGATCGCGAAAATGGCTCCGTACTGTGCCTCCAAGTTCGGCGTGGTGGGGATGAGCGAGTCACTCGACGCCGAGCTGCGCCCGCGAGGCATTCGCGTCATCGCTCTGTGCCCCGGGATCATCAGTACGCCCATCGTCCGGGACGGAATCATGCGCGGCCAGCTGGGCGCCGACCAACGGAAGATCATCGCCTTCTACGACAAGCACGGTGTGTCGCCGGATGCCGTCGCCGCGGACGTGCTGAAAGCCATCGCGCGACCCCGCGGGGTCGTCGTTTCACCACCGTCGCAGGTCCTGGCTCCCTATCTGCTGCACCGACTTTCGCCACGGCTGGCGCAGCCGCTGGCCCGCACGATGGTCAAGATCGTCAGCCGCGGCTGAAGGCCGCCGTATTACTTCTGGGTCGCCGGTGTAGACGGCATTCCATTGGCGCCTAATGTCGCCGCGCTGTCCCGCACGCCCTTGTACTCGACGGGACTACGGAAAGACTCCATTATCCCTTGGACGAGCGGCACCACCGAAGCCAGCATCTGAGTCAACCCTTCGGCGCCATTGAGGATCGTCAGTTTGGCGCCACTGATATTGAGACCGTCGGCGATCGCGGCGGCGATTGCGGGCTGGACCTCGATCTCTTTGAGCTTGAGCTGGGCGCCCTCATTGGCAGCCATGGCATCGGCCATGGCGCGCTGGCCCTTGGCCTCGGCCAGACGCTGTGCCTCCACACCTTCGGCATCGGCCTTCTTGGCGTCGGCCTTGGCCTGACCGTCAAGCCTGGTCGCGTCGGCCGCGGCGGCGGCCGTCACCCGCTGGGCCTCGGCGGTGGCTTCCGCGGTGACCTTCGTCTTCTTCGCCGCAGCGGTGGACTCCCACTCGATCCGCTTGGCGTTGGCCTCGGCGGCGCTGGCTTCGGCATCGGCCTGGATGCGTACCCGCTTCGCCTCCGCCTCAGCGGGTTTGATCACCTCGGCCACCAACTGATGCTCGCGCAACTCGGCATTGCGCTCGGCCAGCTCGCGCTGCGTCTCGATGACTTTCTGCTGAGCCTCGGCCTGTGCCAGCGGGCCCGCCTGGGCGGCCTCCTGCTCGGCCTTGTCAATCTCGGCCTTGTACTTAGCCCTGGCGATCTCGGTGTCGCGCTCCTGCTGGGCCTGGTTACGCAACGACTCCTGCCGGGCAGCCTGAGACGCTTGATCGGCTTGGGCCTGGGCGATGGCGGCCTGCTGCTCCAGAGCGGCCATCTGGGGCTTGGCCATGTTGGCGATGTAGTTGGATTCGCAGTCGTCGAAAGCCTCGATCTGCAGAGAGTCCACCGTCAGACCCATGACGCTCATCTCGTTCTGGGAGCCGGTGAGCACCTCTTCGGTCAGCTTCTCGCGCGCCCGGATGATGTCTTCAATCGTGAGCCGACCGATCATGCCCCGGAGGTGACCGACGAAGATCTTCTGAGTGAGATCCTCCATCTGACCCTTCTTCTGGTCATTCAGGAACCGCTGGGCCGCAGCCGTAATCGCATTGGGAGTGTTGGCCACCTTGAACGCCACCACCGCAGAGACATTCACCGGAATGCCATGAGTGGTAAAGCATTTCTCGGTGATCTCCACCTTGTGGGTTTCCAGACTCAGGAACCGCACCTTGCGGAATAGGGGCATGACCCAAGCCCCGTGGCCGGTGACGACGCGGAACTGGCCGCCGCCCTCAGCCGACTGTTTGCCGCCCGAGATGAGCATCGCCTCATCAGGTGCGGGCACTCGATAACCGAACATAGTTGATTCCCTTCCCCGTGCGAGTTCCGGTCCTTCTGCCTAACTTAGCTTCGAGCGGGACATTTGGAGTGTCCGGAATCCAAGCCAAACGTGAATGAACCCTCCTACCGCCAGCTGGCCGGTAGGTCGGTGATGTGATTCGGGCAGTACTGCTGGGCCGCCAGGGACATGACATTCCTCGCGGTCTCGGCCGACATCTTTTCGCGCAGCACCATGAAGGCGTATTCGGCTGGCGCGTAACCCAGGTCGTGCCCCGTCGGATCGTCCATCAGCTGGCAGGCCTCCTGCTCCTGGCCTGCGTCGGCGCGGGCGATGCCCGAGCCGAACAGCGTCAGGCCCGCCAGGGTGCCCGCGGCGATTGTCGCCATAGCTCTCAAGAACGTTTCCTCCACTGTCAAGGAAGCTGGCTAGTCAGCTCGGTCGACAGGCCATGAATGCTGGTGCCGCGCACAGCGTCGACCAAGTCCCGGGTCACCGCGAGGGGGAAGTGGACCGTCGCCGCGCCGACCTGCTCGGCACCGTTCCCGACCGCGCTCGCGATCGTCGTCGGATCACCGGTGTGGAGGGATTGCCAAATGTCCCAGGCCGCAAATTGCGGCGCCGTGATCAGGTTGCGTACGTCGACGAACAGCTTGGTCGGCAACGTCGCGGGCGGCACGGGCGTCCCGTCCCAACTGACCAGCGTCCAGCCATCCTGAGGATCGCCCTGCACCACGACAATCCCTCCGTTAGGCAGCGGGTGGGTGAACATGAGCAACGGATCGGGATTGTTGACGTTCATCATCGTCCCGACCTCGATCGCAAATTCGCTCGAGAAAGCGACATCGGTGATATGGCCGTTCGAGGCCACGACCGGGTTCATCATGGCGCCGGCATACATCGTTTGAAGCGCGCTGGTAAAGCCCTGGTCGAACTCCACCCCGTTGATCGGGACGGCGCCCGGGGCCAGCATCGGCACGATGGGGAATCCGAGCGTCCACGCGACCGGGGCTACTAGATATAGGAGGCCCGCGGGGCCGATCTCCGGTAAGCCGCTGAAAAGGCCGGCATTGATCTCGTTGAGCCCGGGCAGTATCCCCACGTTCATCCCAAGCTGACCTGCCAACGGCGCGGCGGTCAACTGCGTCCTGATCAACTGCGACGCGTAGATCCCGGCGTAGGGACCCTGCGGCGCAAGCACTTTGGCGATGGTGTTGGCTTGATTCACACCGAGCGGAGTGAGTACGGTCCCGGGCACGGTCGTGTCGATCAGGTTCCCCGCGTTGGCCACCGACTCCCCGTGCCGCACGAACTCGATGACGATCGGCTTGCCCGTGCTGCCTGTGCCACCCGCGCTGACCTGACCGGCGGCGCCGGTACTGCCGTTGATAACCGGGTCGAACGCGCCCTGCATCGACGTGGCGATGGTCGCCTCCGCACCCGCATACGATGCCGCGGCCGCGCTCAGGTTGCCCACAAACTGCTCGTAATACGTCGCCGCCTGCGCCGCCGCCGCCTGGTACTGCCGGGCGTGCGAGCCAAACAGCGCGGCAATGGCCGCCGAGACCTCATCGGCGCCAGCTGCCGCCACGTCAGTCGTCGGAATGGCTGCGGCCAGATTGCCGGCCGTCACCGCCGAACCGATCTGCGCTGCATCCGCCGCCGCCGTCGCCAACATGTCCGGCGCCACTAGCACAAATGACATCAACTACCCCGGTGCTATCGCGTACTAGCCATCATGGAGCCCTGCGCCCGAAAAGAGGCGAATATCGCTGAAACGCCCGATTGACGCCCGCGAAACGCCCCAGAGTCCCGACCTATGTATACACACAAGATGCTCCCTAAATCGCCCGAATTCCCATATCTTTCGACATAGGCTCGACTGAGCCCGCCGAGCGGCCTGCCTGCATGCGAATGGGGATTCGGGGAGCAGACGGAGTTGACCGAGAGTTTTGATGTCGTGATCGTCGGTGCTCGGTGTGCCGGCTCACCGCTGGCGGCGCTGCTGGCCCGGCAGGGGGTGAAAGTCGCGCTGGTGGAGCGCGCGACTTTTCCGCGCGACACCCTCTCGACGCACATCTTCGAGGCCGACGCGCTGGCGTTCCTGGACCGTCTCGGGGTCACCGACCAACTGCGCGCGACCGGCGCCCCCGTCATGACCCGGGTGGACGCTCGAACAGACGGTTTCCGATTTTCAGCGGAGTGGCGCCAATGTGCGGGCGACGTCGGCGGCACCATGTCGATCCGGCGTTTTGTGCTCGACCCGATTCTCGTCCAGGCCGCCGAGGAGTCGGGTGCGCAGGTGCGAATGTCGACGGAGGTCACCGGACTCGTGCAGGACAATGGCCGGGTCTGCGGCGTGCGCATCGGCGCCAACGGTAGCCGGGGCGAACTGCGCGCCCCCCTTGTCGTCGGCGCCGACGGGCGCAACTCGACGGTTGCGAACCTCGTCTCGTCCCGCAAGTACAACGTCGTCCCCAATGAACGATTCGCGTACTGGGCGTTTTTCGAGGGCGTGAATGCGGGCCAAGAGCCGACGCACGTGTTGCACCGCTGGGACGAGCGGTTCGTGATCGCAACTCCGTGCGACAACGGCCTTTACCAGGTGATTGTGGTCCCCGAGATGGGCGAGCTCGCCCGGTTCCGCGCCGACCTCGAGAACAGCTTCATGGAGCACGCCCGCAGCTGCGAGCCGGTGGCCAATGCGCTGGCGGGCGCTGCGCGGGTGGGCAAGTTCTTCGGGATGTTGCACTGGGCCGGCTTCTTCCGGCAGCCGTGCGGGCCGGGCTGGGTGCTCGTCGGTGACGCCGGCCATTTTAAGGATCCCTCTCCGGGGCGCGGGATCGGCGATGCTTTCGCTCAGGTCGACGCGCTCGTGCCGGCGATCATTGAGGGGCTGAACGGTTCCGGCGACGCCCAGGACGCCCGTTTGGCGCGCTGGGGACAGTGGCGCGACCGCGAGTTCGCCGAGCATTACTGGTTCGCCAGTGACTTCGGCAAGGCCGGGCGGATGCCGGCGGTGCTGCCGCAGATGGTCGGTGACATGCATGCGAAAGGCGACATCGGGCGGTTCCTCGACCTGTTCACGCACCGCGAGAAGCCCTCGCAAATAATGAGCCCGGCGCGGCTCCTCAGCTCGGCGGGGCGACTCCTGCGCCAGCGGCGCGACCGGCGTGCAGTGCTCACCGAGGTGGCGACGTTGATCGGCCAGAATGCACACCGCCAGCTGCTCAACCATCGCCGTGCGTACGCGCCGCCCAGCCAAATGGCGCAAAACGCAGGACCAACGGAGGTCGAGCAAGGCGCGCCAGCCTAGACCCGGAAGCGGAACTGCCCGGCTGATAGCCGTCGTCGCATTGATGTCATAGGGTCCGATACGAAAGACTCGGACCAGCCGGCCAGTAGCCGCCGGACTTCTGGAAATCGACGAAAGTGCACACAGTGAGCCTCAGTCGCGCAGTCGCTGTTCCCCTCCGGCCGGCCGTCGCAAGCGTCCTCGGCGCGATCGTGTTCGCAATCGTCGGATGCACACCGTCGGCGAGCCGGCCAACGGCTGGGGCGCCGATCGCACCAACCGCAACGACGGCGCGCGCCACGCGGCTCGCATCATGGACAGTGCCCGCAGCGCCGAGCCCGCCCGAGGGCGCGCAGCCTCAGCTGGCGTCAGACCCCGCGCAGTTGGCCAAAGACCTTGTCGCCGACGAGCGTGCCCTGCGTGACCCGTCGACGCCCGAGCCGGCCCTGACCGCGGCCGCGCGCCGCCAGCAGGCGGCCTACCACGCCATCGGGCGGCATCCGGGATGGGATGGGATCACGCGGCCGCAAATCCCGCCGGAGTTACTCGACGTCTACGACCGCAATGTCGACGCCCGTCGGCAACTCACCGCGATGACGTACCCGAAGGACACGCTGCCTCCGTGGCGCATCGAGCCGCCGCCTCCAGCGGGCGAACTCCTGAGCTACTACCACGCGGCGGAGTCGGAGTCCGGCGTCGGCTGGAACTACCTGGCCGCGATCAACCTGATCGAGACCCGGTTCGGCAGCATCAACGGCGTAAGCACCGCTGGCGCGCAAGGCCCCATGCAGTTCTTGCCGTCGACATTCGCCACCTATGGCCAGGGCGGCGACGTCAACTCGCCCCGGGACAGCATCATGGCGGCCGGCCGCTTCCTCGCCGCTAACGGCTTTGCCAACGATCATGATCACGCCATCTACGGGTACAACCACGCGCACCAATACGTGGAGGCGGTCGACCAGTACGCCGCGCTGATGGCCGCCGATCCCGCTGCGTTCGCCGGCTACTACCGGTGGGACGTGTACTACAACACGACCGCCGGCGAGGTGCTGCTACCCATTGGATACGCCGCGGCGTCACCGATTCCGGTCGGAGACTACCTGGCGACCAACCCGCAGTAACGCGTCAGGACGTGCGCGGCGCCGTCAGTAGAGCGGGACCCAAACACCGAAGTACCAGAAGCCCCAGCCGCCGTAATACCAGTTGAAGACCGGGAAGACGGTAAACGTGTTATAGCCGAACGCGCCGAAATCGTCCCGCCCATGATCCCAGTCGCGGTCCGGCCGGTCCACCCATGGTCGGTTCCAGCCTCCGGGAGGCGGCGGGCCGTCCCATCCACCGGCAGGCGGCGGGCCGTACCAGCCGGGCGGCGCGTGCCGGGGAGCCGGGCCGTCGTTCCAGCCCCATGCCCGCTCCGGCGGCGGAGGTGGCGCACCGCGGCCCACGATGACGAATTGGACATTCACATCCCCCGGGCCCCGACCTGAGGGCCCGCCGACTTGCGCGCTCGCGGTGACCAGGTCCCGGCGCGGAATGTAGGCCGGGTGCGGAGCCTGGGTGCTCGGAGGATTGAGGACCGGGCGCGCTTCCCGGTTGGACGGCGCCGTCGTCTGCCCGCTGGCCGGTGCGGTGGTTTGCGCACTCGGCGACGTGCTTTGTCGGCCCGGCTGCGTGGTTTGCGACGTCGGCGGCTGGGTGCTTGGGCTGGCCGACGGCAGCGTGCTTTGCGTGGCCGACGGCTGCGTGCTTTGCGTGGCCGGCGCCTGGGTGCTTTGGGTGGCCGGCGCCTGGGTGCTCTGCGTGGCCGGCGCCTGGGTGCTGTGTGTGGTCGGCGCCTGGGTGCTGTGTGTGGCCGGCGGCTGCGTGCTCTGGGTGGCGGGCGGGGCAGTAGTTTGCGGCGTTTCCGGCGCCTGCGGGTGCTGCGACCCCGCCCCCGGCGCCCCGCCGCCACCGCCACCACCGCCGCCGTGGCAGTTCGGACACGGTGGCGGAGGGTCCAGCGGGGCGGAATTGGCGAACCCCGGGTTCAGCGTCACTGCGGAGATGCCGACGCCCACCGCGACCGCCGCCGCGCTGACGATACGTTTCATAGACATAAGCTGCGTCACCTCTCGGTATCGATCGCCTGCGCTACGGGCAGGTCACGTCCAACTCGAATGACCTGGTCACCTGCTTGGGCTGCTGCGGGTTGCTCATATCCACACCCGACGCGGTGCCCTTGATCGCGTAGGACTTCCCGTTGACCGCTGCCCCGGCGTTACTGGCCTGATTCGGCGCAGCGTCGGAGAAACCGAGTGTGACGCCGTTGACGTTGCCCAGCCCGACCGAGTGGACGATCGGCGGATTGTCATTGCTTACCACCGCGCCGAGTCCGGCCGTCGCGTCACCGATGCCAATGGCGGTGTTGCCGTTGGCCGAGTTGCAGGTGATCTGGCCGGTGACGTTCTGGTTTTGACCGTCGACGATGAGCTGCGGACCGGCCGCCGCCGGGGCCGAGCTCGATGCGCCCGTGCTGGACTTGTTGCTCGAACAGCCGGCGCAAGCCGCGACCACTACGGCCACGCCCGCCACGCCGACTACGATCCCACGCTTCACTACTGCTCTCCTGCGTGTCGCTGGTGTCGCTACCGCTTGATCTTGGCCTCGCCACGCAGGCGAACCCTACCGGCCATCACGGCCGGACCCTCAGGGTGCCGCCTCGCCGGGATACCCCTCTCCGCGTTTCGCAAACTTCGATTCCTGGGCGCGCGTTTGCTGAAGCTGATCAGCCTCAAGGGAGAATGCGCAAGCCCCACCGGTCCAGCAATGGATTCACGAGCGCGAAGTACGTCGTGTTGTCATCACCGTCCGGCGAAGAAGTCAACAGGCCGACCGCGCTCACGGTGCCGTCCGGGTTCCGCACGAAACCGGGACTGCCGCTGTCGCCGTCGAGGCTGTACACGCTGGCTTCGACGATGTCGCCGTCGATGCCTTTGACGGCTCCACAGGTCTCACCGGTGACAGCGCCTATCTTGCAGAACGGCATGCCGACCCGAATCTCGGGAGCACTCAACACATCCCGGACCAAATACCTGCCGCCGACGTCACCCCTGGGCGCACCGAGGCCCGGGTCAAGGAGGATGATCGCGGCGTCCCGCTGGTCGCCGTCATGCTCGCTGACGGTGATCTTGCCGAGCGGGACGTTGTTCCCATATCGCCACAAGGAACCGTCGTGCGCGTCGCAGTGCCCACTGGTCATGAGGTAGTAGCGGCCGTCGTCGCCCTGGGCCGCGAAACCCGCTGTGCACGAGTTGTTTTCATGCTCGAGCTTTATGCCTGGCGTCACGCCCGGGTCTGCCAGCGCCGGGTTCGCCAACGCCGTCGCTGCCACGACCACGGCACCGACCAGCCCCAACCCTCGCAACCAAGGCATGGTCACGCCGCCTCTCTTCTTGTGTAGGGCAGCATGTTAACAGCGCGACAGACAATTCGCTTGGTCAGAGCGGCGGGCACGCGGTGCTCCGGCATCGAGTGCAGTGCACACGGACTCGAATAGCTTTGCGGTACAACGGTATTCGACAAACCGTCGGGCGCTCAGTCTCCGGTGCGGTTGAGGACCTGCTCATAATCACTGCTCACGCACGTACTACCCGATGACTCTTCATAACCGCGCCCGGCGAGCTCCATTATTGGGTCTTGGCGCGGGTTCGGAGCGGGGAATACACCGCTGAGCTTGCGGTGAGATGTGCGGCCGTCCGGGCACGGGAAGTCATCCTCGGTGTTTCGTGTCCAGGCTCCGTTTGCGAAGAACAACACCAGGCCACCACTGTTATCGGTGAGCACGAAACGGGTCAGGCACCGGTCGCCGGTGCGTAGGCAGACCGTTTGCACGCGGAAATCTTGCAGCGACGGCTTAGAGCCACTCGAAAATGTGACCTTCGAGTGGTAAACGCCGTGTAGCCCTTGCGCCAAGGACACCATCCGAGCGTGCTCGCGGCCCGGGTCGGCCAGGCTGGCAACGTCGGTGTCGCCGCTTCGCGTGAAGGTCACATTGCGCTTGCTGTAACAATCGACGGCATCCGACACCCATTCGCCGGACATCGAGCCGTCCGGACGTGGTTGTAGCGAGATGAGTTGCCATTCTTCGGTGTCGCGGTTGCGGCACTTCTGAGTTGTCAGGGCCACCGCTATCCAGCGTCCTGCGACGTCGTCGAATATCAACTTCGGCGGGTGACCGGTGAAGGGCCCGGCAGTTTTCGCTGCGGTCGCCATGCAACCGTGGGCGCCGCACATTGACCGCAAATTCCAAGTCTCTTGGGCCGGCGGCGCCGAACCCGGCAACTCCTTGCCCAGAATGTCGAGCCTCGGGCCGAAGTCGGCGCGGTAGCTCCCGGTGAACGGCCCGGTATTGGGCAGTGCCGTGCTGGTTTGCTTCGCAGGCGGGTGGGAGGTGTTGCCCGTAAGGGTGAGCGCGAGGACAACGCCGATTGCCGCTACGACAGCCCCAATGCCCGCGAGGATGAGCCGCCGGCGTTTCCGTTTCGGTCGGACGCCGTTTGCCGCGAGACTTCCTGCGTCGGCGGCGTCGCCCACCGGGGCGGCTTGTGTCGGGAGGAACTGGGAAGGTGCCCGGTAAACGGGGTTGGGTGCCGGCATGGCGTCGTCGACGCGGATTGGCTCCCTTGCGAGTCGGGTGGGGCCCGCATCGAGCGCGCGGTGCAGCGCGTTCGTGAAGTCCTGGCAGCGGGCGAACCGCTCGGCCGGCTTTTTCGCCATGGCCCTGGCGAACACCGGCTGAAGCGGTGCCAGTTCCGCGCGACGCTCCCCGATCAGCGGCGGCGGGGCCATCACATGTTGGCTGGCGATCGCCATGGCGGTGGGCGCCTCATAGGGTTGGGAGCCCGTGAGCAGATGAAAAGCGGTGCAGGCCAACGCATACTGATCGGCGCGCCCGTCGATCGACTGACCCATCAACTGCTCGGGCGCAGCATAGGCAACCGTGCCGACGGCAATGTTCGTCGCGGTCAAACCGGTGTCATCGACCCGGCGCGCGATGCCGAAGTCGGCCAAAAACACCCGCTGCGACTCCGCCCCGGGATCGGCGATCAAGATGTTGGCCGGTTTGACGTCGCGATGCAGGAGGCCACGCTGGTGTGCATAGTCCAGGGCGGACGCCACCGGGGCGACGATCTGCATCGCCAGGCCTACCGGCATCCCGCGCCGAAAGCGCTCGCGCAACAGCTTGGCCGCATCGGTGCCCCGGACGAAGTCGATGGCAATCCAGAACTGATCCCTGCACTCGCCCCGGTCGTGAATGCCGAGAATATTCGGATGCGACAGGTCGGCAGCCACGTCGGCTTCGCGCAGAAACCTGGCCCGATACTGCGGATCGGTGGTCAGGTCGGCGGACAGCACCTTCAATGCGTCCTGGCGCGGCAGCCGCGGATGCTGAACCAGGTAAACCGTGCCCATCCCGCCGACGCCGAGCACCCGCAGGACGGTGTATCCCGCAAACTCCTCGCCAGCCGCCAGCGGCATGCCCAAATCCTAAGCGGGCGGTTTCAGCAAAATCGTCGATTCGTGGCAATCGCCCGACCCGACCCGTCCCGCCGTCCGCGCGGGTGGACGCTTGCGTGCCAGCACCTTTGGCCCGCCGGCTCATCGGCGCGTCATGCGGCTTCGAGGTGGCGGGCGAGGAAATCCAGAACGGCCTCGGCGAAAATGTCGTTGCGATCGCCGGCCACCATGTGCCCCGCGCCGCGCACATCGGCGAACTCGACCTGCGGGAAGCGCGCGAGGAATTCGTCGGCGCGCTCCTGGCTGACCAGGTCGCTCATCCGGCCCCTAATCAGAAGCATGGGCACGCCGTTACGCAGGATCGCGTCGACGGCTGCGTGCATGCGATCGGCGTCGGTGACCTCAAGCGGGGGAAACGGCGCGGTGCCGCTGATGAACTGCGGATCCCAATGCCAGTACCAACGATCGCCGCGGCGGCGCAGGTTGGTGGTCAGGCCGTCGAGATCGGTTGGGCGGGGTCGATGCGGGTTGTACGCGGCGATCGCGTCGGCGACCTCTTCGAGTGAACCGAAGCCCGCTTCCACCCGATCGGCCATGAAGGCATGTATCCGATTCGCCCCGGATTGCTCCATGTTCGGCACGATGTCAACGAGAACCACCGCGCTGGCGATGCCCGGGGCGAGTTCCCCGGCCAGCAACATCGATGCAAACCCTCCCAGGGAAGCGCCCACCAACACCGGCTTGGGAGGCAGGGTGCGCAGCACTTCCTGGACATCGCCGGCGAAGCTGACGACTCGATAGTCGCCGTCGCTCGACCAGTCGGATTCTCCATGGCCGCGCAGATCGATCGTCACGGCCTGCCAACCACGTTCGGCGACAGCGGCGGCCGCCCGGCCCCATGAGCGGCGGGTCTGCCCGCCGCCGTGCAAAAACACCACGGCTCGCGCCTGCGGGTCGCCCATCCGGTCGGAGACGACGCGGACACCATCTGACCCCCGTGAGACGAACGTTTCGGGTGCTCCGGGCTCGGGCGTCATCAGCAGATCCTAAGATGCGGCTTCCGGCGGGTGTTCGCGACTAGGAACACCCCTGCGCGTACCGTGCCTCGCCGCGCGTCTCACCGGCTAGAGATGACGGTTGGACGGCAACCGTTGCACGGCGATTGATCACCCAGACGGTGGCCCAGATGGCGCAGGCGATGGTGACGATCGGGAAACTCGGCGGCAGGTTGAACATGGCCGACGCGCCCAGTCCGAGCCACACCGCGCTCAAGCTGATAGCCGCCGAGACGACCATGGCCACAACCGGGCGGGGCGTCAGCATGATCGCGGTTGCGGCGGGAGTGACCACCAGCGCGAACAACAGCAGCGTGCCGACTGCCTGCACGGCCATGGCGACGGTGATCCCGAGCAGCGCCATGAAGATCATGGACAGCGCGCGCACGGGAACGCCTTTGGCCTCGGCCACCAGGGCGTTGACCGAGCTGAACAAGAGGGGCCGATAGATGATGCCGACGCTGAGGCCAAGCACCGCAAGCAGAATCGCGAAGCTGACCAGTTGCCCCTCGGAGATGGCAAGCAGGTTTCCGAACAACACGTTCGTTATCGTGCTCGAGCTCTTGGTGGCCAGCGAGTTGAAGAACAAACCCAGACCGCTCGCCATGGCCAGGACCGTCCCGGTGACCACCTCACGCTCGGCGGCGCGCTTGCCCAGCACGCCGATCACCAGCGCCCCGCCGACACAGAACACTCCCAGCCCGACGGCGACGGGCAGGCCCAGCAGGACTGCGCCGGTCGCACCAGGAAATCCGATGTGCGCCAACGCATGCGCGGCGAACGCGGTCTGTCGCACCACGACGAAGTAGCCGATCAACCCCGCCGCGAGCGCGACGATGGTACCGCCGATCAGGGCGTTGCCCATGAACGCCGATGTCAGAATCGGCCACCAATTGGGTTGATAGGCAACGGCTTCCAGATGGGCGGTCACGGTGTGCTCCTCATGTACAGCTCCCCCTGCGGGGTGTGCGCAACCTGGATCGGAGTGCCGTACAGGTGGGTCAGCAGCTCTGCGTCAACGACATCGCCGATCGGTGCGTAGTGCGGATGCCCGTCCAGCAGGTAGATCGCGCTGTCGAGCATGGGCAGCAATGGATTGAGGTCGTGGGCGACGACCAGGATGGTGACGGCGAGCTCAGCGTGCAGTCGGGCCAGCAGTGCGACGATGTCGCGCTGGCTGGATAGGTCCAACGACGTCAGCGGTTCGTCGAGGATCAGCAACTGAGGTTGTGCCACCAGGGCCGCGGCGAGCGCGATGCGTTGGCGTTGCCCCCCGGAAAGCGTCGACAGCCGCCCGCCGGCGATCTCGGTGGCCTCGACGGCGGCCAACGCCTGGTCGACTTGCCGTCGCTGGGCCGCGGTGCTGCGCCCAAACGCCCACCGGCGTCCGGTGAGCCCGAGCAATACCACGTCGGCTGCGCGGATGGCTTCCCCTGAGCCCTCGGCATAGTGCTGCGGCACGTAGCCGATGCGGTCGTTTGCCTGGCCGGGGTGGCGGCCGAGCACCTCGAGGCGGCCGCTGGCCGGGGGTATGAGGCCGAGGACCATGTGCAACAGGGTGGTTTTTCCGGACCCGTTGGGTCCGATGACGGCGACGATGCCGCCGGGGGGCACGGCGAAGGTGCCGTGTGACCAGATGAGCCGTCCACCGCGGACCGCGCTGACGTCGTCGAGGGCCAGTGCGGCGGTCGTGGTGGCGAGTTCAGACAGCGACACCGAGTGCCTTACCTAGTGCAGCGAGCTGGGCGTATTGCCAGCCTTCGAATGAAGTCTGCCCGGGCGGCACGGTCTCGGTCAGGTTGACGACGGGCACCCCCGCCTGCTCGGCGGCCGAACGGATCTGCTGTGGGATCGAACCCTCGGTCTGGGTGTTGTAGATCAGGACGTCGACCTGGTGGCTAGCGAGCGCGGTGCGGAAGGCGTCGAGGTCCGCCGGCGACGGGTCTGACTCGTTGGCCGTGGCCCGCTGATATCCCACCGGGGTTTTGTTGACGAGGCTCATCGCCTGCGCCTGGTAGTCGAAGATCGTTTCGGTAGCGGCATAGGACTTGCCGGCTGCCGCCGCCTTGATCTTGGCGATTGCGCCGTTATAGGGCGCCAGCGCGGCGGTGAACTGTGATCGGCGCTGGCCGAAGTAGTCACCGGCCTGCGGGTCGAGCTTGCTCAGCTCGGCGGTCACCGCGTCGGCGACCGCGGTCACCGCCGAGGGCAGATACCACAGGTGCGGGTTAGCGCCATCGGGAGTCTTGGTGATCGCCGCGGCGCTCAGCACGTCGGCGCCGCTGGCGGAACTGGCGGCCAGCTTGGACGCCCACGAGTCGTAACCGGCGCCGTTGACCACGACAAGTTTGCCGCCGGTGAAGGACGCCGCATCCGCCGGCGATGGCTCGTAGTCGTGCGGGTCCACAGACGAGCTGGCCAGCACCGTCTTGACGTTCGCGCAGCCACCGCCGAGTTCGGAGACGATGTCGCCCCATTGATCGACGCTGACCACGACGGGGACCGGGGCGGTCGGGCACGACGCCGCGGCGGTGCTACCGCTGGCCGAGGGCGCGCCGGGAGCACCGGAAGGCGCAGAGGTCTTGGTGTGGCTCGACGAACAACCCGTCGCGGCCAGTGTCAGCGCGACGGCGGCGGCGACGGATGCGCGCACCAAATGGAAGCGCAACACACTCACGCAGAGAACGATAACCGTTTTCATCAGGCCTGGGCGAGGGGGCGGCCGAAAGAATCCCTACTGCGGGTAATCGTAGGGGTTGGCCGGCGCGGCGATGCGGGTGAGCGTGGTGGCCTGCAGCGTCGGAATCCTGTCTGAATTCGGTTGTGCCGGTACAGCTATGCCCACGACCCGAATCCAGGTGTTGTCCGGCAGCCCGGCGGCCTGGGCGGCGGCCGGGCCACGCAGGTGAATGCGGGCCAGCTGGGCGTCCGCCGCGCAACAGATGATGACGATGCGACCGAGGTCCACGCCCTGCGCCTCGTTGAGGACAAAGCCGGTCACGGTGATCGTTCGATTCGTCAACGAGCCGCTAGTGTCGTGACGCACGCGCAGCAGGACCTCCGGGAGCGACAGTTCGGGGGCCTCGCCCGGCGGCAGCGGCGGAAATGTCTCATTCAGAACATCATTGGACACCGGCGTCACAGAGGGGGCGGCGGCCGACGGCCGCAGTGCCGGTGGCGTCGCAAAAATCAGGACCACGACGGGAACGATCAGCAGCCATACGATGCGGGCCCGATGGGAGTGCGCGTGGGCGTGATCGCAGGTCTCGTCATCTGTGCGCGGCCCGCCGCGGCGGATATCGCCGATGATCGCCACCAGCGCCAGCACGATGAGGAGCGCCGCCGACGCGGCCAGCCAGGGCAGCAGTCCGGGCTTGACGTATCGGGTGAACGCACCCGACACCGCAATCATGGCGACGCTGAGGCCCACCAGCAGCAAAATCGCGTTCTCGGTTTCGCGGCTCACTTACCCACCACCGAGGACGAGCAGCCCGATCGCACATGCGCTCGCCGTTGCAACCAGCAACGTGCAGGGGGCGAAGCGCGCCGCGAAAGCCCGGCCGAACAGGCCCGCCTGCATAGCGAACAGTTTCACGTCGACGGCCGGGCCCACGACCAGAAACACCAGACGGGGCAGCAGCGGCACCATCGTCATGCTGGCGGCCACGAACGCGTCGGCCTCCGAACACAACGCCAGCACCACCGCAAGGGCGGCCATCAGGACTACCCCGAGGATCAGGTCCCCCGCCAGGTGCGTGAACACCCACTGCGGCACCACCACATGAAGCGTCGCGGCCGCGGCGGCACCCAACACCAGATACGACGCGGCTTGCAGGAAGTCGTGCCGGGCCGCCTCGGCGAACACCATCCAGCGCGATTGGGTCTGAACGCCCGAAGGGGGTAGCCGGCGGGTGATCCACTCCGGGCGGCCCCAGCGCGCCCACGCCCAGCCCATGATCACCGCCGTCAGCAGCGACGCGCTCATCCGGGCAAGAACCATCCTCGGCGCACCGGGAAACGCGACCGCGGTGGCCACCAGCACTACGGGGTTTATCGCCGGCGCGGCCAGCATGAACGTCAAAGCGGCGGCCCCCGTCGCTCCTCCTTCACCGAACAGCCGCCGCGCCACCGGAACCGACCCGCACTCACAGCCCGGCAGCGCGGCCCCACCCACACCGGCCGCCAGCACCGCCACTGCGGGGCGTCGCGGCAACCAGCGCGCCAACCGCTCGGGCGACACGAACACCGCGATCAACCCGCTTACCACCACCCCGAGCGCCAGGAAGGGAAGGGCCTGCACGAACACGCCACAGAACACGGTGCCGGCCGTCGACAACGCCGCGCTGTCGGAGACGGCCTTCCGCAGCATCGTCGCGGAGAAAGCACAGGCCAGCAGAATGGCGACCAACACTTCCATCGACCCGACGCGCAGCCAGGGCCGCCTAGTCCTCAGAGTGGCCACCGTCCAAGTATGTCAGCGCGCCGGCGCCACACCGGAACGCCGCGGCGCAACACACTTTCGGCGCTTGGGCGCGGCCGTGCCCAAACCCGGCGTCTATGCCCGAATAATCAACGGGCGCAACGAAACCAAGACTTTAGACGCCAGGGGTTAGTGTTCGTCGTAGTGCTCGCCGTGAGCCGCATGCCGGCATCCGTCGT
>Ga0182037_10000624_pt1 | contig 17380 bp, 18 predicted proteins | sample sta12Cox44000082_FD_125974 | JGI IMG/M metagenome (GOLD analysis project Ga0182037, IMG submission 125974) | Lab enrichment of tropical soil microbial communities from Luquillo Experimental Forest, Puerto Rico - statoxic.12C.oxic.44.000.082 | ecosystem: Environmental > Terrestrial > Soil >... | reverse complement strand
GGCGGGGGCAGTTCGAACATCATGTTGATCATGTCGGATGGAACCATGCACGCGCACGTTTCCGAAATGCCGGTAGGGACCTACAAGAAGGCTCACCGCCACGGCCCAGATTTTCACGTTTACTGCGTCAAAGGCGAGGGATTCTCAATCTTCTGGTACGAGGGGAAGGAAGACGAGCGGATCCGCTTTGATTGGAAGCACGGCTGGGTGTTCGCGCCCGGCGATCAAATGTTCCATCTGCATTTCAACAAGGGCGCTGAACCCTGCCGCTACTATGCCTCCGCCCTCGGCAGCCGTAGGTATCCCTTCAATGAGCGAAAAGAGGCGATGTATAGGGGCGAGGAACCAAAGAACATGAAGATCGATGGGGCGCAGCTCGAATATACAGAGCAACCCACGGATTGCCACCTAGCGTTCCTGATTGAGATGGAAAAGCGCGGCATCCTCTCACGCATGGGAAAGTACATCGATGAGGCTCCTTACAGGCGGGAAATCGACCGACTCAAAGCGCTGGGCAAGATTTAAAACTGTTCTCTCAAGATTTACGTCTACTTCTCTCATGATCGACGACATCCAGCAATCGCATTGCGACGTCCCGCGACCGTTTGACCTGCATAAGACAAGTCGCGGCTGCTGCCTCTGCATCACGGCTGCGGACCGCAGTTGCGATTCTGGCAATATGGGTCATTGATCGTTTGGCGTCTATGTCGGTTTGGCGCTGGAACGTAACGGCCCGCAACAAACCAGCCTTGCTATACAGCATGCCCGCCAGCAGGGCCGCCATCCGATTGCCGGCGCCCGTGAAGAGCGTCTTATAGAACCCTTCGAGCGCATCGATCACAGCAAGGACGTTCCTCTCAGCCATTGCCCGCCGGCAACGATCCGCCATTGCAACGAGCTCCTCGATCTGGCCGTCAGTGGCGCGCTCGACGAACAACCTCGCCGCCATAGGTTCGAGGGCGCTCCGTACCTCGTAGATATCACGCGCATCGTCGCGGGTGAGCATCGCCACCGCCGGCCCCCTATGCGGCACGTTCGAAATCAGTCCCTGAGCTTCAAGATCGCGCAGCGCCTCGCGCATAAGAGGTCGGCTGACCCCTGTGAGCTCGCATAGTTCTCGCTCCGTGAGCTTTTCCCCCGGCTTGAGATGAAGTGAAAGAATGGCCTTGCGAAGGCTTGCCACTGTCATTGAGCGTAGCGACTGGCCTTCCCGGCTGACGCGGAACTGCCGTGCCTGCCAGTTTGGAGTTTTTGGCGCAGCACGACTTCGCTTGCTCATTCCAGAGAACTCAATTCACGGACCTGCAACTCGCTCACGTGCCCCCCTTGGTCAGGACCTGGACCTGCTTCTTCAACCTACCGTACGACGGTCCGCTGAAGACAGGTGCCACGGGTAAACAAGACGTTCCACGAACTCGACCAATAGAAAAGCCCCGCTCCCATGATACTCAGGAGAATTAGGCAGACAAAGACTCGTTGAAACCTTGCGGCGGTCGAGATCGCCGATCCTAATCCAATTTGCGAAGCGATAAACTCCCCGCCCGGCGCCCTTGCTGCACGCGCGCCGCGAACGGCCAGGCGATGGCCGCGCTGCCGAACAACGATATGAAGTTGTCACCGCATCGACTCCCTTAAGGTCGAGGACCACACCTATTACATCATTAAATGAGAGACTGCCTTGTGCATCATAGCAAATTTGGCCGCCGTGAACGCTTTGGCATGACCCAATCTGCTGGAGCTTGGCGACGATCTTGTCCCTTTGGCGGTGCCAACCACTACGTGAGTGTTTTACTCCTGTATCTTGGCGCGTTTAATGATGTCTCCCCAGCGCACCTCCTCAGACGCGATATAGGCACGAAATTCTGCAGGCGACTGCGGAACGGGCGATGCCCCGGCCCGTGCGAAGTCTTCTTTGAGGGATGGATCACGCAGCGCTATTACCACGGCCTGATTGAGAGTGGCGATTACGGTCTCTGGTGTGCCCGCAGGCGCAAGCAGGCCGAACCAGTTGTCCGCAACGATATCTGTAAAACCTTGCTCGATCGCCGTGGGGATGTTTGGCGCGGCGCTCGTGCGCTCAGTGCTATTGATAGCCAAGGCGACGACGGCACCGGATTGGATGTGCGGCAGATAGGCCGGAATATCCGCAATAAGAAGCTCCACCCGTCCGGCCAGCAAGTCCGCCATCGCCGTCGCCCCGCCCGTATAAGGGACATGGACGAGATCAATACCTGTGACCTGCTTCATGAGTTCGCCTGCCAAATGCGGAACGCTTCCAGTCCCGGTCGATGCATAGCTCAGCTTGCGGGTACTCGCTTTGGCGGTGGTGACGAGCTGCGTGAGCGACTTTAGACCGGACTCCTTTGAGGCCATCGTCACCTCGTAGACCTTCGCTAGCAGGGAAATGGGCGCAAAGTCTTGCAACGTGTTGTATGGCTTGGCGCGTGATATCGCCGGATTTATCGCCAGAGCTCCCACGCTTGTGAGAACAAGGATGTAGCCGTCGGGTGGAGATGTTGCCACCACGCGCGCCCCGAGCGACCCCGCGGCCCCGCCTCGATTCACGATCACAACCTGTTGCTTGAGCGTGCGGGTCATTCTCTCGGCAAGCAGTCTCGCAACAAAATCTGCCGAGCCGCCGGCAGGAAATGTCACGACGATCTGGACCGGACGGTTTGGATAGGCCTCTTGGCCACGGCCTTCCGAAGATGTCAGCAACAGGCAGGCAAACAGTCCTGGCAACAACATCTTGCGCATATGTGCCCCGGCTCTCGCCCCTACTGAAACTGTGGCTCTCAGGACACAAGGTGACCAAACTTCGCTCTCGCCATTCTGAGTGCCTCGGGCGACGAGGAGGTCACCTTCGGAAACTTGTCGCGCCAGTGCCAGGGCCGACATGCATTGATGATTGCACGACTGTTGGTGAAATCGTCCTTGGCTCGACGTTCCGGATCGATCCGCACGTCGAGACCCGTGCTCCAGGCGTTGTGGACGATGTCGATCGAGCTCGCAGGGTCTGAGCGCGTCAACATCGCCCAGATCAATTCCTCAAGATTCGAGACATCAATGTCGTCATCGACAACGATAACGTATCGGCCAGCATAAGCGCCGACATGACATTGACATGCGATATGCCCGGCCTGCGTCGCATGACCCGCGTAACGTTGTTTGATTGCGACACCAAGGAGCAGACGTGAAGTCCCAACCTCGTGTGCCCAAGTCGCGGTGACATCGGGAACACCGGCACGAGTCAAATTCTCGCGCAACATCCCCGACCGGACGATCGCCTTGAGACGTGCGATCTCGTCCGGCGGGCGCAGAGGCGGGCAGCCTAATATGATCGGATTGTTGCGGTGATAAATGGCTTCTACATCCATCACCGGCTCTTCGCGCACTTCCGTGCCGTAGTACCCCATCCATTCTCCGAACGGGCCTTCAGGCTTCACGTTGCCCGGGTAGACGAAGCCTTCCAGGACGATCTCAGCCTGCGCTGGGATCGGCAGTCCTGTGACGCGGCCCTTGACGACGTCGACGGGGGATCCACGCATTCCGCCAACCACGTCGTATTCACAAACTCCGTAGGGCACTTCGGTGCAGCCCATTAGTAAACTGAGGGGATCGCCGCCCACTACGATGGCAACGGGCATCGGCTCACCGCGGGCTTGGTATTTATCTCTTTGAATGCGGCCGTGTTTGCCCGGAGAGATATAGAACCCGACCGATTTTTGGTCGTGTATGACGACACGGTAAGTGCCGCAATTGATCCAACCCTCGTCGGGGTCACGCGTGACATTGAAGCTGCCGGTACCGATATAGCGCCCGCCATCAGCCTGGTGCCAAATAGGCGCCGGAAACTTCGACACATCGATATCGTCGCCAAGCAAGACGTTTTCAAAGATCGGTCCATCATCGACAACTCTGTGGGGCAACTGTTTCAACTCAGCCAGATAGTTCAGGCGAAACGCCTCGGTGAGCGCCAGTTTGGGCAAATCAGGTGAGAAGCCGAGCGTCATATTTCGGCGCTTGCCGCCAAAGAAATTCACCAATACCCGACTTCCCGGTAGGGTGCCGGGAATGTCTTCAAAGAGAACACACGGACCCCTCTCCTCCCTAATGGCAAGCTCGGACACGAGCCCGATCTCCGATTGCCAATTCAGGCCTTTTACGACGCGCAGCTCGCCGAGATCTTTTACGCGATCAATCCAGTCGCGCAGGCAAATGTAGGAAATTTCGGCGCGAATGATCGTCGGGTCAGCGGCCTTTCCAGCCGGGATGGGCTCAGCCTTCGCCAGCGCCCTCTCTCTCTTCTCACAGGTGCTCATCATGCTTCCTTCCCAGACGCTGACAGATTTTAGCTAGACACTCCGACCGGCGGCCGACGCCACATCAACCGCGTGCGAAGGGGCATGTTGGACGTGAACCGCATCGATCGCTAGAGCTTGCCCTCTGTTTCCAGTCGAAGCGAATCTGCGTATCTTCCATTCCTTCGGACCAGAAAATGGAGAAGCGCCAACTTCAGATTCAGAAGAAAATCGAGATCGTCGTCGGGAGGATCTTCTGCGCCAAGTCGACTCTCCTTTCAGCGATCTTGAAGTCCCCTTGAATCTGCTTAAACACGTCATCGCGCTTGCCAAAGAATGTCACCCCATGCTGCCCGCGGCGCTCTTGGTAGACCAGGAAATTGGAGTGCACCCGCAGCGAATCATCCACAACAGCCGGTTCGACGGTGACATTGGTTATGAGCCGTTGCGTTGTTGAAGGTGGGACCTCCGCGTGGGCAGCCCCCGTCTTGATGCGCAAGACGCGCAGCTCCAACGATTTCTTGTCTTCATCGAAGAGCGCGAAGGTATCTGACTCTGTCCCTGATCCGGATGACCCGTCGGTACTTTCCTGGATCGGCATCCAATACCGGACGTCGTCCGTGAAACACTTCAGCCAATCGTCGAAACGATTGTCCTCGAGCATCCGCGCTTCACGATACAAGAAGGCCTCAACCTCCCGAAGGAGTTCGGTTGAGATTGTGTCATTCCTCATCACCGGTCTCCATCAGCGTGTTCCAGTGACGGTAAAAGTCGCGTTGATTGATTTCGCTGACCCGCGGGCCGATCTTTCCAGGCCAATTGGGCCTGTCTTTCCACTCCTTGGGCAGGGGATCGTCATCGTCGTGGCCGATCGCCATTTCGTAATGGAACGGAACATGACGGCCGACGCCTGTGTCGATCGTTTCTGAAATTCTCTCGAAGTTTTCATGGTCATCAGGGGCCACCAGCCCGGCTGCGGCCTGCCGCTGCATCAACACGAAGCGTTGCTGCTTCTTGACGATTGCGGGCGCATTCTTCTCGACAGCGCACCAGACCCAGGCTTCCGTTCTGTTCGGACCGCGCGGATGGTGCACGATCAGCCCCTTGCCGTAGAAGGCGCTGCCCGCGCCAACAAGGGCGAAGTTGGGGAAGATGTTGGCGACATGGAAGCTATAGGGACGTTGCGGGAGCGCCTTGAGCTTTTCATTCAGCAGACGCTCCCGCTCATGAAACCACTCAACGGCCTCCGGACCGAGTCGCTGCGCCAAGGCGAGCTCTTGGTTTCGAGGCGCCTGGCCGGTGCTAACCTCATAGAATCCGTGCGCTGCACCGCGCCCGTAATTTGCAGCCACACTGAAATAATGGGGCTTATCCGCCTTGGCAGTGGTCGCGCCAGTGGCGGCGATGCGCTTGTCGTCCGTTTGCGCAAGAGCATCAATCACTGAGCCGTGCGTGGCTGCGAAATGAAAGTAATCGCCGCCGAAATTTTCGGCTGGAAGCTTCCAGTTGACGGGGACGATGTAGCGCTGCTGGCAAGGAATCACTTCTAGGCCGCCAAGTTCTTCGCGCAGCAGGAAGTGATCAAGCCACCAGCGCCCATCTCCCAGATAGTCATTCAACGAGACGGCGTTGGCATCCCAGCACGCAAAGATCAGGCCGCCGTAGACTTCGACCTTGGCTTCCACCAGACCCAGCTTCGAACGATCGATTTCGCCGTGATAAAAGTCACGAATACTGGGCACTCCAGTGAGCTTGCCGTCCGTGTACGTCCAGGCATGATAGCTGCAAACGAACGCCGGTGTGTTGCCCCGATCGTGAACACACAGCAGGTTGCCGCGGTGACGGCAGCGATTGAGATAGACGCGGATCTTCCCGTCGCGGCCCCGCTGCACGATGACGGGATCTTCAGCCATGTAGCTTACGACGTAATCGCTGTTGCTCGGAATCAGGGAATCGTGGGCGACGAACATCCAGCTTCGCCGGAACACGCGCTCCAACTCCCGCCGGTACCAATCCCGCGAGAACGCGAGCGGATTGACGGAGCGATGTGCCTGACCGATGGCTTCATCCAGCGTGCTCATAGCCGATCCTCCTTTGCAAAGACCACAGCTGATCAGGCGGCTACCGAGGCTGGCCCGGAGCAGCGAAAAACGTCCTACGATTTGGCGGGAATTACAAGCCGGAAGACTGCGCTAGCTGAGGAAAAATATGGGTTAGGACCTTGCTTTTCAAACGAGATCGTAGAACGATCCTGACGAGCTAAATTGGGCGAAGCGATATGCTTGAGCGCACCACCTCAGCCGTCGATGAAGTCATCCTAGCAGTCAAGGATGCCATTCGGGAGGCGCGGTATGCGCCTGGGCAAAGGCTTGTCGAGCCGGAGCTTGTTCGGGAATTCGGGGTCAGCCGAGGATCGGTGCGCGAGGCGCTCCGGCGCCTCGCTGCAGAAGGGCTAGTCGAGTGGGAGCGATTTCGCGGCGCGAGCATCATCCGGATGTCGCGCCGACAGGTAACGGACTTCCTCGAACTCCGAGAGGTGCTCGAGGGGTTCGGGGCCGCGTCTGCAGCTGCCAAGCTCGATGCCGACGGCAAGAGCGCCCTTATGAAGTTGGAGCGAACGCCCAACGCCCGTTCGGTCATCGCAGCAAACTACGACGCCTACAATAATGAATTCCATGATTTGATCTTGCGGCTGAGCGGCAATCGCGAACTCGCCGGCGTCCTAAATCAAACACGGCTTCCGATCTTCCGGCTGCAGTTCAACAAGATTCTGCTGTTCCCGGATCAGATCCGGCAGTCACGTGAAGATCATACGAGGATCGTGCAGGCGATCTTGAAGCGAGATCCCCGGGCCGCCGAGACCGCGATGCGCGATCATATCCGGCATTCCGCGGCGTGCATCCTCAGTTCACCAGGAAGTCACTTCGCATGACTTTGCGAATACCCTGCATACGGGGGCCAGTGAGCCAGGGAATAGATGAAATGAGCGTCGCATACCGCGGGCGCGTAGCCGGCCTGCTCGGCCTTCTTGCCACAGCCACCTTGCTCGGTGGCCTCACGGGAAAGGGTCTGGCACAAGAAGTCGCGAACTATCCAGCCAGGTCCGTCAAAATCGTGGTCCCGTACGCAGCGGGTGCATCGACCGACACATTAGCGCGGGCGATCGCGCAGAAGCTTGAGCTGAAGTGGAGTCAGACGGTCTATGTCGAAAACCTGCCCGGTATCGGCGGTCTGGCGGGGGCCGCGGCGGTCGCTCGTTCACAGCCAGACGGCTATTCATTCGTGGTCGTGACTGCGAGCCACGTGATCAGCCCGGCGATCATGTCGCGGCCGCCCTTCGATCCGATCAAGGACTTCGCGCCCGTAACGATACTGGCGAAGACTCCAGGGCTTCTGCTTGCAAGCAATCAGTCAGAAATCACAAGCGTGGCCCGGATGATTGAGCTTGGGCGCACACAGGAGTTGAGCTACGGCACGTCGGGAGTCGGTTCCAAGCACCATGTCTCCATGGTGGAGTTCGCGCGACTGGCGGGCATCAAAATGCAACACATTCCTTATCGCGGCTCTGCCCAAGCGATGAATGACATTGTGGGTGGGCACCTTCCTCTGCAGTTGGGCAGCATTTCTTTTGCGTATGATTCCGCGCGCACCGGCAAAGCGAAAGGGCTGGCTGTTGTTGCCGAGCATCGGCAGGCGGTTCTGCCGGACGTTCCTACACTGGTGGAGCTAGGCTATCCGCTGTCGTCCGCGGAGTGGTGGGTGCTGCTCGGACCCGCCGGAACGCCCAGGCCGATGGTCAATAAGGTAGGTGATGACGTCGCAGAAGTTCTTCAGATGCCCGATGTAAAGGCACGGTTCCCAGCCGATGACCTCCAATCAAGCACTCCAGAGGAATTGCTGCGTTTCATGCAGGATGAAGCCGCAGTATGGGGAGGTATAGCCAAGAAGGCCGGCCTGCATATCGATTAATCGCTGATTGCGGATCCAAGAACGGAGATCGGCCGTGAGCATGCGTCTGAACTACTGGCAAGTTGCTCCAGAAGCGGCCCAGTCCATCACCCACGTCAACAGCTACCTTGAGAAATCAGCAATTGAGCCGACCCTGCGACATCTTGTCTGGCTCCGCATTTCTCAAATCAACGGGTGCGCCTATTGCGTCGATCGTCATTCGCAGGACGCGATACGGGGTGGCGAAAAACAGCAGCGGCTCGATTGTTTGGTTGTTTGGCGTGAATCTCCCTTCTATTCGGAGCGGGAACGAGCTGCCTTGGAATGGGCAGAGTCGCTGACCAACGTGTCGACGACACATGCACCGGACGAAGCATATGATTTGGTTCGTGAACACTTTAGTGACAAAGATCTGGTCGACCTTACCCTTCTCATTGCCACGATGAATGCTTGGAATCGGATGGCCATTGGGTTCCGTCGGGGACCGGGTAAGCGAGCGTAAGTCAATTTTTCGACACCACGCTTCACGTTTCGGCCGACAGTGCGCCTCCGATCGCAAAACGTATGGCAATCTGACAATCTTGACATCAGAACTGCCGAGTTGCTTTGATCGATCCCCAAGGACCGGACGGCTCAGCATCGCCGAGGTCCAGTGTCGCTTGGTCGGACGCTCACCGGGACCCGACACGCGGTCCGGTGTGCAGTCCACAATGGACGTGGGTCGCGTCTCTCCGAGGAGAACCAGCATGACAGCTGAGACGGCCGCTCTCGCTCAAAAAGGAAAGGTCCTGGCAAAAGAAGATTTTAAGTGGCCCGCCGAGGGGATCTATCGAATACCGGACTGGGTTTACACAAGTGAAGAGATCTTCCAGCGGGAGATCGATCAATTTTTTCGCGGACCAACCTGGAATCTAGTCGGCCTCGAGGTCGAGGTTCCAAGGCCTGGCGACTTTCGACGTGCACAGATAGGCACGAGTTCCGTAATTGTCGTGCGAGGGAAAGAGGGGGAAATAAACGTTCTTGAGAACCGTTGCGCGCACCGCGGGACCGAGTTTTGCCGCGAGCGGCGCGGCCATGCTCAGTCGTTGATCTGCCCCTATCATCATTGGCAGTACGACTTCAAAGGCAACCTCATCTCCGTTCCCTTTCGCCGCGGTGTCAAGGGCAAGGGAGGAATGCCCGAAGATTTCAAATTCGAAGAGAACGGATTGAGAAAGCTGCAGGTAGCGCGGAAATGCGGACTGATCTTTGGGAGCTTCTCCCAGGAGGTGGAACCGCTCGCAGATTACCTCGGAGCTGAGATCAACGAAGAAATCGAAACAACCTTCGGAAGTCGGGAATTAAAGGTCCTGGGTTATTTCAGGCAACGTTGGCCATCCAACTGGAAATTGTATCACGAGAACCTCCGAGATCCGAACCATGCGAGTCTATTGCATGTGTTTCTGAGTACTTTCGGCCTTTTCAGGCCGGACAATATTGTTGCGCAAGTCGTGAGTCGTTGTGGCCGCCACTCCATTGGATATTCCCGTAAAGGCGAGCAAAAAGCCAACGATACAACTCAGCAGCTCAGTTCCTTCAAGGCGGACCTTGCCCTGAAAGACGATCGCCTTCTGCAGTACACGAAGGAGGATAAAGGACCGTGGAGCGCGGCCATCCAGAGTATCTGGCCGAACTGTGCGATTCAGCGGCAAGTTAACGCGCTGGCGGTGCGCGAAATCGTTCCCAAAAGTCCCAACGAATTCCTTTTGATTTGGACGCTTCTCGGCTTTGCCGAGGACACGCCGGAAATGGAAAGGCATCGGCTGCGCCAAGCAAATCTAATTGGGCCGGGAGGACTTATCGGTGTCGACGATAGCGAGGTGCTTGAGTATGTGCAGGACGGCCTTCAACATTCTATTCCCGGCGCCGCTGTCGTACGTCTTGGAAAAGAGGCAACTGGGACAACCGACACATTTATTTCCGAGGCGGCAGTTCGGTCCCTTTATCAGTACTATCGACACGCACTAGGGCTTTGAACCATGAAAACCCTTGGCGCAACTGTCAATGAGCATCGTACTCGTCAGCGAGAAGAAGAGATCCTGTTGCGGTTGGAGGTGGACGACTTCAATTCCCGCTACGCGGATGTCCTCGATCAGGGAAATCTAAAGGAGTGGCCCGATTTCTTTGCACCCTCGCCGTTTTATAAGATCACGTCGCGGGAAAATTTCAGCGCCGGTTTTCCGATTGGAATTATGTATTGCGATAGCAAGGAGATGCTCATTGACCGCGTGACTGCGATCCTCAGTTCAATGGAGTTTTCTCCCCGCATCATCACGCATTTTATTTCAAACCACTTCATTTCAAACTTAGTTCCTAGCTCTGCCTTTTCGTGCCGATCCAATTTCCTGCTGGTCGAAAATATGGCCGATCAGAAGCCATCCTTGCTCATGGCTGGGCAATACTATGACAAGTTTATTTGGTCGGAATCCAAGCTTCTGCTGAAAGAGCGGATTTGCGTTTACGATAGTATCCTCATCCAAACTTCCATCATCTACCCTGTGTAGGGGAGTATCTCCAACCGTTTGGAGTGCCCGTGATCAGCAGTGGGGTAGCGGCGATGATGCCAGATCCGGGCCGAGGCACTGAAGTTTGGTGGTTCATCGCTACGCTTCCCACCGTATTGCTGCTATTGTTGGTGTTTGCTTTTCCATTCTTCATCCTGGCTGAAAATAGCCTTCATTTGGATGAGGGGCTGACACGAGTCTCGACTGAATTTACGATTGCGAACTACGTCATGTTCCTGAGTGATTCTTTTTATCTGCAAATTCTGGCGCGCACTTTTGGGATGGCATTGGTCGTCGTATTGGCCTGTGCGGTCCTTGCTTATCCTGTTGCGTATTTCGTCGCTCGGTCAAGCGGCACGTTGCGAGCCTGCGCGATCTTTTTTGTGATTGCGCCGCTTCTGATAAGTCTCGTCATTCGCAATCTTGGGCTATTTCCGGTACTTGGAGAGAGCGGGCTCGTCAACGCTGTACTGAAGTCGCTCGGGTTGATTGAGGAGCCGCTAATTCTGCTGAACAACATGGTCGGAGTACAGATCGGTCTGATCCACGCGTTGCTACCCTTAATGATTCTTTCTCTCGTGGTAGCGATCCAAAGCGTTGATTACGATATAGAGTTAGCCGCCTGCAGTCTTGGTGCCTCGCCGCTTCGTGTTTTCTTTCGCGTTGTGTTCCCTCTGACTCGCACCGGTCTGCTGTCCGGCTCCGTCTTGGTCTTCACCGTTGCGACAAGCGCTTACACCACACCCGTAATGATGGGTGGCAATCGCGTTCTTGTCATGTCGACATATCTTGGCAAGGAGATGCTTTCTGTACTCAATTATGCATTTGCGGCGACATGCGCTGTCATACTCGTTGCTACTTCGTTATTGTTGGCGGGCTTGAGCTTCCGAGGGACCGAAAGGCCGGCGGGTCTAGCATGAAACTGATATTTTATTTCGCTGTCTCTTTAGTCTACGGTTTCTTGCTGCTGCCGGTGGTGATGACCGCGTGGAGCTCAGTCGCCACATCCCCCATTTTGACCTTTCCTCCAACCGGCTTCACATTGGACTGGTATCAGGCTATCCCAAGCGAATTCATATCTGCACTGAAGGTAAGCTTGCAGGTCGCGACCGCAACCACCGTGCTCGCGACCGTCGTTGGAGTGCCAGCAGCGCTGGCGATTGTAAGAGGGCGCTTTCCAGGGCGTCGTCTCATCAATCTCTTCTGTCTCTCTCCCCTCATGGTGCCCACACTAGTAATTGGCGTTGCGAGTTTTCAATTTTGGGCGCGGATGACCGACATCATTGGATTCAACCCAGGCGGATCCATACTGGGCGTAGTTCTCGGGCAAGCTGCGTTCACCACTCCATATGTGATACGCTCGGCTCTCGCCGGGCAGGCCAACCTGGACAGTTCCTTGGAAGAGGCTGCCCTTAGCCTGGGAGCCAGGCCTTTAAGAACGTTCTTCAAGATTACGCTCCCTATCTTGGCGCCCGGCATCACCTCCGGTGCGATTTTGGCGTTTCTTATGTCGCTGGACGACGTTCCGGTCTCCTTATTTATGGGCGGAGGAGCCGCGACGACGCTTCCAGTCAAGATATTTACGTCGATTCAGTTCAGCCTTGATCCGCAGGTGATGGCAATCGCCACGATCTTGATGATGATGTCGCTACTCCTCATGCTCGCGCTCGAGTGGACGATGGGGATCGATAAGTTCTTCGGCATACGTGAGTCAGCCAAGTAACGCGACTAGGAGGTCGTGATGTATAGATTTTTGTTGAAAGCAGCTACGGTCGCTTTGGCTAGCCTGCTTGCAAACATGCCTGCATTCGCGCAATCAAAGGTCACTCTGCGTATCGCGAACTATGGAGGCGCTTTCACCGCATCACAAAAAAAGTACGCAGGGGATCTGTTTACTGCGCGAACTGGTGTGAAGATCGAATATGTGGATGCCAACTCCGTTGACCACTTGGCGAAGCTAATCGCAAGCAAAGGACGCGATGCACCATTTGATGTCGCTTACCTTGATGACATAGCACAGGACCAAGCTATTAAAGCTGGGCTGCTTGATCGCATCGATACAAACATCGTAACCAATCTCAGGGATATCTATGACATTGCGAAGAACAAGGATGGTTATGGTCCTGCGATGATTTTTTATTCGATCGGCATCGCATACAACACGCAGAAATATGCCGAGGCCGGCATTCCGGCTCCCACATCATGGGCCGATCTATGGGATCCGCGGCTCGCCGGAAGGGTTATTGCCCCTGATCTCTCAATCGCAATGGGCCGTGACTTCCTCGTTGCAGCGGCACGCCTGGAGGGAGGTGACGAAAATACCATGGAGAAAGGCATTGAAAAAATAGCGTTGCTGAAATCGCACTCTTACCCGTCATCTTCGGCCACCATCGAAGCTTTGATGAAGGCGGGCGACGTGTGGGCGGCGCCTTGGACCAATGGTCGCGCCTGGGGTCTGACCGATCAAGGATTGCCGATTCGCTTTATCCTGCCGAAGGAGGGAGGATTTGCCGGAACGACAACGATCGATGTAGTTCGCAACACGAAGGCGCCGAAGGAGGCCCAAGAGTATGTCAATCTCGTTTTGGACCCGCTCCCGCAACTTGGACAGGCCAATGAAATTCCCTATGGTCCAACCAACAAGCTTTTGGCGCCCATCCTCGCGGCTAATCCAGGTCTTGCGCAAAAATTTCCTTCTTCGCCGGAGGACGTACGCAAGCTGTACGTGATCAACTGGGAAGCGTTCAACAAGAACTTCCCTCGCGTCAACGCGCTTTGGAACCGCCGGATCCTCTCAAAATGAAGAGTTGCATAGCACTCCAATATGGGTGAGCTATGTCGAGTGTTGAACTCCGACAAATCGCAAAGGCCTACGGCGCTTTCGAGGCTGTACGCAATCTAGACCTTAAAATTGAGGATGGCGAGTTCCTTACGATCCTTGGGGCAAGCGGATCCGGAAAGACGACTTGCCTAAGAATTGTTGCGGGATTGATCGAACCTTCGAAAGGTCAGGTCCTTCTCGGCGGAACGAACGTTACAAAAACACCTTCATATCAACGCAACGTAGGGATGGTATTTCAAAATTATGCGCTCTTTCCGCACTTAAGTGTGGCGCGGAATGTTGCGTTTGGATTGGAGGCCCGTGGAATTCCGCGGCGCGACTTGAGACCGAGGGTCGACGAAGCTCTTGAGCTGGTTCAACTCAATTCTTTCAGAGACCGTTTGCCTCATGAGTTGTCCGGGGGGCAGAAGCAACGAGTGGCACTGGCCCGAGCCGTGGTAATCCGCCCAGACGTACTGCTGCTTGACGAACCGCTGTCGGCTCTTGATCTTCGACTACGGCAGGAGCTCAGAGTTGGAATTAAGAAGGTTCAAAGACGTCTCGGTTTGACAACATTGCTAGTGACGCATGATCAAGGTGAGGCACTTAGTCTTTCTGATCGGATAGCAATCATGTCTCGGGGGGAGGTGTTACAGGTTGATCGTCCATCCCGTATTTATGAGCGTCCTCAAAATCGATCCGTAGCGGACTTTATTGGCACCGTAAACTTTCTTGAATGCGAGATTGTTGCCGGCTCGAAAGAGAACCGTTGTCTCGTTAGACTTCGAGAAGAAGCAAGCGAACCTTTTGAGGTTTCTACAGGCGAGAACTGTTTCAAGCTGGGAGATCTGTGCCTATTCGGAATACGTCCGGAGGATGTAAGAGTCGATGTGGACGCCCAACCAGGTTTAGGTGTGAAAGTGATATCGACCGACTATTTTGGCGATGGGTGGTCTGTCGAATGTGTTACGCGCTCCGGCACTCGCTTCCTCGTTCGGATGGCTTCTAGGGCCGCAATCCCTGACCAGGAGGTTGAGATTGCGGTTGGATGGTCTATGAGCTCAGGTTTTTTGCTGCCTTTGGATTCGAGATAGACCGTCTAAAGTTAGCTGCTGTAACGAGCCTCCTACGGAAAATCTCTCTCCACTAGGGTTGTCGTTTCCGTCGCAAACCAAGCTGCTTGGCACTCGGAGATGGCATGACGCGCGCCGCCCGAGGGAGCTGCATGGTGCGCTTCGTCTAGAATGAATAGGGCGCGCGAGCGGAAATCGCCCAGGATGTCGCGCAGACTGGCAACGTAGACTTCGTCGGTTAGAAGGCTGTGCGCGATGATGAAACGCGAGCCGGTCGTCCAGGAGAAGCTCGCGCGCGACAAGCCCGGCTTCGACGGTTTTGCCGAGACCGACGTCGTCCGCGATCAACAGATTGACGCGCGGCAGCCGCAAGGCTTTGCGCAAGGGCAGCAGCTGGTAGGCATCAAGCCTGATGCCGGCCCGGAACGGGGCTTGCAGCAGATCGCGGTCGGCCGCGGTGGCGGACTTCCAGCGGATCGCGCGCAGATACGCGGCCAGGACTTCAGGACTATCTGGCGCGCCGCGCCCAACTTGGGACCAGGTGTCGTCCTGGATAATCCGGGTGCCGATCTCACGGGCCGCGCTGGTTACTGTCGACTTGCGCCTCTTTTTCTCTCGAATACAGCGAGCATCGGGCCAAGCGGCACGATGTTGTCATTGCGATTGAGCGACGGCGCGTACAAGCTCGAGGCGCTGCCTCCGTCGAGAAACAGGGCATTGGGGCAATTCAGCCCGTCACGGAATAGGCGTGCAAAGGCATCAAACGACACCTCTCCCTGAGAGATAGCGAATAAGACTTTACCATCCGCGCGTACGCCCACACCATTGCGTGCTTTGAGCGACGTGCTGCGCCGGTCAAAACGAGGATGCACGCGCCCGTTTATCACCAGCATCGGCCCGGATTGCGTGGCTAGGTCCGCGTGGGGTCGCTGCTTGAGAAATGCCTGCGTTTCCGCGACGACCGCCCTGTCGCCGGATATATAGAAGACCCCATTCGGCTTCATGTGGAAATTGCCATAGCCGGATCTGGTGCTTACAGGCACGAGCTGCCGCCCCTGCTCCACATAGAGTCCCACAGGCTTCAGGGCCGGATCGAACATGCCGGCATTGGTGGCGAATAGAAGCCGGTTCGCCCCGCCTTCAACGGCCCGCGGCAGGGCGGAAAGATACGAATAGGGAGTCCCGTCTGCCCGCTTCCAATAGAGTCGGACGATTTGTTTACGCAGATCGACCTCGCAGATGGTGTACGCCTTGCGCTCAAACTCTATTGAGCGGCACGGTTGGATTTCGGCACTGCTGTTATGGACCGCAAGGTTTGTTGCCGCCGCCAGAAGGAAAGCAATAGTTCTCGCTTTAGGCATGTCGCACCGCTCCGCGTCCTGAACTCCAGGAAGGTGGCGCAATACAGGTCATCAGATCGCAATGCAGACCGTCGGATATGCATTCTTTCTAATCTCGGCTCCAAATTGAACCTTATAGTGTGGGGGAGGTTTCCAAGATTTCGATGAATTCAGAGCATCAGAGCCTCTTCGCGGCCACCGCCGCGCAGCGATTTCGGCGCGAGTTGAATTTGAGCCGTTTCCCTAACGATGTCTGCTAGGCAAGCCAGGCTGAGGGAGGGTCCGATGGCAAACGCCGAGCGGCAAATGCCGGGGCATGTAGCGCCGGCCTATAGGGAGGCGGTGGACAACATAGTATTTCTGAAAAGGCAGCAGTGGCTGGCAACCAACTATATGTGGCTATTTTCGTAATCTCAGCTCACTATTTTAGCCGGACTGACGTTGCACGAAATTGGCTTGGCGTAATTACAATTGCTCCGTTTGTTGGCCACTGGTGGATGTTGCACTTTTGCCGCCCGCGAGAGCCTCACAGTGCGCGTCGACGGGGCCGAACAGGTGCTCGAGATCGCCCGGCAACCGCGCCACCTCGGCGGCACACAAGGGTACCGGGTCTGTCCGCGCTGTGGCGGACGGGCTCGACTATCGATCGCGTCATGCTACCGCCCGAAGTCCCGTCGCCGAGACGGTGGAGCTGATCTAGCACCAGCGCGGCCGCAATCGCCGCCACTATGTTATGCCCGAGCGCCCAGCAATCATTCCGAGGACCGGCAGCCAACTCCAGGCAGGCGCAGCTCGGGGATGCTGAATACGCGCAAGGCCATTCAGCAATCAGGTTGGCCGGGGGCAAAGTGATTTCACCACTGCCCGTAGCGCTCGTCGAAGGGCGTCGACGGGCGCAACCAGGCACCCCCGATAGCCTGGGCGCTCGAGAGGCTAAAGTCCTTCATCAGGTCAATCAGATCGTCGCTCAATCGAAGATTCGGAGGCATCCAGTCGACAGGCTTCACGCGTGCATTTCGATTTGCGGCAAGGTTGCTGTCCTCGCTTCGGTCGCCCGCATCGTCGCCGCCTCCTGCGCATGTGCTGCAAGCGCCCATGCCGCAGCCATGCCTCCGAACAGGCTGATGAACTCACGTCTCCTCATTCGATCACCTCGTCGGATCAGCCGACCAGCGCGATCGGTTCCTGGGCTGCCGCTTCAGCTGCGGTAGCAGGTTGTGCCGGAAGCTGCAGCACTGTTGCTTCCTGATCTTCAAACAGGTCAGTTAAGAGCACGATCTGCCCGTCCGGAAATTCCAACGCATCATGATGCGTTCGCGGGTCGTCCTTGTTGATTTGCCTGAAGATGGCCGTC
>Ga0182037_10000622_pt1 | contig 17399 bp, 16 predicted proteins | sample sta12Cox44000082_FD_125974 | JGI IMG/M metagenome (GOLD analysis project Ga0182037, IMG submission 125974) | Lab enrichment of tropical soil microbial communities from Luquillo Experimental Forest, Puerto Rico - statoxic.12C.oxic.44.000.082 | ecosystem: Environmental > Terrestrial > Soil >... | reverse complement strand
CGACCAAGGCTAGCGTCCCAGGCTCGGGAACCGGAGTCGTCTGCAGAGTAATGGTACCGCTCCCAAATTGAGCAGAAGAGAAACAGAGTGAGGGATGTATTCGTGTCTTTCATGGTGATCTGGCCGCCTACCGGCCCCCGGGCAATGCCGGTGATCCACTCTTGTTGGCGATGGTTCCTACATTTCCCGTAGTCACGGAATACGTGATGGTGATGGCGTCAGCAAACGCCGCCGTGGTGAAAGTGGCAAGAGCGCCAAGCATCCCAGTGCCAGAATTACTCTCTTGGTCATGTTTTCCTTTCCCCGCGGGCGGGTGCACCGCCTGAAAGTCGAGAGTATTGAAGTTTTGGATGCAACGAAAACAGAGCGAACGGCTTACTACAACCTCACGCATTCGGGCGAAGTCGAATGAGAAAAGCTTTTGGAGAAAGTAGGTCCTGAGAAGGGGAGGAATACCGACGTTCGTTGAGCGCGCCTAATCCGATTACGGATTCGGAGGATGCTCGCCTGTCGGCTAGGGCAGACATCCCCGCTCCTGCGAAACCCACCGATTACCCTCGGTGGTATCAATGTATAGAATGATAGAAGGTCCCTGTTCCCTTCAGCCTCGTTTGCAGCAATCCGTTTCGTGCGGGTGAAATAGCCAGGCCGCCGCGGTTAGCCCGATGAGGAATCATTTCACATTGTCGGATGGCAGTGAGCGCAGCGTACAATGGTGCCGATTTTCGAGGTGTCAAAAAGGAAATTCTCGGTCCTGCGTGGCCCGTTAGCGCCTGTACTCTCTCGCGCAATCTGCCTGGACGGTGGATAGCGGCAGAGCAATCCACAGCTAGCTTGGTGTTCAAATCGGGTGCTTCAAAGCGCGCCTAGGATGTTTGGAGTCACTTGGTTGTAACCCAACATACGGATCGTTTAACCAATCTCCCACCACCCTAGGCGCAGAGACACGTCCATGAACTACTTGAATGAAATTACGCAGATGCCCGATGCGTCTTTCAGATTGTTGAGAGCCTTACTATAATCGGTCGGCCATGCATCCGACGAAATTGTCGAGTTGTCGCCTGCATAGCTCGAGAATGCCTATGGAAACCGCTGGGGTCTTTAGCCGTCTTTGTGGGTGCAAAATCTTGCAGTAAACATGCCAATAGTTGCAATCCGCCGCAGCGTTCACGAAGTAAAACGACCTAGATGTTCTTGCAAACTCATTACGAACTTCGATCTAAGCACCTGTACTCATTGACTCTTCTCTTTTAGGGCCAAGTCGCTTGGTTGAGGTCCAAGAACATCGAAGGCTACTTAGGCCGCTTTTTTTCTTTTAGCCCATCTGGCCTTCATTAGGATCGAGAGCTTCTTTCGCGCCGCGGAACTCATCGGCTTGTGCCGGGCGGTACGGCTTAACCTCGGCTTGCTCCTCGCGCCCGGTGTCTTGCCCTTCTGCTTCGCCCACCATGCCTTTTTGGCAGCACCGATCCTGGCACGTGCTGCGGCGCTCATGTGACGGCGCTTCCTGTCGCCATGTGTTGCTGGACGGCTACCACGCGAGGTTCCCTGCAAAGCAGCAATAGCGTGGTCAATTTGAGTACGTTGGTGGTGGAGTTCATTAAGGATGCTTTCAAGGCTCATTCTCTTGTCCTCTCTAGGAATTATAAGCGCTTAGCGACACGCTGCGATATTGTTTTTGTCGCGGCAGGCTCGGTTATTCGCCCACCGCTGGCACCGTTCTACTCAAAACCCAAAAAATACTCTAGCGGTAGTCACCCATGGATAATACAATGCGATTGCTTCCGGCTTTGGAAACCAAATCGCAACTTTTATGCAACCATCTACTCACAGTAAAGCCCTCGCTTCGCACTCCCCTGATCGACGGACAAGACTCCGCTTCGACATGAGCCTTCCTGTTTTGCTCCGGGCATTTGGCGACCCATGGAAAGCAGGTGAATTGAAGAACGTTGGCGTCAAAGGCGCATTTATTCTGACAAGTAACCCATTCCTGCTTAGCACTGGTGTTGAATGCGTACTTAGACTTCCCCCGCAACTGACTAAGGCGAACCATCCACTTATGATTCGGTTCATCGGAACGGTCTTACGCTGTGAGTCTGAGCGTGAAAGAGATTTTTCATTCGGAATCGCATTAGAGAGCCATGACTACAGGTACTTGCCAGCCGAAGAGACGGCTAAATTCGACGCCATGTTCAATAAGATTTTGAGCAACTGCTGAGGAATAAATAGCGCTCCGGGGGGCTCTACGGAGGCGTTTTCAATACCAAAGGACATCAAAGACGTAGCAGATGCCGTCCCGCATGATTGCGACCAAGCAATTATTCGACCTGCTGCGGGCAATATGGGCGATCCTAAGCAGCGATCCCAAAAACTTCGCCATTAACGTCATCGTTACGCACCTGCGCTGCTGCCAATCCTGTACGGTTAGGGGAAGCAGCGGAAGACATTCCGCCTCCGCAACCCCTTGACCTGACAGGAAGCACGCTTACCGTCACTCTTGTTAACACTTACACTGAGGAGCCAAGAACGGTACAGAAATCTCGCTCAGCGAACTTGGCAACTCCGTTGTCTTCCAATATGGAACGGCCTTTACAGAAACCAACTTCGTCAGGACCCCTGTCCCGCAACCTTCGAGCTTGGCCCTTTTAGGCGTGGGCGTGCTCGGAATGGCGGGAATGGTTCGCCGTCGATTGACCCCCGGCGGATAATTGATCTTTAGATGAACGTTCAGTGCGTGTGCGACTAAATGGAAATCAACCTATGCTGTTTTTCTACGATCCCATTCGACCTTGAGGACCGCCCTGCCCCCGTAAGAACGAGAAGCAGGAACAACAGGGCGAACTTTTCGAACCAAATAAAGGTGTTTGCATGATGGACAGGTCCAACGAAGGGTTAACGGGCCCTCTCCCAAACACGAGAGATGGACGAGTTGCGATTTGGATTCCCAACACGCGGGGCAGAATGGCGTTTCATCGCCATCGAGGAAGTAAAACGGCTCCTTGTATTTCATCTCGCGCTTGAGCCTAAGAGTTTCCTTCAATTCCTTGTTCTCATCGTTAAGCCGCAAGTTCTCCTCTACAAGCGCAACAATGTCTGAATGAAGGTTAGCGATCCGCTGGGACAGCTCAAGGCTCTTGATTTCGTGCGCCGCCTGTGCTACATCCTTCGCTCGATCTCGGATGTTCATGTCTTATCTGGCGAATTATTCAATCAACTTGAACGCCCGAGAGCTTACTACGGTTTGTGGCCGCATACAATGTTGTTCTGGACCGTTTCATTCATGCGTGCATACGTGACAATGGAAAAACTCATCACGGTGTTTTGGGAGCGAATAACATCCCCTTGACGCTCTCGCGCAAGGGGCGCGCCGCGAAGTAATTGCCCTATGATTACCATCAGCTCGTGCTCCGCCGAGCAACTTCGGCTCAACTGGTGCAATATCAAGACGAATATTGGCGCCGCTCGAACCTCTGCGACTTGTCGCATAAAGGTATACTAGTCAACACCCAATTCATGCTCAAGTTGGTCGGCTGAGGCAGCCAGGGGAACAAGTACTATGGCAGGGCAAGAAGAAAGCCCATCGCGAAAAGCGCCTGAAACGATAGCTGTTTCAAGTGGGGACAGCTCCGTTGAAAAAGATAGGGTTGCAATGAACCGCGAGGCTGCCACACTTGCCGGTATTAACTCGGCTGATGCAACTTCCCCTGGTGCCCCGATCTACGCTGCAGGCGCTCCATCTTCCGGTGCCAAAAAGGAATCAACCTCTGTCTTCCGCTCGATTGGGGCCACCGTCTTTCAGCCGGGGGACCTCCTCGGGGGGCGTTATGAAATCACCAAGCTGCTGGGAATGGGCGGGATGGGGGCGGTTTATAAGGCTCACGACATTGAAGTCGCGCGAACGGTCGGGCTAAAGGTGATTCGTCCCGACCTGGCTGAGAACCCTGCAATCCTGGCACGGTTCAAACAAGAGCTGGTGCTTGCGCGACAAATCACTCATAAAAACATCATTCGCATCTACGATCTCAACGAGGCCGATGGTGTGAAGTTCATTACCATGGAGTTCATCGAAGGTGAGGACTTACGAACGATTCTCACGCGGCAAGGCAAGCTCCCGCCGGAAGACGCGGTTGAGATCCTGCACCAAACATGTGCGGGATTGAATGCAGCTCATTCCGAAGGCGTGATTCACCGCGACCTGAAACCCGCGAACATCATGCGTGACCAATCGGGACGCGTTGTCATTATGGATTTCGGTCTGGCCCGTACGCTTCAAGGCGAAGGCATGACACAGACCGGCATGATGGTCGGAACGATGGAGTATATGTCTCCCGAGCAGGCGACGGGTCTTGAGTTGGACGCCACGTCGGACATTTACGCGGTTGGTTTGATTGCCTACGAGATGTTGACCGGCAAGATGCCGTACGCAGCCGACAGCGCTGTTGCCAGCTTGCTCAAACGCTCGCAGGAGCGTGCGAAACCGATGATCGACGTGGATAGTTCAGTCCCACGAGATCTCAGCACCATCGTCAGCAGGTGTATCGAACCTGACCGTAAAAAACGGTATCAGAACACAGCGGAACTCATCGCCGACCTCGAAGCATTCCAACCATCGGCCGCGTCAAAGGCTACCGGATCTGTGGCCGTTCGCCGTGCGCCCTTCAAGGCTGCGCGGACCATTCCCGCTTGGGCGAAGTGGGGGGCCGTTTCAGTGCTTGCTTTGCTCATTGGGGGGGTCGGTCTATACGAATGGAACTGGCGCCCCAAACCTCGGGTCACGCACGCGCCGGTTTCGGTGCTGGTGGCCGACGTCACGAATCACACCGGCGACCCGGTCTTAGACGGCACGCTGGAGCCAATGTTCAATGTCGCGTTGGAAGGGGCGAGCTTCATCAACGCTTTCAACCGCGGGACTGCGCGCAAGATGGCGCAGAAGCTCCCCAATCCTACCGACAAGCTGGATGAGCAATCGGCGCGGCTGGTGGCGCTCAGTCAAGGGATCAGCTCGGTGATCACCGGTGAGATCAGCTTCCGCGGGGACTCCTACACTGTTTCCGCTATGGCGCTGGATGCAGCTACGGGCAAAGTCATCGCGAAGAGCGAGGCAACGGCCGCTAACAAAGATGAGGTGGTAGGCACTATTCCCAAAGTGGTAGCTCCGATTCGTAAGGCCCTGGGCGACGAGACTCAGGAGTCGGTCTTCCCACCAGGGGCATTTACTGCCGCGTCAGTCGAGGTTGTACACCAGTACGGCCTTGCGAAGGAACAGGAGGGTGCCGGTAATTGGGAAGGAGCAATGCGCTACTATGAAAAAGCCGTCCAGCTGGATCCGAACTTTGCCCGCGCATATTCCGGCATAGCTGCCATGGCCTACAATCTGGGACAGCGGCAATTGGCCGAGCAGAACATAAAGCTGGCCATGGAACACGTGGACCGTATGACGGAGCGCGAAAAATATCGTCATCGGGGCCAGTATTATTCGTACACCGGCGATAATAAGAAAGCCGTCGAGAACTATAAAGAACTCCTCGCCCGTTACCCGGCAGATTTTATCGGCCGATTCAATCTCGCCGCGGGTTACATCGAGCTGCGGGATTTCTCCAACGCCGTCGATTCCGCGCGTCGAGCGGTCGAGATCGCCCCTAAGAGAGCGATGGCGCGGGAGGCGCTCTCGTTGTACGCATCGTACGCGGGGGATTTCCACACCGGCGAGCAGGAGGCGCGAGCGGCTATAGAGCTGAGCCCGTCCTCGGAAACGTCCTACCTGGCCTTGGCAGAGTCCCAGCTCGGGCAGGGACAGTTGTCGCAAGCGGCCGAAACCTACCATAAGCTCGAGAAGCTTAGCGTGCTAGGCGCTTCCATGGCCGCGTCCGGTCTCGCCGATTTGGCTGTTTATGAGGGCCGTTTCGCAGATGCTGTGCGCATCCTTGAGCAAGGCGCCGCCGCCGACCTCGCAGCCAAGAACCCCGAGAGCGCCGCCGACAAATTTGCCGCACTGGGCCACACGCAGCTTTTGCTTGGGGAGAACCGTGGGGCACTCGCGGCGACGGACAAGGCTTTGGCCGGCAGCCAATCGATCAAAGCTAAGCTCCTGGCTGGGCTAAACTTCGTCGGGGCAGGAGAATTGGCCAAAGCGCAGAAACTGGCTACCGGTCTCGGTTCCGAAATGACAGCGGAGCCTCAGGCCGACGCCAAAATCATTCAGGGCGACTTGGCCCTGAAGCGCGGAGATGCACACGAGGCCATCAAAGCACTAACGGATGCCAACAACGTCCTGGATACATGGATCGGTCACTACGAGCTTGCCCGGGCTTACTTGGAGGCCGGAGCTTTCGTTGAGGCCGATGCCGAGCTGGACCGATGCCTCAAACGGCAGGGCGAGTCGCTGGAACTGTGGTTAAATAATGTGCCCACGTTCGGCTATTTTCCGCCCGTCTATTACCTCCAGGGGCGTGCGCGCGAAGGTCTCAAGAGCCCCGGCTTTCCAGAATCGTACCGCAATTACCTGGGCATCCGCGGGAAGGCCGGCGAAGATCCCCTCGTTCCTGAAGTCCGGCGGCGACTAGGGCAATAGGAATCCATCAAGCCTGTGTCTCGCCGTCTCACCGGCGGCGTAGCAGTCAAGCCTCAAGAGAAGAAAATGCCCGGCAACGGCCGGGCATTATATTCGCTACGCAGCCCACACATATTGTGGGACCCGTGGCGCGTAGTGCGTCAACACCCAGATGGTTTGCAAACATTCAGTTTGAACGTTTGCGTCCCATAGTTCCCGTTAATGTCGGTGACCTTCACCCCAAAAGTGTAAGTGCCTGTCGCTGTTGGTGTTCCGGAGACCTTGCCGCTACTTGAGAGCAAAAGACCCGGCGGGAGTGCACCCGACACCACTACCCATGATGGTGAGACGCCACCGGCTTGGACAAGGTTATTGAGGTAAGACTTCTTAAAAACAGCGTTGGGAGTAAGAGTCGTGGTGAGAGTTGGGAACACGCTGTCGGATGCCCAGATCAGGAGCGACAACGCACTCGTCGTGACCTCAGACTGGCCGCTGTCCAAATTCAGTTTGAACCAATAGCAACCCGCGTTGAAGTTCGTTGTGTTCCAGGGGTAGCTGAACTGGTTGGCGCCTGTGACGCCAAACTGAATTCCGTTACCTGAAGTGGACACCTGTGTAACGGTTGCATTCGCTGGAGGCGTGGACGGGCACATTCCGTCAAAGGCAACGGGGCCGATGGCGCTCAGTGCCTTCGCTGCGGCCGGGCGGCTCACGAACGTGCCAGTGTCATCGTCCTGCAAGCTCCAAGTTATAGTGGCTACATCCGTTTTTGTAACCGAGCTGGGGCTAAACGCCAGTGAAGTTAAGCTCACCGTCGGTGGGCTGTTGGTGTAACAGCCCGTCAGCAGCGGTAAACCGCTCGGCACAGTAGCCGACGGCTGACTCTCGATGTGCGTGCTCGGGTTGATGTCGTCTTGGATTATCGACGTTACGTAGTACTTGTAGCCCAACGGGTTGCAGACGGGGTTATCGGTGTACTGGAACGTCGTGCCAGAAACAGGGGCAATTTTATTAAAAGTAACTCCGCCATCGGAGGAGCGGTAAACATTGAAGTTGATGGGCGTGCCGAAAATCGGCGTGCTCCAAGTTATCGTTATTTGGCGCGGTGACGCTGCCTCTGATGCTTTCACGTTCAAAGGAGGACGCGCGTAAGAGTTGGCCGTCTCGTGAGTAAATTCTCCGGGGCCGCCGCCTCCGTTGAGAGGACCGCCGCCTCCGTTGAGAGGGCCGCCGCCCCCGTTGAGGGGGCCGCCGCCTCCGTTGAGGGGCCCGCCGCCTCCGTTGAGGGGGCCGCCGCCTCCGTTGAGGGGGCCGCCGCCTCCGTTGAGGGGGCCGCTGAAGACGGACAAACTGCCGGTGGCGCCAATTTGCCGCAAGTCAATGCCAGGGCTCGCCGCCGTGGGGGTCCAGTCGCTGTGCCCGCGGAAAGTCTCGCTGCTGTTGCCGTCGAAATTAATGTCCTGAGGAGTCGGCGGAGTTTGGGCGGGGTTCGTGGTCCAGGTAAGTGTACTGGTCGGACCGAAGGTGCGAATCATCTGTGAACCGTCGAGGATGGGAGTGCCGTCGCAATGCCGCGCCGCGGCGTGGGCGGCATCCGTTGGGGCATACCAGGCAGTGTCTGAGTAGTAAGCGCTTGCGAGGCCGGTCGCGGTCGATGGATTAGGCTCACTCAGCGACTGCAGTGACTCCTCGGCATAATCGAGATATTGGTTGTCCAGGAGATCTACTGCCAAGGAATAGTTCAGCACGCTCAGGAAGTTCGGCTTGCAATTGGCTTCAAAGGTCGGCGTGTAATCGTTTAAGCTTGGATTTGCACTTGGGGGCGACGACAGATTGTCGTAATACAAGCCACCATGGGTCAGTCCGAGCCCATGCCCAAGCTCATGCATGAGGATCCCGGCTTTGGCATTCCACGTTTGGTCAGTCAAAGGCCAATTGCCCAGAGTTATGAGTGAGTCCGCGCCACCCAAATCCGAAAATCCGGAACCCGTGCCGGCCTTGCCAGGGGCAACCGAAAGGTTCGGGTCCGTTTGTAGGGTATAGGTAGGTTGGGCGCCTACCGAGGTACCGATTGTTATCTGGAATTTGTAAGGTCCTGGCGCCGTGTTCGTGATACTGCAGTCATTAGGAGTGCCGGTTTTAGGGTTCGTTGGGCAACTGGTATTCGTCACCAACCAGATCCCGTTTAGGTTGGGATTGGTGATGGCATCGGAGATAGAGACCCGGCCGTTGCCCGCAGTACTACTAACAATAAGCCCGTGTGCGGTTGAGGTGTAGAACGTGACCGTGGTGCCGGTTTGATAAACTTTGGCGGGTAATGCCCCCGCATTGTCTGTCAATCCGTTGATTAAGAACCACTTCGCTGCCCCGAGCGCATGGCCGAATACTACATAGTGCCAGCTGTCCTTCCGCCCGTGTTGGAAACGCGGTACACACGTTAAGAAGGTAGGATCAGTACAGAGGTCGCCGCTCCCGTCGTTTTTAAGGAGCTGATTCTTGAGAGACGAAAGACCTGCCTTCCAGGCAACCACGCCTGGCTGATTGGGAAATGCGCAGAGCACGGGGTTTCCAGACGAATCCGTACAGTCGGTGGGACCCGAGCCAAAGGTCTGTTCTTGGATAGCCCATCCCGGCACGACATGCAGGTTGAGGGGCTGGTGCCTGAGCTTACCATCAGCGTATTGGTCAGCAAACGCTTCAGTCACCTCCTGGATGACATTGTCTCCGTCCGGCGCCGTCGTCAAGTACGGGTTGAACGAATATCCGGACGCACATGCATTCGTGCCGCTTTGCTTGGTTTGGCACATGTAATCGAGCTGAACGAATATGTCCTGCTCGCCAACTTTTGCTCCGGGGAGAGGAACCCAGGAAGGATCTGTCGATCCCGGGCACGTACCGGGGTTGACTTTGACGTCGCAGTATCCCTGGTTGGTCTTCCACACGTTCAGAAGGCCATCCCCGTCATCGTTCTTAACCCTGGTTTCGACGATGACTGCGCCCCAGTCTACGCATCCCTGCTGGCTGGCGGACGGCACAACCTGAGTGGTCGCCGAAGCAGCGTCCTCCTGGATTGGATTTGCCGCCAAGCTCGGGGTGGGGTAGGGAGGTCCCGACGTATTGGGTCCTACTGGATTTCCAGGGTAGGAGGGTAAATTTGGAGGGTAGGGATAATTTGTGTCCCCAAAGGTGTAAGTCGGATTATCCCAGTTGCCATACCAGCCGGGGAATGCAGGCTGGCCGCTTCCATACAGAGAGGGAAGCGCTATAAGGTTGTTTGGATCAGAGCTGAAGTAAACGGTTTGGAACTTGTTGTTCTGGCCACTGCCCACGATGTGGGTCAGCCGGTTTACCGGGCTTGCCGCAGCATCGTAGAACCCTTGCAGTGTCTGCAGCATGTTTAGCGATGAGGGTACGTTGACCGTGCTTTGGCCGTAGGCGCCGTCGTAAATGACAATCGAGTTCAGCGGAACATCTTTAGAGAGAACCCGGTAAATGATGACAAGAGTCGCGCCTAGGGTAATAGGGGGCGCCCCGCTACCGCTGCTCGGTAGTGTGATTTGGTATGTTTGATTTGGCGTCGCATTTCCGTTTGCATCAAGTGGCAGCAAGCTTCTGACGTCGGCGCGATAAGCTGTCACGACCCTCCCGGTCGAAGTGCTGGGGCAACCGCCACTACTCCAGGCCACGGAGCTCTGGGCGGGCAGGGGTAATCCCGATATGGCATAACTCGGCCCATTTTTCAGTCCGAAAGACCCAATCGCGCCGGTTCCCGTGTGGTTGACACTTTCGACCGTTTCCCAGTAGAGGAAGGCGCCAACGATCTGGGCTCCCACAGGCACAGACGTGGCGCCAGTAATACCCGGATTCGCTTTTAGCGTGGAGGGATTTTGGTCAGGGACACTGATCGTTCCGGTGGTCATGCCGTTGACGACCGTTCCATTCATGCCGTATGCGCCGGCGACGACGTAATCGCCGGTTACAAAAAAGTTGTTTTCGAAGTTGAGCGGATCGTTTTGCGCCAAGGCTGCTTGCGCAAACCCGATTACCAGGAGTACCGCTAATGCGGACAGTGCAGAAATCACCTTACGGACACCATTGCGAGTGCGTGTGCACGGAAGACACGGCATAGTTGTTCCTTATTTGATCGAAGGACCTGGAAGTCTCCGAATTTTTGAGCAGGCCTACGGCGGACCTAGGGGGAACGCTGACATTTACCTCAGCGCTAGCTCATGATACTTTACCCGCTAAATTGCTGAACGATCATATCCCGAAGCGCACGAAAAACAAGACGCCTTGAAGTGTAGTGGGTTGGCAACCACTATTTGGCTATTGTGTAGCACTAACGAGATTCATTGCGTAGTTCCAAACAGCTGAGGATCAAAAAGGATGTGGGTTGGTAATTGATAATGGGTTACCAAGCACCTGAAATCCCGCGATCAAGCGAAAGACTGCACGGCTTCGTCCTCTTCCGTGTACACATCGAAGAACGGTAACAGGTTGCCCATTTTCAGAGTTTGCAGGGCCGGCTTGGAAGGATTGACGAGCTTGAGCGAGCCTCCAGCTTTTTTCGCCGAAGTCAACGATCTCGTGCGCGCGGCGAGTTGCCGCCCAATGCGGTCGTTTGGTGGACCTAGTACTTCCACATCCGGACTTCGCTCCCGTTGCCACCGAAGTGGACTTCGTCCATGAGCTGGCAGATGAGGAAGACACCTCGGCCGTGGCTGCGCTCCAGATTTTCGGAAGCCTTCGGGTCTGAAACTTCTTCGGGAAGAAATCCTTCGCCGGGATCCGTCACAATGATGAGGATGCGTCCGCTCGGATAGTGCTCAACACGGCACCGGACGAGCTTCGAGGAATCGTTCTTGCAGCCATGAATGGCTGCGTTGGCCAGAGCCTCCTGCACAGCCAGCACAATCTCTAATCGCTTCTCTTCCGGACAGTCCAGCCTCATCAGCGTGTCGGCAACGGTGTCGGCTACCGCGGACACGGCGGCGGCTTCACCGGGCATCTCAACATCAAGCAATCTTATCGATGGGCCGTCGTTATGGCTGTCTATTACTGGTGTGTCCGCCGACATGAAGGGTTAAGTCTTTCTCGCATGAGGTCTAGGGCTGGTGTCAATTGAATGATTCCACTGCCTTGTCGTCGCTATCGAAGACCTCAAAGAGGTTAAGGACCCCGACGAGCTTCAAAGTCTTAATCGCAAAGTTAGAAGGACTAACCAGTTTGAGGCTGCCGCCACGCTGCTTTGTGGATGTTAGGGACTTAACCAATAAACCGATACCGCTGGAGTCGATCATTGCAACTTCAGCGAGGTTAACGGCGAACCTAGTGTCACCCTCGGCAAGGGCTTCATCGATGGTGCGTTTCAGCTCATCAACAGGCGGTCCCAAACGGAGTTGGCCACGCAACTGGATTAGCTGTACTTGAGACCTCTTACGAACATTGATATCCATGAATCCTTCCTGTCCTAATCCTGCTATATAGGCGGAGTGAGCAGAATGGGTAAGCTACGAGATGAGGCCCGGAATTGCAACTCCCGTTTTTCCTACCGCGCGCTATCACGAAAGTGCCGGACCGACACGATTAAAATTTCATCTACCAGGGTTGAGAATTTGCTGTCATAATTGGCCGCATCAAGATGCCGAGCACGAATAGCGAGCATCCTCCTGCTTCAGCGACCTTCGTCATCCTAACCACTGACCAATCGGTCCGCCCTGAAGCCGAGGCGTATCTCTCCGACTACGATCTGCACGTGGTTTCGCGGTGGTCGGACCTCATCAAGTGCATCGAAAAGAAGTCCCCCGATGCAGTGCTCCTTGACATCGACATCATAGGCGAAGGTCCGGACGAAGGCCTGTCTGTATTGAGCGAACTTCGTTCGCTGATGCCCGATTCCCTGCTGTTTGCGCTTACGCGTTCGCGACGGAAAAGCTTGCGCTTCACTGCGGTGGACGCAACCGTCGACGAATACTTCGTAGCACCCATTGACTTCCAGGAAGTGCGCATCGTCTTGGGCCGTGCGCTGGAGAAGCGGGCCGCAGAACTCGAATACCGCGAACGATTGAACGCCAAGAACAAGCAGCAATCGTTGGCGGAACTCATCGGGGCAAGCGAACCCATGCGCTTGGTGTACCAAACCATTCAACGTGTCGCTGATCGGAACACAACGGTCATGATCAGGGGCGAGAGCGGTACCGGCAAGGAACTGGTGGCGCGTGCAATTGTGACGCTTGGCCCTCGTGCCGACAAGCCCTTCATCAGCATCAACTGCGCGGCACTGCCGGAGCACCTGATCGAGAGCGAACTGTTCGGCCACGAAAAGGGTGCGTTTACTGACGCGAGAGAGGCGCGAGCGGGACATATCGAACTGGGGCACGGCGGCACATTGTTCCTCGACGAGATTGCCACGCTGGGCTTGTCGCTGCAGTCCAAATTTTTGCGGGTTCTGGAACAGCGTTCGGTAACGCGGATCGGCGGCAACGCGGCGAAGAAAATCGACTTTCGGTTGATCACTGCCACCAACGACGACCTTGAAGGCATGGTGCGAAGTGGCAAGTTCCGCGAGGACCTGTACTACCGCATCAATGTGGTACCCATCTCATTGCCGCCCTTGCGCGAACGCAAGGCAGACATCGCCCTGCTGGTTGATCATTTCCTGCGGATGTATTGCGCTGAGCATGGGGTTGCGTTGAAACACGTCGATCCCGAAGTGATGCGGGTGCTGGAAGAAGATCCCTGGCCGGGCAATGTGCGCGAGTTGCAGAACCTCATTCAGAGGCTTGTGGTCATGGTGGATGGTGCGACGATCGGCCTGGAACACTTGCCGCAACGCATTCTGTACAACAGCACAAGTTCGAAGGATTCTCTGCTCATCCCCGAAGAGGGTGTGGACTTCGACGAGGAAATCTCGAGGATCGAAGTGGCTTATCTGGAAGCAGCCCTCAGGCGAAGCGGGGGAAACAAAGTAAAAGCAGCCCAACTGCTCAACATCGACAAACAAAAGATACACTATCTCTGCCGCAAGTATCAGGTCGCGAAGGTATCAAGAATTCAAGCCGCGCACTCGGGAATATGAGTTTTTCATCTCTAGAAGATGAATTCTTAATGTCCCTCTCTTCCCATCATTCCGAGTAACAGGGCCGGAAAGGTACCAATTCCCTGTAAGTCTCTGAAAAAGCAAGGCCGGATCGAACAGCTGTCGTTTTTGCGACTTTGGCACGACCCTTGCACTATGCATTGGTGCAAGCGCCGAGACAGGCCCTACGCGCCAACACCGAAAAGGAGATCACGATGTCGGTTCCGAAGAAGTCCCTTCTACCCAAAAAGTCAGCCGCCACGAAAGCAATCGTCGCGAAGAAAAGTCCGTCCATCCGTCCGGCAGTCGCACCCGCCGTAAAGCCCACCATAACGCCGGCAATAAGTCCGGCCGTGAGTACGGCTGTACAGGTGGTATAGGCACTCCTTTTCGGAGGCCAAAATCAAAAAGGGCCTGCTTCGTCAGGCCCTTTGCATTGCCCTGCTAATGTCACCAGAACCTTCGTTCGAACAGGTCGCGCCCGAATCGTCCCATGAATGCTGCCAGGCTGCGCCGACGAACAAATAACTTCGCGTTCCCTGATGCTCCCTCCCCGAGAGTCCCGTTGCTGTTCAATGTCACAAATCCGACATAGAAGGGGGGCGGCGCAATTCCACTGAGTTGCTTTTTTTCGGCAAAGGCCGGGTCAATGTCAGAGGATAGAGGTGCTATCGAGTCCAAATTAGCCGAAATCGGAAAGAGATGGCCGGGCATTTGCAGTCGAACTGGTGTACCGACACTCACATCACGAACACCATACTCCGGGATGTAAATCCTCGCCCTCATCGTACGCATGTCGGCAACTTCCGCAACCTGAGTCCCCGGTTGAAGATAGCTGCCAACCAGGTTCTGCAGCCTAGGCGTGACCACAACACCGGCAATGGGGCTGGTAATTTGCAGACGGTCCAGTTCGGTTTGAAGGACGCGATTGTGCTCTGCCTGCTCCACCCGCTCCCGTTCTGCTCTGCCGAACTCCGAGTAGCGTAATTCCGCCCGCACCGCGCGTGCAGATGCCTCCCGAAGTTTTGCATTGATTTGCGCAGCTTCTGACTCAAGCTGAAGGTTGCGTAGTCGCAAGAGCGGCGTTCCCGCGCTGACCGACTGGTTTTCAGCGACTAGAACCTGCTCGACCGTCCCAGGCACTTCGGCGCGTATCACCGCTCGCTGCGCGGGCTCGAGAACAAATTGGCCGTTCACAAAGTCCGGCAGCACCGGCGTGAACAGCACGACCGCTGCAACACAGGAGCAAGCCACTGCACGCGCAGGCGTGAACCACGCTCTCACACGGTCTTTCTTGTCGAGGTAGATGTCTTTCATGAAGCGGATAAACCTCCGTATACGCGAGCGGAAGAAGGCCAGCCCGATCAACAAGCCGGGTATCCAGGCATACTCCGAGCTGTAGGAGCGCAGGACGTTATAGAGGAACAGAACGACAACCGCGATCAGTCCGTAGCTGTACACTCCCGACAAGGTCGAATAGATGATGTAGAACAACCTGCGCCGCCGGGGCACATATTCGATCTCCACTGGCAAACCAAAGATGTGCCGCTTCACCCATCCGGATACGTAGGCGGTGGAGCGCTCCTTCAGGTCAGCTTCTCCGATGATCTCGGAGAACATGTAGTAGCCGTCAAGTTTTATAAGGGGGTTTAGGTTTGCCAGCGTGACGCCTATGCCGGTCACCATGATGACCTTGTAGGCGAAGTCGTGAGTCCACATGCCGGGAGCCGTCGTCCACCAGAGCAGAGTGGCGAAGAAACAGAGAATGAGGTCAACCCATATTCCCGCAATGACCGTCCACAACCGTGCTCTGCGCTCACCGAGGATCCAGATCTGTGTGACGTCGCAGATAAACGTGGGAGCAAAGTACATCAGAATGAATTCCATCCTCTCGACAGCACCGCCGAAGTGTTTGCACGTCATGCCATGGGCTGTTTCGTGGAAGAATGCCATGGCGCCAAAAAGGAACCAGAATTCGATGAGATCCCGGACTGTCTTCTCCCTGAAGTTGTAGAAGCGGAAACTGTCGTTCCAGATTTCGTCGAACTTGCCGATCCACATTCCGACCATCGCGATGAAGCACAGGATCGTAAGACCGGTGAACCAGGGCGTGTAGATGAATCTTACGTACGGCTGGAGCCTGGTCAGATAGTTGTCAGCATGAGGCCAGCGATGCAGGGTGATATTGCTGATATCCGAGAACGCGAAACGCCTGCGTTTGTGCCGTTGGCGATCAGCGCCGAGCTTCTGCTTGAGGGTGATGTTCTTCTCCAGTGGCGTGCGGTAGAGCAGGTCCGTCTGGTCTCTCAGAAATGCGGTGAACTCCTTCACATCATCTTCTGTGAAGGGCACCCCGGACTTTTCTCTGATGAGGTCGGAAAGCTCTGCGTAGGAGCGCTGGCCGTTGAAGAGTTCGAGCAGCATCCATTGCTCCGGCGTCAAGCGGAGATAGCTATCGGCGCCCGGCATCTTCGCGAGCACCGTCGGGATGCCCTGCTCGACGTGCTCTTTATGAATAACGCTCGGATGCAGCCTGGGATAGCTCGGGCGGGCGCTCCTCTCCGGAATCTCCGGGAGCGCTGCATCAAGAGCTTCGATGATGTTCATTGCTGATTTAGGCTTATGTTGACAAGCATTCCGGGGCGCAGCGCTGTATCAGGGTGTGTGATCTGAGCAAGGATCTCCAGGGTGCCGCTGGCGGGATCAACGACCGGACTGATTTGAACTACTTTGGCAATATACTTTGCGTCGCCCGGCACGTCGGCCGTACCGACCGCCAGCAGCTCACCTTGATGAATCTTGCCAAAAAAACGTTCGGGGAGAGTGAATCTCACCTGGAGCGGACCTAGAGAGGTCACCCAGAAGAGGCGGTCGCCGACGGCTACTTTCTGTCCGGCACGCACGTAGCGCCGAGCCACAATTCCGTCGAAGGGCGCAACTACACTGGTCTTCTCTTTTTCAAGCTCCAGCGATCTGAGCGTGCTCTTCGCGTTGTTCAGGCTCTCGGACTCACGCTTGATTTCATACTCGTCAGCCTCTTCCTTGTAGACGGCATGTTCGAATTCTTCTTTAGAGATGACCTTCGCTTCATAGAGCTTTTCCGCGCGAGTGCGGTCGGCCATCAATACCTTGGTCTCGGCACGCCAGTTCTCCAGGTTGGCCTCGAGTGCTCTGACCTTTGCGGCCGCAGCATCGCCATCCGCCGAGATCTGGCGGTCGTCGAGTTTAGCGAGAAGCTGTCCTTTGCGAACCGTCATGCCGGGCTCCACCAGAATGGCCGCGATCACTCCCTCCCTGAGGGCTGCAACCTCGACCTGGTTTTCTACGACGATCGGACCAGACGCAAGAATCTCGTTGCGCTTTTCAACGACGGGGGCGGCAGTTGGGCGTTCGGGTGCCGGTGCCGCTGTAACTACGGAGGGTTCTTTCGATTCATTACACGCGGTGATGCCGAAGATGGACGCTAGTGCCAGAAACGCTGCGATGTATTCCTTCATACTTCCCCTGTGCCTTTACCAACCGAACCACGACCACAATTTTGACCATATCCAGACGGCCGGACGCCTGAAGATTACCCATCCGGCCGGCTCCCATCCTGTTGATACTTTGCCACGTCCCTGCATTCCCGAACGAATGAGGCCATCCTGGTTGGGGACCACAACGCGTGCGAAGAAAAAACGCTCCGAGCCGACCAACTCGGCTTTGGGACTCACGAGGGCGACGGGAGCACGGAACGTTCGGTTGGGCAGGCCTTCGAGCTTGATCGCCGCT
>Ga0182037_10000621_pt1 | contig 17414 bp, 14 predicted proteins | sample sta12Cox44000082_FD_125974 | JGI IMG/M metagenome (GOLD analysis project Ga0182037, IMG submission 125974) | Lab enrichment of tropical soil microbial communities from Luquillo Experimental Forest, Puerto Rico - statoxic.12C.oxic.44.000.082 | ecosystem: Environmental > Terrestrial > Soil >... | reverse complement strand
AGGAGCTCCAATTCTCGACGGGAGGCGGCAGCCTTCGTTCGGTGGCACGAGCCGGATGACGCGAGAGTGTCAAGTCCGGATCTGTGAGCGGCTCGGGGTGAAACTCCCCGGGCCGACTCGGCGTGCGCTCGCCGGCGGCGGCTTCCAGGAATGTATCGGGCTCGAAATCGAAATGGATGTGCAGGAGTTGATCGAGGGTGGTCGGAACGACGGAATCATACGCCGCGTCGGGCGCGGCAAGTACACCAACCTGGTGCTCAAGCGCGGGATGTTCTACCTGCCGGGCGGCGCCGTAAAGAGCGAGCTATGGGACTGGTTGCAGAGGGTGCTCAGCGGAGTGCGCCCGGTCGTGCGCTACGACGGGACAATCGAAGTGCTCGACCCAAGCGGCAACGACGTAGTCGCGACGTGGGTCTTCGACCGCGGGTTACCCGCCAAGATCTCTGGCCCGCAGCTGAATGCTAAGACGGGCGAAATAGCCATTGAGGAATTAACCATCTCGCACGAAGGACTGCGATTGAGGAGCTAGGCGCATGCCGGCGCTCGAAAAAGCTACGTTGCTGGAAATCAAGGCCGACGGCAGTGCCGCGCCGATCCCCGGTACTGAAATCGATGTCCAGTTCAACCCACAGTCACTCAAGCTGTCGCTCTCCAACAAGATCGAAGGCGGCGACACCCGCGGCCGCCAGAAGCGCCAATACCTTGGGAAGACCTCGACGACGCTTTCGTTCGACCTGCATTTCGACACCGCTGACGAGGGTACGGACGAGGAGCCGGTTTCGGTGCGAACCCGGACGGCTGCGGTCGAGCGGTTTGTTTTGCCCAAGGGGCAGGGCAATCAGAAGCAGGCGCCGCCCAAAGTACGATTTCACTGGGACCAACTCGTAATAGACGGGATAATCGAGGACGTGACGATCGATTTCGATCTCTTCGCCGCCAACGGTGCACCGCTGCGCGCTAAGATCGGCGTCTCGATCAAGGAGCAGGACGCCAAATACGAACTGCTCCATTCGGGACCTGGCGCGAATCAGCCAGGTAATGCCGCCGCACCGGGTGGTGGAGGCGCCGGTCCCGGAAGCAACGCGCGGGGTGCAACCGATACGACGGCGACGGCGCTGGGCGGCGAATCGGCGGCGGATTTCGCGGCGAGGCTGGGGCTCGACCCGGGAGCGTGGCGCGGTATCGCTGCGCAACTAGGCGCGAGCAGCTCGCTTACGCTCAAGGCGGGGGTCGAGATCGACTTCAGCAGCAGTCTTTCGGCGGGCGCTGGTATTGGCGTATCCGCAGGCCTGGAGGCGGGCGCTGACTTGTCCCTCGAAGCCGCATTCGGCCTGAACGCGAGTGCCTCTGGCGGCGCGTCGCCAAGCCTGGGATCGAGCGCGGGCGTCCAGGCCGGCTTTGCGCTCTCGACGGCCGGTGGACTTGGCGCGGCGCTAGAAACGGTCGCCAGCATTCAGGCGGGCACTGCGGCGGCGCAGACGCGCAACGCGTTCGGTTCCGCGGCGCCGCTGCAATCGAATTACCCGGCAACGTCTATCGGAACGACTAGTGTCGGGCCTCGCCGCGCAGCACCCACGAGCACGGCAGCATCACCCCAGTCCAACGTTCTCGTCCCGGCTACGGTATCCGCGCCTCTGCGTCCGATCCAGCCACGCTCGCCCCTCCGCCTGACGGGCCTGCCGTCACCATCGGCGCAGGCGGCTGCCCCGACCGCACCACCGCCGCCGGCTGCCGATCCACGCGCGACCTCCTTTGGGTTTGGCGTCCCGCTACGACCGCGCGTTTCTGGTGCGGCCGATCTGCGGACAGCGTGGCTCGGCGGGGTGACCGTGCTCAAACCGCGTGCCCGGGCGACAGATGTGATCACGCCCGATTCCCCAATCGCGCCGCCGTGGACGAGGCTTCCCCCTTCCGATGCGGCGCGCGTAAGCGCGGACAAGGTGCAGATGCGACGCGGCCCGTCGCGCCTCGCTTGCGGCTGCATTCCGGGATGTCAGGGCGGCAGTTTATGCGGCTGTCGTGCGAGCCGCATTCATGGAGGAATCCCATGACGGTGCATATCGGCGAAGTAACCTCGGACGTGATCGTTGAACCCGAGAGAACGGAAGGCATGACGGGTCCGGAGAACGACAGCGACCGCTGGAAGCGGATGGAGGCGCTCCGCAGCGCCCAGGCCGCGCTCGGCTGCCTGACAATGCGCACTCGCGCGAGGGCGTTTGATGACTGAGTTGTTTGGAGCGACTGCACCGGTCTTCAAAATCGGCGGCGACGTTAAGGGGGAGCTCGCTCGCGACGTCGTGCGACTTGAGATCGAAGAGGCAACTGACGGGCTGAAGACGCTCATGCTGCGGCTGCTCGCGGTCGGCCCACAACAGAATGCGGACGAGGAGCAGCTGCTCTATCTCGACGGCAAAGTTCTCGATTTCGGCAAGGAGTTGGAAATCTCGATCGGTCCGTCCGACGACGCGCGGATCGTCTTCAAGGGATTAATCAGCGCGATCGAGGCAGCGTTCAGCGAAGGCTCGGAACCGCGTGTGATCGTGTTCGCAGAAGATAAGCTGATGGGCCTCAGGATGACGCGTCGAATGAAGACCTACGAGAACAAGAGCGACGCCGAAATCGCGCAGGCAATCGCCGAGGATCACGGGATCGAGGCGGCCGTCGCCGCGGACGGTCCGATCTACCGAGTCGTTCAGCAGTGGAATCAGAGCGACCTGGCCTTTTTGCGCGAGCGCGGGCGGCTGATCCAGGCCGAGGTCTGGCTCGAAGACGATAAGCTTTGCTTTAAAAGCCGAAGCAACCGCACTGCAACCACGATCGCGCTGGTGCAGGGAAACCAACTCATCGACGTGCAGGTTCGGGCTGACCTCGTCCATCAACGCACCAAGGTCAAGATCGGGGGTTTCGACGCGAACCAGCGCGATCGTATCGACGAAACGGCCGGACCCGAAGCAATTCAGGGCGAAATCTCCGGCGGACGCACCGGTCCGGTGATCCTGCAAATGGCATTTGGTGAGCGAGTGTCGTACCGGCTGCGTCAGAACCCGCTCGCCGCGGCCGAGGCACAGGCATGGGCGAAGGCCGAAATGCTGAGGAGATGCCGCGGTTTCGTCAGCGTCACTGGAACCACCGATGGCACACCAGACATGGTGGTGGGCAGCCGTGTGAGCCTCGATCGCGTCGGCGCACCCTTCAACGGCGACGGCTATTACGTTACGCAGGTGCGCCACACATACGATCTCGAGCACGGTTATCGCACGCACTTCGAAGCAGAGCGGGCAACCCTCAACGAGGGTGCATCATGAAGCTCGAGGCATTTGTACCAGACGGCGACGCACCACGCTATTTCGGGGTCCATCCCGCGATCGTGACTGATATCGTGGACAAGGACAGTCTCGGCCGGATCGAGGTCAAATTTCCCTGCCTTGGCGCGGACGGCGCCGATGTGCGCGTGTGGGCAACCCTGCTCACACCCTATGCAGACGACAATCAAGGCTTCGAAATCCTGCCTGCCGTCGACTCTCAAGTCGTGGTGGCGTTCGAGGCAGGCGACCTGCGCCGCGCCTACATACTTGGCGCCTGCTGGAATGGTCAGGAGCAATTGCCGCAGACCCCTGAGGAGGCCAACAACAAACGTCTGATCAAGACCCGTTCCGGGAGCCTGCTCGAGTTCGACGATACGAGCGGCGCCGCGAAGGTGACGATTTCGATGCGAAGCGGGCACACACTCGTGCTCGACGACGGCGCCCAGGAGGTGAAGCTCGTTCATGCCAACGGCTGCATGATCAGGCTGAACATCGCGGGCCAGGTCAGCATCACCGCCAACTCGACGGTAGAGATCAATGCTTCGGCGGTGAATATCCACAGTCCGACCGCAATCTTCGACGGCATCATCAAATGCACCTCGTTGATTGCCGACGCTGTGGTGTCCTCAGCCTATACGCCTGGTGTGGGCAACGTATGGTGACCACGATGCGGCACGAAGTTCAGCGCGACTGGATGATCGTCGCGCCCTGGTGGCGCTGGACGGACCCGGCGCAGGTGCCATTGGGACAACCGGTTGCACCGGACACCCAGAAGGGACGACTTAGCCAGCCGGTGTTTCAAAAATACGACTCCGCCAACCTTGTTAACGACTTCATCCAGGATCCGCAGCGCTCGCTCAAGTTCGTCGACGACGACCTCGTTCATAGCCTGCAAGCAGCCGAGCCCGCCCCCGGACTGCACGGTTTGCCCCGACGGGTGAGCAATTACCGGTATCTGCCGGACGGCACCAACACCCGAAAGATTTTTCTCCCCACGCACAAGCGCTTCTATCTCGTGGTGTGTGAGGTGCATTGCGACGCGCCTGGTTTCCGATGGTTGGGCGCGACAAGATCTGCGAGGCCGGGTTTGTCGTCCGACGCCGCACGCTCACGGTGCCGCCGGCCGGAATCGAGGAAGTGAGACCGATCCTAAAGCAGCTGGCGGCGAGTCGCGGCAAACTCAAGCACCTCACGTCCAAGATACCGTCAGTATCTTCGGGGAGCACCGCAAACGGCGGGATGCCGGCCACGCAGAACGGGGCCGAGCGCGGCTTCAGCGGTCAGGCAAAGCTCGATTCGTTGCGGTCACAGCGGAGTTCGATCCAGGCATTGCTGAAAAACGAAAAGGCGCGCCTGCAGGAGTGGATGACGCGATTCGGAGTGGCGCCGCAGCTCCAGGGTTGGTTCAAGTCGCCCAACGGTTTCGACCGGATCGGATATTGGAACCAAGTAGAGGAAACTCCCGCCGACCTGGGGCTCGAATCCACTTTCCCGCTCTACCCATTAATTCCGAACAGCAGCGATCGAAGCCACGTCGGCAATTTCGCCACCGTCTATTTTGGACTGCTTCCGACAATGCTCACCGACACTGATCGGCTGGGACGCGCGCGTTTTGACGATCACGAACTCTATGAAGTCAGATGCTACGTGAAGCGCGATCTCGCCGCCCGTGATCGGGACCAGCCTTGCCTTTGCTCCGACAAAACTTTTTGGAGCGAGCCGACTGCGGCCTACAAGCTCGCCTCACATTTCGATTTGACCGGCACCAGCAACCAGCCGGTTACTATTCAATTGCCCGACCTCCAAACGCTGGCAGCCCAGGCCAAGCCGTCGCTGGGCGTGGCATTTGCCAAGCCGGACAAATATCTCAGCTTCACGGCCGGCAGTGACGGTAAGCCTCTCAATATCAGTCAATCATCGGGCTTTCAGATCTGCAGCTTCGCGCTCCCGCTAATCACGATCGTCGCGACCTTTCTGTTCGAACTTTTCCTGCCGGTGGTGACCATCCTGTTTCAGCTGTGGTGGATGCTGGCGCTGAAATTCTGCATTCCGCCGGAAATCAGCGTCGCCGGCGGGGTCAATGCGGAGATTGCACTCGACGCGTCGCTCAGCTTCGAGGCGTCGATCGAAGCCAATGTCGACGCGAGCATCGGTGCGAACTTTGGCGCCGAGACCGAAGCCGGCCTCATTGCGCAATACGCGCCGATCGCCCTTGCCAACTTGGAAGTGACGCTCAGACAGGCGTCCGACCCGGCAACGGCACCTTCCCCGACTGCGCAGCTCGACTTCGAGCCCGAGGTCGCTCACGCATGAGCACACTCCAGTTTCTCGGCACAGGATGGAACTACCCGGTCGTACCGGTCGCCTCAGACAAGCTCGATTATGCCGCCGGTCCGGACAAGGTGGCGCAATCGATATGGATCATCCTCGATACCGACCCGGGCGAGCGGGTGATGCGGCCGAGCTTCGGGTGCGGCCTCAGACGCTACCTGATGGCTCCGAATACGACAGCCACTCGGGCGCTCATCCAGCACGATGTCGAAGTGGCCCTGGCGACCTCTGAACCACGCATCAAGATAATCGGGCTCAGCGTCGACCCGGGTGATGATCCCTCACTCGTCCTGATCCGAATCTCCTACGTGCATTTACGTAATAACCAGCCGGGCAATCTCGTCTTCCCGTTTTATCTGGAGTAGGTAATTGCCCCTTCCTTCTCTGATATTGGACGATCGCTCGTATCAACAGCTGCGTGACGAACTGGTCCGCCGCATACCAGTCTACAACCAGGAATGGACCGACCATAATCCGAGTGATCCCGGTATCACGTTGATCGAGCTGTTCGCCTTCCTCGGCGAAAATCTCCTCTATCGTTTCAATCAGATCCCTGATGCGACCAAGCTCGCGTTCCTCAAAATGCTGCAGATCCCGCTGCGGCCGGCAACCGCTGCCAGCGCCCTGGTGACGCTGTCGCGGGTCGATACGGGGGCGGGGGCATCGGCTTCAGTGCTCGCGCCCATCGGTAACGGGTTGACGGCCGGCGCTATACTGTTCGAGAGCCTCACCGAAGTCTCTGTTTGGCCCCTCGAAGTGACTGCGGTCGGGCGAATCGTAGCCCCAGCCCCGGATGCACCCGAGGCCCAGGACTTTTCGAATGCCGCAATCGACGCCCGCGGCGGAATCAAGCAAGGCGAACAACCCGTCTATTACATCACCCAGACAGTTCCACTTGATCCCACCGGACCGAACACTGCACCGGTCGATTTCCAGACCGCGACAAGCCCGTTCGATTTCAAGAAATCGGTGGATGGTGCGATCTGGATCGCGGTACGCAAGACTCCGACCACCGATTTCACCAAATTGGGCAACGCACTTCTCAATATCGGATTCATTCCTGACCCGCAGATATTATCGATCGACCAGGTCAATGCCTGCGCCGGTCAACAGCCGACCGGACAAACCGCTCAAGTTACCTGGGAAGCATCCACGGGTGTCATTGAAAACGGCGAACCAACATACGTGACCGTGGTCGTGGAAGGTGACACGACACTTGGGCTCGCACAGCAGGGTGTCGTGAGAATTCGAATTCCAGTCGATATTACCGACCTCGGCACATATACGCTGGAAGATCCAAATCTCGCCGGCACCGGTAACTTCCCACCCGAACTCGACGACAAGGAACAAGCGGCGAATACGCTCTTCTGGCTGCGGGCCACGCGCACGGATCCCGCCCAGCCGCTGGGCAGCACACTCTTTATCGGCATCAATGCCATAGAGGTGATTCAGACGCGGAAGGCGAATCCCGAGTTTATTGGCACCGGAAACGGACAGGCCAGTCAGGTCTACTCGCTGATCCACAAGCCGGTGATCGCTGGATCGGCGAGGATCCAAGTCGAGGAGGCCGACGGCTGGACCGACTGGACGTTGGTTGACGGTTTCGAGGGCGCCCAGGAGGATTCGCGCCAATGCGTGCTCGATCTCGAAGCGGGGACGATTGTATTTCCGAACGGCATCCGCGGCAGAGCACCGCAGATTGGCGAGCGGATTCGCGCGCTCGAGTACCGCTACGGCGGTGGACCGGACGGCAACGTCGGGGCTGCGGCAATAGCAAAAGTAACAAATGTCGGACAGGTGAAGGCCTCGAACCCATTACCCGCCAAAGGGGGAGCACCGGCCGAGTCGATCGCCGACGCGCTGGATCGCATACCAGGCGAGTTCCGGCGCCATGACCGGGCGGTCACCCAGGGCGACTTCCAGGAACTCGCGCTAGCCACGCCGGGTGCCGACATCGGTCGCGCCGACTGCATCGCTCTGTTTGACCCACGGACGAAGAGCGTCGAAGCGGCTGGTGTCATCAGCGTTGTCGTCTGGCCGCGCGAGGATCTAAAGAACCCCAATGCACCGATGCCGGACCGCGATCTGCTTCGTCAGGTCTGCAAATGGCTCGACGCGCGCCGCCTGATCACAACTGAGCTCTACGTAATTCCGCCAACCTACCGCAAAGTGGCAGTCGCCACCGGCCTGCACGCCAAGCCGGGTTATGGGATCGAAGCGGTCCGGCGATGGGTGCGGATAAGGGTTTTCGAAACGCTATTCCTGCGCGGCTGGAATACGAGCGCGTTGGCCGGGTCACGACTTTTCGCCTTGATAGCGGCGAGTACCAGACGGTCTGGGGACGGCTCTTCATCGACGCCTGTATCCCTGAAGGCACCGACGTCAGCGTTCATTATATCGCGCTCGACGAGATGGGCGATGGACAAACGATGCCGCGCGTAGCGCCGGGCGACATCCAACATGCGACCGTCAGACGCCCCGACCTGTCGCCGCCGATTCCGCCACTCCAACTTGTTCCCGGACGTTTCGACGTCGTCAATCCCCTGCATCGGCGCGAGAGCGGCCGCGAACTGCCGTGGACGCAGCCGCCTGTAGACGATCCATTCGAGACGTACGAAGCGCCCATCGATGCACCCGCTGGACGCTACCTTTGGATCACCCTCGAGTTGCGTGGCAACACGAAGCGCAGCGCCCGCGTCAGGTGCGTCCGTGCCGAACACCCCTCACACGACTACCTACGGCGTCTGCCGCGGACGCTTTCGCGCGACGCATCCGCCGCGACGTTCCTGCTTCGCTACCTCGCGATCTTCGAGGGTTTTCTCTGAGATCGAAGCGCGCGCAGTCGATCGCGATCTATTGCTCGACGCGCGTGCGACGCCGGACGAAGCTCTTCCATGGCTTGCAAGCTTTCTCGGCCTTGTCCTCGACGAACTTTGGGCGACCGCGCCCGCGCCGAATGGACAGACCGCCAGCGACGTTCGCCGCCGATATGTCGAGGAAGCCGCGTGGCTGTTTCGCTATCGGGGAACAGTGCCGGGGCTCAAGCGATTCATAGAGATCTACACCGGTGTGCCAGTGGTGCTCATCGAGCACTTCCAGTTGCGCGGTATCGGCGGTGCGATGCTCGGGGATACGGGCGCCGCTTTTTCCAGCTCGGTTCTGGGCGTCGGTTTCCGCGTCGGCGGCGCACTCTCCACCACAGAAACGATGCCGCTGACCGGTAGCGTCGCCAATGCATTTCTCACTCATGCGCATCGCTTCACGGTAATCGTTCCGGCGGTCCTCACACCCGAACAGCTTGGTGTCGTCAATAACATTTTGGTAGTGCACCGACCGGCGCACACCGTTTTTGGCTTGTACACGGTCGGGGCCGGAATGCGCGTGGGACGAGCACTGATTGCTGGGATGACGTCGGTGATAGGCCCGACCGGGGGCTTCTCAACTATTCAGCTTGGCGAAGCGATCCTCGGCCGCGGCGCGATCATTGGCCGTCCGGAGACGGGAGCAGTCCTTGGCTCGACAAAAGTCGGAGATCAGAGCGGCGTTGTGGGATGAACCGATGAACGCAGTGACGATTGGCAAACTTCATATCCGCTACCTGTTGCCCGCCTCGGCCCGATCGCAGAAGGACCGGCTCGACCGGGTAATTCGGGAAGCGGTCGACGGCTACCTCGATCTCGCGCTGGCACGGACCGACGTATCGATGGACGAAGAGATATGCATTCGGAGCATCCGGACCGCCGCCAGGGTGCGTCTCTCCGGCCCGGATACCATGGTTGCGGCTGCATGGAGTCTAGCAATAGCTGACGCCGTGCACCAGACCATCTCGAATCCGAGTCTCGATGTTGTACTCTACCGCTCACGCAGCCACGCGCTGCTCGATCTCGTCGCCGGAGCTACGGCAGGTGAACTCGGCCGCAGTTGGGCATGGCGGCAGATGGGATTATGGCGTGCTGCTGACACAATAGACCAAATTATGGCGACGCAGGAGGCGATGCGCGCGCTTTGTTCCGAGCCACGCGTCGCCGTCCAAATACTGGCGACACTTGCGCGCTCGAACCATCACGCTCGTACGCTTGCACGGTTGATCATTCGTGCCAGCAGCGATGAATGGTTGGCACTCGCCCGCGCTGTGCTCGAGGTCGCTACCTCATCTGTATCGGCGATCTTACACCAGGACGATGTGGTACCTGCTTCCGGCGGGCACATGCCCGCCGCCCTCTTTATCTTTGAGCATTCCGCGATCGCGCGCCACGCTGTGCCACTACTGGCCAGTGAGCGGATCGCCCGACCCGTCACGATCGCACTCGCAGTTCTTGCAGTTGCTGAAATCGAGCCGTCAGCGCTGTGCGGCACAGCGCAAGCGGTTCGAGTTCTCGTCGGCGCCGTCTCTGGGGTCCTTCGATCCGCCACCCACCGAAGCGAGCCTGGGCGGGTGGCGGTGCCCAAGCTCGTCAAACAAGAGGCGATGCACCTGCCGGATTCGTCTACGCCAGAAGAGTACCCGACTCCAGATCCGCGTGCCTATGCGAACACGTGCGGCGGCGGCCTGTTGTTCTTCGTCGATCTCGCCGACCGCCTCGGTCTTCCGAATCAACTTCGCGACAGTTTCCCCGGGTGTTCGCTGCGGTTTGTCCTTCACCAGCTCGCGATAATGCTCACTGCCGTCGATCCCAACGATGCAGCCGCACTCGCCTTTGCTGGACTTCCGCCGAATTCATTGCCGCCATCGCATGGAGCGGAGCCGCTTGTCGGCGACGGTCTTGCCGTGATCGCGACAGCCCGCGCTCGGTTGATCATGGCCGTGCGTGAAAGGTTAGCGCAGAGGCCGCACCTGGAGCAGTTGTTGGCGCTCGATGACGATGCGCTGTCGGCATTCGTGTGCCGCCGCAATGCTAGAGTTCTTGCCGATCCTGGCTGGGTCGAAATTCGATTTTCGCTGGATGACGTGTCGACCGAGATCCGCGGTGCCGGACTTGACCTCGACCCCGGATGGGTCCCGTGGCTCGGCGTCGTAATGAGGTTTGTTTATGCCTGAAGCACCAGCGCCGGGTTTCGACGCGGCATTCGCGTTTGCCGAGCGGCTCAGCCGCGAGGTCGGAGCGATGGCCGGCCGCCTCGCGCGTTTTCTGGCTGCCACCCCGCTCGTCCGCGAAACGGCGGTGGCCAACGGCCAAGCATTCCTCAACACAATGGTGGAGACTACCGCATCGATCGAAGAAAAATTCAACTGTCCGGTTCCGTTGCAGGCTCATCCGCTCGATCGCCTCGCCCGGGCGCTAAAGTTCACGCCTCTTGAAATTGATCTGCTGATACTCGCCGGCATGACGCACGAGCATGAGGGCTATGCCAGCATTATGCGGAGCCTCAACCCGCGCGGTGAGCCGTATCTGTCTGTCGGCTTGGCGGCGCAGCTCTTCTGCCAGACATTAAATGAACGGCGCGAATTGCGCGAGATCTTGGAGCTCGGCGCCGCGGTGACGAGTGGAGCATTCGCTCTCAGTGCCGAAGCTCCCTTTTTCGAGCGCAACATCATTGCCGCCGAGACCCTATGGCCGGTGATGGCCGGGGTCGACGTCTGGCCGCCCGGCCTGCGCCCGGTTACCGATCCGGTCTTTTCTGCCGGGCTCGATGATTGGCTTGCGAGCGCGCCGATAGCAGCGGCCAAGTCGGCTCTGTCGAGCGGCGAGCTGTGCCTGGTGCTGGTGACCGCCGACAGCGAGGCCATTGCTTTCGAGCGCGCGGGAGTGCTGGCGAAGGCCGCCGAGGTGCCGGTTGCACGCATAGACTTTCCCGGCAACCCAAAGCCCGATGCGGAACTTCTTGTAGGCCTCCATTGCATAGCACGCGGCATCGCGCCGGTGATCAAGCTGGCAGAGCTGGAGGCTCAACCGTCCGCGTCTCAATCGTCCGTATTTGTTCCGGAGTTCCGTGGGTTTCCGGGACCAGTCGTCTTGTGTGGCCGAACGGGCGCGGTGACGCCGCGCGGAGTGCGACCCATCGTAACCGTTGCGGTCGATCGTATCCCCGCGCAATCCCGTGAAATCATCTGGAAAGAGATGTTGGGTGAACTGGCAGGCGATGCGACGACTTTGGCGACACGGTATCAGCTTGAATCGTCTGCCGCAGCCGAAGTCGCGTGCGACGTACGCGCCCTCGCAAAGCTCAGCCGCAGAGCGATCAGCCTCGATGACATGGCCGACAGTGTGCGCACCCGCTTGAGTCTGCGGCCTTCCGCTGGCCTGAAGCTCGTTCGGCCGGCTGCCGACTGGGATCAGCTTGTCCTCCCAGCCGATCGCAAATCCCAGCTCCGCGAAGCGCTTGAGCGCCTGCAGCATCAGTCTCGCGTTTTGGATGAGTGGAAATTCCTTACCGGGCGGCCCGGCAAATGGGGAGTCCGAATGCTGTTCTCCGGCCCTCCGGGCACCGGCAAGACGCTCGCGGCGGAAGTTCTCGCGCGGACGCTTGGCGTCGACCTTCTGGCGGTCGACATCTCGCGCGTGGTTTCGAAGTGGATCGGCGAGACCGAGAAGAATCTCTCCGAAGCATTCGACGCAGGTGAACGCGCGCAGGCGGTTTTGTTGTTCGACGAGGCCGATGCGCTGTTTGGCAAGCGGACCGAGATCTCCGATGCTCATGACCGCTACGCCAACCTCGAAACGGCCTATCTGCTGTCGCGGATGGAGCGCTTCGAGGGGCTTGCAATCCTGTCGACCAACTTACGGCAGAATATCGACCCGGCTTTCGTTCGTCGCCTCGAATTTATCATCGATTTTGATGAGCCTTCCGCGGCTGAGCGGGCGGCGCTGTGGCGATGCCATTTGCCGGCCAGTGCGCCGCTCGCCGCCGACGTCGATTTCAAGGAGCTCGCGGCACTCTATCCGATTGTCGGCGGGATGATTCGCAACGCCGCTGTGGCCGCGGGCTTTCTTGCTGCCGCCAACGGCCCGCCGCTCACGCGCGCCCATCTCGTGCGTGCTGTGAGGCGCGAATACGAAAAGTCAGGGAAAGCCTTTCCCGGTGAGCCCGCCGACCTTCACGGCTAATGAGGAGAAACCATGGCCCTCACTCTCACGCAATTCTGGCAGGCGCAGCACGACGTCTACGCGGCAGAGCAGACTGCGGCGCAGAATGATCTGGTTGCAGCGCAAGCCAAGCTCGATCCCGTCATCGACAAATCGCCGGCCAATCGGCTCGCCAAAGATTTGGCCGCGCTGGACAAGATTGTCAGCGACATCGCAGCGGCGCGCGCGACACTCGCGGTGACCACGATCCCGGCCGACGCCGCCGCCCTCATCGATAAGATCACCGGGCTCATCATCAACCAGCGCGCCTTGCAAGGTGCCGTGCTGGACGACCGCGACGAAGTCGCGGAGGCCCAGGCCGAGGCCGAAATTGCCACCATGACGCAGGCGCGCGCCACGGCAAAGCTGGCCCAGGCGTCTGCCGGCCTGACGCAAGCTACCGGCGACGATGCGCAACGGACCGCGCTCAAGAATGCGGCCGCCGCAGCGCCATTTGCGACCCTAAAAAACGACGCTGCGACGTTCCTCGCGAGCGCGACCATTACGCATGCGCAATCGCGTCGGGACAAGAACTTCCCGCCCGAGATAATCGCGGTTGCGCAAAAGCGCCGCGACACGCGGGCCAACCGGCTGAAGGGGCTGCAGACGATGCTCCAGAATGCGCAGGATGCTCTCGCGACAGATCTTGCAACTGACGGCGGGCTCGCCGGAGCAGCAGCGCAGAAGCGTGCCGCGTTTGCCCGTGCCGAGAGCAAGTTGCGTGATTATCTGGCGACAGCGAAGAGCCGCTTCGACAAGGCGGTCGCTACGATGACAGCGCTGGAGGCGATCGAGCAGGCCGCTGCCGGCACCGTGGCGGATGTGCTGACCGACGCAGAGAAGGCTCAGCTTGCTGCCAAGAAGGCGGTGGGGGCCGCCACCCAACCGACCGTGGAGGAGATAGACGCCGATCTCGACGCGGTCTACGCGGCGGACAGCGACCTCGACGCGCAGATCCTAATCCAGATCGCCGCAGGGGTAGACCAGCTCGCCGCCGATCCCATAGTGCAGGTCAAGCGTGCCGCGGTCGCAACCAAAATCACCGCTCTGCAGGCTGCCAAGGACGCTTTCTCGGCCGCCAACAAGGCCGACCTCGATCAGTGGGAGGTGGTGATCCCCGATAAGGCGTGGCAGATATTGCTCGATTTCGAGGAGGGGATGGCGGCGCTAAACGATCTCACCGGTATCGATCCCGCGGCGCTCAGCACCGAGCTCGACACTGCTGAGGATGCCTATGCTACGACGCGTGCCGCGGCCGAAATGGCGCAGCGGCGCGTCGACTACTTTGGCGACGCGATTACGCTGCGCCAGAGGCGCGTCGACGCGACAACGGCGGCTATCGCCGCGCGTCTGCTCAGCGCGATCCGCGGCGACAGTTTCTAAGGAGACCCACCATGGCGACCGTCGTCGACCAAACTGCTTGCGTTCTCGCAGGGGCGGGCCAGGAAGACGGGTAGCTGCCCGTCAGCCCTTTTACCGCGATCCAGTACAATTTCGGGATGCTGCTTGGGGTAGACGATCTGGAAACTGCGCAGGCCTATCCACGTGGAAAGATCCGCGAGGGCAATGCATGGCTGCATCACGAGGGCGTCGTCTGGGGCTTCAATGTCTCCTTCAACACCCGCAACGAGCTGGCGGTCGATCCCGGCCTTGCTCTCGACGCGGCTGGTCGTGAGCTGCATCTTGATCGCCAAGCCTGCCTCGACCTCGGCCAATGGTACGCCGCCAACAAGGACGACAAGAGCTTCACCTTCACCGATGTTGCCGGCAGCGGCAAGGAGTTCAGCGTCCACGTCATTGCCAAGTTCAAGGCGTGCCTGACCCGGCCGGTGCCCGCGATCGCCGACCCCTGCGACGGGGCGGGCACTGATACAGCGTACTCGCGCGTCTTCGAGACCGTCGAGCTTTTGCTCCGGCCTGGGCTCTCGCAACCCAAACCACCGCCATATACCCGCCTGCGCATCTTGTTTGACCTCGAGGACGACGCCGACTCGAAATACGACGAAGTGCGGGCTCGGCGGGCATCCATCCAGGGGCTGCCGGCCGTCCAGCAACCGAAGGCCTATCTGGCCGCTTTGCGCGATTACTCAGCGCTGGACGAAATCGACCTGAAGCCGCAGCAGACGCCGCAGGTCTCGATTTTCCCCGAGGATCCGACCGAGGTCGTGCTGGCCGATGTCGACAAGATTATTGTGATGCCGACGGCGACCGGCTCATGGGCGGTCGCCACGCCCGTTGCGGTGCCGGACGTGAAAGTCAGGCCGTCAATTATTGCCAGCGCGACCATCCAGGAATTGCTCTGCGGTCCCCTATTCACCGGTGTCGCCGCGGCGCCCGCGTCCTTGGGACCGCGCGTGACGGGCGCAACATTCGCCGCTCAATCGGTGACGTTCACGACAGATCGCCCTCTCGCCGCGCCCACGCTCAATCCACAGTCGTTTTCGGTGGCCGACTACAGCGACACCGCGGGGTGGAACCAAATCGATATCGGTGCCGTCGCGCGGCAGGCCGACGGTAGCGTCGTCGTCCAATTGACCTCGGCGCCGTCTGGCAGGCGCGTACGGTTCATTGCGCACGGCAGTGGGCCGACCCCATTGCTCGGGACCGACCTCGTCCCGCTCGGCGCTCCTGGCATAAGCGGCGCGGATGACGGGATCGATTTCGTCAAGATGTTCGAGAGGAGCTGACGATGGCCGCCACCACATCGAACGGAAACGCAACCCAGCTTTTAGTGGTAGGCACGACCGGCGGTATCACCGTTGTCGATCCTGCAACGCCACTGAAGCGCCTTAACTATTTCGACGGCAAGTTTCTGCGCGCCGCGGACATGGACGTCGAGCAGAGCTACCTGCGCCAGCTTGTCGCGATATCGAATCAGGGCCTCGGCGGCGGCGTGGTCTACGGTTACGACACCGTGCTCGCATCCGGCGACCAGATCCAGATCGGTCCGGGGCTGGCCATCGATCCGGCAGGAAAAGTCCTGCTGCTGCAGCATACCGTTGTCCGCGGGATTACCGAGCTGATCGAGGCTTCCAGGAAGCAAATAGTCACCCGCCTTCCCGATGCGTCGGGCAAGACCGGCGCTGACGCGTTCAGCGACTGTATCGAAGTGGTCGCGCCGCCGCCGGGCGCGGTCGTTCCGGTGAGCGACATCTACGTGATAGCGATCTGCACAGCGGAGGCGCTATGCGGAACAGAGGATGTTTACGGAAAGCTCTGCGAACTGGCCTGCATCACCAGCACCGATCGGCCATACCGCCTCGATGGTATCGTCGTACGCGCGATCCCGCTGCAGCTCGTCACGCCATTTCCTACGTCAAAGACTGTCGCGATCGACTCCAACCTGTACCTGCGCTCCAAGATCGCGCATTCGCATTACGCCGACGAAATCCTTAAGCATCCGAACGCGATTTCGCGCGACGGCCTGCTTTCGACGACCTGGTGTCTCGGCGCGGGTTATGACTCGTCGTGCTGCGAGGTACCTCTTGCGGTGATCGCGAGAGCCGGGGCGACCACGATTTTCCTCGACGCATGGATTGCCAGGCGAGAGCGAGGCGAAGCGCCGTCGCGCCGCTACTGGCAATGGAAGATGATGATGCGGCCGTGGAACGTCTTTCTCGCCCAGGTGCTCCAATTCCAATGCCAGCTTGGCGAATGCCTCTCGGGACTTGCCCCGCCGCGTACCGTCGACCCTTGTGCCTCGCAGAACCAGGCGCTGGGCGACGCGGTGAAATTTCTCGAGGACGTTCGCGCCGGGCTTGCGGGCGTCACCCCAGAGGCCGGCCCCGGGCATAATGGCGCGGCCGGAAGCGGACTGGCTGTTGTAGCTGCCGGCGGCCAACCTATGCTGCCTGGCCTCTCGTTTACGAGGATCGCCGATCTGAAATCCCAGTTCGAGACGATTCTCAAGTCTGCAGCGATCTTCGCGCAGCCCACTGACCGCATCCTGATACGCGGCGGTATGATCGAACTTCCCTCCGCGGGCTACCTCCCCGTGGTGAACGGGACGAACCAGAGCGTCAACGCCCAGGTGTACGCGCTGCTTGGCGAAGGGCTCGATCTGCGCTTCTGCATCGTCACGGCCGATTACGTCGCCCATGCCTTTGAAGAAGCGCAGCACATGAACCGCATCTCGCTGATCGAGGGGCTCGATGATCCGCTGCACAAACCCAAAGTCGACATTCTCGTTCCCGACGGCAGTATCGCCGGATCGTGTGTGAGCCCGGCGGCAGGGTTATACGATGCTGCACTCGTTTTCAGTACGACGCAGACCGGCGGTTATTCATCCAAGGGGACGGCGCGCGAAGCCGCGCTGCCCTCCGGCGGTACAGTGCTTTACAGCGCCGGTGTCGGCCGCAGCGAAGCGGGCGGATCGAAATTGCTGGAGACGCTCGCTTCGGTCTTTGGAGAAGGGCCGGCCAATCCGGAAGTTACACCGGATCTGGCCAGCAACCCCTTCGTACAGCTGGACCCGCTTCTCGCACCGAATTTCGCGACGCGGCTTGCGAACGCCGTCGAGGCCGCGCGCAGCCGGATTGCCGCTGCCGGGCTCGCCGCCGCGAGTACTGCGGCCCCGCCGGCAGCCGAGGGAGCGCCTGCATCCGTAGCCGTCGAGACGATCGACGGTTTCTGGCTGACCCTGCGAACCGACAGCTCCGTCAAAAACCTTGCCCCTTCCGGTCAGACGCAGGTCAGCGGGCGCTTCATCACGGCT
>Ga0182037_10000618_pt1 | contig 17491 bp, 17 predicted proteins | sample sta12Cox44000082_FD_125974 | JGI IMG/M metagenome (GOLD analysis project Ga0182037, IMG submission 125974) | Lab enrichment of tropical soil microbial communities from Luquillo Experimental Forest, Puerto Rico - statoxic.12C.oxic.44.000.082 | ecosystem: Environmental > Terrestrial > Soil >... | reverse complement strand
ATATGGCGAGAATTTCGTCGGACGACCCTGCTTTAGCGAGTTGTTCGCGAACGCTCTTGTCGTTCAGAAATTTCGCTATAGCGGCCAGCGTTCTGAGATGAACCTGGAATTGATCTTTGGGTACGACAAAAAGCACAATGAATCTCACCGGCGAGTTGTCCAGGGAATCAAATTCGATGCCGGCGGAAGATCTTCCAAAAGCAGCTACTACCTCACTAACGCAATTTGACGACGCATGTGGAATGGCAATGCCAAAGCCAATTCCGGTGCTCATCGTTTCCTCGCGCTGGCGAAGGGCAGCAAGAATCGAGTCTCTATCGGACACCCGTACCCGGCCTTTCTTTACCAGGAGGTCGATCAATTCCACGATCGCCGCCCATCGTTCGGTGGCTATCATCTCGGGGATGATTTGATCTACAGATAAAAGCGAGCCCAATGTCATAGCTCTCGATCGAGATGCGGCACCTTAGCAACTCACCGCCCTTTGACAAGAGTCTTTCACTTCAAAGACACAACCGCTATTTTCAGGGCGGACCGCCAATGCTGCCGCTCGATTTACATTTTTAAAAAATCGGTCGTTAATCAACAATCCTCTAAACCAGTGAGTCTATTGCATGAAGATTTTAATGGCAACCAGTGAGTTCTCTCCCCTCGCTTCCACCGGCGACCTGGGAGATCAAGTCGGCGTTCTTGCCGCCGAACTGAAGCGTTTCGGTCATGACGTCAGAGTAGTCATGCCATTGTATCGGACCGTTCACGAAAGCAAACAGGATATTCGGCCGACCGGTCTCGAGTTCCAGGTGAATCTCGGGGGCAAACGCACCATTGCCGATATTCTGCAGACAACCAACTCGGACGGGATAGAGGTATTCATGGTCCGCCGTGACGAATATTTTGATCGCACCGGCCTCTACGGCAGCGATGGCAGGGCGTATGACGATAACGCTGAACGGTTCATTTTCTTGTCAAAAGTCGTTGTTGAACTCGCGCAAAGGCTTGCTCCATCTCCGGAGATCATCCATTGCCACGATTGGCCGGTTGCTCTGGTCCCGGTATTTGTGCGTGACCGGCAGTTACCATTCCGGACCACCCTCACAATTCACAACCTGGAACATCAAGGCTCGTTCTGGAGTTTTGATTTTGCGCTGACCAATTTGCCCGGCTCCTACTTCAGCCCTGGCGGAGTCGAGTTTTACGGGCGGCTTAACTTTCTCAAAGGCGGTATCTTACACGCGGACGCAGTTACGTTGCCGGGAGAGACGGCCCTTTTCGAAGCATTCACCGTTCAACATAGTTTTGGTCTCGATGCGGTTCTTCGGGAAAATCACTATAAGACCTTTGGAATTCCGCACGGGGTTGACTACGCTGAGACGAATCCTCCACTCGAAACGCTGCTTGGAAAGCACGGGCAGTCTGACGACGGCAAGCCGAGCTGTCGTCGGGCGGTTCTCGAAGAACTTAGCCTCGAAAAGAATGTGAATGGGGTTTTGTATACTCTGCCGATCGAGCCACAGGACGATGCGGCGTTTGCTGCCGTCAAAGCCTTCCTCGATTTAATTCTTACCTCTAACACCTGCCTTATCGTTACCGGAAAAGCTCCTGAAGCGGATCTGGCGGACGTGATTGTGGCAGAACGAAAATATCCGACCCGCTTTTCCTATCTACCGGACGCTGACGCGAGAATCCAGAAACTTGCGTTGGGCGGTGCCGACGCAGTGCTGCTTCCTTCATCGCTTGGATTTCGTGCGATCACAACCCTTGCGGCAATGCGATATGCAACCTTGCCTGTGGCGAAATTTCGCGGAGGGATCAATCAGATTGTTTCCGATTACGATCCAGCCACCGATTCAGGCAATGGATTCATTTACTCCGATCTTTCTCCCAGGGCGTTACCAGATTCCATACGACGGGTGAACGAGCTTTATCAGCGGCCAGATCTCTGGTCACAACTCGCGGCACGCGCGCAGAAAATCGACATGTCTTGGCATGAATCGGCAGCCGCGTTCACGAAACTGTACGGCAATTTGTTGCGTCATCGAACCCCTGGTTCGGCGTAAAGGGCACGGAGGGGGATTTCACCGCTGAGACACAGAGGACACGAAGGAAAGAGGGGGAAAGGGGGATGATAATTGGGCGTGCGGGTGATGGTGAGCGCCTTGTAACCGCGAAGCCAGCCCGGCGTCGTGCTCGTGCTCGAATGGGATAGCTAGGCCTGCTGCGCTCTCGTGGACCCGGTGTTGTTCAGGATCGAAGCGCATGAGCAGTTTCCCCTGTCTCATTCGAGCACAAGCACGAGAACGAGCATTTGGTTGCGGCTGTGCCGCGCTGTGGCTCTGTGGGGAATCTGTCCTCCGTGACCTCCGGCCTTGTTGCAGACCTTCGGCTATCGGTTAGGGTCTAAGAGGACCAGAGGCGCCGGTATCGTTCCACGATGTTGCCGCAAATCATCACAGCGATCCCTGGGCAGCGTTCCCTGGCGCTCGCCGCAACGCTATCCCGGTATGAAAATCGGAATGTAACCTTCCTTGCTCCCGATTTTCCAATTTTCTGGGAGCGGGCGTCAGGAAGCAATGTATGGGATGTGGACGGCAACCGCTTTCTCGATCTCACAGCCGGTTTTGCGGTTGCCGCTCACGGTCACACCCATCCTGCCGTACAATCAGCGATCGCCCTGCAGTCGGCCAGGCTAATGCACGCGATGGGAGATGTTCATCCCACCGAGAGCAAGGTCCTTGTATGCCAGAAACTGAGTGAGATTACGTGGGAGAGATGGGGACTTGGCACGGGAAAAACAACGCTTTGCAATTCCGGGTTTGAGGCCGTTGAGGTTGCCATTAAAACCTCCCTGTTGCATAGCGGCAAACCAGGGGTCATCGCATTCACGGGAGGCTATCATGGGCTGGGCTATGGCACTCTTGAATTGATGGGAATTCCATGGTTCCGCGAGCCGTTTCAGCAGCACCTTCGCGACTTTACCAGCTGGATACCGTACCCCTATTGTTTTCGGTGCCCGTTCGGAAGAACCGAGGGGCACCGTCTGCATGGCTCTCGCTTCCCCAACTGCGCGAGTTCATGCCTTGAATCGATCGAAGATCAAATCGTGCAAACGATCCGCCAGCGGCCGATTGGATGTATGGTCGTGGAACCATGCCAGGGGCGTGGCGGCGAAGTAATTCCTCCACTGGATTTTCTTCGGATGCTCCGCAAGCTGTGCGACACGTTCAAAATCCTCCTCGTGTTCGACGAAATCTACACGGGGTTCAATCGTACAGGCACCTTGTTCGCAAGCGACCAGTTTAACGTTTTTCCTGATATCATCTGCCTGGGCAAAGGACTCACGACCGGCTACCCGCTCTCTGCATGTGTCGGCCGAGCCGAAGTGATGGATTCGTGGCCCAAATCCCAAGGTGAAGCTTTGCACACCACAACTTTTTTGGGCAATCCAATCGGGTGCGCTGCAGCACTCGCATCGATCAATCTCCACCTTGACCCGGCGGTTGGTCAGCGCGTCCGTTTCCTGGGAGATCGGCTGCGCGCGCGCCTTAACGAAGAAATCTCTTCTCTCAAGGGAAATGTGCGCGGTCTCGGGCTCATGACCGGATTGGAAATTATTGACGAAGATGGCGCGCCAAATGCACAACTGGCGGCAAAAATGGTACGACTTGCATTAAAAGACGGAATTATTCTGCTGGGCGGAGGCCCACACGGCAACGTTCTGGCATTCACTCCCCCATTCTGCATCGAACCGGAAGAGATTGATTTCGCATGCAGAAAGATTCAGGGATATTTTCGTTTGGGATCGGTTTCGTAATCCAGGACCAGTGATTGCCGGGTATTCGGCTTGATCGTCTCCTCGACAAATTTAATATAGACGGGATCCTCTTTGAACATGGCCATACGTTCTTTGGAATCAAATTCAACCGCAAAAAAAAACGGCCATTCATTGTCTTGGTCGATCCGTCTCCCGCATCGCACGTTCATCGCAACCGAAATCTTCAGAAGCTGTATTCGCGTTTGGATTAGGATTTGCTCGATCTGCTCCGCAGTGAGCTCCGGCCTGAGCTTGTACAGTACGATGTGATGAATCATGTACGCGTCCTCTTCTAGAATCCTTGAAAAGCAAAACTGCTTGCGGATGAGTCAAGTTTTTTCTGTACCGCTCATTAATCATTAGGTGGTTTTGCTTTTCAAGAATTCTAGCGAGACTGCCTCGCTCGATCGGCGCTGCTTCCAACGCGACGTTCAGATGCTGCATCTCGCCGGTCTGAGACGCGGTCTCGCTAAGAAGTCGTCATTCAGTAGGCAAGTTTTATCGATAAGATGCTCGTCTGGCGAAAATTGAGCAGCGAAAAATGGGCCGATTCCTGGCAGGAAAGACTAGCGTTTCTCGGTCCCGAAAGAATGGTGGTTACCCATATATCGAAGACGCGCCGGATCCGCTTGGAAATTTTTGATATCACCCCTGACGAATCTATAATTCTTCAGAAGTGTCTGGGCGGTGAGGTTCGACACCTCAACTACTCAAGCGCGGATTGGGTCCGGCACTTCATTCTGAGAAAACCGATATCGATTCGTGGTCGTTTGCACATTGTGAATTTGGAACCTGGTTCCGGTGCCCCGGAACAACAGACAATTCATATTCCGGCTAATCTGGCTTTCGGCACAGGGGAACACCCCACTACGGCCGGATGCCTCAGGATGCTGGTCGACATCGCGCCCAAGTCCGGCGACTGGACTTTTCTGGATGCTGGTACCGGAACAGGGATTCTTGCAATAGCCGCCCGCAAGCTTGGCGCATCGGAGGTTCTGGCGTTCGACATCGATCCGGTCGCTGTCCGGGTCGCCAGGGATAACGCCTCCACAAACCGTGTAAAGCGCCTTCGAGTGGTTCGGGCTGATGTTCTCAGACATCGCATCGAAGAACCTTTTGACATTGTCGCCGCGAATCTTTACGGCGAACTATTCTGCTCAGCCGCTGCCAACCTCTGGCAGGCGATCAAACCGGCCGGCAGCATCATCGTCTCAGGGGTCATGCGTGATCAGGTTGAAGCGGTCGTCAAGGTCATTGGGCAAATGAAAGGACAGATTGAGCGCATGCGCATCCGGGGAAAATGGGTAACGCTCTTGGCAAGGAAGGGCGAAAAACTTCGTTGAAAATCCTTGGTTGAAAAGACAGGAAGGGCCATGTAGTCCTGAAAAGAGTCTTTTATGCAACTTTCCTCTAGAGCCACCAGCCTAACTCCGTCCCTCACCCTTTCGATCGACAGCAAGGCCAAGGCGATGAAATCCGAAGGGATCGATGTTTGCAGCTTCGGAGCAGGTGAGCCTGATTTTGATACTCCCGAACACATTAAGGCCGCCGCGATCGCATCACTTGAAGCCGGTTTTACAAAGTACACTCCCAGTTCCGGCATTCCGGAACTGCGCCAGGCAATTGCTGAGAAGTTCCTAGCCGACAATGGAATGGACTATAAGCCTTCGCAAATCATCGTAAGCGACGGAGCAAAGCATTCCTGTTACAACGCGATTCTGGCAACTTGCCAGCCGGGTGACGAAGTCATCATTCCGGCTCCTTATTGGTTGAGCTATCCAGAAATGGTTCGACTGGCCGGCGCCGACCCCGTCATCGTTCAAACAAGCGAGGAAAATGGCTGGAAGCTAACGGCAGAACAATTCGAGAACGCAATGACGCCGCGCACCAAGATGATCATCCTTAATAGTCCGGGCAATCCGACCGGAGCCGTCTACTCGAAAAAGGAACTTCAAGCACTCGCGGAGGTCGCTGCGGAAGAGGAGATACTGATCCTCTCAGACGAGATCTACGAGAAACTCGTGTATGACGGGGCGGAACATTTCAGCATCGCGTCGCTGGGTCGGGAGTACTACGACCTGAGCATTACGGTGAACGGATTCAGCAAATCCTATGCGATGACAGGTTGGCGTCTGGGTTATCTGGGCGCTCCCGAGTCAATTGCCAAGGCAATCGACTCGATCCAGAGTCATAGCACCTCAAACGCATGTTCCTTCGCGCAGAAGGGGGCCGTCGCAGCTCTTAAGGGAGACCAACAACCGGTGATCGATATGAGGGATGAATTTAATCTCCGCCGCGAGTATATGCTGGATCGCTTCGCCAAGATGGAACATGTCAGCATTGTCCGCCCGCAGGGTGCGTTTTATGTTCTTGTCAACATCAGCAGGCTTGGGCTCACCTCTCAGAATTTCGCGGACCGCCTCTTGAGCAAGGCGAACGTAGCGATCGTTCCCGGTATCGCGTTTGGCGATGATCGAACTGTTCGTTTCAGCTATGCCACTAGTCTGGATGTGATCAAGAAAGGGATGGATCGTTTCGAAGAATTCTGCCGCACGATTTGAGGCGGTCACCGTTCGCCGTTCACCGTTCACTGGGGTTCGGAGTTCGGAGTTTGGGGTTCGCAGTTGCGACCTTTCTGACTTCTGAATTCTGTATTCTGAATTCTGTATCCTTTGTGTCCTCTGTGCCTCTGTGGTAATATCTCCGGCTCCGTGTCCTCCCCACATGGCTGCTGTGCAGAAATACCTCTCAGTTTACGCGGTTCTGTTCCGCAACTCACTCATTCGGGAGATGAGTTTCAAGCTGAATTTTCTTCTGTGGATGGTCGTCGAATCTCTTTGGTTCGTCGGTCAGCTTGTTTTTATACAAGTAATATTCAGCAAGGTGGAGAGCATCGGCGATTGGACGAAATGGCAAATGGTACTGCTTGTCGGGACGCACCAGATAGTCAGTCAATTTTTCCAGGCTTTTTTTTATAGCAATCTTGTGAACCTGCCCGAACTTGTGCGAACCGGTAAACTTGACTTTGTCTTGCTGCAACCTGTAGACGGCCAATTCATCACTTCGTTGCGTCAATTCGGTTTGGACAGCATCGTGAACGCGCTGATTGGAATCGCTTTTGTGAGCTACTCACTGTTTCGGCTGCACGTTGTGCCCGGTATCGGCCAAGTCATGCTTTATCTTGCTACAATATTGCTTGGTGTTACGATCCACTACGCCATTATGTTCGGCTTGGCCGTTATGAGCTTTTGGATCGTCCGGGCACAAGGCCTGATTTGGGGCTATTATAGCATCATGAATCTCGCCCGCTATCCCGATGCGGTCTTTAAGGGAACCGTTAAATTCGTATTCAGTTGGCTAATCCCCGTCATCGTCGTGACAAACGTTCCTGCGCGTGTCTTAATGAACGCTTCGACCACTCCATGGTTGCTGATTGGCCACCTGATGCTCGCCTCTGGCTTGATGTTGGTTTGTTCCAGAATCCTCTGGAGATTTGCTCTGAACCGGTACTCCAGCGCAAGTTCCTGATGCACCTATCTTTCCTCTTGCGTAGCAAAACAATTGCCAGTATATGTTCGCCTCCTTGTTGGGGCGCTTGGTGAGCAGCCGGCGTTGTCCGTTGAACCTATGGCGAAATCAAAAGCACAAAAGAAGGACATGACGTCCGATAATGGGCAGGTGGAACCTGAGGAAGTACAGCAAGAGCAGGTAGACTCCAGCCTTGAAGAGGGCGACGAGAATCTTCCGCTTTTCCTGCGTAAACAGAAAAGCAAGCTGTTGCAGCTCCGCGATAGCCTCCTCGATTCCATGATGGGCGTGTCGCGGGACACGCTCCGTTCGCGAGCCGAGGGAAGCGAGGCGTCCGCTTTTGGAATGCATCAAGCTGACGCCGGTAGCGATGCCTACGATCGCGATTTCGCTCTTAGTCTGCTTTCGCAGGAGCAAGATGCGCTGTACGAGATCGAGGAAGCGCTCAAACGCGTAGACGCCGGTACCTATGGAATTTGCGAAATGTCTGGCAAACCAATCCCACACGCCCGATTGGAGGCGATCCCTTTCGCTCGCTTTACCGTGGAGTGCCAGACTCAGATCGAGAAGCAAAAGAAGGCGGCGCGCATCAGGCAACCGGTCACCTCCTTATTCGGTTTGACTGAGGATGAGGGCGGCGAGACCGAAGAAGAAGACACGATCACCGACTCCAAAGACTAGTTGTTATGCCACGGGAAATCATCGTTTTAGAGTGCACTGAAGCAAAAGCCGAAGGCAGACCGGTTTCGCGGTATGTCAGCACACGGAACAAGAAGAGCCCGAATACCCCTGGACGCTTGGAGAAAAGAAAGTACAACCCTTTCCTGCGCCGCCACACTTTGCACCGAGAAGTGAAGTAGTCCCCCATGGAACCTAAAAACGCCAAACGCAGGTCCAATTTTCGCCGCGCAAATCGAATCATGCCGCGTCGCAGGATTGATATCGCGACCGAAGCAATCGATTATAAAAATCCGGACCTTCTGAAAAAATTTGTCACGGAGAGCGGCAAGATCCTTCCACGCCGTGTGACCGGGATGCCTGCTCACCTTCATCGCAAAATCACCCGCCAGATTAAGCGGGCGCGCTCCGTCCTCTTGATGAAATAGGATTGCCCGCAAATAGGCAGGACTCTTGAGTTTCGTCTCGGACATCCGCTGAACCTTGAAGGCAACCCTGGCTGCTGGTGTCTTTTCGTAAGCCCGATGTTGCGTCCCTTAGACCTCAATCGTCGACTCTATCCTTGCGAAGGCCGATTTTCCGGCTAGATTCCCCTCCCGCTGATCCGGAGGCGACGAGTGTCGCCGGGCCGGTAAGACTTAACTTGTGGCAACCGTGGTTTGGTGATGTTTGTGAATGATATGACAGAGATGCATGAGCTAATCGCGAAGTCCCTGCGCGATTTTAAAGAAGGCAGCATCGTTAAAGGCCGAATCTTGGAGATCCGGCCCCGAGAAGTTCTGGTGGATATCGGCTATAAATCAGAAGGCGTGATTCCTACCGCCGAATTCGACGACATGAACGAGGTCGAGGTCGGCGATGAAGTTGAAGTGTTGCTTGAAAAGCTCGAAAACGAGGATGGGATGATTGTTCTTTCCAAGGAAAAGGCCGCTCACAAGCAGAATTGGGACAAAATTGTAAAGGTCTTCGAGGGCGATGGTCTCATCAAAGGCAAAGTCAAAGCCGTCGTGAAGGGCGGCTTGACGGTCAATATCGGTGTCGAAGCTTTTCTACCAGGTTCTCAGATCGATATCGTTCCACCGAAAGATCTACAACAGTTCGTAGGCAATACCTACGACTTCAAGATTGTAAAAATCAACGATGAGCGCAAAAACGTTGTATTAAGCCGACGCGAAATTATTGAGCAGGAGCGTGCGGAAAAGCGGTCGAGATTTCTTGAGACGGTCAAAGTTGGGGACACTGTCAAGGGCGTCGTAAAAAATCTCACTGACTTCGGAGCGTTTATCGATTTGGATGGAATGGACGGTCTGCTTCATATCACTGACATGACCTGGGGCCGCCTCACTCATCCGAGCGAATTGCTGAAAATAGGTCAGGAGATTGACGTCGCTGTTCTTGACATTAATAAGGAAAAGGAGCGCGTATCGCTTGGGCTAAAGCAAACACAACGCAATCCTTGGGACAAAATCGAGGAGCGATTCCCTGTCGGGGCCACCGTGCGCGGAAAGGTTACAAACCTTGTTCCATACGGAGCTTTTGTTGAGATCGAAGAGGGCGTCGAAGGACTCATTCACGTTTCCGAGCTTTCATGGACCAAACGAATTACGCGCCCCTCCGACGTTCTTACTCAAGGCCAGCAGGTTGAGGCAGTTGTCCTGGGCGTCAACAAGGAGGAGCAGAAGATTTCACTGGGCGTTCGCCAGCTCGAACCCAACCCGTGGGATGCGATTGAGCAGAAGTACGCTATTGGTTCGCGTGTCACCGGAAAGATTCGGAATATGACCGCCTACGGCGCGTTCGTGGAGCTGGAAGAAGGTATCGACGGAATGATTCACGTTTCGGATTTAAGCTGGACGCGCAAAATCAATCATCCAAGCGAGGTGTTGAAGAAAAATGATGAGGTTGAAGCCATCGTACTCGATATTGATAAGGTTAATCAGCGAATCAGCCTCGGAGTGAAACAAATCGATTCCGATCCCTGGAAGGAAATCGATCAGAAATACAAGATCGGGGACCTGGTGCACGGGAAAGTAACGAAACTGGCCAGCTTTGGCGCTTTTGTTCAGCTGCAGGACGACATTGATGGATTGGTTCACATTTCGCAGCTAAGCGAAGAACACGTCGCAAAGGTCAAGGATGTATTGAAGGTGGGGCAAGAAGTGGAGGCCCGTGTCATTAAGGTTGATAAAGCAGAGCGCCGCATCGGTCTCTCGATCAAGGCTGCTCATTACTCCGACGAAGAGCTTCGCCGCGAAACGGAGGCCTTTGACAGCCTGCGTCCCGGCGAGGACATGGTGGGCCTTGAACAAGCTTTCCAGGCGGCCGAGGAAGAGTACCGTCCGGGTGACCGGCGCCGATAATACCCGATTAGTTATGCTTTTCAATGATTCTAGCCAGACTGGCGTTCCACAGCGGCGCCGGGCGCATTTTTCGTTTGCAACAATCAGTTATCGTATAATCGTTCGACCAATATTATGGATAAACCGCAAATTGTCGCTTATCTAAAAACCTCTTGCGGATGGAGCAATGGGGTCCGGGCAGTTCTGAAAAAATACGATCTGCCGTACGAAGAAAAGGACATCATCAAGAATCCGGCTTTTCGTTGGGAAATGGAGCAAAAGAGTGGTCAACCACTTTCTCCCTGCGTCGAAATCAACGGAGCAATGCTACCGGATGTGAGCGGCGAAGAAGTTGAGCACTATCTTGTCACTAATCATCTGGTGCAGGCTGACGCTTCTCCATCGGACGTTCCGCTCAATGCTCCGTGCCCGCCTGAACAACACGAAGCCAATCTCTTTTTCCGAAGATAAGCGCATTTTTCAAAAGAATGCCTTCGCAGAGGAAACAAGGAGAAAAACGGGACGGCACAGAGGTCGTCCCTCCCTAAAACAGACAAATGGGCTACTCGACAAACTCGAGTTCAACGTTTTGCGGGATCAGACCGTTGCGAGCGGCAGTTGCCAGAAATTCTCGGATTGCGTTTCTGCCCACCGTTCCGTAGTCGAGGGTAAAGTCGTTCACGTACATTCCGATAAAGCGATCAGCCTGGTCTCGATCCAGACCCCGGGCCAGCGGCATCGAGTGCTCAACTCCAGCCCTTCGGTTCCTCAGTCCATAATCGATACTCTGTTTGAGGATCTCCGAAACCTCCTTCTGAATGGCACGCGGTATATCCTTGCGAATGACATTTCCGCCCAGCGGAAGGGGCAATCCTGTGGCAGACTTCCACCAATTGCCCAGGTCGAGCGCAAGTCGGAATCCCTCTCCAGCATAGGTAATCTGCCCTTCGTGAATGATAAGACCGACGTCAGCCTTTCCCTGTTTCACAAAGGAAAATATTTCGTCAAAGGGAACCGTTAGGGTCGGCACCTTGCCGGCAAACAGACGCAACGCCAGATAGGCGCTCGTTTTTTCACCGGGAACTGCAACCTGTTTGGATTGAAGCCAGGCTTTTATATTTTCCGGATCGGCCGGAGGTTGCTCGAGCGTAACTAGCATCGGCCCATACCCGTCGCCCATGCTCGCGCCACATGGCAGCAGTGCGTACTTATCGGCTAGATAAGCATACGCATGAATCGAAACAGCAGAGATGTGTAACTCTCCGCGCAGAGCACGTTGATTCAACGTTTCGATATCCTGAAGAATATGTTCAAAGCGATGCCCACGCGTGTCAATCTTATGCTTGGCCAGGGCATAGAACATGAACGCGTCATCGGGGTCAGGCGAATGCCCTAAAAGAAATTCCATCCGGGAACAAAGCGAAAGCCGGCCTGAGTGCAAGCTTTCAGGAACACTGTAGACAACAAACGACCGTCGCCAGTCCCGATATCCAAAACTCGGTTTACCGTGTCGGCAGGTGTTCCAGGAGCACGCGCTCTCCCTCTTTCCGGTGAGGGATTCGATCGGCCCGGTTGAGATATCTGGTTACGTGATCCGTATCAATCCATTTATTCATGGCACAAACTTAGTCTTTTCTTATTCTGGATAGCCCTGAGCGCGCCGTACTTCATCCTGCATCTGGCTCCAGCGAGAATGTTGTTTGGGGGCGTAAAACAGATAGGTAATTCCACCTGCTATGCCAAAGAGAACGAAGTAAGCGAATCCAAGAAGGGAGATGAGAACACCTATTTCGCTTGGCACTTTGCACAGGTCGCGCAAAAGGATTTCCAGAAGAGATTCACGGAATCCGATACCACTCGGCGTCACGGGCAGCGAGATAATGGATGTAACGATTGGCATGATCGAAAACATGTCGAGAAGCGAAACATTAGCCCCGAGCGCCCTTGCCGTGCAGTAAAAGGCTCCGTAAAACGAGAAAAGGACCGGAAACGAAAGAGCAAATGCATAGAGAAGCGACTTTTTATCCTTAGCAAACAAATGATAAGCTTCCGAAGTTTCGAGTAAGCGCTCCCGAAACGGAAAGTGTTCGGGCAGTCGATTCAGCAGTCCATACCCTGCGATCAGGAACGAACCAGCGGTCGCAATTACGAACCCGATCAGCATCGCTATCAGCACCCAGAGAAGAACGGTCGCATGAGGGGTTCTTTGAAGCCACTGCCACCTTAGAACTGTTGTAAACAGGGCAGTCACGAAAAGGGCAGCAACACCGATTAAACGGTCCATGACAATGGTCAGGATCGCCTCTTTTTTTTTCTCCGGAAATTCCCGCATCAAGTAGTACAGGCGTGCAAAATCTCCGCCGGTATATCCGGGCATAAAGAGATTAAAAAACAAGCCAACGAAGAACAGCATGGTTGCGCGGCGCCAACTCATACGCATTCCCTGCACACGCATGAGGATCTGCCAACGCATGATGTTAGCAACCTCGCCGACGAAAGCGACAGGCAGACCTATCAGCAACCACGTGCTATTTGCTCTTCCGATAGCGCTGGCCATCTGGGCGCGCTTTTCGGGGCTGTGAAATACCCAGATCAGAATGCCGATTGTAAAGATCGCCTGGAAGGTGCGGATGATCGCTTTGTTCATCGGGAAGGTCGACTCAGGTGAAAAGGATTTCAGGCTCGCACCCAAGGAAAAGCAAAACCAACATATTGCTGCTGGTCAGCCTGTAGCAAGAGAAACAGAGATTGGCTAAGCTGCGCACATGCGCCGAGGTAGATTTCACCACAGAGGCACAGAGAACACCAAGGGCAGCAGGGAGAAGAGGATCTGCTGGAAGGGTTGTCCGCAGCTCAGCGGCTCGCAAATTTGGCGTCTATTCCTGGTGGTTGCTTTGGGAGGCGGATGTATTTGCAATGCAACGAAGTCCACACACGCCGTCTCAAACACGAAAATGCCTTACCGCCGGGACCTCCAAAGAAAACTTCGTGTTCTCTGTGCCTCTGTGGTGAAATTCCTCCGTGCTCTCTTTACCTCTCTGTGGCCTCGCTCCGATATCGGAGCACGCTTGCGGACTTTTCACATGCAGTACAAAATGCGACGTGCATGAAAATCTTTGATCTCCGTGCAGGTCAGTCTGCTCAATCGGAAGGCGTATTCAGCCGCCGTTATCTCCCTGATTCCAATATTATTAACCGGGTAGCGGCAATCCTCGCGGAGGTTCGTCAACGTCGAGACAATGCATTGATTGAGTTTGCGCAGCGATTTGACAGGGCTACTTTGCAACCCGGAGAACTGCCTGTAACCCAGGAGGAGATTGAGCGCGCGAACGCTCAGCTTGACCCGGCTTTTGCTGAGGCGCTCCTTGCAGCGCATGCGAACATCCGGGAGTGTGCATCGGTCGGCAAGCGTACCGGCTGGAGAGAAAGGAATGCGCAGGGTGCAATCGTGGGCGAGCACTTTGATCCGCTGCGCCGGATCGGCATCTATGTCCCTGCGGGGACTGCCCCGCTGGTGTCTACCGCGGTAATGACCGCTTCATTGGCCAAAGTGGCGGGCGTACCGGAAATCGTAGTCACAACGCCGGTTGGCCCAACCAAAACAATCAACAGTAGCCTGCTAGCGGCGTTGCATCTGGCCGGTGCTACCGAGATCTATAAGGTGGGCGGTGCACAAGGGATTGCTGCGCTCGCATTTGGCACCGAAACTATTCGGCTGGTCTACAAAATATTTGGGCCGGGAAACGCTTACGTCACGGAGGCCAAACGCCAGGTTTTCGGATATGTGGCCGTCGATCTAATGCCCGGTCCGAGCGAAATCCTTATCATAGCAGATGAATCGGCGGAACCGCGTTGGATAGCAGCCGATCTGCTTGCGCAAGCCGAGCACGGGCGCGACAGCGTGATAGGTTTTATCGCTCTTGCCGAACCGCTTATAGAACGCGTTCAGGAGGAAATCGCGATTCAGATAGAATCGTTGAAAAGGAAAGCCTATTTGCACGAAGTCCTCGAAAAGAACGCGTTCTGCGTGCTGGCAACGTCTGAGAAACAAGCGGCTCGGATCGCGAATGAATTTGCTCCCGAACACCTCTCGCTCATGACCCAGCACAACGAGGAAATTGCTGCGTCCGTAACTACGGCAGGTGCAGTTTTCATCGGTAATTTTTCTCCTGTGGCCGCCGGCGATTTTGTCGCGGGTCCGAGCCATGTCCTCCCTACGGGTGGGGCCGGCAAATCCTTCAGCGGCTTGACGGTTGACCAGTTCCAACGCCGCACGAGTTACATTTGCTACGATCGTGATGCATTAGAGAAGTCTGTTTCGATCGTGTCGCAATTCAGTTCAGTCGAACAACTGGATGGCCATGGCAGATCGGTCGCTATTCGTTTCGAATGAGGATTGCTCATGGCACGTAAGTCGCGGAGGCCATTCGGTTGTATCGGAGCTTTCCTGATTTTGGCTGGGGCGCTTGTGCTGATCCCCGTTTTCGAGGTTCTCTACGTTCGCTTCTTCAATCCACCCGTTACGACATTGATGATCATTCGCCGCGTCGAGGCGATGGTGACGAAGCGGTATCGCGGAGAAATCAACTACCGCTGGATTCCGCTGAACCAGGTTCCCGACGATTTCCTCGATGCGGTCTGGCAGATGGAAGACAGCCGTTTTTTCAGCCACGAAGGATTTGATTGGATTGAGATGGAGGAAGCGATTCAACGCGCCAAGCGGAAAAATCAGCCCGTGCGCGGCGTATCCACCATTTCCAATCAATGCGCTCGCTCATTGTTTCTGTGGCAAGGACGTTCCTGGATCAGGAAAGGATTGGAAGCCTATTTCACCTTTCTGATGGAGCTCCTTTTGACCAAGCAGCGGATCCTGGAATTGTATGTCAATACGATCGAGCTCGGTGACGGGATTTATGGAATCGAAGAAGCTGCCCAACACTACTACCGAGTTCCTGCCCGGCAATTGAGCCGTTCTGCTTGTGCGATGCTTGCCGCCATGCTTCCCTATCCCCGCGGCTGGGACCCTCATAATCCAAGCCCAAGACTTCGGGTCCGTTACGCTATCGTCTTGCGAAGGATGAACGCCGGAGGATCGATAGAAAGGAAATTGGGCACGCGATGAATCAGGGTGCTTCTCGAAGAGGTCATCCCTCCCTAAGATGGACCTGGTAGAGGAGGTCGACGACGGCGCTTGAACTTTAACTGCGCAAGCGAACGAGCGATTGATCCCTCTATTTCTGCGACTTCTTCCGAGTTAAGATCCTTTTCCTTGACTCTGGCCTCTGCGCGTCTGACCGCTTCTTCGGCGGCCTGTTCGTCGATCTCTATGTCGGCCATCGCCAAATCCGTCAGAATCGCGACTTGGGTCGGGGAGACCTCAAGAAACCCGGTTCCTATGACGAGTTCCGTCTCCTTGCCGTCTTGGGTGATTCGAACTTCTCCGGGTAGCAGCCGGGTCATTAGGGGGACATGCAGGGGCAAAATACCCAATTCACCCTCCACCCCGGGAACCACCACCATGTCCACGTCACCGGAGAATTTTCTTTCTTCCGGCGTGACGATCTCAAGTTTGAGTTTAGCCATTGGCAATCAGTCCTCGGTTTCTTTGACTTCGTCGATGCCGCCTTTCATGTAAAAATTCTGCTCGGAGACATCGTCATGTTTGCCCTCGAGAATTTCTTTGAAGCCGCGAATCGTTTCGGCAAGCTTGACGTACTTACCGGGTTTGCCCGTAAATACTTCCGCTACGGCAAAGGGCTGACTTAAGAATCGTTGCAACTTGCGAGCACGATAAACGGTCAGCTTATCTTCGGGACTCAACTCGTCCATACCCAGGATGGCTATAATATCCTGAAGATCCTTATACCGCTGAAGCACGCGCTGAACGCCCCGCGCGACATTGTAATGCTCTTGCCCAACAATTTCCGGCGCCAGAACTTTTGAAGTCGACGCAAGCGGATCAACTGCCGGATAGATTCCAAGCTCAGAAATGGCGCGATCCAGGACAAGTGTCGAATCCAGATGTGCAAACGTGTTCGCCGGAGCCGGGTCGGTAAGATCGTCTGCGGGAACATAGACGGCCTGGAACGAGGTAATTGAACCTTTATTTGTCGAAGTAATTCGTTCCTGCAAATCACCCATCTCCGACGCCAGGGTCGGCTGGTATCCAACAGCGGAGGGCGTTCGCCCAAGAAGCGCAGAGACTTCAGAACCCGCCTGCGAAAACCGGAAGATATTGTCGATAAACAGAAGGACGTCCTGATTTTTTTCGTCGCGGAAATATTCGGTCATCGCCAGCGCCGAAAGTCCGACGCGGAGACGAGCCCCCGGCGGTTCGTTCATCTGCCCGTAGACAAGTGCAACCTTAGACTTTGACAAATCCTGTTGGTTGATGACGCCGGCTTCAGACATTTCATTGTAAAGATCGTTCCCTTCGCGTGTTCTCTCACCAACCCCGGCAAACACGGAATAGCCTCCGTGGCCTTTTGCGATGTTGTTGATGAGTTCCATGATGACAACCGTTTTCCCCACGCCCGCGCCGCCGAACGCGCCGACCTTTCCACCCTTGGAAAATGGGCAAATCAGATCGATGACCTTGATGCCGGTTTCCAGAATGCTTGCACTGGTGTCTTGTTCAAGAAGGCTCGGGGCCTTGCGATGAATTGGATATCTCTTCTCGAAAGTGACCGGTCCACGCTCGTCAACCGGATCCCCGGTCACATTGAAAACGCGACCAAGAACTCCGTCGCCGACAGGAACCGTAATCGGGCCACCGGTATGAGTAATGGCCATTCCACGCTTAAGACCCTCGGTGGAGGACATCGCAATCGCGCGCACCCATCCTTCCCCGAGATGTTGCTGCACCTCCAGCGTCAGTTTTTTGGGTTTTCCGTCCTCTTCAAAATCGACCTCCAGCGCATGATAAATGCCCGGGAGTCCCTCGGTTGCCTCGATTGCACTGAAATCAGCATCTACTACCGGGCCGATGATTTGGACAATGGTACCTTTGCTCATATTTCGGGTTTTATCCAACTGCGAGCTGCGCCGTAGTAATTTCGAGTAGCTCGGTCGTGATGTTTGCTTGGCGAACCTTGTTGTATTCGAGAGTTAAATCCTTGATGAGTTGCTTTGCGTT
>Ga0182037_10000615_pt1 | contig 17507 bp, 13 predicted proteins | sample sta12Cox44000082_FD_125974 | JGI IMG/M metagenome (GOLD analysis project Ga0182037, IMG submission 125974) | Lab enrichment of tropical soil microbial communities from Luquillo Experimental Forest, Puerto Rico - statoxic.12C.oxic.44.000.082 | ecosystem: Environmental > Terrestrial > Soil >... | reverse complement strand
TGCGGCGAGATCACCCGCATCCCCGTGGCCACCAGCGCCACCACCATGCCGACGATCAGGATCACAATCACATAGGGCATGGCCCGCCGCAGGAACGACGGCGGAATCACCCGGGGCAGCTCAGGGGGCGCCTCGACGGTGATGGTGCCCTTGCGGGTCGTCGGTGGCGCCAGCCGCCGGCGGGCTTCGAAGATCAGCCGGCTCATCGGGGCCCTCCTTCGGCCGCGACCGGGCGACCGGGCTTGGTGTCGGGCGCCAAGCCGTCGTGGGCCAGCAGTGCGTCGGCGCGCGATAGTGCCGGGCCGGTGGCAAACAGCGACAGCACCGACCACGGGATGGGAACGGCGGGTGCGCTCAGACCAAGTGCCTCAACGGTTTTCCCGTGCCCGGCGGCTCCGGGTCCGTTCTCGGCCTCGTTGTCGATGCCGTAGCGCACCCCGGTGTCGGAAACCCAGAACAACGACCCGGCGGCCGGCGCCGCCGCCCCGCCGCCCACGGTCTGGGTGAAGTAGCCGGTGCCCGGCGCCAGGGCGACGCGGGTGGCCGTCGAACCATTTCCCTGAGAGCCGCCACCGACCAGGTCGACGGTGCGCACCCCATCCGGCACCGGCAACACCGAGCCGGACAGCAGGCTCAGCGAGCTGGTGGCGGCCCCGGCCGGCTTGCTCCAGTACGCACACGTGACGGGATTCTTGGCGGCGTCGACCACGACGATCTGCTGGTCGGGGTAGCGGGTGGTGTCCAGCATCCGCGACACCGGCAGCTTGGCCACCTGGTCGGCGCCGATGCGCGGCGGTTGGTCCAGCCCATAGGAATTGGTGTTGCGCAGGATCGCGGCGAGCACGGGCGAAATGGGCTGCAGGCCGTCGGGCAACACCGCGTAGTACCGCACGGTGCCGGACGAGTTCTGCTCCAAGCCGTAGGAGACGACCACCGCGCCGACCGGGGCCGGCACCGAAAAGCCTGCCGAGTCACCGGAATTCGGGATCGGCGGCGGCGCCAGCGGCGGGGCCTCGGGTATCGCATTGAACAGTCCCGGCGCGATGGGCCGCGGCGCGGGCACGTCGGGGGCGCCAAGACCGAGGCCGAGCGCGTTGGTGACGGCGTGGTTGGCCAGGTCGATCTGGCTGCGCTTGCCGTCCCAGAGCAGCCAGGTATTGGCGCCGTTATCCACCAGGATCCCCTGATTGGCGTGGATCGCGGCGGCCCGCGCGCCGTCGCCGTCGGGCGGGCCGGCGATCACCGCGACGCCCGTGCTGTGGGCACCGCGCGAGGTCCCGCTGACGGCGTCGCACACCGTCCAGTTGGCGTCGTGCGAGGCGTTCTGCACCATGCGCTCCGGCGCACCCGGGATGCCGATCAGGTTGCCGCGCGGAAACCGGTCCAGCTCACTGCTTTTCACCGTCGTGGGGTTGACCGGCCGGCCGACGATCAACCGGGCCGAGGTCAGGTTGAGCACCGGGTGTAGATCGTCGCCGACCCGTACGTACAGGGCGGCGGTAGACCGATCGGCGAGCACCGCGTTGTTACCCGCCGAGCCGCTGGGCCGGATCAGCGAGAACACGAAGCAGCCCACCAGCCCGGTGATCAGGATGAGCGCGCCCATCAGGACCGCGCGCGACTGGGTGCGCAGTGGGTCGACGAGCATCCTGGTGTCGTGCAGGGCGATCCCGGAGGCGATCCGGCGCATCACGAAGTGCCAGCCCGTCACCTGATGGCGGGTGACGAAACCGCGGCGGTAGACCACCTTGTCGGGGTTGTCGTTGACCGGGGTTCGTGAGGAGAACGAACGCCGGTCGTCCTGCGGCTCCGGGTTAGTCATGCCGGCTCCTGCAGGCCGAGTCCCTGCAGCAGCGGCTCTACCGAATTACGCACGTCCCCCGCGGTTATCGTCATCAGCTCCTCGTCGGTGAACTCGCCGGTTTCGGCGTGCTCGGAGTGGTCCAGCCGGAATTCGCGCTCCTCTTCGGACTTTTCGACGACGTTGCGCACGAACCGGCCGTTGCCGGCGATATCCAGGCCGCGACGTTCGACCCCGGCCGCGTCGGGTTTCGACGAGTTGGCCAGACCCACGAACAATGCCTCGAGATTCTCAAGCGCGGCCGGTTCGAAGGCGCTGTCGCGCTTGGCGGCCATGAAGTTCGCGATCTCGATCAGCTCGGCGGGTTTGTACGACGGGAAGTCGATGCTGCGGGTAAAGCGCGATCGCAGACCTTGGTTGGTGTCGAGGAACCTATCCAGGTCCGCGCGGTACCCGGCGATGATCACCACCAGCCGATCCCTGTCGTTCTCCATCCGGGCCAGCAGGGTGTCGATGGCCACCAGGCCAAAGTCGTTCTTGGCGCCCGTGGCCACCAGCGCGTAGGCCTCGTCGAGGAACAGCACGCCGTCCAGCGCGCTGTCGATGATCGCGTTGGTCTTGGCTTCGGTCTCCCCGATGTGCTGGCCGATCAGATCGGCGCGGTGCACCTCTCTGATGTTTTCCTTCTTCAAAAGTCCTAGGCCGCAATAGATTTTGGCGATAACGCGAGCAATCGTGGTCTTGCCGGTACCGGGCGGCCCGGTGAAGACCAGGTGGTGGGTACGCTGCGCCACCTCCAGCCCGCGCTGCTTGCGCACCAGCTCCATGGCCACCGCGCTCTTCAACCGGGCCACCTGGTCTTTGACCTTCTCTAGGCCGATGAATTCATCGAGTTCGCGTTCGGCCTCGTGCAGCAGCTCGCGCTTGCGCTCTTTTGCTTCGGGGTCGACGAAATCGCCGGGGGTGGGCTCGGTTTCGGGGTCCCACGGGTCGGTGCGTGCGTCGATCCGGGCCGTGGTGGTGGTGAGGATCCCGAAACTGGTGTCGGACAAGGCGTGTTCGACCTGCTCGTTTTCGGGATGAGCCGCGTAGAGATCCTGCAGGACCTCGCTAGCCGACTCCTCGTCAACGTGGGCACGCAGCACCAGCGCTTTGGCTAAAGCACCGTCGAGCGCGGCCACCGCGACGGGTCCTGCGGGCTCTTCGAGATAGGACAGCGCCGGGGCGAACATGCCCAGCCGCGCCAGCGCGGTGCCCAGGGTGATCTTGGCCGCGTGTGAAAAGGTGTCGTCGAGATCGGGGTCGTTGACGATCGGGGTCAGCAGCTTGACGACGTCCGACCAGCGCTCAGCGCGGTAGTTGATGACGACGGCGACCCAGCGGGCCTCTCGCCAGCTCGGGCGCCGCCCGATGATGCCGGTGACGATCTGATCGGCAGCGGCGAACCGTCCTTCCCCCTCTGTTGACGCGAGCGCCGCCGCGTAGGCGAGGAGGAAATCGTCCGGGCTGGTGGCGCGAAACTGTAGGTACAGTCCGGTGTCGTAGCGGAAGCCCAGGGCCCCGGGAGCCAATTCCACCTGGCGTTGCAACGTGCCCGCCGTGGCCGCGGTCCGCGAAGCGGCCTCGAGCACACGCATGGAGACGTTGCCGGCGGCGGCCAGCCCGGTCCAGGCGTCGCACTGGTCGTACGCGACGCGGGTCAGCGCCGTGAATCCCGAGCGGGCCGCGGTCAGGTCGGCCGGACGCTGGCGCTCGTATACGGCGATGCCGAGCGCGCGGCAACAGGTGGCGAACCGGCTGACGATGTCGCCGTCAACCCTGCCGTCGGATCGAGAATTGACCGGCTCTGCTGCGAGCACGCCGGTGTCACCGGGTTCCACGGCCGCCTGCTCCCCCGTACGTAGTGTCGCCTAACCTAACCTGCCTGAAGTTAGCATTGCATAAGCTAACTGTCGAGATGCCCGAGCCCCTCCGACTCACGACTCCCCTCCCGTTTCGGTGGCGCTGAACAGCGTCTTCGGCGGCCGCTAGCCCGGACGCTGACCAGCGGAGCTTACTGAAAATCATTTTCATTATCAAACGCTCCGGCGTCCCAGGTGCCCGGGACCATGGGCACCGAGGGTCCGCCGCCGAACTCACCGCCGGCCAGCGTGGCCAATCCGGCCGCCTCGGCGGCGGTCTCTTTGCTTGCCGTGCCGGCGAACCCCAGATTTCCGGCACCCCGATCCGAACCCAAGGTCGACGCGACCGGCTCCGCACCAGACCGGTCGCCCCAGTCCGGTTCGACCTCGACGTTCATATCCATGTACTCGTCGCCGTACCCCCGCATCCCCGCCCGGCGGCGCCGGCGCGCCCTTTCCCTTTCTCGCGCGGCCGCCCCGGCGGCCGCGGCGGCCGCGGCGGTATCGGGCTCCGACGTATTCCGCTGCGCGCTGGTGCTCATTCCCGTGCTGGCCCCCATGGTCGGGCCGCCCACCAGATAGGGGTATGCGGCTCCCTCGACACCAACAGGCGGCGGGGGCGGCGCGCCCGGCGCAGGCGCCGTGGCCGGCGTGGCGGCCGGAGTCGAGGCCGGCGCCGAGGACGGGGCCGGGCCGGGGGCCGTGGCGCTCACCAAGGTCGGGCTACTGGTCACCGGCACGCCGGGCGTCTGGGGTGCGGGTGCGGCCGCCACGGGCACCGCTTGAGGCTGAATCCCTGCCAGGCCGCTCAGCCCGGCCACCCCCGCGAAGCCGCCAAGCCCGGCGGTCGCGCTGGACGCAACGAGCGCGAGCGGTACCACCGTCTGCAATTGCGGGAACGTGCTGATGACTTCGCCCACGTGGGTGGTCTCGTCGGCGATAAGTGCCGGGATGTCGGCCTGTATCTGCTCTATCGCCAGGGACGGATGCTGCGGAAACTCCAAAACGTCCCGCCACAAGGTTTGCGGGACTTCGAGGAATCGGTTGACCCACCAACTCAACTTGGTTGGGTCGCCGGCGTCGTTGTCGACGATGTCTTGGAGACCACCGTTGGAGCTGTCGGCGGCGCGCAGTATCTGTGGTGCCGGGTCGGTCTGCGGCGCCGCGGCCACCGCAGTGCCGGCGACCGCCTGGTAAGTGGCCATCGTGGCGGCGGCCTGAATCCACATCCGGACGTAGTCGGCCTCGTTGAGCGCAATGGGAATGGTGTTGATCCCGAAGAAGTTTGTGGCCAGCAATACCCCGTGGATCATGTGATTGGCGGCCAGCTCCAACAGGGTTGGCATCGCGGCCAGCGCCGCGGTGTAGGCGGTCGCCGCGGTCTCGTGCTGCGTGGCGACCGACGCGCTGTTAGCGCTGGCCCTCGTCAGCCATGCGAGGTAGGGCGCGTGGGCGGCCACGTACTGCTCGGCGGTGGGCCCTTGCCAAGCCCCGGCCTGCACCGCGCCCAAGATCGCGGTGAGCTCTTCTGCCGTTTCCGCGTAAGCGGTACTGAGCGAACTCCACCCCGCGGCGGCGGTTAACATTCCCCCGGGCCCGGGACCGGCGCTCAGCTGGGCCGAATGGATCTCCGGGGGCATCGCCATCCATACCGGCGCGGTCATAGCGGCGGCTCCTTACCGATCGGGCTGAATTCAGTTGCACACAGAGGCCGCCCGGGCTGTTGGGCGGCGTCACGAGCATGCAGCTAGTAGTCGGCTGACGGCTCGGAGAAGTTCCCGAGGTGGTGCCGAATTAAGTTCCGCTCAGGCCTTGACCGCACTGACCAGGGTGTTACGGGCGATCATCGGCCCGGCTTCGGTTTCCGGCCCGGGCACCGGGCGGCCGGCCTCGCGCAGGTAATCGGCTAGCGGAGTGCCGACCGCGGTCCAGCCCCGCTGGCCGAACCATTCGGTGGCCGGCGCGTGCCGCTCGTTGTAGACCAACCGGAAGAACAGCCGTTGGTCACCCTTGGCGGCTGCCGCGCGTTCTTCCTCGACGGCCGCCTCGAATTCGTCCGGCTCAAGGGGCGCGCCGTCCTCGATGGCGACCTGGCTGCCGTGGCCGGCCAGGCCGTCGACGCCGGTGAACAGCTGCTCCTCCGCGGCGGCCGGGAGATACATCAGCAGGCCCTCAGCGATCCACGCCGACGGCATGGCCGCATCGAAGCCACTGTCCCGCAAGGCTTGTGGCCAGTCCTCGCGCAGATCAACGGCGATCTCGCGACGCTCGGCGCGCGGCTGGACGCCGTGCTCGGCGAGCACCTCACGCTTGAAGTTCAGCACCTGCGGACGGTCCAGCTCGAAGATCGTCGTGGCGGCCGGCCAGTCCAGCCGGTATGCGCGGGAGTCGAGCCCCGCCGCCAGGATGACCACCTGCCGCACGCCGGCTTCGGCCGCCCGGCGGAAATATTCGTCGAAATACCTGGTGCGAGCGCCCTGGAAGTTGACGAAATGCTCGCCGAACTCGGCGGTCTTCAGCGGGTGCTCGGGTTCCTTACCGTCGAGCACGTCGGCCGAGTGACCGCCGACGGCGCGGCAGAACAGCTCCGCATACGGGTCGACGGCAAGCGGATCGGGCTTCTGCGCCTCCAGCGCCCTCGCCGTCGCCACGAATAGCGCGGTGGAACCGACACTCGTTGTGATATCCCAGGTATCGCCTTCGCTACGCACGTAACCGACCCTACGCCGGCGGCTGCGCCTCCCCGGCCCCCTCGCGCAGTCGTGATGAAAACGGTTATCGTTCTCCTGTGAGTCTGTTGCGCACCCATTTGCACCGCGCATGCGTTGCCACCACGGTCGCGCTGACACTCGCGCTGACGGGCTGCTCGACGGGCCAGACCAAAACCCCCGCAAATTCCGGCGCCGCCACCGCGCCGGTGGCCAGCGGCACCGCCGCCGCGGCGTCCTGCCCGACCCCGCCGGTCGCCGTGGTGGTCAGCGTCGATCAGTGGGGCGATATCGTCTCCGAGCTCGGCGGCTCGTGCGCGAACGTCAAAACGGTGTTGGCCAGCTCGTCGGTGGACCCGCACGAGTACGAGCCGTCGCCGGCCGATGCGGCGTCCTTCACGGGCGCCAAACTTGTCGTGGTCAACGGCGCCGGATACGACGCCTGGGCGTCCAAGCTGGCCGCCAGCTCCGCCGCCGGAGCCCGCGTGGTGAGCGCCGCCGCGGTCACGAACACACGCGATGGGGCCAATCCGCACCTGTGGTACCTGCCGTCGGCGGTGACCGCCGTCGCCGACGCGGTGACCGCCGAGTTGAGCAAGCTCGACCCCCAGGGCGGCAACTACTTCAGCCAGCGCCGGACGCAGTTCACCGCCGCAATGGCGCCCTACACCGGACTGATCGACACGATCAAGGCCGGCGCCCGAGGCAAGTCCTACGCCGCCACGGAGACAGTCTTCGACTACCAGGCGCAGGCGCTGGGCCTGGCCGACAAGACCCCGGCCGGCTATCAGCGAGCGGCTGCCATCGGGACAGATCCCTCACCGGCGGACATCGACGCGTTCCGCACCGCGCTGGCCGGCCGCCAGGTCGACGTCTTGATCTACAACACGCAAACCGAGGGTTCGATCCCACAGCAGATCCGTGCGGCCGCCGCGCAAGCCGGGGTGCCCGTCGTGAACGTGACCGAGACCGTGCCGCCCGGGCAAACCTCGTTCGAGGGCTGGCAACACGCCCAGCTCGTCGCCTTGAGGAAGGCACTCGGTGTCGCTGCCTGAGGTTGCCGCGGCTCCACCAGCGCTGGCGTTCACCGACGTCAGCGCGGTGCGTGGCGGACGGCCCATCTGGTCGCAGGCCACCTTCACCGTGCCCGCCGGCGGCGTCGTCGCGGTGATCGGACCCAACGGGTCCGGCAAAACCACCCTCTTGCACATGGTTCTCGGTCTGATCCCGTCCGCCAGTGGCCGGCTGGAGGTGTTCGGGCGCCGGCCCGGCGAGGTCAACGAGGGCATCGGCTACGTGCCGCAGCACTATGCCGACGGCTCGGGGGAGGCCATCCGCGCCGCCGATGTGGTGCTGCTCGGACTGACCGGGCGCCGCTGGGCGTTCGGGCCCATGACGGCCACCCAGCGAAGGCAGGTCGGTCAGGCGTTGGCCGCGGTCGAGGCGACCGACATCGCCGACCGGCGGCTGTCGACGCTTTCCGGCGGGCAACGCCAACGCGTCGCGATCGCCGCGGCCCTGGTGGCACACCCCCAGTTGTTGATCCTCGACGAACCGCTGGCGTCGTTGGATCTTCAAGGCCAACACGACATCATCGCGCTGCTGGCCCGACTGCACCGCGAGCTGGCCGTCACCATCGTGGTGGTGTCCCACGACCTAAACCCGCTGCTGCCCATCCTCGACAGCGCGATCTACCTGCTCGACGGGCACCCGCACTACGCACCCATCGACGAGGTCGTGGACGAAGCGCTGCTGACCCACCTCTACGGCATTCCGATCCGGGTCGCACACACTTTGCAGGGCGAGCTGTACACGCGGAGTGAGCCGTGACCTCACACGCGATAGCGCTTGGCTACCAACCCAATTGGTGGCCGATTCTGACATCGCCGTTCATGGGCAACGCCCTGATCGGCGGCACCATCGTCGCCCTGGCCGCGGGATTGATCGGCTACTTCGTCGTCGTGCGACACACCGCCTTCGCCGCACATGCCTTGGCCCACATCGGATTTCCCGGTGCGACCGGCGCGGTCCTGCTGGGCGTGCCCGTGGTCGTCGGGCTCGGCGTGTTCTGTGTCGGCGGGGCCCTGGTGATCGGCGTGTTGGGCAAGCGCGCCGCCGATCGTGAAGTGGTCACCGGGACGGTCCTGGCCATGGCGAGCGGTCTCGGCTTGTTCTTCAACTCGCTGGCCACCAAGAGCTCGAGCACGGTTACCAACGTCCTGTTCGGCAACCTGCTGGCCATCTCCCGCGATCAGCTGGTCAGCTTCGCGATCCTGCTGGTGGTGCTGGGGCTCAGCGTCGGCATCATCTACCGGCCCCTGCTGTTCGCGTCGGTCAACGCCCTGGTAGCCGAGGCCAAAGGGGTGCCCGTGCGCGCTCTGTCCATGATGTTCATGGCGCTGCTCGGGCTGACCGTGACCATGGCCGTCCAAGCGGTGGGCACGCTGCTGCTGTTCGCACTGGTCGTTACGCCGGCTGCGACCGCGATCATGCTGACCCCCCGCCCGGCCATGGCCATGGCCGCCTCGACTGCGATCAGCTTGACCGCGGTGTGGCTCGGGCTGGGCGCATCGGCCATGTTCAACCTGCCGCCGAGTTTCCCCATCGTCACTATCGCCTGCGCCATCTGGGCGACCGTGTGGGCAAGCGGCCGCCGCCGGCGCGTTGCCGCCCAGGCGATGGATGGATCGAGCAGTGCCGCGCGCGCAGTGACGGCGTCTGTCTAGTGCGGGTAGTCGTAGGGGTTGGCCGGTGCATCGATGCGAGTGACCGTAGTGGCCTGCAACGTGGGAATCGAATTCCGTTGTCCCGGTTTAACTTCGCCCTCGACCCGAAGCCACGTGTTGTCCGGTAACCCGGCGGCCTGGGCGGCGGCGGGCCCACCCAGATGGATGCGCGCCAGCTGGGCGTCGGCCGCGCAACAGATGATGACGACGCGACCAAGGTCCACACCCTGCGCCTCGTTGAGGACAAAGCCGGTCACGGTGATCGGCCGATTCGTCAGCGACCCGCTGGTGTCCTGAGCCACACGCATCAGCACCTCCGGCAGCGACAGTTCGGGGGCCTTGCCCGGGGGCAGCGGCGGAAACGCCTGATTCAGAACATCATTGGATACCGACGTCACCGAGGGGGCGGCGGCGGAGGGCCGCAGTGCCGGTGGCGTCACGAAACACAGGACCACGATGGGAACGACGAGCAGCCACACGATGCCGGCCCCATGGGAGTGAACGTGGACGTGATCACCGGTCCGATCATCGGTCCGCGGTCCACCGCGGCGAATGTCGCGGAAGATCGCCGATAGCGCTAGGGCGATGAGCACCACCGCCGAAGCGGCCAGCCAGGGCAGCAGTCCTGGCTTGACGTAGCGGGTGAACGCGCCCGACACCGTGATCATGGCGATACCGATGCCGACCAACAGCAGAACGGTGTTCTCGGTTTCGCGGCTCATTACCTACCACCGACGACGAAAAGTCCGACGGCACAGGCGCTCGCGATCGCCACCAGGAACGTGCAGGGAGCGAAGCGTGCCGCGAAAGCCCGCCCGAACATCCCCGCCTGCATCGCGAACAGCTTGACGTCGACCGCCGGACCGACAACCAGAAACACCAGCCGGGGCAGCAACGGCACCATCGTCATGCTCGCGGCCACGAACGCATCGGCCTCCGAACACAGCGCCAGCACCACCGCCAGGGTGGCCATCACCGCCACCCCGAGGACCAGGTCCGTCGCCAGATGCTCGAACACCCACCGCGGCACCACCACATGCAACGCCGCCGCGGCGGCGGCACCTAACACCAAATACGATGCGGCCTGCAGGAAGTCGTGGCGAGCCGCCTCGGCAAACACCACCCAACGCGATTCGGTCGAAGCGCCCGGAGCGGGCAAGCGGCGGGTGATCCACTACGGGCGACCCCAACGTGACCATGCCCAGCCCATGATCAACGCCGTGAGCAGCGACGCGCCCATGCGCGCGAGAACCATCCTGGGCGCACCGGGAAACGCCACCGCGGTGGCGACCAGCACCACTGGGTTGATCGCCGGGGCGGCCAGCATGAACGTCAGGGCCGCCGCCCCCGTGGCCCCTCCTTCGCCGAACAATCGCCGCGCCACGGGCACCGAACCGCATTCACAGCCCGGCAGTGCCGCCCCACCCACACCGGCGGCCAACACGGCCACGGCGGGACGACGCGGCAGCCAGCGCGCCAAGCGTTCCGGCGACACGAACACGGCGATCAACCCGCTGACTACCACCCCGAGCACGAGGAAAGGAACCGCCTGCACGAACACCCCACAGAACACGGTGCCGGCCGTCGACAACGCCGCATTACTGGCGACCCCATTCCGCAGCGTCGTCGCCGCGAAAGCGCAGGCCAGCAAGAAGCCCACCAGTAGTTGCATCGACCCAACGCGCAGCCTGGGCCCAGACTTCAGGGTCGCCACCGCCCCAGTATGTCAGCGCGCCGGCACCCCACCGGAACCCTGTGCATGGTGTCGCCGAGGATCTATGCCTCCGCGTCCGGATCCCAGGTGCCCGGAACCATGGGCATCTTTGGGCCACTGCCGAACTCGTCGCCGGCCAGCGTGGTCAAGCCCGCCGCCTCAGTGACCGCCTCCTTGGGCGCCGTGCCGGAGAACCCCAGATTGCCAGCACCCCGATCCGATGACGCGGTCGGCTCGCCTGGCGGCGTGCCCCAGTCCGGGTCCACGTCGACATTCATATCCATGTACTCGTCGCCATACCCGCGCTGCCGCTGCCGCTGGCGCCGCCGTGCCCGGGCCGCCTCCCGCGCGGCCGCCGCCGCCGCCAACGCCGCTGTATCTGGCTCCGGCGCTTTCCTTTTGGCGCTGGAGCTTGCGCTCGCGGCCATCCCCGAGCCGAACCCGATGCTGGGGGGCGCCACCGCATACGGCGGGGCAAAACCCGCCGGACCCGCGGCCGGCGGCGGCGCCGGTGCCGGGCCGGCGGAGGCGGGCGGGCTAGGAGGCGTGGGAGCAGGCGCCGATGGCGACGCGGGGACCGCGGCGGGCGCGGCGATTGAGGTCAACCCGACGGCCGGCAACATATTGGGCGCGGCGGCGACGGGTGCCAGAGCCGGCGCGACAACGGGCTGAGGCACGGCGGCGAGGCCGGCCAGCCCCCCCAAGCCGCCGACCGCTCCCAAGGGGGCGACGGCGGGGACGACCGCCGCCAGCGCCTCGGGTTGCGTGATCCCATAGGCGGCAATTTCTTGTATGTGAAGCGGCCAGTCGAACAGCTCAAGGCTGACCAGATACTGAAAAGCCTGCACCGGATTTTGTGTGAGGTATACGCCAAATTGTTGAAGATCCTCAAAGACCTCAAGGGATCGAACAACATAAAAGATCGGTTGGCCCGGGTCCGTAAATGTGTCGTAGGTGAGTCCATTGACGGTGCCCCCGGCGGGGTCCCAACGCACCCCGAAGTTCTGCAGGACCTGCGCAACGAGGTTATCCAGCGGGTTGTCGACCAACGGGTCGTGTGCAAGTTGGACGTTTCCTACACCTATGTTCTGCAAAAAATTCACCAGCCCCTGGGGGAGATTTAGCGGGTTGTCGCCCTGGGACAGATTTCCCAGGCTCTGCGAGATCTGCTGTGGGATCCCCAGCGGGTTTTGCACGAACTGCTCGATCTCCTGCAGGAGCCCCTGCTGGGCCGGGGTTTGCGCGTCGGATTTCAGGATTTGTGGCGCCGGGGTCGTGTGCGGCGCCGTCGCCGCTGCGACGCTGGAGACCCCTTGATAGATGCCCATCGTGGCGGCGGCCTGAACCCACATCCGCACATAGTCGGCCTCGTTGAGCGCGATCGGAATCGTGTTGATGCCGAAGAAGTTCGTGGCCAACAAGACGCCGTGGATGACGTGGTTGGCCGCTAGTTCGGGCAGGGTCGGCATGGCCGCCAATGCGGCGGTGTGGGCAGCGGCCATGGTCTCGTGGTTGGCGGCGGTTATCGCGCTGTTGGCGCCGGCCTGGGTCAACCAGGCCAGATACGGGGCATGCGCGGCGACATACGATTCGGCGCTGGGCCCCTCCCACGCGCCGGCCTGCGCCCACGCCAGCAACGCGGTGAGTTCTGCTGCAGCCGAGGCATATTCGGCACTTAGCGCGTTCCACGCCCCCGCCGCCGCCAGCAACGACCCCGGACCCGGACCGCTGCTGAGCAGTGCCGAGTGCACCTCCGGGGGTGACGCCATCCAGATTGGCGCGGTCATGGGCACTCCTCGGGCTGGGCCAGACCTTCAACAGACCGAGGGTGAGCTTAATGAACATGATTGTCGTTATCAACAGAGCATGCCCGCCGCGGGCGCTAGACCAGGGGACGCCCCGTCCTGATTCGGCGGTCGACATCCCGCAGCAGCACGTTGAACGGGAACTGCTACCTGGGGTTTTGGCTATCTAGGGCCGCTATGGGTGGTTCACTGTTGCCGCAGGTACGGGCCACTTCCTGGTATGGGCCGCGATGGGCAGTTACCGGCCCTATGCGGTGATAATGCGTACGTTCTGCGTACGGGACCAGACCCCCGTAATCGCCCTAGGTTGGTCCCTACCACCGCCCCCTTGCACCGCGCAGGGGGGCGGTCCCTTTTGCGCACCGGGGGCGCTACGGCTGCAGGAATGACGGCGCAGCCGGTGCCTGCGGGCGGCTACGTCTTCGAGCTGCGTGCCGTGATGAGCCGGTAGATCCACAACAGGATCACCGCACCGACCAGTGCACCTAAGAACGAGTGCTTAATCGGCGGGGTGATCGTGAACTCGTGGGGTGGGAAGACGACGCTGCCCAGGGTGCCGCCGACATAGGCTCCGACGATGCCGAGGACTGCCGTTGCGATCCAACCCATTTTGTTTCTACCGGGCACGATCCATCGCGCGATCCAGCCGACGATGAGACCAAGGATGATCATCCAGATGATGTGCAAGACCATGACTAGCTCCTTCGCCTGCTCCCTCTGGTGGGCAGAGTAGCCCAGCCACCGTCGTCATGGCATTGCATCGGCCCACGCGATATGCCCCTCGAAGCCAAGCGTTTTCGCCATGTCGCGGTAGCGATCCCGAAAGTGCGCGTAAGTCGCGGCATCGCCGTGCGCCTGGGCCAGGAGAGTCCGCAGCCGCAACAGCCAGATGTCACGTATCACCAGATCCTCATCGGCTGGCGCGGCCGCTAATCGCTCGACTGCGGCCTCGGCTTCGGCCACGTCACCGTCGGCCCTGCGCTCAAGCAGTGTCTCCACCAGTACACCCGTCGCTCCAATGCCATGTGCCAGCAGTTGTCCCTCACGGACCAGATCGTCGACGGCCGCATGCATGAGTGGTATCGCGCCATCGCGATCTCCCCGCCGAGCCCTCTCCCGCGCCAAGTAGACGTTGGCGATCGATAACTCGGCCAGCAGGTATCCCCAGCGCACGAGCACGTCGCTGACCTCTGCCAGCAGCTTCTGTCCTCGGTCACAATCCGCATGCGTTCCACGGTGGACCAGCGCGAGGCCCAGCGTCATCCGGGTGAGGGTCAACGCGAGGTCGTCACCGGATCGTTCGGCAATCCGTAGGGCATTCTCGATGTGGCCCACCGCGGAATCGTCGGGGTGCAGCATGCCAACGGGTATTCCCCCGAAGTAGACGTAGGTGACGACCACCGTGTAGGACACGGGGTCGGCGCTGCGGGCCATGGCCATGCCGTGCTTCATGTCGTCGCGCCATCCCGGATGACCCCGGCCAAAGCGGGCCATCGCCCGCTGCGCGAAGGCGACCGCTAACGGGGAGCCGATAATCAAGTTGCCTTTAGATGGATCACCGTCGGCCAACTCGATGACCCGCTGTGACCACCGCAGCACTTCACAAAGCTCGGCGCTTTTCAGCTTGGCGTAGGTCAGCGCGGTGGACAGTCCCACGATCAAGGTCGGATCGCCGAGTGACTCGATGAGGGTCATGGCTTCCGATGCCAGCTGCGACGCCTCCCGTATCCGGCCCTGAAACGCGTGATCCATCACCAGCCCCGCCATCGCGATCGCCAGTGACGCCTTGTCCCCGGCGGCGGCACACAACAGACGCAATTCATCAAAGCGGTCACCGGCAACATTCACATGGACTCGGTAGGCGGTCGCGCACAACATGGTGCGCGGCGCGATGCGCATGGCTGCGCGGTGCGGGTCATCGGCGGGCAATGCGTCGGCGATCTTTTCGGCGCGCTCCCAACTCAGTCGCGCCCCGGTGATGTCGCGGTTGGTCGCCCAGGTTGCGGCGTCCATGTGCCAGCCGTAGGCATCGTGCAGGTCACCGGCGGCTTCGAGATGTTCGGCGATCAGTGCAGCGTTCTCCTCGGTCGCTGCCGGGTCACGTGCTTCGATCGCCGCCGCGACGCGCCGGTGCAGCTCGGTGCGATCCGATTTGAGCTGTGATTCGTAGGCCACGGTGCGGATCAGCGGATGGTGGAACACATACTCGGGTTGTCCGGTGAACCTGATCTGATCGATGAGCCGGGACCATACTAGGTCGTCCATCACGGGTTCAACGCCCAAGGTTTCCAGCAGATCCCGGCTGAACTTCGAGCCGATGACCGCCGCAGCGTTCAGGGTGCGTTTCGCTTTAGCGTTCAGCCGGTCGACGCGGGCGGCGATGGTCGCCTGCAGCGTGGCGGGCACGCTCACCTCGCCAACCTCCGTCGCCGATACATAGGCACCCGGCTCGCCGCGCAGCACGCCACGCTCGGCCAATTCGCGCACCATCTCCTCGGCGAAAAACGGGTTACCGGCAGCCCTCTCGGCGATCACGGTAGCCAACCCACCGACTGAGGGGTCCGGCCCGAGCAGCTCGGCGACCAGCGCCATGGTTTCTGAATCACTCAGCGGCCCAAGGGCAACGGTGTGGGCATCTGCCACTCGGGTCAAAGCGGCCCGATATTCAGGTCGGTAAGTGACCAACACCAATGAGGGCGTCTGCGGGATCACCATGAGGAACGCGGCCAGCATCGACTCGCTGACCTCATCAATCCAATGGGCATCCTCGATGACGTAGACCCCCGGTCTTTCGCGGGCCAGCGAGGCAGTGTTCACCAGCGCGGTCAACCGCCTCCGACGGGCATCCGGGTCGACCTTGGGCCGCTCAATGTCGGGATCGGCGGTGCCCAGCAGATCGTCAAAGAGGACCAAGTCCTCCGGCTCCGCATCGGGAAACTGAGCCCGTATCCGCGCTCGGGCGGCGTACGGGTCAAGACCCTCGATGCCGGTGACCGCACGCAGCAGCCGTGCCATAGCATGGAAGGGGACCTGGCTGGTGTGCGACTCGCAGAATGTGGAGAACACCTCCACGCCACGGCGACCCGCCATCGCAGAGACTTCACGCACGAGACGGCTCTTACCGATGCCAGGTGAGCCCACCACGCCGACTACCGCGCCGTGCCCGTCGATGGCACGGTCCAACAAACCCTCAACGACGGACATCTCCCACCGTCGACCCACCAGAGTCGACTCAGCACGCCAGTCAGCGCGATGCCCGTCGCCCATGCCCAGCAGCCGACGGGCCGGCACCGGTTCCTCGGCACCCTTGATCTCAACCAGCTCAAACTCACCCAGACTCGCCACGCCCTCAACCAGTCGCGCTGTTGACGCGCTGAGCATCACCCCACCCGGCGGTGCCACCGACTCCATCCGCTGGGCCATGCCGACTTGCTCGCCCACGGCGGCGTAGCCAAACTGGCCCGAACCAAACCCACCGACGGTCACCTCACCGGAGTTCAGCCCGACCCGCAATCGCAGATCCACACCGTGGCGCTCGCCGACATCGACGGCAAGCCGCTTCGCCTCCTCCTGAACGCCCAAGGCGGCTAGGCAGGCACGGACGGCGTGGTCCTCCAACGCCACCGGCGCGCCAAACACCGCCATGATCCCGTCGCCGGTGAACTGTGCGACCGTGCTGCCGTAACGCTGCACCACCGTCGCACAGCGGTCGGCGAGGTCGGCCATGATCTCGCGCAGCCGCTCTGCTCCCACCGCTGCCGCGATGTCCATCGAATGCACCACGTCGGCGAACAGCACTGTAACCTGCTTGTACTCCGCATGGGCGTCGCGCTCCGTGACGGGTGCACCGCAGCCGTCACAGAATCGCGCACCCGCCCGCAGTTCGGTGCCACATGTGCGGCACGCGGTCGCTGCGGTCATCCGACCCTCCGCCGCTTCCGGCCCCCGAGGTTCCCGGTTTACAAGCATAGGCGCTAGACGATTGCCAGAAGAGGTTTGCTCAGGTCGCCGACAGCGGTCGCCGCGCCAGCGCGCCTTCGACTGGTGAGTGCCTTTGGCCCGGCCAATGTTCTGGCGTCGTACCCGTAGGACCTGGGTGTCTCGGGGCCGGATTCCGCCGATGTGTGAGGTGGGATTTGTTGTGAGATTCTGCAGGGGTGATCACGGAGTTGGACGATGCCGGTGCCGTCTGAGTGTCAGCCAATTGCCGATGCGATTGCCAACCTGACCGCCCAAGAGCAGGCGCAGCTCTCTGCGATGCCAGGCCTAGCTGGTGTCGATAAATGGCGCGCGATGCAGCAGCTCGGGGCGCTCAGGCAACAAATCGCCGATCAGCAGACCGCGCTCGCCCAGTGCCTGAGGGACCACGCTGCCGACCTAACCGCGCAAGTGGTCGTCTTCGATTTGCCGGGAAACAGTGGGCCGAATCGGATAGCCCGCGCGTGGCAGCTTGCCTCGCGCGGGGCGATCGTCAAGCAGACGGCAAGCGTGCAGGCGGGCCAGGTTGTTCTGACCGAAATCCTTGGGAGCGCACGACAGTCGTTTGGTATCACCATTGAAGAGGTCGACCATCCAACTGTTAGCGGGCCCGACTTTCGTTCGGGCCCGCTGCCGCCCCTGTCGGGCGCGGGTGATGCGCAAGATCCGGCGGCGCGAATCGAGATCGTCATCCTAGATCCCATCGTCGTGACGGGCGATTCGCTGGCGCAAGCAACGCCGCCGCTCCCATTGCAGCTGTCCTTCGCCGCCGGAGCGTCTGGAACCGTCAGCATCAGCGTCAACGGTCTTAGCGTGCTCATGAACGGCGGCACGATATCACTCACGGCGAGCGGCAGTGCCTCTCTCGCTGGCG
>Ga0182037_10000610_pt1 | contig 17573 bp, 28 predicted proteins | sample sta12Cox44000082_FD_125974 | JGI IMG/M metagenome (GOLD analysis project Ga0182037, IMG submission 125974) | Lab enrichment of tropical soil microbial communities from Luquillo Experimental Forest, Puerto Rico - statoxic.12C.oxic.44.000.082 | ecosystem: Environmental > Terrestrial > Soil >... | reverse complement strand
GGCGCCCTGTTGCGCGGCACCAAGCTCGAGGAGGTCGAGCGCGGCCAGGTGCTGGCGGCCCCGGGCGCGATCACGCCGCGCACCCGCTTTCAGTGCGAGGCCGATATCCTGACCAAGGAGGAGGGCGGCCGCCACACCCCGTTTTTTGGCAATTACCGGCCGCAATTCTACTTCCGCACGACCGATGTGACCGGCACCGTGCACCTTCCGGAAGGCACCGAGATGGTGATGCCGGGCGACAATATCTCGATGGAAATCGAACTGATAGCACCGATCGCGATGGATGAAGGCTTGCGCTTTGCGATCCGCGAAGGCGGCCGCACCGTCGGCGCCGGTGTCGTCGCCAAAATTATAAAGTAACAGCGGGAAAAGACCGGACACACGGTCGTAGGAATTGGAAACCAAAATGGCAATCGACAATCAAAACATCCGCATTCGCTTGCGGGCCTATGATCACCGCGTTCTCGACCAATCGACTAGCGAGATCGTCAATACGGCCAAACGGACCGGCGCGCGCGTCCGTGGTCCGATCCCGTTGCCGACCAAAATCGAGAAATTCACGGTGTTGCGCTCGCCACATATCGACAAGAAGTCGCGCGAGCAGTTCGAGATCCGCACCCATAAGCGGGTGCTCGACATCGTCGATCCGACACCTCAAACTGTCGATGCGCTGATGAAGCTCGATCTCGCCGCTGGCGTTGATGTTGAGATCAAGCTCTGAGAACAGAGCGATGCGAACCGGTCTACTCGCGCAGAAGCTTGGAATGACGCGCATCTTCACCGATGATGGAAACCATATCCCGGTGAGCGTGCTCAAGGTTGATAATTGCCAAGTCATCGCCGTGCGAACCCAGGAGAAAGATGGGTATACGGCGGTGCAGCTTGGCATCGGCATCGCCAAGACTAAGAATGTGTCGAAGCCGCAGCGCGGTCATTTCGCCAAGGCCAAGGTGGAGCCCAAAGCGCGGCTTGCCGAGTTTCGCGTTTCAGAGGACGCATTGCTCGAAGTTGGTGCCGAAATCACCGCTGCACACTTTGTTGCCGGGCAATATGTCGACGTCGTTGGCATTAGCATCGGCAAGGGTTTTGCTGGCGCGATGAAGCGGCATAATTTCGCAGGACTGAGAGCAAGCCATGGGGTGTCGGTATCGCATCGCAGCCACGGTTCGACGGGTCAGCGCCAATCCCCTGGAAAGATGTTCAAGAACAAGAAGATGGCGGGACATCTGGGGGCTGAGCGGGTAACCACCCAGAGCCTTGAGGTCATGGCAGCCGATGCCAGACGCGGCATTCTGATGATCAAGGGATCGGTTCCTGGCAGTCCAGGAGGGTTTGTTCTCGTCAAAGATGCCGCGAAGCGGAGGGCCCCCGAGGGCTTACCGTTCCCGGCCGCGTTGCGGCAACCGCCGACTGCCGCCGAGAGCTCCGAGGGAGGAGCTTGAGATGAAGCAGACTGTTCGCAGTCTCGACAATGAGGAGCTCGGGGATATCGAGCTCTGCGAAGAAGTGTTCGGGCTGCCCAATCGTGGTGACATCCTCGCTCGCGTCGTCAACTGGCAGCTCGCAAAGCGCCGCGCCGGGACGCACAAGACCAAGGGGATCAGTGAGATCCAGGGGACCACCAAGAAACCTTACAAGCAGAAGGGCACGGGCCGCGCCCGCCAAGGTAGTTTGCGCTCGCCACAATTCCGCGGCGGCGCGACGATTTTCGGGCCCGTTATCCGCAGCCACGAGTTCTCGCTACAAAAAAAAGTGCGCAAGCTCGGGCTCAAAACTGCCCTATCGGTTAAGCAGGGCGAAGGCAAGCTAGTGGTAATCGACGCCGCACGATGCGCCGAGGCCAAGACTAGGGCACTGCGCGCGAAATTCGAGACGCTCGGCTGGGATTCGGTGCTGATCATTGACGGACCGGCTGTCGATGAGGGTTTCGCACGCGCCGCCCGCAACTTGCCAAGGGTCGATGTGCTGCCGCAGCAAGGTGCAAATGTCTATGACATCTTGCGGCGGGATATGTTGGTGCTCACCCGTGCGGCCGTAGAGCACCTCGAGGCTCGCCTCAAATGAGCCGGTTCCGTGTTATCCCGCGCGTCCAGACGAGGCTCGCGCGTCAGCAGATGTACGATATCGTCCGCTCTCCGGTGATCACCGAGAAAGCGACGAACGTGTCGGAACACAATCAGGTGATGTTTCGCGTGCCGCTCACTGCCACCAAGCGCGAAGTCAAGGCGGCTGTGGAAGGGCTATTCCGCGTCAAAGTGACTGCCGTAAATACGATCCGGGTGATGGGCAAGCTGAAGCGCGTTCGCGGCCGTCCAGGCCGGCGCGCCGATTACAAGAAGGCTATCGTGACCCTGGGTGAGGGTCAACGTATCGACGTGACGACGGGGATTTAATGCGATGGCGCTAAGGACCTTCAATCCGACGACGCCGTCGCGCAGGCAACTAGTCATCGTCGACCGGGGCGAGTTATGGAAGGGGAAGCCGGTCAAAGCCTTGACCGAGGGGTTGCGCGGCAAAGGCGGCCGCAACAACACGGGCCGTATCACGATGCGCCGGCGTGGCGGTGGGACCAAGAAGCGCTATAGGATCGTCGACTTTAAACGCATCAAGGTCGATATGCCGGCGACCGTGGAGCGGCTCGAATATGACCCGAACCGCACCGCCTTTATTGCGCTGATCCGGTACCAGGACGGCGAGGTCGCCTATATCCTAGCGCCGCAGCGGCTAAAGGCCGGGGACACCGTGGTGTCGGGCGAGAGGGTTGACGTCAAGCCCGGCAATACTATGCCGATGCGAAGTATGCCGGTCGGAACGATCATCCACAACGTCGAGATGAAAGCAGGCAAGGGCGGCCAAATCGCCCGCTCCGCCGGGACCTACGCGCAGCTTGTCGGCCGCGACCAGGGATATGCCTTGTTGCGGCTGTCCTCGGGAGAGCTGCGTTTGGTGCGCGCCGAATGCCGGGCGACAATTGGCGCGGTTTCCAACCCCGACCAGCAGAACATCGTGATCGGCAAGGCCGGCCGGAATCGCTGGCTCGGCCGTCGGCCTTCGGTGCGCGGCGTGGCGATGAACCCGATCGACCACCCGCATGGAGGCGGCGAGGGCCGTACTTCCGGGGGGCGCCACCCCGTCACGCCTTGGGGCAAGCCGACCAAAGGCAAAAAAACTCGGCAGAACAAAGCGACGGACAGACTGATCGTCCGCCGTCGCCACAAACGTTAGCCGACGCGGAGGAGAGCTTGACGCGCTCAGTGTGGAAGGGACCGTTTGTCGACGGCTATCTGCTTAAGAAGGCAGAGGAAGCGCGTGGATCGGGGCGTAACCAGGTGATCAGAACTTGGTCGCGCCGGTCGACGATCTTCCCGCAATTTGTCGGGCTCACCTTTGGAGTCTACAACGGGCACAAATTCATCCCGGTGCTGGTGACGGAGAACATGATTGGGCACAAGCTCGGTGAGTTCGCGCCGACTCGCACCTTCTACGGCCATGCCGGGGACAAGAAGGCCAGAAGGGGCTGAGGATGGGCAAGCAGGCTGCGGAGCGCCGGTTGGGGGAGAATGAGGCCGCCGCATCGATACGGGGGTTGCGCACAAGCCCGCGCAAACTCAATCTCGTGGCGAAAGCCATTCGCGGCAAGACGGCTTCATCGGCACTAGCGGAGCTGACATTCTCCCACCGCCGCATCGCGCGCGATGTCAAGAAAGTGCTGCAAGCGGCGATTGCGAATGCCGAAAACAACCACCAGCTCGATGTCGATCGCCTCTTTGTCAAGGAGGCCACGGTGGGTCGGGCATTCGTCATGAAACGGTTTCACACTCGCGGGCGTGGACGCTCAGCCAGGGTGGAGAAGATGTTCGCGCATCTCACGGTCGTTGTCCGAGAGAGCGTCGAGGAGAATGAGTGATGGGTCAGAAGGTCAATCCGGTCGGGCTTCGCCTCGGGATCAATCGCACTTGGGATTCGCGGTGGTTCGCGCGCAAGGAATACGGCAGCCTCCTGCTCGATGATCTCGGTCTCCGCAAGTTTCTTGGCAAGCGGCTCAGTCAGGCTGGTCTGTCCCGGATCATCATTGAGCGCGCGGCCAAGAGAACGAGAATTACGCTCCATTCGGCTCGGCCCGGGGTAGTCATCGGCAAGAAGGGCGCCGACATAGAGAAGCTGCGCACGGATATCGCCAAGGTCACCGATAGCGAGGTCAGCCTCAACATCGTCGAGATCCGCAAACCAGAAATCGACGCCAAACTGATCGCTGACGGGATTGCGCAACAACTTGAGCGCCGTGTCGCGTTCCGCCGGGCGATGAAACGCGCGGTTCAATCGGCGATGCGGCTTGGCGCGCAAGGGATCCGGATCAACTGCTCTGGACGGCTGGGAGGCGCCGAGATCGCGCGTATGGAATGGTATCGCGAAGGCAGGGTGCCGCTGCACACACTACGGGCCGATGTCGATTTCGGCTATGGCACGGCCAAGACAACGTACGGCGTCTGCGGGGTTAAGGTCTGGGTGTTCAAAGGTGAGATCCTGGCCCACGATCCGATGGCCCAGGATAAGCGCTTGAACGAGGGACAACCGGCGAGCCACGAGCGTGGCCGCCGCGAAGCGCTGGGATGAGGCTCTAATGCTCAGTCCAAAGCGTAGCAAATATCGCAAGGCGCATAAAGGGCGCGTGCACGGTCTCGCCAAGGGCGGGACGACCTTGAACTTCGGCGCTTACGGCCTCAAAGCGGCTGATCCCGGCCGGATCACTGCGCGGCAGATCGAAGCTGCGCGGCGCGCGATCACGCGACATATTCGCCGCGCGGGCCGAGTGTGGATCCGCGTGTTTCCCGATGTGCCGGTCTCGCACAAACCAGCAGAGGTCCGCATGGGCAGCGGCAAGGGGTCGCCGGAGTTCTGGATTTGCCGGATCAAGCCCGGGCGCATCATGTTCGAGCTTGACGGAGTGTCGGCCGATACCGCTCGCGAGGCGTTTGAACTTGCGGCCGCCAAACTGCCGATTGGGACGCGGTTCGTTGCCCGCGAAGGAGCGGAGGTCGTCTGATGAAGGCAGGCGACATTAGAGTCAAGACCGAGGACGAGTTGACCGGCGAACTCGACAACTTGGGCAAGGAAATCTTCAACTTGCGCTTCCAGCGCGCAAACGGCCAGCTCGAGAACACCGCTCGCGTGCGCCAAGTACGGCGGGACATTGCGCGTATCAAGACCGTGCTGGGCGAACGGCGCAGCCAAGCGGCTCAGGAAAAGGTGTAATGTCAAAACGCGTGCTGCAGGGCGTGGTTGTCAGCGACGCCTGTGACAAGACAGTCATTGTTCGGGTCGAACGCCGCGTGATGCACCCCGTCTACAAGAAATTCATGAGGTCTTCGAAGAAATATGCGGCGCACGATGACAAGAATAGCTACCGCACCGGCGATGTTGTTCAGATCGAGGAGAGCCGCCCAATTTCGAAACACAAGAGCTGGATCGTAATTAGTGGCCCGGCGGAGGCCGCCCCAGGCCGGCGCTCCGCCCTGCCGGCCGTCCAAACGGCTGCTGACGAGGCCGCTCTGCCGGACGAGGCCAATGTTGAGGTCGCGGTCGCGGCCGACGTCGTCGTGCCGGCGGGGGAGGCGGTATGATCCAGATGCAGACAAGCCTCGATGTCGCGGATAACTCGGGCGCGCGCCGAGTCCAGTGCATCAAGGTTCTTGGGGGCTCGAAACGCAAAACGGCAACCGTCGGCGACGTGATCATCGTGTCGATTAAGGAGGCGATCCCGCGCGGTCGGGTCAAGAAGGGCGACGTGCATCGCGCGGTGATCGTGCGCACCGCCAAGGAGATACGGCGCACGGATGGCAGCGCCATACGTTTCGACCGCAACGCGGCAGTGCTAATTAACAACCAGGGCGAGCCGATTGGGACGCGTATCTTTGGCCCGGTGACTCGTGAATTGCGGGCGCGCCGGTTTATGAAGATCGTATCGCTCGCGCCCGAGGTGTTGTGAGCGTAGGGCCGGAGCGAGAGCGATGCCGAAGCTTAAAATCAAAAAGGGTGACAATATTGTCGTCATCAGCGGGCGCGACAAGGGCAGGACCGGCGAGGTGCTGCGTGTCTTTCCCGCGGACTCACGGGTCATCGTCCAGGGCGTGCACGTTGCCAAGCGCCACACCAGAGCTCGCATGGGCGAGCCGGCCGGAATCGTCGAGAAAGAGCTGACGATCCACGTCTCCAACATCGCGCATATCGATCCGCAATCGCGCAAGCCGACGCGGGTCGGTTACAAGAAGCTGGAGGATGGCCGAAAGGTCCGGATCGCCAGGCGCTCGGGCGAAGTTATCGATAGGTAAGAATATGAAGAGGTCCCGCTTGCACGAGCTTTACGAGGCGACGGTGCGCCCGGCGCTGATGCAGGAGTTTGGCTACAAGAACCCGATGCAGGTGCCGCGTCTCGAAAAGATCGTCGTGAATATGGGGGTCGGCGAGGCGGTGCAGGACAGCAAAAAGATCGAAGCTGCCGCCAACGACCTTGCCGCGATCACCGGCCAACACCCGGTCGTCATCAAGGCCAAGCGATCGATCGCGACCTTCAAGTTGCGCCAAGGCATGTCGATCGGATGTAAGGTAACGTTGCGGCGCGAGCGCATGTACGAATTCCTCGATCGGCTGATTACGGTGGCGTTGCCCCGGGTGCGCGATTTCCGCGGTGTCTCGGGGAGAAGCTTTGATGGGCGTGGTAATTTTGCGCTCGGCCTAAAAGAGCAGCTCGTATTCCCCGAGATCGACTACGATCGCGTCGATGCGACCCGCGGAATGGATGTGGTTGTCGTAACGACAGCAAAAACCGATGTGGAGGCCAGGGCGCTTCTCAAAGGCTTCGATATGCCGTTCGCCAATTGATCGTTCCGGAGAGAGCCCAGTGGCCAAAAAGAGTTCAATCGAGAAAAACACCAGGCGCATGAAGCTCGCCAGGAATATCGCCGGGAGGCGCGCGCGGCTGAAGGCGATAGCCATTGACCGGACAGCGCCACCGGAGGAGCGCTTCAACGCTCAGTTGAAGCTTGCTGAGCTGCCGCGCAATGGCTCGCAAACACGGGTGCGCAACCGCTGCGCGTTGACCGGCCGACCGCGCGGTTATTACCGAAAATTCAAACTATCGCGTATCGCGCTGCGCGAACTTGCTTCCTCGGGCCAGATCCCGGGCATGGTCAAGTCGAGTTGGTAGGGAGACTGCTTTTATGACGATGAGCGATCCACTCGGCGATATGCTGACGCGGATCCGTAACGGGCAGCGGGCCCGCCAAGCGGTCGTCGCCTCGCCTGCGTCAAAGATCCGTACCAATGTCCTCGAAGTGCTAAAGCGTGAGGGGTACATCCGCGGGTTTACTCGAGAGAATCTCCGCCCTGGCGTCTCGGAACTGCGCATCGAGCTCAAGTACGTCGATGGGGATCCAGTCATTCGCGAAATTTCGCGGGTATCAAAGCCCGGTCGGCGGATCTATTCGCGCATTATCGATCTACCGCGCAGCTATAATGGGCTTGGGATATCCATTTTATCGACCCCCCGCGGGGTCATGTCTGACAACGAGGCCCGTGCCGCGAAGGTCGGCGGCGAGGTTTTGTGCCGGGTGTTTTGAGGTTCGCCATGTCACGCGTGGGTAAGCATCCCATAGCAATTCCGAGCGGGGTCGAACTCCAGCTTGCTGGTCAGACGTTGAGTGCCAAAGGCAGTCTCGGGACTTTACGTTTCGTCGTGAGCAACGAAGTGACGGCCTCCATCGCCGATGGCGCGGTGACGATCGCGCCAAAGAATGAGACCAAACATTCACGGGCAATGTGGGGAACGACGCGCGCGTTGGTCAACAACATGGTCATCGGAGTGTCGAAAGGCTTCTCGACCGTCCTTGAAATCAACGGTGTTGGCTACCGCGCGGCAGTCCAGGGCAATACGCTCAATCTGCAGCTCGGCTACAGCCACGAGATCGCCTTTCAAATCCCGAGCGATGTCAAGATTGCGTGTGAGAGGCCGACGCTCATCACTGTGAGCGGAGCCGACCGTCAACGCGTCGGCCAGGTCGCGGCCGAAATCCGCGCCTATCGACCGCCCGAGCCCTACAAGGGGAAAGGGATCAAATATTCGTCGGAGACCGTCCGCCGCAAGGAAGGCAAGAAGAAGTAACCCGATGTCCGAAAAAGCCAAAGCTCTCTTCCTGCGACGTCGGCAGCGGGTGCGGTCGAAACTGCGCCGTGCGGCAAATAATCGCCCGCGCCTTTCGGTTTTCCGCTCGTCGAAGCACATTTATGCCCAGATCATTGACGACGAAACCGGGCGCACCGTGGCGGCAGCTTCAAGCCTCGACAGCGGGCTCAAGGCGAGCCTCAAGACCGGTGCCGACATCGCTGCCGCGAACGCCGTTGGTAAACTCATTGCCGAACGGGCCAAGGTAGCAGGTGTCGAACGGGTGGTATTCGATCGGGGCGCATTTTTGTTTCACGGCCGGGTGAAAGCTCTGGCCGACGCCGCCCGTGAGGGCGGTCTCGATTTCTAAAGGGGCTGGCATGGCACGCACGCAAGGGGAACGGCGCGGACGCGGCGATGGCGATCGACAGACGCGCGAGCGCGAGGAAACCGAATTTACCGAGAAGCTGGTCAACATCAATCGAGTGGCAAAGGTCGTCAAAGGTGGTCGGCGGTTCGGTTTTGCGGCCCTCGTCGTGGTTGGCGACCGCAAAGGTCGGGTTGGTTACGGCTCGGGCAAAGCGCGGGAGGTACCAGAAGCAATTCGCAAGGCCACCGAGCAGGCGAGACGTGGCATGATTCGCGTGCCGTTGCGAGAAGGCCGAACATTGCATCACGACATCGCCAGCAGCTACGGCGCTGGCCGGGTTATCATGCGCGCTGCCAAGCCTGGGACAGGGATCATCGCTGGCGGCCCGATGCGGGCGATCTTTGAAGCGCTTGGCGTGCATGATGTCGTCGCCAAGTCGATTGGGAGCCCCAACCCGCACAATATGATCAAAGCGACCTTTGTCGCATTGGGTAGGGCCACCAGCCCGCGCGCGGTTGCTGCGCGACGCGGCAAGAAGGTCGGTGAGATCCTTGGCCGACGTGATGTTGAGGCCCGGGAGAACGTCTGATGGACGACAAGAAGACGGTCACGGTTGTGCAGACGGGCAGCCCAATCGGCCGCAAGCCTAATCAGGCGGCGACTCTGAAAGGGCTCGGATTGAACAAGCGGCACCGTCGACGCGTTCTCGAAGACACGCCGGCAGTGCGCGGTATGATAAATAAGGTAAAGCACCTCATCAGGGTTGAGGAAGAGGCATAACCATCGGTTTGCCGCCGCCCGCCCTCCCGTTTTTCCGTCTGACCGCTCTCACTGCATGCCGGGAGAAGCCGAGTGAGGGTTATGACGTGCGACGGATAGGATCGTAGCGAAATGAAACTCAACGAGATCAGAGATAAGCCCGGCGCGCATTACCGGGCAAAGCGTGTTGGGCGTGGCATCGGCTCCGGCAAGGGCAAAACTTCGGCGCGCGGCGGCAAGGGCCAGACGGCGCGAACCGGGGTTGCGCTCAACGGTTTTGAAGGCGGCCAGACTCCGCTCCATCGCCGGCTGCCGAAGCGCGGCTTCAACAACAAGATTTTTCGCAAAGATTTGAAGGTCGTCAATCTTGGGCATCTGCAAGCAGCGCTCGATAGTGGTAAGCTCAAAGCAGAGGGAACTCTCGACGGTGCGGCGCTAGTCTCGTCTGGGCTGCTGAGGCGGCTCGGCAACGGTGTGCGGCTGCTGGCCAAGGGTGAGCTTCGCGCCGCGATAACGATTGAGGTCGCCGGCGCCTCTAAAGCGGCGATCGCTGCGGTTGAGAAAGCTGGAGGCAAGGTGGTTCTTCCCGCCGGGAGTGCGGAGGAGCAAACACCGGAGGACACCGCCTCGGCCTAGAATCGGTGACGCCGCTCCGGTCTTTTGGTGAGGGATGGTCTATGGCGTCAGCCGCCGAACAACTTGCTGCCAGCATAAACTTCTCAGCTTTCTCCAAGGCGACCGAGCTCAAGAGCCGAATTTGGTTCACGCTTGGCGCCTTGGTAATCTACCGGCTTGGAACGTATATTCCGATACCAGGCATCGATCCGGGGATTCTTCAGGATGTGTTCTCGCGGAATGCAGGCGGCATCCTCGGGATGTTCGACATGTTCTCGGGTGGCGCGCTCGGTCGGATGACGATTTTCGCGCTCAACATAATGCCCTATATCTCGGCATCGATCATCATTCAGCTACTCACGGCGGTCTCCCCGACCCTCGAAGCGCTGAAGAAGGAAGGTGAGAGCGGGCGCAAGAAGCTCAACCAGTATACCCGTCTGGGCACGGTCCTGTTGGCGGCAGTCCAGTCCTATGGGATCGCCGTCGGACTAGAGGGCATGCGCGCCGGTGCGCAATCCGCGGTAATCGATCCCGGGTTATTCTTCCGTTTGGTGACGGTCGTGACGCTCACCAGCGGCACGGTGTTCCTCATGTGGCTCGGTGAACAGATAACGGCACGCGGTGTCGGCAATGGCATCTCGTTGATTATCTTTGCCGGTATCGTGGCGAACCTTCCCCACGCTCTGGCATCGACCCTCGAACTGGGTCGCACCGGCGCGATCTCTGGCGTCTTCATCATTGTCTTTCTGGTGATGTCGATCCTCGTGGTCGCCTTCATCGTGTTTATGGAGCGCGCCCAACGGCGGATTCTGGTGCAATATCCAAAACGTCAGGTTGGCAATAAGATGTTTGGGGGCGACGCATCCCACCTGCCATTGAAGATCAACACGTCTGGCGTCATCCCGCCGATCTTCGCGTCTTCGCTGTTGTTGCTGCCGGCGACAGTCGCGAATTTCGAGGCCAACGGCCAGGGCTTCAACTGGCTGGGCCAGATCACCGCCTACCTCGCACACGGTCGCCCGCTTTACATGGTCCTATATGTCGGCTTGATTTGCTTCTTTTGCTTCTTTTATACCGCGATTGTCTTCAATCCGACGGAGACCGCGGACAATCTGCGCAAATACGGTGGATTCATTCCTGGTATCAGGCCAGGGAAGAACACCGCCGACTATTTGGACTATGTCCTAACCAGATTGACTGTCGTCGGCGCGGCCTACCTGTCGGTCGTTTGTATTCTTCCGGAGATTCTTATTTCAGAATACTCAGTGCCCTTTTATTTCGGTGGGACTAGTCTGTTGATCGTTGTCAGCGTCACGATGGATACAGTCGCGCAGATCCATTCGCACCTGTTAGCGCACCAATACGAAGGTCTGATCAAGAAGGCGAAACTAAGGGGTCGTCGCGGATGAACATCATTCTGCTCGGACCGCCAGGTTCGGGAAAGGGTACCCAAGCAAAACGGATCGAGCAGACTTACGGCAGCATCCAGCTCTCCACCGGAGACATGTTGCGCGCGACGACCGACTCGGACACCGAGCTCGGACGGCGTATCAAAGCCATCATGGATTCCGGACAGCTCGTCCCCGATGACATCATTGTCGAGATGATCGACCACCGCATCGTCCAGCCGGATTGTGGCAAGGGCTTCATTCTCGACGGCTTTCCACGCAATGTGCCGCAGGCGAAAGCACTTGACGCGATGCTAGCGGAGCATTGCCTCAAACTCGATCACGTAATCCTATTGGACGTCGATGAAGCGGCTCTCGTCGACCGGCTGTCCGGACGGTTCACATGCGCTCAGTGCGGCGCCAGCTATCACGACCGATACAATCGACCAAGCCGCGACGGGGTGTGTGATATTTGCGGCGGCACTGAGTTCACCCGCCGCGCCGATGACAGACCCGAGGCCGTCAAGGCCCGTTTTGGGGTCTATCGGGAGCAAACCGCGCCGATCCTGCCTTATTATCGTGACCGCGGCATTTTACGCCGGGTCGACGGGATGGCTGATATCGAAGCTGTAACGCGCGAGATCGACCGAATTCTCAGATAAAACCTCGGGGCCCGCCGCCGAGAAGCCAGGGTGACCTCATCAACACCGCGCTCGTTGACCTGGCGCAGGTACCGAATAGAGCTCCTAGAGATGCAGCTCCGTGGAGCAGTTAGGGTTGACGGGATGGTCATGATCCTTATAGTGTTTGCCCTTGCGAAAAGTGCGAACTGTCCCCATTTCCGTTCTTTTCAGGAGAAGCGCAGGTGGCGCGGATCGCTGGCGTTAATATCCCAAATCAAAAGCTGGTCCCGATCGGGCTCACTTACATCCATGGTATTGGGCGCGCCAAAGCCCTTGAGATATGCGACCGCGTGGGGATTCCTCTTGAGCGGCGGGTCCATGAGTTGACCGATGACGAGGTATTGCGTGCCCGCGAACTGATTGATCGCGATTATACCGTGGAGGGTGATCTCCGGCGGCAGGTGGCGATGAACATCAAGCGGCTGATGGATCTCGGTTGCTATCGCGGCTTGCGGCATCGCAAGGGGCTGCCGGTCCGCGGTCAGCGTACTCATACCAACGCGCGAACCCGCAAAGGTCCGGCGCGTCCGATCGCCGGCAAGAAGAAGTAAAGCTCATCTCTACAATCAGCTTGCGGAACGATTAAATGGCAAGAACGGCGGCACCCGCGCCGCGGCTACGTCGGCGCGAACGCAAGAACATTACATCGGGCACCGCCCATGTAAACGCCACGTTCAACAACACGATGATCACGATCACCGATGCCCAGGGCAACACGATCGCTTGGTCCTCGTCTGGCAGCCAAGGATTCAAGGGTTCGCGCAAGTCGACGCCTTATGCGGCACAGGTTGCTGCCGAGGATGCCGGGCGCAAGGCCATGGAACATGGCATGCGCACTCTAGATATTGAGGTTAAGGGGCCGGGCTCGGGGCGCGAGTCGGCATTGCGCGCGCTGCAAGCGGTCGGTTTTGCAGTGTCGTCGATCCGAGACGTGACGCCGATCCCGCATAATGGCTGCCGTCCGCCGAAGCGGCGGCGGGTCTGACGTAGAGATCTCCCGCCGGTTGCGGACGGATTTCTTTCGAAGCATCCAGCGCTGCCCGCGTCGCTGGATCTGATCGCGGTTGGCTTCCGCTTTAAACGACTGAGGGTGCGACTCGTGCTTCAACGAAACTGGCAGACACTGATCAAACCAAAGCAGCTCGCGGTCGAGCCGGGCGAAGACCCGAAGCGCGTCGCGACGGTGGTCGCGGAGCCGCTGGAGCGCGGTTTTGGTTTGACGTTGGGTAATGCGTTGCGCCGGGTGCTGCTTTCCTCCTTGCAAGGAGCGGCGGTCACGGCGATGCAGATTGAGGGCGTATTGCACGAATTCTCTTCGATTCCCGGCGTCCTCGAGGATGTGACCGATATCGTCCTCAACGTAAAGAGCATCGATCTGCGAATGTATGGCGACGCGCCGAAGAAGATGCGGTTGCGTGCCAATGGCCCCGGCGAGGTCCGCGCCGGCGCGATCGAAACCGGCCATGACATCGATATCATGAACCCTAACCTCGTGATCTGCACGCTCGACGCAGGTGCCAAAATTACGATGGAGCTAACAGTCGAGCTTGGGAAAGGTTATGTCCCAGCGACGCAAAACCGGCCGGAGGACGCGCCGATCGGCCTCATTCCGGTCGACGCGCTGTTCAGCCCGGTGCGTAAGGTCTCTTATCGGGTGGAAAACACCCGCGTCGGACAGGTCACTGATTACGACCGGCTCGCTCTTCGGGTCGAGACCAACGGTGCTATCACTCCCGAGGATTCGGTAGCGCTCGCGGCGCGCATCCTACAGGACCAACTGCAGCTGTTCATTAACTTTGAAGAGCCACGGCACCCGTCTGAGGAAATCCGGCAGAGCGAGCTGCCCTTCAACAAAAATTTGCTTCGCAAGGTCGACGAGCTCGAACTTTCGGTGCGCTCGGCCAATTGCCTCAAGAACGATAACATCGTCTATATCGGGGACCTGGTTCAGAAATCTGAAGCAGAAATGCTGCGGACACCTAATTTCGGCCGCAAATCCTTAAACGAAATCAAGGAAGTACTGGCTCAGATGGGGCTCCATTTGGGTATGGAGATAACGAACTGGCCGCCCGAGAACATCGAGGAATTGGCCAAACGCCTCGACGAGCCGTATTGAAAGCCCATGCGCCATCGTCTCCACGGCCGCGGCTTCAGCCGCAAATCCGCTCATCGCAAGGCGATGTTCGAGAACCTCGCGGCAGCTCTGATCAAGCACGAGCAGATCCGGACGACCCTGCCCAAAGCGAAGGATCTGCGTCCGATCGTCGAGCGGCTTATCACGCTCGGTAAACATGGCGGGCTCGCTAACCGGCGTCGCGCGATCGCCGCGTTGCAGGACACCGGACTGGCCGAAAAGCTGATGACGACACTGGCCGAGCGCTACGGGAACCGGCCGGGCGGTTATACCCGTATTATCAAGGCCGGATACCGTTATGGCGATGATGCAGCGATGGCCCTGATCGAGCTGGTCGACCGCGACCCCGACGCCAAGGGGAAGGATTCAGGTCCGAGCGGGGCCGCAGAGGAAGAGCCGGCAGCCGCCTAGCCCGCCCTTATCTATCGTGAGCAGCCCAGGGCGATCCGTCCTGTTGTCTCCTGTTATCTGGGGTCGGAATCCAAAGATATCACCTACTTGGCCCTGATCGCTTGGGTCGACCCGCACGGGCGCTTTGCGAAGAGTCCGAGGGACAGCTGTTGACCTGGCGCGCTGCAACCGAGGCGGCCGGGTTCTCGGAATCGATCCGTCGTCGTTGTCTGCGGTCGCGGATTTCTCGCTGCGCTCGTCCGCCCTAGATGTTCTAGCAGCTGCGTTATACAAAGTGAGATCAAGGAGGGGGGCGCAAAAATGCTATTCAAATGCTTGCCACCTGGCGCGCAAATTCCGGGGCGCTTTCCCGGGCCCGCGCACGCCCGAGGCAAATGGTTTACTGTCGACATTCATTGCCATGTGTTGACGCCCCAGGCGGCAGAAATGGTCGCAGGCCATGCTGTCGCGACGCGGCATCCTCGGGAAGTCTACGCCAACGAGCTTACCCGCGAGGTCAACCGGCAGCAGGCGGAGCGAAACCGCGTCCAGTTTACCTCGGTCGAGAAGCGGCTCGCTGATATGGACCGAATGGGGATCGACATCCAAGCGATCTCTCCCTCACCGAACCAGACCTATTACGCGGCCGATCCCGAGCTCGGCATCGCCACCGCGCGCGTCATCAACGACAATCTCGCCGAGATTGCCGGCAGTCATCCGGATCGCTTTGTGGCACTCGGCACGGTGCCGTTTCAGGCACCAGATCTCGCGGTTGCCGAACTCGATCGGATCCACAAGTCGCTGGGCTTTAGGGGCATCGAGATCGCTACCAATGTTGCTGGAGAGGATTTCTCAGCAGAGAGATTCCGCAAGATCTTTGCGCGGATCGAGGAGCTCGGCCTCCTGATCTTTATGCACCCGACCGGCTTTCCCGATGCACGGCGGTTTGCCGACCACTACCTCGTCAATGTAATCGGTAATCCGCTCGATACCACCGTCGCCCTCCATCACCTGATCTTCGGCGGCGTGTTGCACGACCACCCGAACCTCAAGCTGGTCGCAGCACATGGCGGCGGCTATCTGCCGGCCTATTCCGGCCGAATAGACCACGCCGCAGCGGCGCGCCCGGATTGCTGCGAGAACATCAATCGTATGCCCACGACCTATATGAGGCGGCTCTATTTCGACACGATCGTGTACACGCGTCACCAGCTCGAATATCTGGTCGAGCAGTACGGCGCCGACCATGTTTTGATGGGCACCGATTATCCCGCCGATATGGGCGAAGTTGACCCAATCGGGTTCATCGAAAGCGCCTCAGGGCTCGATGATAACGAAAGACGAGCGATCCTCGGCGGCAACGCCGCGCGCCTGTTAAATATCCAGATCCAGAGGAAGCCGGAATGAGCCGCCCGGGAGAGGACATCCTCTTCAAATGCCTGCCGCCCGGGTTGGAACCACAAGCTGGGCGCTTTCCCGGGCCCGTTCACGCGCGTGGCAAATGGTTTTCGATCGACATCCATTGTCATGTTCGCTGCGAGAAGGCGGCGACAATGGTCGAGAACAACACCGATGTCGCACGCTGGTTTCTCGAAACCTCCGCCAATGAGAGGAGCCGAGGGGTCAACCGGCAAAATGGTGTGCGAACCGCCGCTCAGGGCTCGTCACCCGAGAAGCGGATCGAGGACATGGATCGTATGGGGATCGACATTCAGGCGATCTCGCCGGCGCCCCGCCAGACCTATTACGGCGCCGATCCCGACCTCGGGCTCGAATCCTCGCGCGCCGTAAATGATTTCATCGCCGATATCTGCGGCCGCTACCCAGACCGTTTCCTCGGCCTCGGCACGGTGCCATTCCAGGCCCCCGATCTGGCGGTCGGAGAGCTCGATCGGTTGCACAAATCGCTGGGGTTCCGTGGGATCGAGATCATGACCCATGTGGCGGGCGCGGACCTGTCGGCCGATCGCTTCCGCAAGATCTTCGCGCGTTGCGAAGAACTCGGGCTCCTCGTGTTCATGCACCCCGACGGATTTACTGAGGCGCGCCGGCTCGCAGACCACTACTTCAACAATGTGATCGGCAACCCGCTCGATTCGACGGTCGCATTACATCACTTGATCTTTGGCGGCGTTCTTACCGATTACCCGAACCTCAAACTCGTCGCTGCGCATGGCGGCGGGTTTTTGCCGGGCTATTCGGGGCGCATCGATCACGCCGCCTCAGCGCGTCCCGATTGCTGTGAGCGCCTCCACCGGATGCCGACCACCTACCTGAAACGCGTTTATTTCGACGCCCTTGTCTATACCCACCATCAGCTCGAATATCTCGTCGAGGAATATGGGGCCGATCACATTTTGATGGGCACCGACTACCCCGCCGATATGGGCGAGGTCGATCCGATCGGCATGATCGAAGGCACGCCGACGCTCGACGACGTCGAGCGTCGCGCTATCCTCGGCCGCAACGCCGCGCGTCTGCTCAACCTCGAAATTCCCGCAGCGCCGCGCTAAGGTTGTTGTAGGGGCTACTCGCTCCGGCGAACACCCGGACTCACGGGTGAAATGGGTGCGCGCTTCGCCGGTGTCACGGAACGGAGGCAGGAATGAAGTTTCTAACTGACGAACAGCTGAACGAATTGCTGCCGGCTGAGACATCGTCGTTCCCGTCCCCGGTCCCAACCCAGATCGTGTCGAGCGACGAATACCTGCCGGTGCCGCAAACCGAGAAGCAGCGCGAGGTCGAGGCACGACTCAAGGAACTGAGCGACCGACTCGCCCGCCGGCAAGGTCTGTCGCGGCGGCGCTTCTTTCAGACTGCCTCCGGAATGGCAGCGTCGTTCCTGGTGATGAACCAGGTTTTTGGCCGCCTCTTCGACGTCACCGAGGCCGAGGCGGCGACACCGGATATGGCGTCCGAGCGCGCCGGCGCTCTCTCAAAACAATTCATTATCGACGGCCACACCCATTTTCTGCGCGACGATACGCGCTTGATGGGCTTCATCAAGGCGCGCGAGGCGGTCGGCAAGGCCGGCTGGAACAAGGAGATCGGCGATAAGGAACAGACCATCGACGAT
>Ga0182037_10000601_pt1 | contig 17635 bp, 16 predicted proteins | sample sta12Cox44000082_FD_125974 | JGI IMG/M metagenome (GOLD analysis project Ga0182037, IMG submission 125974) | Lab enrichment of tropical soil microbial communities from Luquillo Experimental Forest, Puerto Rico - statoxic.12C.oxic.44.000.082 | ecosystem: Environmental > Terrestrial > Soil >... | reverse complement strand
GCGTCATCGCGCATGCCTGCGGCGGCTATCACCTTGTCCCGATCGCGTGGGCGGCGCTGCTGGCATTCGCCGTGCCCTGGCCGTTGATTCATTTCACGAGGTGGCCCGCCGGCCTCATCTATCTCGTCCAGCTCGCCACGTTCATCGCGGTGGCGCTGCTGCTGTCGCTGCCGATGATCCGCTTTCGCATCGTGCCCAAACGCAGGCTGCATGGGCGCGCGCACGTGGTGGCGATGCAGCAGTTCCTGGCGCAGGGCATCCACCTCACGGAGAAGCGTACCGGGGTGCTGATATTCGCGTCCGCCGCCGAGCGCTACGCCGAGATCGTCGCCGACAGCGGGATCAATGCCAAGGTGGCGCCCGACGCCTGGGCGGGCGCCGTTGCCGCCTTGGTCGGAGCAATCAAGACGGGCCGCCCGGGCGACGGTTTCGTGGCTGCGATTGAGCTGTGCGGGGCGGAGCTCGCCCGCAACTTCCCCCCTGGCGACCTCAACCCGAATGAGCTGCCCGACCGGGTGGTGGAAATTTGAGCGACGGCGCTTCGGGCACAAGCGGTGGTCACCGCTGTCGAGCCAAAAATACGATGTGGGTGTCGAGAGCGTCGATCAACGCTCGATCTCAAACCGGGATGGTCTGGCGTTGAGTTTTGGAGTGTAACCGGACATCCCCGGACTTGGGAAATCTCGCGTTAATGACTCGGACAAGACACAGTTGCTACATTGATTTTGTCGATAACAGACTACATCGCGCTGATTATTCGGAGAAATTGTCGTGAAGGTCGTATCGTTTAGTCACCAAGGCAAGCCTGGTGTCGGTGTCGTTGTCGGTGCCACGGGCATCGTTTCCTTGTCGAAGGCTGCGCCTGCCTTGCCCGATGATCTGCGCAAGATTTTGCGGATCGACCCGACACTTGCGACCGTGCGCGCAGCAACGGTCGGAAAATCCCCGGATATTTCGCTCGACGAGATTGAGTTTGATCCAGTTATCCGTGAACCACACGCAACCTGGGCGCTCGCGCTGAATTACAAGCTTCATCTCGAAGAAACAGGACTGACAACCTCGCCGATCTATCCGCAAATCTTCCTACGCATGCCGATTTGCCAGGTCGGGCACAAGCGGCCGCTATGGGCGCCCAGCCGGAAAATTGCTGAGGCTTATGATTACGAAGGCGAACTCGCCGTCATCATTGGTAAGCCTGGGCGCTTCATCAAACGGGAGGAGGCGTTTGCGCACGTCGCGGGCTACTCTTGCTATAATGAAGGCTCGGTGCGCGAATACCAGGGTCACAACCGCCAATTTGGCTTGGGAAAGAATTTTGAACGCTCTGGTGGTTTCGGACCGTGGCTAGTGACCCCGGACGAGTTTGGTAATCCAGCCGATCATACCCTAATCACGCGGCTGAATGGCGTCGAGCGCCAACATGCCAAGATCTCGGGGATGTTGTTCGATGTCCCGCGACTCATCGAATATCTGTCCGAAGGCTACACGCTGCAGCCCGGCGATGTGATCGTCACCGGCTCACCTGGCGCGCTGCCATTGAGGCCAGGTGAGAAACCCGAGAAGCCGGTTGGAAAAGTCATCGTTGCTGGTCAGCTCCACCTACGTGCCGGCGATGTATGCGAGGTCGCGATCGACGGGCTGGGTGTGCTATCGAACCCAGTGATCGAGGATCCAACGCCGACGCGGTAGCGACCACAGGGCTAACAAAGCCGGATGCAGGGTTATGTCCGCAGCCGGCCTAAGCCGACATAAGCCCAAAATAGGCGGCTTCTCGTTAGACCCATAGAGTGGTCACCCCACCGGCCAAATCACATTTTGTTCGATCGCGGTTTCAACTCGCTTTGATGCGACACATTACTTAGTATTGGCGTTACATGTGGGGGGACCTAATAGCTGCTGGAGAGCTCAATGACCAGCACGGATGCCACCGCTGATTTCGAACGCAAGCTGTCAACTATCCTCTCGGCTGATGTGGCGGGATACAGCCGCTTGATGGCCGAAGACGAGGAACAGACGCTGCGAACTTTTCGCGGACACAAGGAGGTGTTCGAGAGGCTTGTTAGCTTGCACCGGGGCCGAGTCTTCAATACCGCCGGAGACGCCATTCTGGCAGAGTTCAGTAGTGCTGTTGAAGCGGTGCGGTGCGCGACGGAGATTCAGGCCGCATTGCGTACTCGCAACGATCAATTACCGGAGAACCGGCAAGTCCATTTTCGGATTGGTGTCAACCTTGGCGATGTCATGGTGCAGGGGTCTGACTTGCTGGGAGACGGCGTAAACGTTGCTGCACGGTTGCAGTTGGCGGCGGAACCGGGCGGTATCTGCGTTTCTGGCAGCATCTTTGACCAAATCCGGAACAAGCTGTCTCTGTCGTTCAAAGAGCTCGGCGAACTAAATTTCAAGAACATCCCCCAGGCGATTCGAGTTTTTTCAATTGCTGAGGCCGATGGGCTTGATCTGCTGCCATTTTCCCGTGGCAAAGGCAGTGGAGACAGCGGCAGTCTTGCAAAATGGCTTGCTGCCGGAGCTGTGCTTCTTCTCGCCCTCGGCGGGGTCGGCATATGGGCATATTCCGAGCACCAGCACACCCAGGCCGAACTTGCGCGCGAGGCCCGATTGGCGACGGAGAGACTCGCGGCAGAGGAAGCGCGTCGGCACGCCGACACTGAGCAGCAGATGGCTGAAGCGGTGCGAGTTAAAACTGAGCCGTCACGGACTGAGAAACCGGCGGATCGTCTCGTTTCATCAGAGCCTACGAGACCGGAGGCCACTCAGCCGCTCGCTATTGCTCGGTCTGGGACAAATCAACCGCCCGCGGCCGTTGCAAGCGAATATGATGGAATCTATGGCGGACGAGTTTGTTACGGCCCGAGTCAGTACGATCCCGCTCGCTGTTACCGGGCGCAGGCTGCCGTCCAGCACGGAAAGGTATCAGGCCAATGGCCCGGACGCGATCAGGGGGTAACGATGTATCTAGCCGGTGATATTTCACCGTCGGGCGAGGTTGTAATCCACATGCACGGCGAAAAGAGCGACGGATCACGTCTAGCGGTAGGTGATCTCGTGGGCACGCTGCGCGAAGGACGGATCGATGCTGCGGGAAGCTTTATGAACGGCCGAACCATCACACTCAACTGGAATCGAAATTGAGATGCCCGTCTTAAAAGACGAGTTGTATTTGCCCAAATTCATATCCAGCAATGTGCGGGGTGCTGGCGCTCCGACTCGCCGTGTAACGTTTTATCGGCTGAGGTGGTAGGCCTCAACGTGCCGCCAAGTCCCCCCTGTTTGCTGCACTGCATATGTCCGCTGCTGGCAGATATTGTTGCAAAAATCCCAAATCGCCAGGAGCTAATTTTTCTGCTGTTAAAAAATCCACTAACGACCGCTGATTCGTGTGCCCTCAATCGCGTTACCGAGGTCGTCAGTCAGTTTATCGTAAGGCGATGAGATCCCCCCACATCTTTAACACGAAAATCGCGTGTACAGCAAAAATAAATTGATGACGAGTACAAAAGGACTTTTGCAACGAAATCGGCACACAGCGGCGGTAAACCAAGGAGCGTTATGTCCGCAGATGGCCGGAGCTGACATAAGCCCGAAAATGGCTAATTCCCGCTTTGCTGACGGCATCGAACATCGGGACCGCTCTCGCTGGCACAAGCCAAAGCCCCTCGGAGCCAATGTCAAGGCACGCGAAACGGTACGCGGCAATGTTGGCGTCCGCTCAACGTGGCTTCCTTCTTTTGCCGCGAAGGGGCATGCGACCGCCGGGGACGAATGTGTAAGTCAGACTGGAGCCGAAGTTGGTTCGGCCTATCGATCGAAAAACGCGATTTTTGTGATCCCCATCACATCGCAGGGAGACGAAGGCAGGCAATCTACCGGCCATGGGGGGGGCAGCCAATGCGAGCGACAGGGAGAGCTGCTATGGCGAACAATTCCAGTGCTGTTCCGACCAAAACAGTCGGCCAGGCCGGGCTCGCAGCCCTAGTCTTAGCTGCTGCGCTGGCAGTCGCCCCAGCCGCTGCCGAGCCGGCTGCTGCGCTGATCGAGAGCCTAACCAGCAATTTTCAACGCGTGGAATTGATGGATTATGCCCACGCCGGGCAAGTCATTCGGCTCAGTCCTGGTCAAACCATGGTGCTGAGCTACGGAGCTTCCTGCGTGCGGGAAACCATAACGGGCGGTACCGTCACCATCGGGACGGAGCAAAGCGAAGTGCGATCCGGAGAGGTTAGAAGAACCCTAGCGCAGTGCGGCAAAGCCGAGCGGAGAAGCGAGGCCCTCGCGATCGCCGGCAGAACCTACCGGGGTGGAGTGCGCTGATACCTCGACCATGCCGCAAGCTGCGCGGCCGTGTTACCCGACAATGCCTATCCGGCGGAGGATTAGGAAATTCGCCTAACCACGAAGAGCTCCCAGCAGCCTGATGGCCAGTGCCATCTCCCGTCCGCTCTCAAGCCGGCGCTGCTGCAAGCACTGCCTGGGCTTACTACGGTTTCCCACGCTTCCACTCGGCCAGCCGGACGTGCACGCTTGCGGCGTCGGCTTACAGGACCGGCTCTAATTGCGGAGCGGAAGGGGACGAGTAGGGCGCCGCGCTGTGGTGCGTCATTCCGATTGTTCCGGACGCGGACCAGAAGATCGCAGTCAAGGCCAACATCGTGGCGGCGATCGCAAAACGAGTATTCTTGTGCATCGCATTTTCCCGATCGAATTGGGCTGATTCGATGTAGCGAGGTTACCGCGATAGGGCGGCGCCTGGGTGTGCGCTGGATCACACCTTGGACGTTTCCAATCCGGGACTGTGATCTAGCTCACACGCCCGGCCCTGGGCTGTCCGGCGGATTCCAGCGCATGTGCGGGGCTGCTGCATATTGACGACTGCGGTAAGGACATGCCGGGTGCTCTGCATTGACTGCGAGGCTGCTCCGCAGATGACGTGGAGGCCGGTAGGTGAAGACCGGCAGGGTGTCGGTGGTGCCTCGACTTGGGCCGCGATGCCGTATCAGCCTTCGATCCATTGACTCCTGCAATTCGTTCGACTCGCCCCGCGCTCACGTGCGGGGGCTTTTCCTTTTCGGCGCGGTTGTACGTGCGGAGGCCATCCGTGCGTCAGGCGGCCCCGACTGGGCGATGGATACAATCGGGGCGACCCTGACGACGTGTCATAGCTCCGTCCAAAGGGGGCTGCGGGGGAGAGATTGGGCGGGGCTGCGGGGCAGCGTATTTTTTCAATGATTCAGATCGATGACAGTGGGGTGAAAAATCGGCAATTGGTTTTGTCGTAATCCGTTCATGGATGCCCAATAAGCTCGGACGATCGCTTTGTTCCTTCCGCTATGGACAACTTCGGCCCCGCCTCGCGCGGGGCTTTTTGTTTGTCAATTTGCCAGTGCGTTGAGGGATTGAAACATGTCGCTGTGGGCTTCGCTCGCTCCCCCCGTCGGGCACATGGCTTTAAGGCTATGTCGGCTTCCGGATCAATCCGGCAGTAAGGTCGCCGCCCGCCTCGAGGGCTTATGCGTGCTGCTGACCCGATTCGGGCATAGGCCGCTCGGAATTTGTGCGGCGCACATTGTCGCACCGCTCACCAGTTTCGTTTGGCGCACTTTCCTGTTTTGATACCTGGATTGCCGGCCAAAGGATGTGGTCCTTGAGGCTTGGGGAGGGCTCCTTGAGACGACGCGATTTCATCCAAACGATTGGAAGCGTGGTGGCGTGGCCGTTCGCGGCTCGCGATCATTTGTGAAGGGGTTACGTACGCGCTCGACCCTGAAATGAGCGAGACTCAGGCACTGGCTTATTGGATGGGGCCTGACAAAGAGCCGTTCGTAGCCGAAGAAAATGGCGTCATCCTCGGCAGTACTACATTCGGCCAAATCAGGCTGGTGGGGGCGGCATGTGTGCAACTGCGGCTATATGACCCATACCGCAGCTACCGGGCGGGGAATTGCACGGCGCATGTGCGAGCATTCGCTAGGGTACGCCCGATCCCGTGGTTATCGAGCGATGCAGTTCAACTTTGTGATCAATACGAATGAGCGCGCCGTGCGGTTGTGGCAGTCACTAGGGTTCGAGATCGTTGGGCTTGCCAGTCGCGTTCCAGCATCCAATCCACGGGTATGTCGACGCACTTGTTATGTACCGGCTTCTCTGAGCGAATTGATCCAGCCCTGATGGGTGTCAAGGCCGAGCATCAATCATAACAGCCCGTAATGACGTTGTGGGCTCGGTGCGCGACAAAGCTACTTGTTGGTGCACTTGCCTATTGTATAGGCGTGCTCCCGTCCCCTTGTTGGCTCGTATCCGGTAAATCTACCGCCCAATGTGGACTGTACTTCGCCGAACGTGCGGACACGAGAAACGGTAGGGGCAATGTTCTGGCAGGTCGTCGGCCGTCTGCGGATTGAGGGCGGTGAACACACTGATCAGCTCCATCCACTCGTCGTCGTTTAATACCTCTCCACTCGTTGAACGACGATTATTGGCCACGGTAGTTGTTAACGCACGCATGATCAACCTACGTTGCTTCTCACTAATTCGTACATTGTATTCGATCGCCATCGCGAATTCCCTCTCGTGAGGGTCTAAATCAGCTCGCGGCCAATTGCTGTGATGGTCATCACTTTTTTGCGGTTTTCTCCGCCGTCCCCTGTGCGCCATCGCAAGCAACGAAGCATCGGCAATCATCACGCGAACGAAAAAAGCCCCAGCCCGCGCCAGTGATGGGGTGGCTAAGCGCCCAATCTCCGGCCGACTGCCTCCATCGCGCTCGGGAAGCCCGCTGGGAGGCGGGCGCAGTCCGACATTGTCCATTCCAGCTTCTACCGGCCCGAGGCTATCGAAGTGCTACGCGAGCTTGCCTTTAGGGAGCCGGTGAAAAATCCGGATCTCGCCACGGACGGGATCAGACTTGCGCTCAGAAAGCGCGGATATCCGGTCAATGTCTGCACCCGGACGAAGCTCGTTTTGACCCACGCTGTGTAAAAACGCAAAAATTTGAGAAGGGGCGAGAACGAACTCTCTTACCTCCACCGAGATTCACCTCGGTTGCGAATTTTTCTGGGCCGCGGGCAATTTGGAAAAACATTGTTCTCTCGCCGTTGCGCAAAGCCGAGTTTTTACACGGCCTGGACCCTAAGCGTACGGCCGTTGTGCGACGCAAAAGCCGAGTGCTTTCCCTGTTGGCAGCAGCCAATACCAAGACGGTCGCAACGAGCAGCAGAGGCATTGCTGGATCATTGGCTCCTGCCCATGATACGTGGACGGTCGGAAAGTTGCGGTCGAGTATCGGCCGACCGAGTATCTCAAGGAGAACCCGATGAGCGGTTTTCAATGGAAGGCGACAAACTCCATCGGTGCCATCGTTAGCGTTGCACTTATGCTGCAAGATTTGGCAATTGCCCAGTCACAAACAACCACTACGCAAATTGATAAACCAAATCGAGTTTCGGTCGCATACGTTGCAACCAAAGATCTCGTTCTTCAGGAGTTCTACGGTCGCTTAAAGAACCAGATGCCTTAGAAAAAATCCAGGAGATGCTAAGTCCGTTTCGTCTACCCGAGGAGTTGACCATCAAGACAGCGGAATGTGGCGTGGTAAATTCCTTCTATCGGCGAGAAAATCTCAAGCCATTGTTACCATATGCTATGAGTATTTAAGGCACATATTGGAATTGTCACCGAACGAAACTTCTCCTGCCGGAATCACACCGGCCGATGCAATGGCAGGGCAGTTTATCTGGGTTACTTTACACGAGGTCGGACACGCATATTCGACATTTTTGATGTGCCAATATTTGGGCATCCGGAAGATGCCGCTGATAATTTTGCGACATATACCATCCTGCAATTTGGCAGGGGACAGGAGCGGCGATTGATTGGAGGCGCCGCCTGGGCCTGGAGGATGTACTTAGGCGATTATAAGAGGAACCCGCTCGTGCGGAAACGGATGGCTGATTTTGCGAGCGATCATGGCCTACCCGAGGAGCGCTTCTACAATCTTTTATGCCTAGCCTTTGGCGCCGACCCGGTGGAATTCGCCGATGCGGAAGACTATTTGCCTACGACGCGGGCGCCAAACTGCGAATTTGAATACCGTACTCTGGTCAATGCGTTCCATAAGGAAATTAGTCCGCATATCGATCAGGAAATGGCACGTCGTGTGTTAGATACAAACTGGCTTCCGGCCCCAAAGTTGAAGCCCGTGCGTCAGAAATAACGCAGTGTAAAGCCATTCCATTTATCTTACTCAGTGTCATCCGGCGCCGGAAATTCGGCCCGGTGCCGGCACTGCTTACGCGCCAATGATGCTACCGAATGATGAGATTTGTACTGCAGTGCACAAGGCATTGCCCGGCCATAAGCCGATACGACCGCATGTCCGCAGCTGGCCGGAGACGACATAAGCCCGGAAAGGGCGAATTCTCGTTTTGACCCAGTAAGTGGCCCGCTGTGGCTGCTGCACGGCCCCGACCTGCTATACTTGATCCGTGATCCTTGGCCTTTGGATAAGCGCATGAAACGGCGCGCCACGATGCTCTGCGGTACGGCCGCAACGTTGTCGCTCCTGGCAACGGGCGGCAGAGGGCGGGCATCAATGTAACGTACATTCCAGAGGTGCAGCTAATGACGCCAAAGTCTTTGGTGGAGCGCTTCTATTATGAAGTCTGGAACGGAGCCGATGAGGGTCTCGCCAGGCACATCCTGCACTCGGAGTTTCGGTTTCGGGCCTCTCTCGGGACCGAAATGCGTGGCCCGGAAGGATTCATTGAATATCTGCGGTCCGTTCACGCTTCGCTCGGCAACTACACCTGCATCATTGACGATCTCATAGCGACGCAGGATCGCGCCGCCGCGCGCATGACCTTCAAGGGCATCCACAAAGGCCGTTTCTTCGACACAGATGCCACGGGGCGAGAAATCGCCTGGGCCGGCGCCGCATTCTTCAGGACCGAAGGCGATAAGATCATCGAGCTGTGGGTGCTTGGCGATATCGATGGCGTCAAACGACAACTTGGCGCGCCAGCAGGCGCCAGCTTTTTACCCAGTTGAACACATGAGGTTTCCGCCCGTGCGCGCCGCCTGGCTTTTGCCTTGGTCAACGCGTCCCGAATTGGTTCGGGCAGACCTGCTGGAAGGTCACGCCTAGGCGGCCATAAGCATTTGCGGCGTTATGTCCGCAGCTGTGGCCCAAGGCTCAAAATCCTCAGGGCAAGGCGGCCTCAATCGCAATCGTTCGGTTTCCAGAATCGGACCAAGCATGTCATCCTCCCAGCCGAGCTACTCGGCACCCCTGCCACGCGCGGTGGCGCGGTTTAGTCCGAGTCTTGGAGCCAGTCGGGGCGCAGCAACGACATGAGGATGAGATCAATTCGGCTTTCGTCGGGCAGTTTGTAGGCCGCGCGCAAAAGGCCTTCTTCGACAAAACCGTGCGCCCGATATACGTGGCGCGCTCGCGCATTATCGGCCAGAACGTCGAGCCAAAGCCGGTAGGCGCCGGTTTCTGTGAATACCCACCGGACGACCATGCCCAAAAATCTGCTCCCTATGCCTTGGCCGGGGACCGCCACAGCGATGCGCTTAAGGCATATGTTGCCATGTGCATCATTGAGGTCACGGATAATAGCGAATGACATGCGCTCTCCAAACGCATCCATTCCGAGTAGATATACGTGATCAGGGGCTCTCAGTGCCGCCAGATGATCTTCTTCCGACCAGCGCCCGACCATTCTATCAAAGCCGGGCATACGCTCGGTCGCCATGATGAATGGAAGATCGGTGAGGTGTGCACGCCGCAAACCAACTTCGCTCCCGATCATACTTGCCTCCACAGGAATGAGCGGGTGGCGTTTTGACGGGCGACCCAAAATGCAGCCCGGCCCACAGACAAGCAAGGTCTACCGGCGCTGTTATTCGGAGGCACGGCGCGTGTCCTGAGCAGGTGCAGCGAAAAATCGCGGGCAATGGATGTCGGGCCACAGGGCTCACAGCATTCGCGGAGTCCTCGAATGGTGGTTTGATTGTAACGGCGAGCGCGTTCACCCGGCTTCACCGTAAGGAGATTATACAATGGGCACGGTGCGGGTGGTGTCTGGCAGAGCCGGTGAGACCGTGCCCGCCAGACTCACGAGTCCTCGACGTCTCACTCGATGACCTCATCCGCGAGTAGTTGCATTGCGTGGATCAGGCAACGATTGCCACGGCGGTCAGAGCCAGCGCCTTGGCCGCGGTGACGACCTGCTCGACCTCGACCCGTTCGTCGACCATCGGCCAGGTGGGAATGAAGCCGGGTCCGTATTCGACGCAGGCGATGCCGACGCCCTTGAAGTGGCACGTGTCGGCCGTGGCGCCGATGCGATGGCCTGCGCCGACGACAGGCATCGTGCCGGTGACGCGCTCATGCGCCTTGATCAATTCGGCGACGACCGGTGCTTCCGCCGGGGTTGCTTCGCGCGCCGGCATGTTGGGCTGCTGCGCGCTAACCGGAATGATCAGTTCATACTTGAATTCCGGATCCCGCGCGGCGAGGGCGTCGAGGAACCTCGTCATATCCGCGCGCACGCTCTGCTCAGTCATGCCGGGCACGATGCGCAGGTCGAAACTGATAGTGGTGACGTCCTGGAAATGCTCGATGCCGCGCACTGCCATGCGCGGGAAACCAGGGATGAGCGGATGCGCCGTGAAGTGCAGCCAGCCGCCCTCGGCAACCGATTTCAGCGGATGATAGGAGGGACCGAACGCGGCAACCAGATTTGCCGCCTTCTCGATGGGATTGACGTAAGGCACGCGCGCCTTAAATTCGCCGGTCACCGCGATCTTGCCTTGGACGTAGCCGACCGAGATGACGCCGACATCGAGGTCCGATGCCTCGGTGACGATGCAGAAATCGGGACGGAGGCCCGTGTTGACGAGGTGCACCGCGCCGACACCGCCGCCAGTTTCTGCCGCAATGCAAGCGACGAGAAGATCGCCCTTGAGAGGAAGCGCTGCGCGTCGCACCGCATCCGCCGCCAGCATGATAGCTGCGACGCCGGCCTTCATGTTGATGGCGCCGAGCCCATACAGCGTGCCATTGGCGACATCGCCGGAATAGGGCCCGTGCGTCCACTTTTCCTCTCGGAACGGCCGGCCGTTCCAGTCGCTGGTATCGGTATGCCCGCACAGCATCAGGCTGGCGCCGCTGCCATTGCCCGCGAGCTTGCCGATGACGTTATGCGTGGTCTTTCCATTCCTCAGCGAAATTTCCTGCAAGTCAACGCTGTATCGGCGTTCGGCGAACCAGGTTGCGATCCATCTCGCCACCTCGCTCTCGTCCCAGACCGGCGAGGGGATGGCGATGAGCTGCTGCGTCAGCCGGACGACTTCGGCCGGATCGACGTGCGACAGGATATCGTCGGCATTCGCGGTCATTGGCTGCGCACGGCCCACACGTCGATGCCGACCTGTGCGCCGCCCCACAGTTCCTTGACACTGATAGTATTGCGTGTGGGGTAAGGCTCGCGCGCGTAATCGCGGAAGATGCGGTCCATCTCGGCGAACTTGCTGATGTCGACGAGCGAGACGTTGATACGGATCACATCCGCCCAAGCGCAGCTGGCCTCCTTGAGCACGGCAGTGACGTTGTCCAGCGCCTGGCGCAGCTCCGCCTCGAAGCCGCCGGAGACGAGCCCGCTGCCGTCGGGCTTGGTGCCGAGATAACCCGAGGTGACGACGAGGTCGCCGAAGACAAGCCCCTGGCTGTAGGCGCTCGAAGGCTGGGGAGCGCGCTTGCTCAACAACACGTCAAATTTCGCCACCGGAGCTCCCTCGCTCATTCGTCTTAAAGTTGCCGCCATGTGCCCACTTTTCTGTTCCGCGTCGTCGCAGCCTTGCTGCGGCAGCGTGCCGCTCCGCGCTTCGCGCAGGTAATTGTAGATCGTCCCTTGCTAAAGCCGAACTATGATGGACAATCGGCGCCTCCTCGTTGACCTGGTCATCGAGGTTGGCGATCAGCGTGATCTTGGCTCAGAACCGGCCCGGAGATTTCCATCTCGGGTGATGAATTGACCGGTCCCGATTTTCACTGCGCACAAAAATTGGACAGCCGCTGTTCTTTGTCCAGTCCGTGGACAAACACTCCAAACCTGATACGCTTGAATCGAATTTTGCGCAAGCCAAGGCAATGGGCGGCGCGTTGGGATCAACCGACTTTCGGAAGGCTTGGAACTGCGGATGGCGGGTACGGAACGAAATGATGCCGTGCTCTATGTCCAGAAGGGACCCGCGACGCTCACTGAGATGAGCGGAGATGAGGTCCGTCAGGCGCTGCGGCGCACTAAGACGATCCTCATCCCCTGCGGCGCGACCGAGGACCACGGCCCGCATCTGCCGCTCGGCACCGATTGCATGGAGGCACGCGAGATTGGCCGGCGCACTGCGGTTCGTCTCGGTACCATAGGATGTCCGGTGGTTATCGGTCCGCTGATCCCGTTTGGCACGTCGAGCTTCCACATGGCATTCGCCGGCACCGTGTCGATCAGTTCGCGGACGCTGACGCGGCTGCTGCACGAAGTGTGCATGAGCCTTTACCAGGGCGGTTTTCGCAACTTCATTCTGATCCACGGCCACGACGGCAACCTGCCGTCGATGATGGTCGCGGCTCAGGAACTCGTCGACACCACCACAGATGCAAAGGCCGTGGTGCTCAACTGGCTCGCGCCGCTCAGCAAGGTCTATTCGACCATCCAGACCTCGACCAAGGGTGAAGGGCATGGCGGCGAAGGCGAGACCTCGCGCCTGCTTGTTACCCATCCCGAACTGGTGCATCCGGAGCGCGGCTGCGCGCATTACGTGCCGCCCGAGCAAATGCGGAAAATCCAGGGCCCGGAGCACATCAAAACCGGGGGCGCGATCTATTATGCCACGCGCAGCTACAAGGAACACACGCCGTACGGTCATATCGGCGATCCTGGGCTCGCGAAGGTAGAGACCGGCGAGAAGGGGTATGATGCCATCGTCGGTTGGCTGACCGAAGTCATTAAGCGTGACTTCTTCGACTCATGAAGACTGCATCCGCCGTCAAGCAGCCGAACGAGCCGGCCGCGACCGGCGCGGATACCGGCATCGACGCGAAGTCCCCGGCTATCCAGGTCAGGCGGCTGACCAAGTCGTTCGGCGTGACGGAGGTGTTGCGCGGCATCAGCTTCGACCTGCCGAAAGGGCATGTCTTGAGCGTGATCGGCGCCAGCGGCTCGGGAAAAAGCACGTTGCTGCGCTGCCTCAATTTCCTCGAAGAGCCGACATCCGGAGATATCGCTATCGCTGGCCATGCGCTGAGTTTCTCGACCGACCGCCGCGGCGTGCATCACCGACCGCGTAGTGCGGAAATTGCACGGCTGCGCGCGGATGTCGGGATGGTGTTCCAGCAGTTTAATCTGTGGCCGCACATGACAGTTGCGCAGAACGTCATGGAGGCGCTGATCCAGGTCCGCAAGATGGCCGCTGCCGACGCGCGTGGGCGGGTGGAGCAATACCTTGCCAAGGTTGGCATGTTTGCCTTTGCCGAGCGCTATCCGTCGCGGCTGTCCGGCGGCCAGCAACAGCGTGTTGCCATCGCCCGCGCGCTCGCGATGCAGCCGCAGATCATGCTGTTCGACGAGGCAACCTCTTCGCTCGATCCGGAGTTGACCTCGGAAGTGCTCGAAGTGATGCGCACCCTGGCGAGGGACGGCATGACGATGGTCGTGGTGACGCACGAGATGGGCTTCGCGCGGGAAGTGTCAGACCGCGTCATATTTCTGCATGAGGGGCTGATCGACGAAGACGGACCTCCTGCGGCAGTCTTCAGCAACCCCAAAAGCGAACGCTGCCGCCAATTCCTGGCGAAATTTCTCGGCTAGGGCGATGTTCGACCTGTCCCTGTTCTGGGATTACCGGGTGATCCTCTGGCAGGGGCTGTTGATCAACATCCTGGTGTTCGTCCTGTCCTCTGGTGTCGGACTTGCCATCGGTCTTTTGGCCTGCGTCGGACGCCTTTCGTCTCCAGCCTGGCTGCGCCGGATTTCCGCCGGTTATATTGAGGGCACGCGCAGCACCCCCGAATTCGTGCTCTTGTTCTGGGTGCATAGCGTGATGCCGGTCCTGCTGTCGGGCCTCGTCGGGATGCGCCTGCACTTCAACCCGATCCTATCCGCCACCATTGCGCTCGGCGTCGTGTCTAGCGGCTATTTCGCCGAGACGTTCCGCGCCGGCATCCAGGCCGTGCCCAGGGGACACATTGAGGCAGCGCGCGCGCTCGGCATGACCCCGCCGCGCATCCTGCGTCGTATCGTGCTGCCGCAGGCAGTCCGCATCATGCTGCCGGAGCTGATGAGCCAGAACATCGGTCTGCTCAAGACGACGACTCTCGTTTCGGTGATCGCGGTGCCGGACATCATGTATCAAGTCGGCATCATCAGCCAGCAGGAGATGAAGCCGCTCCCGCTTTATACCGGCACCGCCATGGCCTTCTTCATCGTGATCCTCGCGCTGACGTCGCTGGTCGATCGCGTCAGCTATCGGCTGAAGCGGTACTGATATGGAGCTCTGGACCCGAACGCTCCTCGCCAATGCTGGGCCCGTTCTCGAGGGTTTGCGCGTGACGATGTCGGTTTCGGCGATCGCTTTCATCGTGGCAGCGCTTGTGGGTCTTGCCATCTGTTTCGCGCGCATCTACGTGCCGCCGCTACGACGGTTGCTCGGCGCCTATATCGCATTCTGCCGCAACACGCCGATCTTCGTCCAACTGCTGTGGGTCGCCTATGCCTGGTACGATCTCTTCGCCTGGCCGACCGATGTTTTCACCGCGGCCTGGGTCGCGCTTGCGTTACAATCGAGCGGCTATCTTGCCGAAACCTTCAGGGCCGGGTTCGAGAGCGTGCCGGACGGCCATGTCGAGGCCGCCCATGCCCTCGGCATCAGCCGTTTTACAACGCTGCGGCGGATCGTGATGCCGCAGATGCTGCTGACCATCGCGCCGTCGCTGATGAACCAGTTCATCGTCGTCCTGAAATGTTCGACGCTGGTGTCCGTGATCGCAGTGCCTGACCTGATGTTCCAGGCGATCCGGCTGACCAACATCTGGGGTGAGCCGGTGCCGTTTTTCACGTTCGTGGCCGTCGTGTTCATCGTCCTGATCGTGTCGCTGTCGGCGATCTCGAAGAAGCTGACCGATAGGGTCCATGCGCGCCTGGCCGCGTAACGAAATGCTGGGAAGGGTGATCCAAACGTTAGGAGCAAGCGATGAGAGGTGAGATGGAAGCCGACAAACGTCAACTTCTAACCGGCGCGCTGATCGGCGCGGCGGTTATTCCGGGGCTTGGGCTGATAAGCTCAGCCCAGGCGCAGGAAGGCGATGGCGGGCTCGATCCCAATTCCGTGCTCGCGAAGGCGCGCAAGAGGGGCGTCCTGCGCATGGGCTACGCGCAGACCGCGCCGTGGTTCTATAAGGACGCCAAGACCGGCGCCCTGCAAGGCATCTTCTATGATGTCGCCGAAGAGATGTGCAAACTGATGCAGGTGAAGGGCGAATATCAGGAGGTGACCTTCGCCGACTCCACGCTGGCGCTGCGCCGCGGCGACTACGACGTGTTCGTCTCCTCGCTCACTTACACGGTGCCGCGCGCGGTCAGCGCCGCTTATACGTCGCCCCCCCTCTGGCAGCGCGGCAGCCTCGCGCTGATCCACAAGGACAATGTCGGCCGGTTCAAAACCGCCCCAGACCTCAACAGTCCCAACGTCACGATCGCAGTGAACACCGGTACTAGCGCCGAAGCCCAGCAGCGCCGGCTATTCCCGAAAGCGAAGGTCCTGGCGACGACCGGGCAGATTCTCACCGCGACCGAGCCGGTGCGGACCAAGCGCGCCGATGCCTGGCTCAACGGCGAAAACGACGTCGTCGTGTTCGCGAAGAAGAACGCCTCTTGGGCCGCGGTGCTCGACGAGGAGCATCCGTTCGACAAAGCGCCCAACACCTGGATGATGCGCTATGGTGATCCGGCATGGGAAGCCTTCATCGGCGGCTTCTGCAACTACATGATCACGCAAGGGTTCGTGAAAGATCGCTATGACTATCACATGAACCTGATGATGAATCTCTGACGCGCGGCGATTTGCGCGTGCATCGCATGTTCAAGCTCGTTGTCGGCGCGACAAGCGCGGGCGAGATCGCTTTGAGAGATAGATGACCGGTTTCGACGCTATGATTGCGGGCGTGCGGGGTCGCCGCCGGGTCATTGGCGGCGGCCTCGTCCTGGACGAGACTGGCGAGGGCGCGCGCCTCGACATCGTCGTCGCGGGGGACACCATCGAAGCGATTGTTCCGCCCTCGGCGTCCGCTGATATCGGCGATGTCGAGCGGATCGACGCTTCGGGCTTCGCGATCATTCCGGGCCTCGTCAATGCGCACACCCACGGCCATGGCGGCTTGAGCAAGGGCTCCGGAGACCGTTGGACGCTGGAGTTGTTCCTCAACGCTGGCGGCTGGGTCGGCGGCAATCGCAGCGACGAGGACCGTCATCTGGCGACCCTGCTGGCAGCCTGCGAAATGCTGCTCAAAGGCTGCACCGCTTGTTTCGACCTGTCGCTCGCGGTGCCATTGCCAACCTATGGCGCCATGGCCGCGGCGTCGCAGGCCTATTTTGATGCGGGAATGCGCGCGGTGGTCGCGCCGATGATCGGGGATATTCATTTTTATCGAGCGCTGCCGGGACTGATTGAGGCCGCGCCCGATGGCTTGCGTCAGGACATGGAGCGCGCCGCCGTCACCGCCGGAGCGTCGATCCTGCCGGCACTTGCGGTCATTGCCAAGGAGTGGTCGTTTCCGGCCGATCGTGTACGTCTCGGCATCGCGCCCACGATTCCCTTGCATTCGACTGATGAATTCCTGCTTGGCTGCGACGCGATTGCGCGTGACCGCGGTCTCGCGCTTCAGACTCATCTCGCCGAGTCACCGGCACAAGCCGCTGCGGCGCAGCGGCGCTACACACGTTCGGTCACTGCGCACCTCGCCGCACTCGGCCTCATCAACGAAAGATTTAGCGGCGCGCATGGCGTCTGGCTCGACGAAGACGATATGCGGCTGATCGGCGACTGTGGCGGATCGATCGCCCACAACCCGGGTTCGAACCTCAGGCTCGGCACGGGCATTGCCGACGTGCGAGCGCTGCTCGACAACGGCGTCAATGTCGGGGTCGGCACGGACGGCGCCGCATCGGCTGACGGCCAGAACATGTTCGAGGCGATGCGTCTTGCCTGCAATCTGTCGCGCATCCAGGGCCGTGCGCCGCAGGATTGGCTCGGAGCCAAGGATGCCATTCGTCTGGCGACCGAGGGCAGTGCCAGGGTGCTGGGCACGCACGACAGCATTGGCCGCATCGCGCCGGGATTCAAAGCCGATCTGGTGTTTCTCGATCTCGGCCACATCAACTATACGCCGCTCAACAGGCTCATCAATCAGGTCGTGCATGTCGAGGACGGCAACGCAGTCACGCACGTCATGGTTGGCAGCGAGATGGTGGTGAAGGACCGCCAGTTGGTGAAGGTCAATATGGCGGTGCTTGGGCGGCAGGCTGCAGTGGCTGCCGAGCGGCTGCGCGAGGCCAATGCCGCT